>Ga0233425_10004000_pt1 | contig 25588 bp, 23 predicted proteins | sample Watercolumn_Towu_2_FD_181712 | JGI IMG/M metagenome (GOLD analysis project Ga0233425, IMG submission 181712) | Freshwater microbial communities from Lake Towuti, South Sulawesi, Indonesia - Watercolumn_Towuti2014_140_MG | ecosystem: Environmental > Aquatic > Freshwater > Lake | place... | reverse complement strand
AAAATAGAAAAATAAAGGCAAAAAATAAAAAAACAGAAACCTAATGGCACGGCACGAATCCTAAACTATGGCGTATCCAGTGAGTTGGATCATGCAACGCTGGCCATGGACTAAACAACAAAAGGCCAAGGAACACAAGCGCCAAAACAAAGATAACAACGACCATAGTCACAGCACGAAGCTGTACTTGGTAGCCAAAAACATTGACATACGTATTCTTACTCATGGTGATCACCCTCACAGCATTTTCCTTTTTTACAAGCACGAACTGCAACACCAATACCAAACCCAATAAGCATTGCAACTGCCATCACTGCTGTTGCAATCAATTTTGCACTCAATGGCGGATTATGCGCTTCTCCTGCGAATGCAAATTCTCGCTTTATTGCTGCAAACTGATATGATGATTCCTTTGTTGGTTCAATATGAATTGTCGCAAGATGCGGTGCACCATCAAAAATTCCATACTGGAACGTAAATATTCCTGTCTGAGAAAAAATTGCTGTTTCAAGAACAACAAAACCTTCTTCTTCATTTGCAAGTTCAATGTGCGCAATTGCATTATTGACTGGGATGCCATTTTCATCTTTTACTTCAACAGTAAAATATGTTTCTGTCCCAATGTCAGGAACTTCTGGATTTGTGTAAAATGTGACTTGTGCATCTTCATAATGAACAATGCCTGTTTCTTCGATTTCTTCTGCACTATGTGCAAGAACAAATGGAACTGCAACGATAAGAAGTAAGACAAAGATCCCAATCATGTTTTTTATGTTTCCCTGCGCTTTCTTTGCTGCAATAAGATCTTTGCCAAAGATCAGTCCAACAATAAAGCCAAAGATGAAGAGTGCGCCAAGAAAAATGATGCCATTCAAGGTTGATTGTTTAAATGGTTCTGCTGCTTCAACAGTAAATGTTTCTTTTTGCGAACTGCCTGTCCAGTCCATAACAGTGACGTCAACAGTGTATTCTCCACGAAGCGGAAAAAGCAGGCCATCGACAGTCAGTGTTCCATCTTCCTCGTATGAAGTGATTGAAAACAATTCTTTTCCTTCAACCCATGGAAACCCTGATGGAAGAAAAAGATTGTCAACGTGCGTTATTGTTACAGTTACTGTGATGTCTTTTGCTGGCTCTCCAGCGCTGTCTTTGACTTCGACAGTGAGCTCTGGAAGCTCTCCAAGATCATCGTAATGCACAAATGGATTATCCCGCGCAGTGATTTGCTCAGGTGTTGTTGAAAAGTCAATAGTATATTGTTCTGCTGCTACAACACTTATCAGCAACAAAAATGCTATCATCATTGTTGAAATAAAACGTTTCATATTTTTGCCTCCCTTGTTCTTATTTTGAAATTCTTATTGCAAATACTTTGCAGTATGCGGAGGTTCTATTTAAAGGTGATGTGAAAATCATCAAAAAAACACATTTTCTCTATTTCTTGCAGTGTTTTTTTGACTATTTTTTGGAGTGGATATAGTCTCCGCAAAAATTTATAAACCAGCCTCTTCTTTTTCTTGGTATGGGTCTCACAGCAACAGAACGATTTCACATTCGAAAACTCATCAAAGAATTGGAAACATATCGAGGAAGACACACAGAATTAGTGACTGTGTACATTCCTTCAGAATATGACATTGTCAAAATTATCCAACATTTAGCACAAGAACAAGGCACTGCGTCAAACATTAAATCAACTTCTACAAGAAAAAATGTACAGGATGCACTCGAACGGATGGTGCAGCATCTCAAACTCTTTAAACAAACACCAAAGAACGGATTAGCAGCATTTTCCGGCAACGTTGCTGAACGGGAAGGCCAGAGTGATGTCCGTGTTTGGAGCTTTGAGCCACCAGAGCCATTAAACATTCGAATCTATCGCTGTGACAAACAATTTATTCTTGACCCATTAATAGAAATGTGCGACATCAAAGAAGTGTATGGGCTTATTGTTCTGGACAGACGTGATGCAAATCTCGCACTATTACGAGGAAAAAAAATCATCAACCTCGTCAAAACACATTCAGAAGTCCCTGGGAAAATGCGTGCAGGCGGACAATCTGCTGCTCGATTTGAAAGAAACAGAGAACTTGCTGCAAAGGATCACTATAAAAAAGTAGCTGATTATGCAAAAGAGCAGTTCCTTCCCATGGGCAACAACCTCAAAGGAATTATTGTTGGAGGGCCAGGGCCAACAAAATATGATTTTCTAAACTATGATTATCTGAACAACGAACTCAAAAAAAAGATAATTGGAATAAAAGATCTCAGCTATACAGAAGAATTTGGGCTGCAGGAATTAGTGGATAGAAGCCAGGATATTTTGGCAGCAGAGGAACTTGCAGATGAAAAGAAAATCATGAACACCTTCTTTGAATTGCTGAAAACAAAACAAGGCATTGTGAGTTATGGAGAAGCAGAAGTTTTGCGCTTGATGGATATGGCAGCTGTGGATACTGTGCTTTTATCAGAATCGCTTGATGATGCAACAATAGAAAAATTTGAAGGAGAAGCCCAAAAAGGTGGTGCAACTGTCAAGATTATTTCTACAGACACTCGTGAAGGCGCACAGTTGAAAGATATGGGCAAGATTGCAGCAATATTGCGGTATGAAGTGTAGTCGTAGCGTAGAAAGCTTTATATTCTTCTTTTGTCCTGAAGCAGGTATGAAAAGAAGGTGGCGCTCTTATACTCAATATCTACACTATTTCCTCTTGACTCTCTTTGTTCTTTTCCTTCCCTTCATTTTTGCAGAGACAGAAACAGTTTTTGAAGACAGTGTTGAGGAAGAAGGAACATTTGAACTTGATGATCAAACATACACTGTTCATGAATATGCAGATTATACTGGTGTTCGTATCAGCTCCAACACCTATGGAAGCATTATTATTGAGGAAGAAGGGGACAGTAGCACAAAAGGTCCATACACCTTTACTCTTGACAGCATTACGCAAGATGGAAACGATGTGACATTTGAGATTAGTGTTGAAAAAGAACAGGCTTCTGTTTCTGTCGAGCGTGAAGCAAGCAATTCCACTGCATCCATTGGCAATGAAATTACTATTACTGTCACTATCTCTAATGATGGTGATGATTCTTTGACTGTCAAATATGCAGAAGATATGCCTTCGCATGTTTCTGTTTCAGGGACACCAGAAATCACTGTTGGATCAACAACATCATCTCAAAAATCGACAGTTGCTGATGTGTATTGGAAAGGAGTTTTGTACAGCGGTAAATCTGCTGTGATTGTCTACACTGCATATATTGGTGGCTATCCTTCTAACACGACAACCATTTCTTTTGATGATGTGGATTTTACGTATGAAGATGACACTGGAGAATTTTCAGAAACAGTTGATAGCCTCGACATTGAACTTCTTGATCCTCTCGCGATTGCTTTTACACAAGTGACTGATGATGACGATATTAAAGTAGGTGGAGAAGTGGAATTTTATGTGACACTCACCAATAATCTTGACAAAACAATGACTGTTTCTTCGTTTCTTCTTACGCTCTCTGAATATTTGACCCCTTCTACTCTCGACACGTATTTAGAAGAAACAGCTGACGGCTATACATGGTCAGGAGAGTTAGCTCCTTTTGAAGATCTTTCCTTCGGCCTTTATGTTACTCCAGAAGCAGGTGGAACGCACACGCTCGAAGGAAATGCAGATTATGCCTATGGCGCATCAGATGAAACATATTCTACTTCAGGAGATGGCTCTTTTAGTATTGATGTCAGCGATGTTGTTCCTGAAATCAAACTCAGCAGTGAAACATTTGATGGCGGTGAAGAAATTATTATTTATTACTATGTCAATAATTCTGATGAAAGCGTGAGTTACTCTTCTGTAGGCATTAAAATCTCCTCAGACCCGTCTGATCTTTTTGATTCCATTAATTATGTTGCTTCTCTTCCAAAAAAAACAAAGACCTTGATTAAAAAACAAAATTTTACTGCGCCATACACTGATACTGCAATGGAATATACAGTCACCATGGCAGGAGATCTCGGTGCTGCTGGAACATTTGAAGACTCAGAAACAGTGACCATCAATCCTTCAACATTTACTGTTCCTTATGCGCTCTCCTACACAGTAGATGGATATGATGAAACATATACCAACGTGACGTTGGTTATTTCTCTTCTTACGACGCTTGCTGAGCAGCCAACACGATTGGCTGTTGTTCACACTGCTGATCCTGACTACAAAAAAACTGTTTCGCTAACAACTGATGCAATTGCAGCGCTCTTTGCTGGAGAATCTCAAACACGTTCTTGGAGCATTCCTGCTGCTGGATTTACAGAAGAGTCTATTGATTTGACTATTCAGTTGCAATATGATTTGGCTTCTGGAGTGTATTACAAGTCCCTTTCTGAAACAGTTCCTATTTATCAGAAAGTTGAAGAGGTTGTTGAGGAAACAAACACCACTGAGAGTAATGAAACAGAAACAAGCAGTGGGAATGAAACTATTTCTGTTGATGCAGAAGGAATTGATGCAGAAGAAACTGCAGCTGTAAATGACACAGAAACAAATACAACAGGAACAAATGTGGTGATTACAGGAGAAAAAGAGCAGACATCAAACAAATTTTTTTGGTTTGTTGTTATTCTTCTTTCTCTTGCTGCACTTTTTGGTGGAGGCTATTTCTTATTTTTAAAAAAACAAAAAGAAGAAGGAATAAAAAAATCAATTGAAAGCATGACAAAGACCGGCTTGGAGGCGGAGAAAAAAAGCATTTCCTTTCTTGAAAAGGCAAAGGAAATCATTATTCATGATGTTCCAACGCCTGAGGAAGGGTATGAAAAATTGGAGAGCTATTTACGGCACGCGCTTTCTCAAGGCAAAACACATGAAGAGATTAAGAAAGTTCTTGCAGCGAAAGGGTGGCTAGAGGAGATTTTGGATAGTTATTTGCAAAGATTGAAGTAGTGTTTTCTTTCGAAATTGGGTCGCGTTATCTATCCACAAACAAGTGATACTTCTCATTGCCTTCTAACTCAGAAATAATTCTTTTCACAATGACTTTCTCTGGATCAGGCATAAGCTTGACACGTGCTTTGATGTCTGCAAAACTTTCAAACAGCTTTTCTTCGCGCGCTTCAATGATCTCCCACATATGCTTTTTTCCAAGCCCAGGCAATAGTTCCAGCTGATGCATTCTTGTGGACAATGGTTGTGCTTTATTAAAGAATTCAATAAACTTTGCTGGGTTTGTATGGACAATTTCCTTGATAACAAACTCTAGTTCTTGTTTCGCAGTGCCTGTGAGCTTGTACATCGATAGCCTTCCGCTCACTTGTTCAATCTCTTCTCTCTTATTAGGTCCAATATAGACATCCTGCATCAGCTTTAATGTGATGCCTTTCTTTGGAATAAGCTCAAGAATAGTGAGGTGATCTTTGCCTATTGCCTGAACAATTGCTGTTTTCTTATGAATCGGTCGTGGATCCAACGGATAGCCATTAGGCAAAAAATCTAGAACTAATGCACGCTGCTCTCGCACTGCGTGCTCTCTCTGATACAATTGTTGGCTTTCCATTTTCTTCACTTCTGTTTTTCACTTTTATAATCACTTTTTTATTTTTTAGTACTCTAACTCCCCAAATCTCCATCTGTAATACTACAGAACTATATAAAGCTTTTGAAACAATGGGCTCCATCCAAAAATTCGCTTACGCGAGGTTGGCACCTTCAAAATTCTCTATGTAAAATAGTTGGAGTTGCGTTCCCGGATGGAGCAACCCCTCGCGACGCTCTCAATATTTCTTCGAGAGAATTTTGACCTTTTGGTGCCAACCTTTCTTTTTTGGATGGAGCCGAAACAATGAAGGTATTAAGAGCTACAGGTTAAATCAATTTAAACGACTTTCTCATTTAATTCTTCTTCCTCTGAAACAAGAGCAGTCCTGAAAACAAAACCCCAATGCCAAACCCAAAAATCAGATACAAGATATTTTCCTGATCGGGCATATATCCTACATCAATCTCTTTCTCTTTAAAATACACATCAAGGTGGCTGAACTCTAACGCATAATGCGAGTAAATCAGTGCAGAATATGGATCTTTTTCTTTCAAGAATGATGCGTATTCATAATAACTATACGCTAACATAGGAAAATATCCTTTCTCCTGCTGTCGATTAATAACCTGCCTCACAAGGCGAAGGCGCTCGTCCACAAGTTCTATAAGCTGCTTTTCATCTCTCACACCAACAAGACTTAAAATAATATCCAAATTTGCTTTTGCCCTGCTTGCAATGTCCATACAAAGAATATAATTTTCATGTTCATACTCTTCATTTGCTCTATCGAGATATCGTGTGACTGCGTCAAGCTGCTCTGTCGTCATCAAACGAACATACTGGTATCTTTCCTGTGCTTCACTTATTTTTCGCACACAGGTTTCTTCAAGCGCTTCATTATCAAGCGCCAACTCTTTATCATCGTTCTCAAAGAAGGTACTCCACGCTTTTGCACTGTATAAGCGCTCTATTGCATATGCAATCTGATATGCAGCATCGTTCTGCAACGCAATTGCAATGTTGATATACAACTCATTCAACGTGTCCTTTGCTTCTTGAACTCGTTCGTTGACGACAAGATAGGTCTGCAGATCTGTAATTGTTCGAAGGTTGCGTTGCTCTATATCCTTTTCAATGTTTGCAATCGTCTGGTTTATTTGTTTTGCATACTCTATTGTTTCATTTGTTTTATTCTCTCCATACCTTCTTTCTAGGTGGCTTATATAATTCACGCGAATGTTGTTTCCAAAACATGTGCTTGCTGCAACATAGTGTTGTCCATATGCTGTTGCATTTTCTGCACGAATTGTTGCATTTAAGGTTTCTTCATAAAGTGTTGTCGTGTTTACTTTTGTTTCATTCTTTTCCATCTCTTCATAAACGTTAAGAAGTGTTCTTGTTCTTCCACAAAGATCATCTGCAATCTCCTTCATACGCTCTGTATACCACTCTTCTGGAACAATCTCTTTTTCATTTGCGTCATACCATATTCCTGTAATTTCATATACTGCTTCCTGCAATGTTCCTACTTCTTTTACTTCAACACTTATATTATTTCCATATGCATAAAGGTCAATCTCAGTGCTGTTTGTTTCATTGTTTGTTCTATAAAATGATGCCTTTGCATCCATAAGACGTTCGTTATAACTCACTTCTGGCTTTGGTTCATACCTGCTTCCTTTTGGAATGAGGACTTTTGTCATACCATTTGTTTTTGCTGCATCAATTTTTCCGACAAGGCTTCCTACTGGCCCGATTAAGCCACCCACATTGATTGTTCCTGTAATTGCGACAGACTCATTAATCACATGATCATCAAGCATTGCAACAGTCAGTGTTGCCAAGGCAGCACCTGCGCTAGGGCCACCAATAATTGTTGCGTCAGACCGAATAGTATAAAAAAAATCTTTGTCTGTACACTCTTCTTCGATAAAATCACAGGCAATCTGCTGTGCAAATCGAGTGCTTAATTGTGTGTCTAGTTTTGTGAGTGGGAACGTATCAATATAAATTCCACCACTTCCTTCCTGAATGCGGAGGTAGAGATCTGCTGTTGATCCAATTTGTGTTGCTTCTGAAACTGCTAAAAGTGTGATGTGCCCTATCTTTTGTGCTGTTGCAGGGATTATGGAAAAGAGAATAAAAAAAAGGATGAGAAAATAGAATTTATGCCGCATAGAAAAGAAAAAAAATACTGAGTTTAAATAGATTCTGTTAGATGAGGCCCTTATCTCTAAGATAAAACATTATTAGAATAATAATCACAATAACAACTATGAACCATGTAGGATCAAGTCCACCTTTTTTGCTTTCTTTTAGTTGCATTTTTATCAAAGCCAATTGTAGCTTTACATCTTCTACTTCTTTTCTCATATTTAAATCTTTATGCAACATTTTTGTTTCTTCTTGCAGTAATTTAATGGGCATAATAAGATTGTCTCTATACCAAAAAGATATTGATAAAAAAATGATACCTATTGAAATTATCAGGACATATTTATCTCCTGTGTAAAAACCCACAATAAAGGCAATTGCACTCAATATCTGGAATATCGTCTCCTTATCTTCTCTTTCCATTTTTTCACTCCACCATCTCTAAAAAAAGTGTTGGAGAAAAATCAAGAAGAATCTTGACGCTCTCCAACACATCCTGATGCGGAAGGACTTTACTGTTGCACTCCACAGCCATGCATACTACTTTGTTGCTCTCTTTGCTCTCCTGTCGTTGTATATACTGAAGTTGTTGTATATGCTGAACTTGCTTGTTGCACTGCAGGTATTTGTGCATCAATATATGAACATTTTCCGATAATACCTAGCCCTAAAACCGCTGGTATAATTGCAAGCTTCTTCAAATAGAAGTATGAACCTTCTGCTAGACCAGCTTTTGTTACCTCTTTACACAACCATGCAATGTGATCATATCCTTGCTGCAAAATATTTCTGTCTTGTTTTCTTTTTTTATAGCTTTGGCGAATATCTCTATATGCAGCTCCTCTTTTTGTACGAGATTCTTTTGAATTCAGAGAAGCAATATTTTTGCCGAAAGATGTAAGTTGCTCTTCCAAATCTCTTTGAGAGGCATGCAACTCTCTTTGGATTGTTTCAAATGCTACTCGTTTCGGATTCATCATACAATCAATTGTTCTATAGAGCTGTTGTCGCTGAATATCTTTTTGTGACGCTGCATATTGCTCTGCAGCAGCAAATTTTCCCTCCTCTTCATACACCACAAAAACCATTCTTTTGTTTGTTATTTTTGCTGCTGTCTCTTCTGCACTCTCATCCCATCTCGCTCGAAGATAATTTCGTAACGCACAAGCAAGCATATCATTTTCTTTCGGAGTTTTTATTTCAGTAAGGTAGGAAATAAGCGAAACAACAATATTTGAGCTTCTCTTTCTTGCATCTTTTCGTTTTCCTGCTTCTGCAACAAAACAATCCCCTGCTTTACCGTATTGTTTTGCACGTTCATAATTTCTTCCAGCTCGCTCATAGTGTTCATGTACTTTTGCTATTGCTGCAGCGTCACTCCAATTTTGTTCATCTTCTCGAATTTGGAGTGCTTTCTCAACAAACCCATATTGAAGTGCTGTCGCAACTGCATCATCAGATCTTCCTACTGTATAATATGCATCAATTACTTTGACAGAAAGCTCTACAGAACCCCACTGCTCTCCTGCTTCTTCATACGCTCCAATTATGCCGAGCGCCTCTCTGTTATGTGGCTCAATACTTCTTTGTCTTCTTGTCTCATCACTTTTTGAAGCTCTTTGTTTGAGTACCTGTTCCAGCGCTTGTCTTCGTTCGATATATTCTAAAGGCACGTGTCTGTTTCTTGCAAGCGCATCAATAACATGCGCTCTTCCTTCTTCGGTATATAATTGATTAAGAAGGTATTTTGTCGTCCTTGTTTGTTCTACCATTTTCATCCCTCCGCATACTGTCGCATCAGTTTTGCGTATAGGATAGTATGGTTGCATTCTATTTAGTCTTCATCCTAATATTATTCGAATACATTCGAATAATTCCACCAAATATGTCAGAACAGTTATATAGTTTGTTTTCCCATCAGTCTCTGCATCTATGTATCAAGTTGAAAAAGCGTCTGGAAATCCTCCTCTTTCTACACATACTTCTGCTCCATTAACATTGATTAGTCAAGGTGGTGGTATTGGTGGTGGTGCTTATGTTGTTGGTGTGATGAAAGCATTAAAAGAACTAGGTGCACTTGTGTATGTCACGAGAACAATTACTTCTTCTGCGGGAACTCCTGCTGTTTTATATCCCCTCCTTGGAAAGGATAGTTTTGCAGAACATGTTTGGACACAAGAAGTGACACGGCCAGAGGTTGTGAACAGATCTGTTCGACGCTTTCTTCAGGGTCACCCTCTTCTTGATATTGATTATCTTGTTGATGAGATTTTAACGCAGCATCCATTCGATTCAGATGCATTTCACAGGCACGTTGTTACAATGGATATGAGTGTTACTTCTCTCTCTAAAAAAAACACTGAGGATGGAAGAGAGGAAAATTGCTTGGCATTGGAAAATATGCTTCTTTCCAATCGAGACCCTTATGATCCTCTTACAATGATAAAAGCATCCATTGCAATTCCTGCTGTTTATGGCAGAATTGTTTCTGTAGGAGATGGAGTTTATGTTGATGGAGGTATTACCTCACAGCTTCCTCACCATTATGCTGGAAGAGAAGCAAAAATTGTTATTCTTACAGAGCCCTCACGTGGTGATTTTCGAAAAAGTCCTGCAGAAGAAGCATTATTGTTTTTTTGTGAGAATCAAGGATGGCTGCAACCAGAACTCAGGCATGCAATCCAATCTCGACATCTTCTTTATAGAGCTGAATATGCACGCCTTGGCCAAAGAGAAGATCAAGGTGAAACAATTATTCGTCTTGCCCCAAAACAGCCATTACGTGCAGGTGTTCTCTGCCATAAGCCTCTGATTGTCCATGCAACAATAGAACAAGGTTATACAGAAACAATGCAGGAATATAGAAAGATTGAAGCTGTTCTTCAACAATTAGAACTGAAATATGCCGGATAATTAGAACTGAAATATGCCGGATAATCACCCCTTATACGATATCCATTTCCACTGATTATATTCTGCTTCTACTGACCTAGAAACACTCACACAAACAAGTCTTCGCTTTTCTTTTTTTATCAAAAGACCAAGTGCATCTTGCTCCTCGTCATAAATAATCCCATCAGTCCTCTCACAGATTATTCGTGCAGCATGCAATGCGTATCTTTTTGCATCTCCAGCACATTCCTGTGGTGCCTCAAATTTCGTCTCATACACTTTTTTCCCTTTTGAAAGTTCAAGAAGCTGCCAAAATAATACTCTTTCAGGAAACAATTCTTTTAAAGAAGGATCTCTCTGCAGTATTCTATACATTTCTCGATCCGCTCGCAGGGTATTTTTATCTCTTTCTATTTTTTCTAAAAGTTCTTCACATTGGGCAATAGTGTAAGAACGAAAAGTCGCGTCTTCTATAATTTCTGAAAGTATCTCTTCTGTCGGATCAACAGTAAGAAGTTCCAAATAGACCTCTGATTCTTTCATGACTGAAACAACATATCGTGTAGATGCCATCCCTGTTGGAAATGATTGGTATTGGACACTATTTTCGCTGCTTGACAGTCTATCTCCTCTTATTCCTACTATAACTTCCAGAGGTGGAGTTTCAAGGGTGTAAAGATGAAAAAGATATTGTAATTGGTTTATTCTCATTTTGGTAAAACCCGTACAACGCCCCCCTTGCGGAGGGCATTGCTCGGGAAAAGAGGTGATTAGAATATTTACTTTTCCCTCAGCTATTACTATGGAGTAGAACTACGTTATATTTAAATGTTTTGGTTGAGTACTACTGAGGAGTGGAGCTAAGGCTGTTGTGTTGCTTCCGAAGTCGTGTAGCCAACGAATGACATCAATCGTTATCTAACACAATTCCAGATTTATACCAAAAATGAAACAAAAGTATCAAAAATGGAACGTAATAGAAAAATAATTATTTCTTCGCGCCAGCGCCTGCTGCAGGTGCTGCTTTTTCTGGTGGAACAAGCTGATCGATAATAAGTTGTGGAATCTTTGCTTCTGCAAGCTTGTTTCTTTTCTGCGATGTTGTTGCAGCTTCGCCAAGTTCTTTGAGCATTCCTTTTGCAAGTGCTTCGAATTCTGCGCGTCTCTTTGTAATTTCTTCCTGCATACGCTTTTTCTCTAGTTCGAGCGCTTTCAGCTCTTCTGCAGTAAGTTCTGTTTTTTCTGTTGCAATTTCCTGCGCATATGCACCATTGTCAATTGCAACAATAATATCATGTGCAGGTTTTCCTTCAACAAGAATTCCCATGGATTGACAAGTTCCAATGACTTCTTTAACACGCTCTTTTGTTGTTTTTCCAAGAAGAGAATCCTGCTTCATTTTTGATACTTTAATTGCCTGCTCAATTTTGATATCAGCAACTTTTTCTGCCAATGGGTTAGAAGAACCTTTTTCAAGTCCAGCTTCTTGCTTGATAAGCGCAGATGCAGGCGGTGTTCCCACTGTCACTTCAAATTCTTTTGTGTCACTATCAACAATAACTTTCACTGGAACTTGCATTCCTTTGAAATTTCCTGTCTTCTTGTTGATTTCTGTAATAACTTGACCAATATTTACTCCCAACGGACCTAATGCTGGACCCAGTGGGGGCGCTGCTGATGCTTTTCCACCAGCAACCAATGCATCGACTGTTTGTTTTGCCATGGGATTACGAATTTTCCAGTGATATATAAAGGTTATTGTTCAGGTTGTTACTTTTTCCTCTCACATCTCTTCAGGCGCTTCAATTCCAAGCAATCCTAACCCATTCTGAATTACAATTTTAATGCAAGAAAGTAAACATAATCTTGCTAATTTCACATCTTCTTCTGCTTTCAGCACAGGAACATCATGATAATAACTGTTGAGCTCTTGACAAAGATCTAACAAATAGCGGCAGATATACGATGGTTTGTAATGCGATGCTGCTTCCACAATCACTGCTGGAAATTTTTCAAGGAGTGCAGCTAACGCGCGTTCTTTTTCTCCTAGGCAAGACAAAGAAATTTTTTCAGGAAGCTTTCCATACTTCCTTAAAATGCTTGAGATGCGCGCGTGCGTGTATTGCACATACGGCCCAGTTTCTCCTTCAAAGTTAATGGATTCTTTTGGATTGTATACCATATCTTTTACTGCATCAATTCTCAACATATGAAACTTTACTGCGGCAATACCGACTTGCCTGCTTCTGTTTTCAAGGATTGTGTGTTCAATTTCTGGATGACGTTTGTGAATCTCTTTTTTTGCAAGTGTTGTTAACTCTAAAATAAGTGCATCCGCATCCACTACAGTTCCTTCTCTGCTTTTCATTTTTCCTTCAGGAAGATTCACCATGCCATAACTTAAATGATAACAACCATCTGCCCATCTACAGCCTAACTTTTTGAGAATTGCAAAGAGCTGCTGGAAATGAAGGTTTTGTTCAGATCCAACAACATATATGGAGCGATCCAATTTTTCTTCTTCAAATTTTTTTTGCGCAAGGAAAAGATCTTGCGTCATGTAAATCGTTGTTCCATCAGAACGAACAAGCACTTTGTCAGGCAAACCTGCATCTTGTAGTGGTGCAACAATTGCTCCTTCTTTGTCAAAAAAGATCTCTTTCTTTAATCCTTCCTGCGCAATTTCTTTGCCGAACAAATAAATGTCACTTTCATAATAATATCTGTCAAAAGAGATATTTAGTTTTGCATACGTTTCTTCAAATCCTTCATACACCCATGCATTCATCTTTTTCCAGAGCGTGACAATTTCTTTGTCTCCCTTCTCCCAGAGGCGAAGCATCTCTTGCGCTTCTTGTTCAAGCTCTGGATGCTCTGTTGCTTTTTTTGCAAAAAGAACATAAAAATCCCCTACAAAAAAGTCAGACTTTTTGTCTGGATTTTTGTTATGCCCCCACTTTTTATAGGCAAGCATGGATTTGCAGATATGAATTCCTCTGTCATTAATGAGGCACGCCTTGATGACGTCGTTTCCTAAGAACGAGAAAATACGTGATATGCTGTCGCCCAATGATATGTTCCGGACGTGGCCAAGATGCAATGGTTTGTTTGTATTTGGGCTGGAAAATTCAATCATGATTTTCTTTTTTTCTTTTTGTTTTCCATAGTTTTCTTTTTGTTCTGCAATTTTGTGGAGCACTGTTGTAGAAAGTTGTTTTTTGTTGAGAAAGAAATTGACGTATGGTCCTTGCGCAGTTACTTTTTCAAGAAGCGATGGGTCCATGCCATTCAATTTTGCTGCAAGATCATGTGCAATCAATTGCGGACTTTTTTTCTGCACCTTTGAAAGGCCAAAGCACGGAAATGCAAAATCTCCGAACTCGCTGTTTGGCGGAACTTCTAGTTTTAGTTCACTCTCTTCATTGACATGTTTTTTGAGAAGAGAAAGTATTGCGGTCTCGTAGTCCATTCTTACTGTTGTAGATTGGTTGTATATAAATTATTCTTCTGTTTCTTCCTTGGATTCTTTAGACTTCTCTTCTTCTTTGTCAGCAGAATCATACCCTTGCATAAATCCTTCTTCTTCAGGCGTTATTTCATCATTGTCCATCTCTTCTTCAAAAGATTCTGGTTTTCCAGATGCTTCTTCTTCTAAAAAGCTTTCATCGTCTTCTGCCATGATTCCACCTCTATAAGGTTTTTTCCATTGTTTTATAGTTTCTTACTGACATATAGAGACGCGCCTTATTTATATATTTAACTATAATCTCTCCAAACATGCTCGCATTTCTCACATTTCATGAACTTTGTTTCTGGCTCGTCTGATGCGCGTGTTTGCACTGTCCAGAAATACGCTTTTCGGTGCTTGCACTTTGGACATTCTGCAATGGTCAATGGATGCGGTTCAATTTCCTTTTCCACAACTCCTATTGGCTGTTTTTCCTGCATTTTCTCAGAAAGGACAGCGTTATCTAGTTGCTTAGTAGAATATCCACATTTGCAGTGCATTGTCTTTTTAGAACCATCCACCTTTGGGAGGAGTAGACCCCCGCACTTTGGACAAAACATCATTTTTAATACCTCGTTATCATTTTCAACAGTTCCACTGCAATAATTTTTATCCACCCCAACACAGGGATGCGGAATACTGCTTTTCCAATAATCGCATCTTCAGGGATATTTTTGTCAATTGATCCTGAATCATTGTTATGGTCACCTTTCGTCATATAAACATATTTCCCGTCACTGGAAATTGTAATGACGCGGTGAATAATAGGATCACCATTTTCCTGGCTTACAAATACTATAACATCTCCAGTTTTAATATTTTTAGGTTCTATGCCATAGAGAACCATGATATCTCCTTTGTTAAACCCATTTTTGAAAGAATATTCTTCAAACTCTTCTTTGGAAATGTCATGAAGCGCATACCACTGACTTTGGTTGCATCGCTGCCCATCACATGCTGCAGCGCTGCTCCACCATTCATCAAAAGAACCGTCATGTTCCATGCTTCCTGAAACAACAGCAACAACTGGGTATCCTGTTCCAAAAAGCAATCCTAATCCAGGATAGACAATGAATTTGACGAGAATAATTGCGAGAATAACATTTGCCAGCAAGCTCCAATAGCTGTCACTTTCCCAAATAAAATACCAGGACTTTTTTAGCGCTTCTTTGACATTCATGTTCAGATAAAAAAAGATAGAACGTTAAAAATGTTTGGGTTTTGGAACGAAATAATTTTTTGACCTTAAACTTTTGAACCCTAAATTTTGAATCCTAAACAAGGGTGTATATCTCTGTCCTATTTCTCCCTGACCTTTTTGCAAAATACAATGCTCTGTCTGCACGCTCTATCAATGTTTTTCCATCAAGTGTTGTCTGTGTTGTTGAAACTCCTATACTTACAGTAACTCCATCTCCCTGGCAAAGCCCTGCTGCTTTTGTTTGTTCATAGACAGCATTTCTTAATCTCTCTCCAACAAGATATGCTGCTTCAGGTATGCTCTCATAAAGAAGAACCGCAATCTCTTCTCCTCCATAACGATACACACGTTGAGAATCTTCCTTTCTTATTAATCTGCGCAAGATTGCTCCTACTTGCCTGAGAACTTCATCTCCATGTTGATGGCCATACGTATCGTTTACATTCTTAAAATGGTCAATATCTAGAATCATAAATGTTGCATCTTTTCTCCTTTCAGGAGGAGTTTGTTCTTGTCGACAAAACATTGATCGCTGGACTGCAGCAATGACAACAGCAATATCACTATCAAGCTTTCTTCGATTATATAATCCAGTAAGAGCATCTCTTTCAATAAGGTCATATGTTGTTTCTGCTGCATGGCATTCCCTATCAAAGCGAGCTTCATCTAGGGTTGCCATATCTGCAAGCTGTGCCACTTTCTCGTCTGGAGTTAAGCGAGGATTAGAGGAAGTGTACAAAAGCATGGGTTCAATAAGATGAGGAAACCTTCTCTCCATTAACCTCGCGACAAGTCTTCTTGCATCGAGTCTCTCTACTAATTCTTCAATATGTTGCCTGTCCATATTATGCCTTTTTTCGTCCTTCTTTATAAACTTTTCCATGAATAATCACTTTAAAGGGGTAACAATAACAAAGAAAGAGGAGATTATATATACACCTGACCAATCCTTTCTCACATGAAATGCATTCAATGTGGAAAAAAAGTTGAGCAAGAACAGGCAGTGCTCTGCAACGAGTGTTTTGGAGAGAGGCATACTTCTTTAAAGCACTTTACTCCTCATACACTGCTCATTTGTCCAACGTGTCATTCTTTTCAGTATCAAAAAGAATGGAAGCATCACAAGCCAAAAGAAGAAGCTATTCGAGAAGCTGTCTTGCATCATTGTGATTTTCACTTTCAACCAGACGCTGTTGATCTCGATATTCTCCTTCATGATGAACATGGCGCTGTTCAGACAGGCATTGTGACATTGAGAACAGAAACAGTTCTTGATGGACAAAAACTTCTTGAAGAATTCCAATTCCCTCTCAAAGTGAAAGCCTCACGCTGCAATACCTGCTCTCGTGTCAAAACACAGTATTATGAAGGTGTCCTGCAGCTTCGTGGTGGCAATAAACAAACCCTTGCAGCAGCTCATGCGTTTATTCTTTCGGAAGCAGAGCGCATCAAGGAAAAAGGGGTTTTTATCACAAAAATTGAAGAAGTCACCAATGGTATTGATTACTATTATACAAAACAGCAATATCTTCCTATTCTCACAAATAAGCTTGTGGAAAAGTTTGGCGCAGTCGGAAAAACACATGGCGAATTATTTAGCAAAAGCAGACAGACAAGTAAAGATATTTATCGTGTGAATGCAAGTGTTCGCTTGCCTGATTATGGCATCGGTACAGTTATAGGGTATAAAGGAAAGATTTTTCAGCTCGTTGGTGTTGGAAAATATCTTACTGCACTGGATCTTAAAACAGGAAAAAAATTGACGATTACTGACATGGAAAACATTGACATCAAGGTACAACCTGATGATTTCAAGAGCGTCCAAATCACAAAACAGTATCCTCATCTTGAGGTACTCCACCCAGAAACGTTTCAGAGTGTGTCTGTAGAAAATGCTTCCCTTATTGATACTATGGATTCTGGCCGCAAAGAAGTATCAATTGTTCTTATTGATGAAAAGATTTGGGTTGTTCAGCACTTTCAAACATGTTAAAAGATGATTAAACACCCTATAGTCCCTATAAAGTATCTTTCTTGTTTTAATTTTTATATAAATCAGGAATAAACTATATATATGAGTATCCCTTTCTTTCCTCTATGAAACGAAAGGTAATTCAAATTGCGGATTCGACGCAGTTGATTTCTATTCCACGACCTTGGTCTAAACAATACAATATTAAAAAAGGAGATGAGCTTGAAGTAACTATTAAAGGAAATCGCCTTGAAATTTCTACTGATAGCAGCAAAGATATTAGTGTTGAAAATCTTGATATTTCTAAATTAGGCCCAATGATCCTTCGCTGCCTTATGGCGTTGTATAAACGCGGCGTTGATGAAATCCATATTGTCTATGACAATGAAAAGCATATTGAGATCATTCACAAAGCAATCGGCAAAGAAGCTGCTGGTTATGAAATCATTGATCAGGCAAAAGGAAGATGTACCATTAAGTACGTGACAGGAGAGCTGGGGGATTTTGATTCTATCCTTCGCAGAACATTCCTTGTTCTTATCAATATGTCTCATGAAACATATGATGCTATTGACAAAAAGAGTTTCGACCGCTTAAACAACGTTGCATTCTTGGAAGAAGCAAATAATCGCTTTACTACTGCTTGCAGACGGTTGATGAACAAAAAAGGGTATGATGTCAACCACAGCATTGGTGCATTGTATTATATTATTGAAGAACTTGAAAATATTGCAGATTATTACAAATATCTTTGTTTATACCTCAACAAAAAAGGAACTGAAAAAACCAAGATCAGCAAAGAAGCTTTGGATTTGTTGCGAAAAACAAATTTGGCACTTAAATTATTTTATGAATGTTATTACAAAATGGATAAAGACAAAATGGTTCACATTGGCGAACTTCGAAAAGAAGTTATTGATGAAGGCCTCGATCTTCTCACAAAAAAACAAGGGGAAGAAGCAGTTCTTATTCATCATACACTTACGATTATGCAGAAGATCTTTTGTTTAGTTGGGCCATACCTTGTGATTAAATTATAACTTCTCTATAGCTCCAGTCGCTCTCTTATTCTTGTTATATTTCTTCTTTCAAGGGTTACTCTGCTCGAATGTTGTGCATGTGTGCGATAGAAAGTGGGTCCATTTTCTCCGTGATCATCTGTTCCTATGCTGCAAATGAGATTGAGTTCTTTTGCAAGTGCAACATACATGGGGTTTTGTTCATGTGCAGGATTAATTTCAATGCCATCAAGCCCTACTTCTTGAAGTGATTCTATTGCTCGTGTCAATTCAGCTGGCCCTCTCTGTACCATGTCTGAAAATGACTGTCTGTGAAGATGAGGAACTATTGCGATTCCCCCATATTTATGAATAAGCGCGATTGCATCTTCTGTTGCCATTGCCCTCTCAGAAAAACGATATGAATCTAGATTTTCATTAACTCCTGTATTCATTGCACCTCGTGCAGAACTACCAAATCTGTAATATTTCCAGAGGTATGCTCCAAGATGAAGACGGGTTGGCATTGCCTCTTGACCGATGTCCTCATAAAATTCAGCTACAGAAAGAGGTCTCTCACCTAATGCAGCATATACTCCTTGTTTATGTTCTCGTTTCCTATCAATTTCCAGAATCATATCCTCTATTCTTTTCTTTCTATCACTTCTCAATTGATCAAGGTATTCAACATCTCTAGGGTCATCAATTGCCCGCATTCCAAGCCCTACAAGATGTTGGTTTTTTCCTGTATACTTTGTACTAAACTCAGCACCACTCAAAAGCGTTACTGTTTGTCCATTTTCTGCAGTTATTTGAAACAGTTGCCTGTTTGCTGTTTCAATATGAAGTCCTAATTCTGCTGCAACTTCTTCAAGAACACGAGATTGATAGACTGCAAGTGTATCATGATCTGTAATAGACGCATATTGAATTCGTGCTTCGATAAAACAAGAGAGAAGCTCTTTTAGAGTTCGAGATGAATCAGAGGCAGTTGTATGTGTATGAAAATCAGCGAATACTGTTTCCATGGTTTCACCTTTTTTGTTTACGCTTTTGCAAGTAAATGGTCGAGATATCCTAATTTCACTAATCCTGCGTATGCTTTTTCTTCAGGAGTTTCTGCACGCCTGTCAAGTTCTCCCATATGATATCTAAATCCTTCATCTGTTGCAATTATTTTTTGCCTTTTGCTGCTTAAGAGTTGAAACGCGTTATTTCTTCTTATAACACCATATGGTGTTCCAGGACTTTTGGTGTGATTCAAAGTAATCATTCCAAGTTTGTTACTTCCTTCATCGCTGATTTGTGTTAGTTGGTCAAATAAATGGCTCATCAGTGCATAGAGTGCTTCTCGTGCTGTTTGTTTGTATATTTCGCGATCTATTCTGTATAATTCCAATCTTTCTTTTGCAAATACTCTTTTCTCTCTTGCAGCTTCACTTTTATCTCTCCCTCCAGCAGCAGCTTCATATTCAGGAATGTAATACGTTGTTACATACTCTATCCATCGCACTGCTTTGTAGAAAGCAATTGCATGATAATGTTGTGCATCTCTTGGATCTACTCTTAGTATCGAGGCTAAATTTGCAACAGGATAGTCACCTCTACTTGTTTTTTCTATCTCTCGTGCAATATCATTCAAATAATCTCTTCGTCTCTCGCTTCCTTTTGCAGCTTCACGCTCTTCTTCTAATCGCAGTTCGAATCGTGCAATTGCGTTCATCCGTTCCCTGTCATTATACCCAAATGGTTTGTCTCTAAAGCGTCGCAGGCCTGGAGCATCAATAATATTTTCAAGACATTCTCCTTTTAGTTGTAATTTTTCATTTCTATGAAGATCTACTTGAACAAGACGCGGTTGTAAGAAAATCATATCCATGGTAAATAATTCTGTGATTGTTCTTTCTGCATGACTCTCTTCTCGAACACGAAGAATGTCATCAAGAGTCACGCGAATGGTATCCTTTGGTCTTATGCGAAAACACATATTTCGTGCATATGTATCGACATATCTTTCTTGAAAAGAAGGGACAAAAAAGCTTGTCACATATTCAAGAGCCTTTTTGAGGGGATCATCTTTCCCTCCATTTGCTGTAGCATGCCTCACAAAAAATTCTCTCATGTTTTGTTTATAATTTCCTACAACGTCTCTGTTTGCAACAAGAACGTGTCCATGCTCATCTTCTGGGACATATGGTGCAACAACAGCGCGGGCAAGCATGTCTACCTGGCGTAATACGATCGCTCGTCTGAACGTGGCAAGTGAGTTCCTTGTTTCTTCTCTTTCTTCCCCTATTTCTGCTAATCGCTCACTGAGTTGGTGTTCGACCGTATAGACTTCTGGACCAACATATGGAGAGAGAACGAATTGACCTGTAGAAACAAGTGGAAGATAGTGTGGTAAACTCAAATCAATGTCGTTTTGTTTTGCCCAATGTCGAAGCGCTTCAACTTCTCGCGTTGCTTCAGCTGCATTTCCTCTGGTTTTAATTACGTATCCATGAATAGTTCCATCTGTTCTGCGAAATAATTTGACATGAGGGTAGAGTGGATCTTCAAAAGAAGTAAACTCTCCTGCTGTTTGAAGGGTATCTAAATATTGCTTTTTAATTTCTTCTGGTGGTAAACCAGATGCAAAAAGTCCTGCAAGCACTGCTTGAACATTCATTCCATTTGACATATTTTTAGAGCCCCCTCTATCTTTAGAGGACAAGCGCACGTCTCTTTTTAAACTTTTTGCCACTTTTCTAACTGAGAAGTGGTCTTTTTTTCGTTGTTTTCGTGCCTTTGCTGGAACAAAAGAAGCAATATATCCAGGTGTTTCTAGTTTCGTGTCAGAATATTGTCCACAAAATAGAAATGTTTATATATAATGTGGACAATAGGTGTTATATGGCGTACATAGATAAGATAAAATCAGGGAAGAAGACATTCTATTACTTAGGAAAGACTATTAGAATTGGAGAGAATAAATGGAAAAAAATCCGAATTAAGTTGGATGAGCAAAAGCCAACAAAGGCAGACGTCAGGAAGAAGCTAAAAGAATTGAAGCTTGAAGAGTACAATGTTTACAACAAAGATTATTTAGGTGCAGATAAACTAGAAGTAATCGATGATTTTAAAGAGGTATATAACAACCATCTCAAAAAAATTCCAAAAACCGTTGCTGATAAGGAAGAATCAGACTTTGTTATACGATTTACATACAATTCCAATGCTATTGAGGGAAACAGATTAACATTACGAGATACGTACTTAATAATTAAAGAGAAACAAATTCCCTCAGGAGCACCAGCTAAAGATTATAATGAAGCAGTTAACGGAAGAGAAGCTTTTGAATTTATTAAAAAGTACAAAGGAAAATTAACAGCTGATTTTCTTGAGAAGATGAATCTTATCCTTACTAAGAATACTGATGTCGTTTATCCAGGAAGGATTCGCTTTTTTCCTGTAAAAATTGAAGGGACAGATTATACTCCTCCAGAGCCAGAGAAAGTAAGACAGTTGTTGAGGGAGATGATTACCTTTTATTACGAAAATAAACATAAAATTCACCCATTTGTTTTGGCTTGTCTCATTCATGCTCAATTTGTAGAGATTCATCCATTCGAGGATGGAAATGGGAGAACCGGAAGAGCATTAATGAATTGGATATTGATGGAAGCCAAATATCCAAAAATCTTCGTTCCAGTAAAATTAAGGCAAAAATATTATGAAGCCATTGATGTACATAATGAAAAGAACATTAAAGGTTATTGTGAGAGAATGTTTGAACTTGTGATAGAACAATTTACGCTTTAATATTGTCCACATCAGCTGAAGACATTGTCAGAAAAAATATAGGAGTCCAGGAATAATGAAAATAAATTATTCAATGATCGTAACGTAAACCATAAAATAACTTCCGTCATCAAGTTGGATAACGGTTGCATCCTTGACGTCATAAGATTCATAGCAAGACATATAAATAAATCATTATCCTTTATGGTAACTATTCTTGCGAGGGTAGCAAAGCCTGGTCAAATGCGCAGGACTTAAGAGTGGATAAAGATAATCCCCACTTCATCGGGATTATCAAACATGTGAAATAACGGCTTGCGCCGATTTCACATGCAATACAGCAATGTGATTTTCCTTTAAGACATCCTGTCCCTTAGTGGGTTCGTGGGTTCGAATCCCTCCCCTCGCATCTTTTCTTTAGGGGATATAGATTTGCTATTCTCCTGCTTTTATCTAACATCTCCTTTAATCAGCATAGTTCCCAGCATATTTATTTTTACTACTGTCTTGCCATTTTTTTCAAGAACATCAACAAGCCCCAGTTGTTTTAACCCATCTACTTTTTTTGTACCATGGATATGATATGATAAAAGGGGAGGACTGATTTTTGCTTTTTTTGAAAGAAAGTCTAATGCGAAGCCATTCTCTCCTCCAATTATAAGAATCTGCAGCAATGCTCGTTTCTTTTCTGTTACGAGAGAATAATAGGAAAATTTCAAAACAGGAAGCATCATAATCTCACCTTGCATCACATCAAATGCTTTAATGCCGTTCACAAATGCAGCGCATGTTGCAGCACATTTTGCGCTTGGATCAGCTACGCCAACATTGATGAGAAGAGAGGATTGCTGCTCTTTTTCTGCAATAGCACGAATTGTATGGAAAATATTTTCCCAATCTGCATTGACAAGCATATGGGACTCATAAGGAATACAAAATTTTTCAAGATCTTTTGTCACCCTTTTCATGAGATGAACATGCTCTGCTGATGAAAGAAGAATCAGCTTTGCAAGAGCAAATTCTTTGATGCAGAGATAGATTGCCTGCTGATTTTTTCCTATGGGGATAATGATCGTATGCTTCATGAAAAAGTGATTTTTTTGTTATATTTAAACTTTTGTTTAATTATTAAACATAAATTTAATATAGAGGAAATGAACTAACAAAGCAGAAAAGCTGAGGTGGGACAATGTCTTTGGAAAATATAAAGAAAATGTTCAGTAAAGGAAAGTATTTTGGAGTTTTTGTTGTTGTTGCAGTTTTTGTAGGATGGTTATACATGGGACCATTAACGATACAAGATAATTATAATGCATTTGGGTGGCTGTTTGCATTACTGTTTCCTGCTCTTGTTGGATTTATTGCGGCAATGCAATTATATAATTTGAGTGAAAGAAAAACCTGCCCTGCAATAGCAAATGCAGGTGGTTTTCTCGGAGGGATTGTAGGTATGGTCACTGTCGCATGTCCACTGTGTCCCCTGCTCTTATTAGGTTGGCTGGGCTTAGCTACGGGTGCAACAGGAGGTATCCTTGGTGGGCCTTGGGTAAAATTGGCAAGCCTTGTTGTGCTTGGTCTTTCAGCATATTGGGCTGCAAAATAATAAATGACGTCGATGAAAAACACAAAACAAAAAAGCAATTATTACAAATGCATTCTTTGTAATTTTGAGTACAGGACAAAAACTCTGGCAGAAAGATGTAGAAACTGGTGTAAAGAGCATAAAAGTTGTAATATAGAGATTACAAAGTATGCCGTTAAGAGGTTTAAAGACGCTTATTAAACCTTATTTACTCTCCGTACCCACCTTTTAACAGAAAAATATATAAATGTAGTCACCCTTAATATATGTATGAACCTCGAAATAAGAAAACAAGGAAAAAGAAAAAAATACTACCTTGCACATTCTTTCAGAGAGGGAACGAAAATACGGAAGATCAGAAGATATTTAGGTGCTAATTTATCTGAGAAGGAGATTGAATCGCTCAAAAAGAGGGCAGAAATTCTTATTTTGCAGCAAGCAGAAGCATACAAAAGTATCAGTGATCCTTTGAAGCAAATACTCACGCCAAGAGAACTCCTGCTTCTCAAGAATTTGGAAGGAAAAGGACATATAAGGATCAGACATCTTTCAGAACAAGAATGGGAAAAATTTACAGAGCTTTTTACCTACAATACAAATGCGATTGAAGGGTCAGAAGTAACGCAAAAAGAAGTTAGGGAAATATTAGAAGAGAATAAGTGGCCGAAGGAAATACAAAAAGAGGATATTTCAGAAACCTATGGCGTTGCGCACGCAGTGCGGTACATTCGGACAACAAACGAACAACTTTCTCTTTCCATGATAAAAAAATTGCATGCCATTGTCTTTCAGAATTCAAAAGTATTTGCAGGCAGATTTAGAGCAAAAGGAGTGGAAGTCGTGATTCGAGATAAGGTTGGAGCAATCATTCATAGAGGTGCTCCTTCACAGAGTGTAGAAGGATTGCTCCGTGAACTCGTCATTTGGTATAATGAGAATAAGAAAAAGTATCCTCCATTGCTGCTTGCTGCAGTTGTCCACAATCAGTTTGAGAATATTCATCCGTTTCAGGATGGAAATGGAAGAGTGGGAAGATTATTGCTCAACAACATCCTCCTCAAGCATAAGCTGCCTCCTGTGAATATTGGGCTCAATAATAGAGCAAAATATTATGCAGCATTGCAGGACTATGAAAAACGTGGAAATATCCGTCCAACAATTGATTTGATTCTCAGAGAATACAATGCATTAAAGAAAAACATAGGTGCCTACAAAAGATAGGAAATGTGGTCACCTCTATTTACTCCAACCACAGCAACGCAACCATAACCAGAATGCCAACAACCATTGCAGTTAAATGCCAAATAGATTCTTTCAAAGAACCTCCTTTCTGCAATTCAGGAATCAAGGTAGATCCTGCGATATAAATAAATGCTCCCGCAGAGAATGGGAGAATGAAGGGAACAAACGCAGAAGATTGTGAACCAAGAACCAAGCCAACAAGTGCACCAATAATCGCAGTCGTTGCAGAAAGAAAGTTATAAAACAATGCCTTTGTCTTTGAAAATCCAGAGTAAAGCAAAACACCAAAATCCGCAATCTCTTGAGGGATTTCATGAAAGATGACAGCAACAGTTGTTGCAATGCCAACAGGAATGCTCACAAAATAGCTTGCAGCGATGATAAGGCCATCAAGAAAGTTGTGGAGTGCATCTCCTGCAAGATTCAAGACACCAATGTGATGGCTGTGCCCGACATGTTTCTCTGTTGCAGGCAAACCGTGGCAATGATTCCAATGCACAAATCTTTCTAAGATGAAGAATACAACAATGCCGAGAAGAACAAAAAGAGAAACAGTTGGACTAAACCCGCTTTCTTCAACTGCTTCAGGCAAAAGATGAAGAATTGCGTCGCCAAAAAGCGTTCCTGCAGAAAGTCCAATCAAGATAAGCAAAAATGTTCGCTCTGTTTTTTTTCTGAGCAATAAAGAGAAAACACCAAGAAGGGAAACAAGAGAAACAAGAATGAC
>Ga0233425_10003999_pt1 | contig 25588 bp, 24 predicted proteins | sample Watercolumn_Towu_2_FD_181712 | JGI IMG/M metagenome (GOLD analysis project Ga0233425, IMG submission 181712) | Freshwater microbial communities from Lake Towuti, South Sulawesi, Indonesia - Watercolumn_Towuti2014_140_MG | ecosystem: Environmental > Aquatic > Freshwater > Lake | place... | reverse complement strand
CTTCTCTGTAGATTTAATGTCTTCACTGACATAGCAAAGAAAAACTTTAACAAGCATTATTCTTCACCATTAAAAACATGCCTCTGAGTTCGGTTATGCCCTAATTAACTTTGTAGCACAGAATTCATCGAATACCAATAAACTTATTTCCGCAAATCAATCACCAACGGCGAGGTCTCCTGGTCCCGGCTGATGGAGTGGGGCTCCACCAGTTTTACCCGGGGTTGGACGCCGATGGCTTCGGCCAGTTTGCGGGTGAGTTGCAGGAGGAATTCCCGCTGCTGGGTCATTTTGTCGAAGAAGAGCCCTTCCCGCACTTCGATCTTCACCTCCAGGTAATCAAGGTGGCCTTCCCGGCCGATGACCATTTGGTACAAAGGCTCGTCTTCCAGGATACCGGCCAGGATCTGCCCCACCCGGCCCGGGAAGATATTGATGCCCTTGACGATGACCACCGCGTCGGAGCGGCCCTGGATGCGGCTGATGCGGGCCAGGGTGCGGCCGCAGGGGCAGGGCTCGTAGTGCAGGCGGCAGAGGTCGCCGGTGCGGAAGCGCACCAGGGGCACGGCCTCCTTGGTGATGGTGGTCAGCACCAGCTCCCCCAGCTCCCCTGCGGGCAGGACCCCGCCGCTTTTGGGGTCGATGATCTCCGGGAGGAAGTGGTCCTCCTGGAGGTGCATGCCCCGGCGGTGTTCGCATTCGCCCGCCACCCCCGGCCCCATGGCCTCGGACAGGGCGTAGTGGTCCAGGGCGGTGAGGTAGAGCCGGGATTCGATCTCCCGGCGCTGCTCCTCGGTCCAGGGTTCCCCCGCGAGCAGCGCCAGCTTCAGGTGCATATTTTTGGCGTCCATCCCCTGGGCCTCCATCTGGTCCGCCAACACCTGGGCGTAGGAGGGGGTGGACACCAGCACGGTGGTGCGGTAGTCCCGCATGATCCCCACCTGCCGGGCGGTGCCGCCGGGGCCGGTGGGGATCACCGACGCGCCCAGGAGCTCCACGCCGTAATGGAGGCCGAAGGCGCTGGTGAGCAGGCCGTAGCTCAGGGTCACCTGCACCACGTCGTCCCGGTCCACGCCCGCGGCGGTGAGGACCCGGGCCGCGAGCTTCGCCCAGTTGCGGAGGTCCCGGGCGGTGTAGCCCATGACGATGGGCTGGCCGGGGCTCCCGGTGGAGGAATGGATGCGCACCACCTCCCGCAAGGGCACCGCGAACATTTCGTAAGGGTAGCTCTCGGCCAGGTCCCGGCGGGTGGTGAAGGGGAGGCGGGACAAATCCTCCAGGGACCGGCAATCCTCCGGCAGAAACCTGACCTCGTCGAACTTCTTTTTATAGAACTTGACGTTTTTATACACCCGGTGGAGGGTGGCCTGGAGGCGCTCCAACTGCAACTGCGCCAAGTCCCGGCGGTCCATCAGTTCCGCGTCTTTGTCGAAGATCGCCATTTTAAACCCCGTTTTTAGTTTTCAGTTTTTAGTTAAAAGAGAAACGCCATCATACATCTCCACTTCCAAGAACGATTCAGAATTTCCTGAAATAACAGACTTTTAATTATCAGTCCCCAATAGCGAAAACCAAAAACTAAAAACTTAAAACCGTCTTTAATCCTCGCGGCCCAAATAGGCCTCGATCACCCGGGGGTCGCGGCGAATCTCGGCGGGCGGGCCCACGGCGATGACCTGGCCGTGGTCCAGGACCACCACCCGGTGGCAGAGACCCATGATGAGGGTCATGTCGTGTTCGATGATCAACAGGGTAATGCCCCGCTCCCGGAGTTGGGTGAGGAGGGTCATGAGGTCTTCGGTCTCCCGGGAGTTGAGGCCCGCGGCTGGCTCATCCAGCATGAGGAGCCGGGGTTCCTGGGCCAAGGCCCGGGCGATTTCCAGGCGGCGCTGCTCGCCGTAGGCCAGGGCGTCCGCGGGGAAATCCGCCTTCTCCGCCAGTCCCACCAACTCCAGGAGTTCCCGGGCCAGGGCTTCCGCCCGGGCTTCGGCCAGGCGCGTCCGAGGCCCCGGCCACAAGGCCCGGAGCCCACCCACCTCCTGGCTCTGATGGCAGCCGGTGAGGACGTTTTCCAAAACCGTCATGCCCGAGAAAAGCTGGATGTTCTGGAAGGTGCGGGCCAGGCCGCGGCGGGCCCGGTAGTAGGGGGCCATGGTCCCCAGACTTTCCCCCGCCAGGCTGACTTCGCCGCCGGTGGGGGGAATCAGGCCGCTGATGAGGTTGAAGCAGGTGGTTTTGCCCGCGCCGTTGGGGCCGATGAGGCCGATGATTTCCCCGGGTTCGACGCCAAAGGAGACCCCGTCCACGGCCTTGACGCCGCCGAAGTGTTTGGTGAGAGTGGTAACTGCCAGTAAGGTCATTCGTTTTAGCTTTCAGCTGTCAGCTGTCAGCTGTCAGCTTGTTTCGTTTTCCGTTTTCCGTTTTCCGCCCGGTTCCCAAAATAAACTTGAAGACGATAGTATTTGCCAGACCATATTCTTAAGCTGATGGCTGAAAGCTGATAGCTGACAGCTTTTTAAAGCTGACCGCTGATAGCTGACAGCTCTATTCCCATACTTCCCGGTAGCCCTTGCCCAGGTAAGCTCTTTGCACTTCCGGGTCGTCCCGGAGTTCCGCGGCGGAGCCGTCCAGGATGATGCGGCCGGTCTCCAGGACGTAGCCCCGGTCCGCCAGTTTCAGGGCGGCCCGGGCGTTCTGCTCGATGAGGAGCAAAGTGGTGCCATCGTCCTTCAGTTCCCGGAGGATGTCGTAGACCCGGCTCACCATCAGGGGGGCCAGGCCCATGGAAGGCTCGTCCAGCATCAGGAGCCGGGGCCGGGACATTAAGGCCCGGCAGATGGCGAGAATCTGCTGTTCGCCGCCGCTTAAAGTGCCCGCGGGCTGGGAGGCCCGCTCTTTGAGCAGGGGAAAACGCTCCCGGATCTCCTCCAAATCCTTCCGGGCCTGTTTCTGGTCCCGGCGGTGGAAGGCCCCCAACTCCAGGTTGGCGGTGACGCTGAGACTGGCAAAAACCCGGCGGCCTTCCGGCACCAAGGCCAATCCCAAGGCGACGATGCGCTCCGGCGGCAGCCGGGTCAGGTCCGCGCCGTTAAATTCCACCACGCCCCGGAAAGGCGGCAGCAAACCGGAAATGGCCCGTAAAGTGGTGCTTTTGCCCGCGCCGTTGCCGCCGATGAGGGTCACCACCTCGCCTTGGCGCACGTGGAGGGAGATGCCCTTGAGGACCGTGAGTTTGCCGTAGCCGGCCTGGACGCTTTTGAGGGTTAGCATTTAGAAGATGGTTTTTAGTTTTTAGTAGTTATGGTGGTTGACCTGGAACATCGATCTTTTAAGAAATAATTGTTTTAGGCATCCAGTATGCTATTGGCAATTTCCCTGCTAAGATTCGTTCCGTTTTTTCATGTTCGAGCAAGTCAAACCAATCCGATTTCCTTCGAACCATCGCCCATGCCGAAAAAGCTCCAAGAATAGCATCCCGCTCATCTTCAGAAGCGAACTCCGACCTTTTATAGTTAATCCCTTTAATATCATTCGGTCTAACCATTTCCGGTTCATAGCCCCTTCGCGCTATTCCCATAAGCCAGAGCAATGCCTTAGGATGGGCCTCAGTTACCGCCAGATTGGGATGCACTCGCCGCAGCAATTCTATGATTAAAACTCCCTGAATCAGGCAAGCGCCCTGCAATGAGTTGAAGTGCTGTACTGTCCCTCCTGGTGATCGTGCACCAAGACGGGCGAGCGCTTTTCTAATTAAACGATCCGCATTACGACCTTCATCGAATACCCAAAACAAAGGTGCATCGACTCCTGCTCCCGCAACGGACATTCCCAGCGTTATAGCTTTAGATGCAAATTCCATAGCTCCTTTGGCATGATCAGCAATACCGGTATCCAGAATATTTAGTCCATCATCGCCGCCGCTGCATACCGCCCAGCCGAATTTCCTTTTGCCACCAGGGTCAAATCCCAGAAACACCTTCACAATTTTCTCCTAATAACTTCATAATCTCAAAAAGCCATTTTCCTTTTCACTAAAAACTAAAAACTGAAAACTAAAAACATTCTCTAATCACTCCCTTTGCAAGAACTTCAAGCTCAACTTGCCCTTGCCCAGAAGGCCTTCCGGCCGCCAGATGAGTAGGGTGACCAGCAGGCCGCCGTAAACCAGGTCCTGATAGGCCTTGAACTGGCGGAGCATCTCCGGCAGGACGGTGAGGGCCAGGGCGCCCACCACCGCGCCGGCAATGGACCCCATGCCGCCCAGAACCACCATGCACAGGACCAGGATGGAGGTGTGGAGGCCGAAGGACTCGGGATTGATGAAAGTAATGTAATGGGCGTACAACGAGCCGGCCATCCCCGCCAGGGCCGCGGCCAGGGTGAAGATGGCCACTTTATAGGCCGGAGTGTTGATCCCCATCACCTGGGCGGTGACTTCATGGTCCCGGATAGCCCGCAAGGCCCGGCCATGATACGAACTCACCAGCCGGTAGGTGAGGGTCAAGGTTAAAAGCACCAGCAGCAGGACCAGGAGGAGGTACATGCCCGGCGCCCGGAAACTGACTCCCAAGATGCGGGGCGGGGCGATGCCCGCCAGACCGTCCGGGCCGCCGGTAATCTCCAGGTTGAGGAAGACCAGATCCACGATTACCCCGAAGCCCAGGGTGACGATGGCCAGATAATCCTCCTTGAGTCGCAGGGTGGGCAGTCCCAGGAGCAGGCCGCAGCCGCCGGAAAAGAGAATGGCGCTCAGGGCCGCCAGGGGAAAGGGAAAGTGCCAGAGGAGCGAGGTGAGCGCCGAGACGTAGGCGCCGATGCCGAAAAACGCGGCGTGGCCCAACGAGACCTGGCCGGCGTAGCCGATGATCAGGTTGAGGCTGATGGCCAGGATGATATAGATACCCCCCAGGATGGCCAGGTGCAGTAAGTAGGCGGACATCTCAGTCTCCCCGGCCTTTTAAAATTCCCTGGGGCCGGAAGAGCAGCACCAGGATAAGGATGGCAAAGGCAATGGCGTCTTTATACCCGGAAGAAACGTAGGCCGCACCCAGACTTTCCGCCACCCCCAGGAGCAGGCCCCCGAGGATGGCCCCGGGGATGGACCCCACCCCACCGAGGATGGCGGCGCTGAAGGCCTTGAGGCCGGGAAGCAGGCCCATGCGGGGATAGGTGGCGTTGTAATAGATGGCCATCATGATGCCCGCGGCGCCGCTCAACGCCGAGCCGATGAGGAAGGTGAGGGCCACCATGCGGTCGACGTTGACGCCCATCAGCCGGGCCGTGTCCCGGTCCAGGGCGCAGGCGACGATGGCCTTGCCGTAGCGGGTATAACGCACAAAGACCACCAGCAGGGCCATGAAGCCCAGGGCCGCGAGCAAGATGGCCCCCTGCAAACTGGAGAGAGGCAGCCCGGCGATGGTGATGGTGCTGAAGGTAAACTGGATGGGAAAAGGCCGGTCATTGGGGCCGAATAGCAGCAGGGCCAAGCTCTGGAGGAAAATGGAGGCGCCGATGGCGCTGATCAAAGGCACCAGGGGATGGGAACCCCGCAGGGGCCGGAAGGCCACCCGTTCCAGGGCCACACCCAGCACGGCTGCGGCCCCCATGCCGCCGGCAAAGGCCAGAAAGAAATTGGCGCCGGCGCCCAGGAGCAGGACCGCGACAAAGGCCCCGAACATATAAATCTCCCCCTGGGCGAAATTGATGAGGCCCAGAATACCGTAAATCATGGTATAGCCCAGGGCTATGAGGGCATAGACGGCGCCGGCGGTCAAGCCGTTAAGCAATTGCTGGAGGAACATAATGCAGTTTTTAGTTTTCGGTTTTTAGTTTTTAGTTTTCGCGCCACAACATATCAAATTGGGTATGGGGAGACAAGGGCGTCCCGGCGGTTAAGGAGACGGGCCCAAAAAAAAGGCGACCCGGAGGCCGCCTTTGGATGAGCTGCAGGTTCTTGCTTAGAAGTGGTACGCCGCACCCAACTGGAAGCTAAACAGATTGTAGGTCGGTTCGTACTTAAAGGTCACAGGGGCGAAGCCACCGGTGTTACTGACAGCCCCCGAAAAGGTGTAACTGGGATTGGCCCAACGGTATTTAAAGGTAAGGTCGAGTGAGACGTTCTTGAGGGCCATGTACCGCAGGCCCGCCTCCACGGCCAGGGCAATGTCCGTGGAGGACCGGGGGCCGCCGCTGAACTGCCCGATATTCCTGGAAGTATTAAGGGCAAAGAAATCCACCGTTGGGTCTTGCGTGGACCACAAGATGGCGGGACCCACGGCTATGTAAGGCTGCAAGCGGCCGAAGGGAACTTCGCTATCCTTGAAGAAGCCATAGCGGGCGGCAAACATGAAGGCCAGGGTGGCCGCCGTGCCTTCGGTTTCTAAATTAGCGTTGAGATTATTGGAAAAAACATTGCCAGGAAATACCCCAAAGTTGAAGTTCCCCTGTTTCAGATCCAGGCGGTGGTAGCAGAAATCCAGGTAGAAACCGAAATACTTCATCCACTCTGGATAGTTGTAGCCCAGGAACCCCTCTTTGACAAACCAGGTGCCGATCTTCAAGCCGCCGAGGACCGCAGGCTGGACATGACCCGGCAGCCTGCCGGAAAGGTGGCCAGCGATAACCGGAGCATTAACGGTTGTTCTGTAGCTCGCGTCGCCGGCAAAGTTGCCGCCGAGGTAGGCTTCCACGTACATTTCCGCCTTGGCCCCCACCGGCAGGACCAACAGGACGGCTGCCAGAATCATAATTCCGGCAACGGCATAGCTTTTTTTCATTAGATTATCCCCCCTTAATCTTTGAAGAAATGTTGGTTAGGCCTTGAATTACACCTGTTTTAAGTTTCCCCCATCCCTCCTTTCCAGAATTTTCAAGACCAATTCCTTTCTCCTTTTCAAGGCAACCCCATTTTAAGCGCTCAGCATTTTTTTTGTCAAGGATAAAATCATCTTCGGCAGAAAAAAGAACAAGTTTTAGGAGATAAGGCTCAACCAGGTGGCCAGACCCAACCCCACCCCCACCAGGGCGTTGAGGGTAAAAAAAGCCGGGGGCAGCCGCGTGGCTCCCCGCAAGACCAGGACCGCATGTTGCCCGGCCAGGAGCCCGGCTGCCAAAAATACAGCCACCGGGTAAACGCCCTGCAATCCCGCCATTCGGCCGGTAATGAAAAATCCCCCAGCCGCGGCCAGGTGGCATGCAACTGCCAGGGCCCGGGCCCGGTCGGAGCCCACCTTGGCCGGCAAGGACCACAGCCCCGTCTGCCGGTCGAACTCCTCATCCTGAAGGGCATAGAGGATGTCGAAGCCGGCCACCCAAAAAAGGACCGCCCCCCCCAGGACCAGGACCTGGAGGCTCAAGTCGCCCCGCACCGCCAGCCAGCCTCCCACCGGGGCCAGGCCCAGACCCAGGCCCAGGACAAAGTGGGTCGCGGAGGTAAATCTCTTGGTGAGGGAATAACCCAGGACCACGGCCAGGGCCAGGGGAGAGAGAAGTAAGCAGACCCGGTTGAGTTGGCCCGCGGCCCAGACAAAGAGCAGGCAGTTCACCGCCACAAAGACGCGCACCGCGCCCTTTTGCAGCCGCCCCTGGGGCAGAGAACGGGACGCGGTCCGGGGATTGGCGGCGTCGTAGCCGGCGTCCGCCAGGCGGTTGAAGGCCATGGCCGCGCTCCGGGCCGCCACCATGGCCAGGAGAATATAGAGGGTGGTTCTTAAGTCCGGCCAGCCCCGGGCCGCGAGCATGGCCCCCATAAAGGCAAAAGGCAGGGCCAGCACGCTGTGGCCGATTTTGATCATGTCCAGGATTTCCCAGATATTGCGAAAAAAACGCTGCATGGTGCGCCTTAAAAAGATTCACCACCAAGACACGAAGGCACAAAAAATCACCAAGGAAATTATAAACATGGTCTCGGCTTTGCCGAGATCATGTTTATAAAATTCTTTGTGGCTCTTTGTGTCTTGGTGTCTTGGTGGTGAATCATTATTTCTCTCCCCAACGCGGGCTAAGCCGATGTTCCAGGTCCAGGTGGTCAAGGATGCGGCCCACCAGTTGCCGGGCCAGTTCTTCCAGGGTTTGGGGGCGGTGGTAGAACCCGGGGCACGCCGGGAAAATGGTGGCCCCTGCGGCCGCGGCCCGGGTCAGGTTTTCCAGATGGATGAGGCTTAAGGGAGTTTCCCGGACCACCAGGATCAAGGGCCGCTTCTCCTTCAGGAAGACTTCTCCGGCCCGGTGGATCAGGTTGCGGCCCACCCCCTGGGCGATGGCCCCCATGGTGCCCATGGTGCAGGGGATCACCACCATGGCCCGGGCGCGAAAGGAGCCGCTGGCCAAAGCAGAGGTAAAATCGTCCACCCGGTGCCAGACGGCGTTGGGAGCCAATTCCCCGGGAGTCAGCCCCAGTTCCAGGGAGAGCACCTGCTCCCCGGCGGAGGAAATTACCGCGTGGAGTTCCAGGTCCGGCCGGGCTGCAAAATAACGCATCAGCTCCCGGGCGTAGATCATCCCGGAGGCCCCGGTGACGGCCACCACGTAGCGGTTCACGGCAGTCCCAGCTTCGGCCACAGCTCGTCCACCTTGCGTTTGATTTCCGGGTCCATGTCGATGACCGGGGGCCACTCCCGGGTAAAGCCTTCCTCCGGCCCCTTGCGGGTGGCGTCGATGCCCATCTTGGAGCCGTAATGGGGCAGCGGCGAGGCGTGGTCCAGAGCATCCACCGGGCCGTCGGCGAAGACCACGTCCCGCCTGGGGTCCACGTTGTTTCCCAGGCGCCAGAGGACCTGGCCCAGGTCCTGGACGTCCACCTCCCGGTCGAAAACGATGATGATCTTGGTGAACATCATCTGCCCCAGGCCCCAGAGGGCGTGCATCACCTTGCGGGCATGGCCCGGATAGCGCTTGTCGATGCTCACGAAGGCCAGATTATGGAAGACCCCTTCCACCGGCAGGTTGAGGTCCACGATCTCCGGCAGGGTTTTTTTCATCAAAGGGATAAAGATGCGCTCCGTGGCCTTGGCGATGAAGCAATCCTCCATGGGGGGGCGCCCCACGATGGTGGCCGGATACACCGCGTCCCGGCGCCGGGTCAGGGCGGTGACGTGGAAGACCGGATAATCGTCGGCCAGGGAATAGTAGCCGGTGTGATCGCCGAAGGGGCCTTCCCGGCGCAGTTCGCCGGGGGCCACAAAGCCTTCCAGGACGATCTGGCTCTCCGCGGGCACCATCACCGGCTGGGTGAGGCAGTTGACCATCTCCACCGGCTCGCCTCTTAAGAAGCCGGCGAAGATGATCTCATCGATGTCTTCCGGCAAAGGCGCGGTTCCCGCGTAAATCACCGCGGGATCGGCGCCGATGGATACCGCCACCGGCAGGTTCTCCCCCCTGGCCGAGGCCAACCGGTAATGCTGGGCGCCGCCTTTGTGGCGGTGCCAATGCATGCCGGTGGTGCGGGCGTCGTAGACCTGGAGGCGGTACATGCCCACGTTGCGCTTGCCGGTTTCCGGATGGTGGCTGATGACCCCGGGCAGGGTAATGAAAGGACCGCCGTCTTCGGGCCAGCAGTGGAGAACCGGCAGACTTCTCAGATTGACCTGCTCGCCGGTGAACACCACCTCCTGGCAGGGGGCCCGGGACACGGTCTTGGGGAACATGCGGCCCAGCCGCGCCAGCTTGGGGAGAAGCTGCAGCTTCTTCATTAAAGTATTGGCCTCGGCCTCCATGAAGGAGAGCAGCTCCGCCGCGATATCGTCGAGAGAGTCCACCTCCAGAGCCAGGCACATGCGCTTCATGGAGCCGAAGGCGTTCATCAAGACCGGCATTTCATAACCCGGGACCTGCTCGAAAAGAAGGGCCGGCCCTCCGGCCTTGCAGACCCGGTCGGTGATCTCGGTGATCTCCAGATAGGGGCTCACCGGCTCCTTGATGCGCACCAGCTCCCCGGCCTGCTCCAGGCGGCGGATGAAGTCTTTTAGGTGGCGGTATCCCATATGGTGTCCTCTTAAGTGAGCAGTAAGCAGTGAGCAGTGAGCAGTAGCCAGTAGCCAGTGGTCAGTGGTCAGTATTCGCCTGCTCTGAAAGTGTTTTCCGCACAGGCTGGAAAGCCTGTGCCACCAATGCTTTCATGGTTTTGGGCGAGCTGAAGGCTCACGAATGGCTCGTTCCCAAGCTCTGTTACGAAAAATTAAAGAATCGAGGTTCAAGTCAGGTTCATCATCATGCGATGCTTTTTCACTAACCCCTGACCCCTGACCCCTGACCCCTGGCTCCTGGCTCCTGGCCCCTGCTCACTGCTCACTGAAATAAGTTAGCGGCGGCACCTCGGCAAGTTCTCCCTGTTTATACAAAAGATTAAAGAATATCTGTAAGCCTTTTTCGTGTTCCGCGGTGAGAGAATAATCCAATTGCTGGAAGTAGGAGAGCAGCTCCGGGGCCGGGCGGCCCAGGTTGGCCGCGGCCAGGCGGCTGAGTTCCGGCAGGGCCTTGATCCCCCAATCCCGGGAGCGGAGCAAGAGGTAGTGCATGGCCGCGGTCTTCTCCGGCCAGGCCGCGGCATAATCCCGGCGCACGGCCCAGACCCCGAAGACAAAGGGGAAACCGATCCATTCCTGCCAGGCCGCGCCCAGGTCCAAAACATAGGTCCAGTCTCCCCGGGACTGCAATTGCAGGGCCTCGTCGCCGATGGCCAGGGCCCCGTCATCTGCCTGAGACGCGGCTTCCACCACCGGCCCCTGGCGGTAGACGGGTTGAATGCCGTAAAGTTCGGACAGCAAGACTTTAAGAAGCGCGGCCCCGCTGGCGGAATGGGCGCTCACCAGTAGGGGGCGGCCGTGCAGCTTAGCCGGGGGGACCCGGCTGAAGAGGAGCACACTGCCCACCGGTCCCCGGGAACTGATGGAGAGGTCGGGCAGCAGCAGGTAATCCTGCCAGCCGCGGCCGTATTCCATGGCGGAGATGGAGCCCAGGTCCACCCGGCCCCGGCGCAACGCGGCATTCAGGTCCGCGGGGGTGCCGGAAACCAGCTCAAAACCGTTTTCTCCGAATAAATTTTCCAGGGCAAAATAGATGGGCAGGACATTGAGATACTGAATGCGGCCCAGGCGCACCTTTTCAGCCATGTTAGCTCCTGTTAAAAGAGGTTCTGGGTTCTGGGTTCCGGGTTCTGGGTTAAAAGCAGGTCCATATGGTACTGTGATTTTCCTTAGTTAAGCCATTGCCAGGCGCCGGCGGCGCCCCGGGTATAGAGTTCTTCCCAGAAGTCTTTCTCTTCGGAGAGGGGAATGAAGCCCAGCGCGGCTTTTTTGCCCGGCTCCAGGCTGCCGAAGTCGTTTTCCCGCTGCAGGGCCCGGGCTCCCTTGAGGGTCCCCAGGCGCAGCCAGAGGCCTTCGGGGTATTGGGGGTAGTTTTGATACAGCCAGAGCATCTCCCCGAAAAGGTTCAAGTCATGGTTGCCCGCCAGGGAGTCGGTGCCCAGGGCCAGAGGCACCCCGGCGCGCATTAACTCCGGCACCGGCGCCGCGCCCGCGGCGGTGTAGGCATTGGCCCTGGGGCAGAGAACGACCCAGGTGCGGGTGCGGGCCAGCAGGGCGCAGTCGACGTTATCGAGCCAGACGCCATGGACGGCCAGGGTGTTTTCCCCCAGGAAACTCAGGGAGTGCAGGTAGGTTGCGGGACTTAAGCCGGGAGGCTTAAACTCCGGTACCCAGCGGCCCCGCTGTTGTAACAGCTCCTTAAAAAAGCCGTCCCCATGGGTCAAGAATTCTCCCTCCGCTCCGGACTCCGCCAGGTGGACGCATTGAGGGCGCTTGCGGGGCCGGTTCCAGCGCTTGACGGCCTTGAACAGGGCCGGGGAGACGGAATAGGGGGCATGGGCCGCGGCCGAGATGCAGGGGTTGGCGTCGGCCCGGGACCCGGCAAAAAAGGGAAACGTCTCCTCCAGGGGCCCCAGTTCCAGGAGATTGAAGCCCAGGCATTCAAAAAAAAGCTGATACGCCAGGGGAGACGCCGCCAGATGGGGCAGACTTTCCCCGGTGTTGCTGATATCCCCCACCAGGGCCGCGCCGCTGTTTCTCAAGGCGGCAAGGCCCTGAAGGATGCCCTTTTCCCGCTCCCGGGGAGCAACCCCGGGAAAGGCGTCCAGAGTCTTTTGCAGCCACTCCTGCCAATGTTCCTGGGGAGGAATCTTCCCGGCCAGGGCGGAAAACTCCAGGTGCGTATGGCAATTTACCAGACCCGGGAGAATGGCTCCGGGGCCGTGGTCGCAGACCTTGCCGGTAAAGCCCCGGAGGATTTCCGCGGCCGGACCCACGGCCACGATCCGGTCCCCGTCGTGCAGCACCGCGCCCTCGTCAATGGGGGGTCCGCTCACCGGCAGCACCCAGCGCCCGACGTGGGCCGTCATCTCACCCATGTGCGCCAATCCTCGCCGATGTCCCCCCGGAGGCGGTAGCGTTCCAGCAGCCGGGGGCAGGGGCAGGCCCGGGGCGCGGCCGCCAGGGCCGGAAGCGCCTTTAGGATAATTTCCGGAAAGGCCGCCTCCACCGCGGCCACCTGGGCCACTTCTTCCGGGGTGGCCAGGCCTTCGAAGAGCACCCCGGGTTGGTAGGGCCGGTCAACCAGGCCTTCCGCGTAGTTAACCACATAGGTGAGGCCCGCGTAACAAAGTTCCAGTTCCCGGGCCAGAAAGACCTCGGGCACTAGGGTCTGGCCCACCAGGTCGCCGCCCAGGACGCGGAATTTGCGAATTTCCGCGGCCGTCTCCAGCCTGGGGCCGGTGGTGGCCACGTAAACGCCCTGGGGATGCGCCTTAAAAGGGACGTTTTGCAGGCCAACCAGCAGGCCCGCCCGCATCTCCGGGCAAAAGAGGGGGTTATGGCGGATGAAGCCCCAGCCCACGCCGGTGAAAAAGGTCTGGGGGGCGCCCCGGCCTTCGTCCAGGACGTCGTGGGGGATCACCAGGTCCCCCGGAGCCATTTCTTCCCGCAAGGACCCGGGCGCCACCCAGGCCAGGATTTTTTCGACTCCCAGGGACTTCAAAACGTAAAGATTGGCCTTGGGGTTGAGGAAGGGCGCGGAGAGGTCGTAACCCGCCTCGCCGTGGCGGGAGAGGAGCGCGAATTCCAGGCCCTCATGCCGGAAAAAGTGGATCGGGCGGCTCTCGCCGTAAGGGGTGGGGAAGACTTCGGTCTTCTCCGGCTTAAGGCCCTTGGCCCCAAAGGCTTTGTGCGCGCCCACTCTGGCGATTACCGCGATTTTAGGGTTCATCGTTTGATTAGTTCAAAGTTCAAGGTTCAAAGTTAATACGTAACCAACTGCTTTTTTTACTGATTACCGATTACTGATCACTGACCACTGGCTACTGGCTACTGCTCACTGCTCACAACAAATTATACCGATGATCCCGCACCCGGGGTTCATACCCCGCCTGGCGGACCAGGGTTTCGATCTCTTCCCGGCTCAGGCGGAAGTCCACGCCGGTGGCGGCCACCACGTTTTCCTCCAGCATGGTGGAGCCGAAGTCGTCGGCCCCGAATTTCAGGGCCACCTGGGCGATCTTGGGGCCTTGGGTGACCCAGGAGACCTGGAGGTGGGGCACGTTGTCCAGGACCAGGCGGGAGACGGCAAGGGTGCGCAGGTACTCCACCGCGCCCAGGGGCTCGCCCCCCAGCGCGGTGGCCCCGGGCTGGAAGGTCCAGGGGATGAAAGAGATGAAACCGCCGGTGCGGTCCTGGAGGTCCCGGATCTTAAAGAGGTGCTCCAGGCGCTCGCGGCGCGTCTCCAGGTGGCCGAACATCATGGTGGCGCTGGTTTTCAAGCCCGACTCATGGGCCGAGGCCATGACTTCCAGCCACCGGGCGCTGTCGCATTTGCGGGGGGAAATTTGGGAGCGCACCCGGTCCGCCAGGACTTCGGCGCCGCCGCCGGGGATGGAGCTGAGCCCCGCGGCCATCAGGCGGGTAATAACTTCTTTGATAGGCAGGCCGAAGCGTTGGCTCATGAACGCGATTTCCGGGGGGGAGAAGCCGTGGACCCCGAGGCCGGAATCCTTGATCTGCCTAACCAGGTCTTCATAATAGTCAAAAGGCAGGTCGGGATTGAGGCCGCCCTGGAGCAGGACGCCGCTGCCGCCGTGGGCCTTGAGTTCCAAGAGCTTCCGGGCCAACTCCTGCTCGTCCAGAACGAACCCCTCCAGGGAGCCCGGTTCCCGGTAGTAGGCGCAAAAGCGGCAGCCGGAGGTGCAGATATTGGTGTAATTGATGTTGCGGTCCACCACGTAGGTGACCCGGTTCTCGGGATTGAGGCGGCGCCGCACCAGGTCGGCCTCCCGTCCCAAGGCGAGGAGGTCCAGGTCCCAGAGACCTCGGGCGTCCGCCATACTGAGGCGGGCGCCGGCAGCCGGCCGGGCTTCCAAGGAAAGCGCCTGTCCCATCAGGCCGCAGCCTCCGCGGCCACTTCCCGATAGAGGGTGTCCCGCTCCACCGGCTCGCAGCCCGCTTCCCGGATCAAGGCCCGGAGTTGGGAGCGGGTCAGGCCCTGGGGGGTTTGGGCCCCGGCCATGTGGGTGATGCGCTCTTCCATCACCGTGCCGTCCACGTCGTCTACTCCGAAACAGAGGGACAGTTGAGCCATTTTCGGCCCCAACATCACCCAGAAGGCCTTGATATGGGGAAAATTGTCCAGGAGCAGCCTGGAGACGGCCAGGGTCTTCAGGTCGTCAAAGGCGCTGGGTCCCTGGAGGTGGTCCAGGGCGGTGTTCTGGGGATGAAAGGCCAAGGGGATGAAGGACAGAAACCCCCCGGTTTCGTCCTGCGCGGCCCTGAGTTTCAGCAAATGGTCCACCCGTTCCTCCAGGGACTCCATGTGGCCGTAAAGCATGGTGGCGTTGGTGTTCATGTTCAAGCGGTGCGCGGTTTGGGCCACGGAGAGCCAACCCTCGGGGGGGAGCTTCTGGGGGCACAAGTCCTGGCGCACCCGGGTGCTGAAGACCTCCGCGCCGCCTCCCGGGAGGGACCCTAGACCTGCGTCCCTTAGGGCTTTCAGGGTATCGGCCACGGAGGTGCCGTTGAGCCCGGCAAGATGGGCAATTTCCACCGCGGTGAAGGCCTGGAGATGGACGTCCGGCCGCAGTTTTTTGATGCCCCGGAGCATTTCCAGGTAGAAGGAAAAGGGCAAATCCGGGTGGCAGCCGCCGACGATGTGAATCTCGGTGATGGGCTCATGCAAGCGGGCCTCGATGCGGGCGAAGATCTCCTCCAGGGTCATTTCGTAGGCCCCGTCTTCTCCGGCTTTGCGGCCGAACGCGCAGAACTTGCAACCGTTGACGCAGATGTTGGAATAGTTTAGGTGCTGGTTATAAATGTAAAAAGCCTTGCGGCCGTGGAGGCGCTGCCGGACGATGTTCGCCAGAAAGCCCACGCCCAGGAGGTCTTTGCTCTGAAAGAGGGTGAGGCCGTCTTCGCCGGATAGCCTTTGATTCCCTTTCACCTTCTCATAAATTGGGAGCAGCCCCGGGTCTTCAAATCGGAGAGATGCCATTTTCCCACCTCGTCTATGACCATGCGGTCACTTTAATCTAAGCTAGCCCAGGCTGGAAAGCCTGGACTCTACCGCTCTCTAGGCGGCCAGTCCTTCCTTGAGGAGGTCGATCAGCTCCCTTATGCGCCGGTTGACGGCCTCTTCCGGGGCCTGGTGCAGGTTGAAGGTGACGTCCAGATAGGGAACGGCCGCGGCCTGGAGGAAACGGTCAAAGACCGCGTCCAGGAGAAACCGGGCCGCGGGTTCGGAGACGCCCGGCCGCAGTTCGCCCCTGGCCTTAGCCCGGGCGATCAAAGAGCCGAAGTATTCGGAGGCGTAACGCCGCACTGCGGCCAGGAGTTCCTGGCGCAACGGCGTTTGCCGGTCGAACTGAATTTTCAGGTACAGGCTGTAAATCCGGGGGTGTTCCTGAAGAAAGCGCACTCCGGCCTGCAAAGATTTTTCCAGGCGGGAAAAAAGATTTTCGTTTTCGGTGGCTTCCTTGACTGCCACCAGGGTGTGGCGCACCAGGTTCAGGGCGAGCTCGAAGATGTGGCGGAAGATGCCTTCTTTATTAGGGAAATACTGGTACAGCGACCCCTTGGCAATGCCGGCTTTGGCCACCAGGCGATTTAGCGAAGCCTGGTGATAGCCCTGGTCCGCGAACTCGGTGAGGGCCGCGTCCAGGACGCGTTCCTGCTTGTCCGGGGGCAGATGCGAGAAGGTAGCGCGGGCAGGTTCTTGAGACATGACCAGTTGGTCATATCAAATTTATGCCCGATATGTCAATTCAAAACCTAAAGCTGTCAGCTTTCAGTCTTCAGCTTTCAGCTAAAGAAAAATAAGGGTAAAAAATTTAATGGATGCTAGGCCAGCTTTCCTTTCATCCTTATGTTTTCTTTTTCTAAGCTGACAGCTGATAGCTGACAGCTCCTTGAACTATACCTTGTCTTGCCCTTGACAAACGGGGGGATAAATGTTTTATAAAATGTTTGGAAAAATCTGGGTTTCTAAGGATAAACGAGCATGAAACGCACATTTCAACCCAGCAATTTGCGCCGGGCCCGCACCCACGGCTTTTTGAGCCGCATGAGCACCCGGGGGGGCCGGCAGGTGTTGAAGCGCCGCCGGGCCAGAGGCCGCAAACGCCTGAGCGTTTAAGATCCGGGGAACTTTCCTGAGCCGACCTCCAGAGCTGCGCCGGGGCGAAGCTCCCGGTCCGCCACCCCCTTCACCCGGTACCGCCCGTTTCACCAAGGCGGATCGCCTTCTGTACCGGGCCGATTTTCTCCGGGCCATGGCCCAGGGGCGGCGGCTGCATACCCGGCATTTCGGCATCACCCTGGCCCCAGGCCCGGCGGGACGCCCCCGGCTGGGACTGGTGGTAACCAAACGTTTCGGCAAGGCGGTCCAACGCAACCGGGTCAGGCGCCTTATCCGGGAATTCTTCCGGCACCATAAAGATCGGCTTCCTCCCGAGGACCTGATCATTATGGCCAAAAAGGGAGCCGCGGCCCTAACTTTTCAACAGGTTCAAGAGGAATTGTCCCGGGCGCTCTTCACCCGGGTGTAAGGGTTAAGGATTTGACTAGAGTCGCGCTCTGGTTGATCAGGGCTTATCAATTGCTGCTTTCCCCCCTGATGCCGCCCTGTTGCCGGTTTGCCCCCACCTGTTCCCATTATACGGCTGAGGCTGTCACACGATATGGTGTCTGCCGGGGTTTGTGGTTGGGCCTCAAGCGTTTGGCCCGCTGCCATCCCTTTCATCCCGGCGGTTGGGACCCCGTGCCCTGAGGAGTTAAAACATGGAAAACCGGGCCTTGATTGCCCTGGCTTTAAGCTTTTTGGTCTTTCTCGGGTTCATTTATTTCGGGCAGCAGATGCAGCCGCCTGCGGTCAAGGAGGCCCCCGGGCCCCAGGCCGAAGTCAAACCGGCGGCTCCCGCTTCCACCCCCGCCACTGCCCCGGAGGCCCGGCCCGCGGCGCCTCCCTCGGCTCCGGAGCGGGCCAGCCGGGACATCGCGGTGGATACCCCTTTATTCAAGGCGGTATTTGCGGAGCAAGGGGGAGCCCTGAAAAGCTTCCAGTTGAAGAAATACCGGGAGTCCATGCCTTTTTCCACTCAGAGCCAATTCAAACTGGGGCCGGTGGACTTTGAAATTCTGCGTTACCAGGACCCGGAACAGGCGGGCTCGCCTTTAAAGGAACTGGTACGGGTCAAAAAGGTGGAAGGCCTGCCCCTGACCCTGAGTTGGGAAGGGCAGAGTCTCAAGGTGCCGGGGGGGATCTTTTACCAGGCTTCCCAGCCTTCCCTGAGTATCAAGGCGGGAGAGACCGCGTCCCTGAAATTGACCGGCACCAGCCCCGAAGGGGTGGTGTTCACCAAGACTCTCACCTTCAAAAGCGACAGTTATGCCTTTGATCTGGCGGTGAAGGTGGAAAACCGCAGCCAGCAGAACCTGGAGGGACAGGTTGATCTTGACCTGCTGGCGAACTACACCGGATTGGATCCCAGCCAGGTGGGGTTTCTGGGATTTCAGGGCTCCGTTAACAACCGGTTGGAACAGTTGAAGGTCGGGGGTCTCAAAGACCTCAAACCCACTCCCGGCCAGAAAACCTTCTCCGGCAAGGTGGATTGGGCCGCCCTGGATGAAGGTTATTTCTTAACGGCCATGGTGCCCCAGGCCGCGCCCAAAGCCGTCCTTACGGTGAAAGAGGCCCAAACCGGCCCCATGGACGTGGTCTTAAAAACTCCGGCCACTCTGGCTCCGGGGCAGGACGCGTCCTTCGCCTATACCTTTTATTTCGGGCCGAAAGAGCTGAGCGAACTCAAATCCCTGAACCTGGGACTGGATAAGGCCGTGGATTTCGGCTGGTTTCAGATTTTGGCCGTGCCCCTGCTCTATATCCTGGAATTTTTCAATAGGTACGTCCACAATTACGGCTGGGCCATTATCATCCTCACCATTATCATCCGGCTGCTCTTTTTCTATCCTAACCATAAAAGCTATAAATCCATGAAGGAGATGCAGAAGCTGCAGCCCAAGGTGGCCAAACTCCGGGAGAAGTACAAAGACGACAAAGAGACCATGAACAAGGAGTTGATGGCCCTTTACCGCGCCTTCAAGGTCAATCCTCTGGCCGGCTGCCTGCCCATGGCCATACAGCTTCCCTTTTTCATCGCCCTTTACAACGTCCTGGGTTATTCCATCGAGCTGCGCCACGCGCCTTTTATCTCCACCCTCCCCTTCACGGATATTGTCTGGCTGGCGGATTTATCCACCAGGGACCCGCTGCTGATCACCCCCCTGGTCATGGGGGCCACCATGTTCATTCAGCAGAAAATGACCCCCTCGCCCGGCGATCCCACCCAGGCCAAGATGATGATGTTTCTGCCCCTAATTTTCACCTTCATGTTTCTGAATTTCGCCTCGGGCCTGGTGCTCTACTGGCTGGTTAATAATGTGCTGTCCATTATCCAGCAGTATTACACCAATAAATACCTCACTTGATCTAAATCCTGGGGGAGAATTGATGGAGTTTGTGGAATTTGAAGGAAAGGGCACCGAAGAAGCCATAGAGAACGCGTGCGCCCATTTTCAGGTCCCTCCGGACCAGTTGGAGATTGAGATTGTGTCCGTGGGATCTTCCGGACTCTTCGGGTTGGGGGGCCGCAAGGCCAAAATCCGGGCCGCGCTCCGGGAAGAAACCCCGGGGTCCCTGCTGCCGGAGGCCCAGGAGATCCTGGAACAGATGCTCATCAAGATGGATGAGCCCGGCAAAGTTTCGGGGCGCCAGGAAGATGACCGGATTATTTTGAATATCGAAACCGAGGACGCCGGTTTGCTCATCGGCAAGCAGGGCCAGACCCTGGAAGCCTTGCAGTACCTGCTTACCAAGATCCTGGCCAAGAAAAGCCGCCGCAAGGTCCGGGTGACCATCGACGTGGAATCCTACCGGGCCCGGCATACCGACGCCCTGGTGCAACTGGCCCTGAAGAACGGAGATAAGGTCAAACGCAGCGGTAAACCCGTGACCCTGAATCCCATGAATCCCCATGACCGCCGCATTGTGCATCTCACCCTCCAGACCGATAAAGAGCTGAAAACCATGAGCCGGGGTGAGGGCCTTTATAAAAAGGTGATCATCTATCCGGCGAAAAAAAAAGAGGGCCAGGAGGACACCTCTAACCTTTCATGACGCCTCTTGACCCGGCCGACACCATTGCGGCCATCTCCACCCCCCTGGGTGAAGCGGGCATCGGCGTCGTCCGGGTCAGCGGCCCGGAGGCGGAGGCCATAGCCCGGGCCCTGTTCCGGCCTATCCGCGCCGGGACCCAACTACGCTCCCACCATCTTTATCTGGGCCGCATCATCGACCCTTTTTCCCAAGAAATTGTTGACGAAGTATTGCTCACCGTCATGCGGGGCCCCCGGACCTATACCCGGGAGGACGTGGTGGAAATCCAGTGCCATTCCGGGGTGGGGGTCCTAAGACGCATCCTGGAGCTGACCTTGGCCCAGGGCGCCCGCCTGGCCCGGCCCGGGGAATTCACCCTCCGGGCCTTTCTTTCCGGGAGACTCGATCTCACCCGGGCGGAGGCGGTCCTGGAGGTGATCCAGGCCCGGACCGAGGCGGGCTTAAGGGTGGCCGCGGCTCATCTGCAAGGAGGGTTGGGGCGGGCAGTACAAAATATCCGGGACGGCCTGCTGGACCTCCTGGCCCGGGTGGAGGCGGTCCTGGATTTTCCGGAAGAAATCGGGGAACTGCCGGCCGCGGCCTTTGCCGCGGATCTCGCCAAGTCCATGGAGATTCTGGAGAGCCTGGCTGCCACCTACCGGGAAGGCCGCCTTCTCAGGGAAGGGCTGCTGGTAGTCATCGCCGGGCGGCCCAACGTGGGGAAATCCAGCCTGCTGAACGCCCTGCTGGCCCGGGACCGGGCCATCGTCACCGAGATTCCCGGCACCACCCGGGATTTGGTGGAGGAGGTGATAACTTTGGCGGGGGTAATGGTGCGCCTCAGCGACACCGCGGGCCTGCGCGCCGCTAAGGACCGGGTGGAGGAACTGGGGATTGAGCGCACCCGGGAACGCCTGGCCCAGGCGGATCTGGCGCTTTACCTGGTGGACGGCAGCCTGCCGCTGCACCCGGAGGCCCGGCGGGACCTGGAGGAACTGGGAGAACGGCCGGGGCTGGCGGTGATTAATAAAATTGATCTGCCCCAGGAACTTGATCCGGCCGCACTGGCAGAAGCCACCGGCCTGCCCGCGGCCAGGATTTCCGCGCTCACCGGCGAGGGGATCGAAGATTTGAAGCAGCGGATCGTGGACTTGACCCTGCAAAGCGGCCTGGGCGCCGCCGGGGAGATCATCACCCAGGCCCGGCATTATCAGCATCTTCAGGAGTGCCTGGGGTATCTGGCCCAGGCCCGGGAATTGCTGGCCTCCGGCGATCCGGCCCCGGCCTGGGAACTGGTGGCCCTGGAACTCCAGGAGGCCGTGGGGGAGTTGGGGGAGATCACCGGCCAGGAAGTGGGGGAGGAAGTGCTGGAGCGGATTTTCGGGGAGTTTTGTTTGGGGAAGTAGGCAGTAGCCAGGGGCCAGTAATCAGGGGTCAGGGGTTAGGGGTCAGGGGTTAGTAATAAGTAATAAGTGGTCAGCCGTCAGTAATCAGTAATCAGTGATCAGCAAAAACGCACAAATCCTGCATGTTATCTAACTTTGAACATCGAATCTTGAACTTGAGACCTCTGCGAAAGTTACTTTTTTTGTCATTCTGAACGGAGCGAAGCGGAGTGAAGAATCTGGTTTATAGGCGAAAAGATCTCCATTCTGCTTGTAATCATCGGCAACTCAGGGAAAAGCCTTGCCGCCAAAAACGAGATTCTTCGGTCGCTCCGCTCGGAATGAAAAAGTGGGGGGACTTTCGCAGAGGTCTCAACTTTGAACTTCTTTAAACAGAGCTGTCTCCATGACCGGTCGCTCTGACAATGCCCAACCCTTGGACCTGCTCCAGGAAGGAACGGCAATCCTGGGGGGGCAACTCACTCCCCTATCCCTGGATCAATTCCGCGTATATCTGGAGGAACTGCAACGTTGGAACGCCCGGGTTAACCTCACCTCCCTTAAGTCCGATCGAGATATCATCATCAAACATTTCCTGGATTCCCTGGCGGTGCTTCCCTTTCTGGGGAACGCGGCTTCCCTGGCGGACCTGGGGAGTGGGGCGGGTTTCCCCGGGTTGGCCTTGAAGCTGGTGCGGCCCGGTCTGGCCCTGACTTTGGTGGAGGCCCGGGCCAAAAAGGCGGCCTTTCTGGAATACCTGATTTCTTTATTGAAATTGAAGGGAGTGGAGGTGGCCCAGGTGCACCTGACTCCGGCCCTGGCCCGGAAGTGGGGGCCGCGCTTTGAAGCGGTGGCCTCCCGGGCCGCTTTTCCCCTGTCCCGTTTCCTGGAATTGGCGGCTCCCCTGCTCCTGCCCGAGGGCCGGGTCTTGGCCCTCAAGGGGCCGAACCTGGCTGCGGGCGAGATGGACGCGGCCCGGGAGAAATGCGGCTCTCTGGGATTAGGGCCTTTGGAACTCCACCGCTACGATTTGCCTTTTGGCGAAGAAGCGCGGATTTTGGTGGCGGCCCGGCGTTTATAGTGAAGTCCCGGAGTTCTTCTGTGGCGAACCTGGTGTTCGCCCTGGGCGTCCGGGGCGAACACAAGATTTGCCCCTACTGAAAAATATCCGTTTGCTTGCCAAACCGCGTTATATCAATATTACCGGGGCGGGCGGGGACGCCCGTCCCACGTTTCTTTTAATATTTTGGGCGGGCCGAAGACCCATGAGAAACTCCTTCCTGTTTCCTTGTTCCTAATCCTTTTTGCGGGTAAAATATCCGCAAATCTTTTTATTCGGATTAGCCCGAATGTCCTTCATCACCTGGCAATATCTGGTGTTTCTGCCCCTGGTACTGGTCCTTTACTGGCGGCTGCCGGGGCGGTGGCGGCTGGTGTTGCTGCTCATTGCCAGCTATTTCTTTTACGCCTGCTGGGACGTGCGGTTTCTGGCCCTGGTGCTGGCCACCACGGTTATTGACTACCTCTGCGCCCTGAGCATCGAAGGGAAAAGCCCCAGTGCTCTCCCGGTCCTGCTCCTGGCCCTGCTGCCCGGGGCCTGGCTGGGCGGCTGTTCCCTATTTCTGCCTGCTTCCGGGATCAACACCATCATCTTGGCCGCGGCCGGGGCCCTGGGGCTGGGGTTTTTCGTCGGCCACGAAATCATCCGGCGTTTGGCCCCGGAAAAGCGGCCCCGCCTCTTTCTGATTCTCAGCATCGGTTTCTGCCTGGGCATCCTGGGGTTTTTCAAATACTTCGGCTTTTTCCTGGACTCCGCCCACAACCTGCTCACCTTCCTGGGGCTTAAGCCCAACCGGGTGCTGCTGCAAATCATCCTGCCCGTGGGGATTTCCTTTTATACCTTTCAGTCTCTGGGTTATGTCATCGACGTGTACCGGGGCCATTCCCCGGCCTGCCCTTCCCTGCTCACCTTCGCCACCTATGACGCTTTTTTCCCCCAGATGGTGGCCGGGCCCATCGAGCGGGGCAGGCATTTAATCCCCCAACTGGAAAAGACCCAGGTTTTTGACCCGGTCTATCTCCAGGACGGGCTGCGCCTGATCCTGGTGGGTTTCTTCAAAAAGGTCTTCGTGGCCGATAATTGCGCCATCCTGGCCAACTATGTTTTTGCTCCCCAGACCCCTTTGAACGGCTATTGGGCGGTATTGGGGGTGGCGGCATTTGCTTTCCAGATTTACGGGGATTTCTCGGGCTACACGGACATTGCCCGGGGTTCGGCCAAGCTCTTGGGCATTGACTTGGCGGTGAACTTCCGTTTTCCCTATTTTGCCCGGAATCCCTCGGATTTCTGGGGGCGGTGGCACATATCGCTCTCCACCTGGTTCCGGGACTACCTCTACATTCCCCTGGGGGGCAACCGGGGCGCCAAGTGGGAGACTATCCGCAACCTGGCCGTCACCATGCTGCTGGCGGGCCTGTGGCACGGCGCCAACTGGATCTTTGTCCTCTGGGGGGTCTATCATGGGACCTTGCTCATCCTTTACCGGGTGGTCCCGGCCCTGGGGTCCCTGGGGGATGAGAAATCAGCTTCAATCGGTAAAGGAATCCTGGCCGTAGCCCTGATGTGGGTCCTCACCCTGGCGGGCTGGGCCATCTTCCGGAGCGCCAATTTGCAGCAATTGGGGCTCTGGCTGGCGGCTTTGGGGAACTGGCAGACGGGTGGGAGCCTGCCCTGGGTTTCCTCTTCTCTCTGGCTTCTCATCCATATCGCGCCCTTGCTCCTGCTGCAAATTTTGACCTGGAAATCCCGGGATGAAACCAATCTCGGGAGTCTACCCTGGCCGGTTAAAGGCGTGGTTTACGCCCTCATGCTCCTGCTCATCGTCTCTTCCACGGAGCACGATACGGAGTTCATCTACTTTCAGTTCTGATGAAGATGACCAAGTGGTTCACTCCAGCCTTCCTGTTGGCGGTCCTGCTGATGGGCCTGGGCGAGCTGGGCGCGCGGCTCTTTTTTGCCGCGGACATCTCCGGGCGATTTGAGTACGGCTATCATCCGGATGCAGGCTTTGACGAGCGCAAAGACGGTATGGTAAAGCTCTTCCGGGCGGGTGGGCGGCGCTTTCATCCCCAATCCTTCCAAAAACAGCGGCCTGAAGGGACCTTCCGGGTCTTTGTCATCGGCGATTCCGTGCCCCGGGGACCCAGCTTCAAGGGGGCCTATCCCTGGCTCCTGGGGCAAGAGTTGCAGCAGCACCAGGTGCAGGCCGAGTCGGTGAACCTGGCGCTGCCCGGCTACGGCGCGCGGCGCTGCCAGGTGGTGCTGCAAAAGGCCCTGGAATTTCAACCCAGCCTGATTATCCTCCATGTGAACGATTCCAACAAATACGAGGATGAACGGGAGTACCGCCGCAGCCAGGAGTTCAAGACCTGGCACCCCCGGAACTGGCCCATGAAGGTCTTTATCTTCCGGCGGCTCTATGAGGCCAAGGTGGAAAAGGTCTTCTGGCGGCTGGTGCCGGAGCAGATCCGGGCAAAGTTCGCGGCCCGGGACGCGGACGCCCAGGTGGCCGCGTCCACGGACCCGGAAGAGGTCAAGGCCCGGGTGCAGTTGGCCAGGGAAACCACCGCGGCCAGCGTGGCCCTGGCCCGGGAAAACCGGGTCCCCATCCTGCTCATCACCCAATGCCGGGTCTGGCCCGACGGCAACGGCTCCTTCTACTTTGCAGACCACGGGCTGGACGCCTTGGGGCAGTCGCTGGCGGGGGAGGGAGTTTATTTTCTCTCCATGAAAGATGTTTTCGCCCACCTGCCGGAAGGCCGCGCCTATTTTTCCGATTCCGGGCACTTGAAAGAGTCGGGGCATATGTTACTGGCCCGGGCCATTGTCGGGAAGATCCGGGAGGCGCACCGGCAGCTGGGGCTGACGGCTTTCAGGGTAGAAGCGAAGGATGAAGGGAGGCAGTAGGGTTTTCTGTTTTCTGTTTTCTGTTTTGACTCGTTCCCAAAGTTGTACTTGGGAATGCAGGTACAAGGCAAGCTTAGCTTGCCTTCTACCCCTCTGCCTGCGTTCCCAAGCCAAGCTTGGGAACGAGCCATTTATGAGATGGCTAAGAGCAATTGCGGGCCTTATCCCCCCCCTCACCCTGCCCTCTCCCCCCTGGGGGGCTTATCCTTACCCACAAATCAGGAAAAAGTGGAGTTTAAGCAGACTTAAAGCAATCTTTGGTGGTACAGGCTTTCCAGCCTGTACAGGCTTTTCGGCACAGCCTGGAAAGGCTGTGCCACCGATTAAAAAACTTGTGGGTAATGATAAGCTGGGGGGAGGGGGGAAATACTTGACATATTCATGGGATAAAAATAATGAATAGGGCTATTCAATTGACTCCAGTAACTACAAGATATAGTATATTGGGGTATGGAAGATTACCCCAGGACAATCGCCGAATTTGAATCAAAGTTTTCATCTGAAAAAGCATGCAGAGACTATTTCTTCCGATTGCGTTGGCCGCGAGGTTTCT
>Ga0233425_10003998_pt1 | contig 25597 bp, 27 predicted proteins | sample Watercolumn_Towu_2_FD_181712 | JGI IMG/M metagenome (GOLD analysis project Ga0233425, IMG submission 181712) | Freshwater microbial communities from Lake Towuti, South Sulawesi, Indonesia - Watercolumn_Towuti2014_140_MG | ecosystem: Environmental > Aquatic > Freshwater > Lake | place... | reverse complement strand
TAAGCAGAGTTCTTGCACATCTTCCTGCAGAAGCAATCATAAGACATTTTGGACAAGATATACTTCTTTGGACATGGTTGATGTATCCTGAAAGAGGAAAGATAAAAGATCAGTTAAGAAGAGGAGTAGAAGAAATAACAGGAGTGGATATGGAATTGCTTGAGCGCGCACAAATTTTCGAAATGCTCGTTTCAAGAGAAGATGCGTATCATCATATTATGGTGAACTACAATCTTCTGCAAGCACAGAGAAATGGAAACATTGGAAAAGAAAATTTAGAGAAAATACTTTTTAATGCAAGAAAAAGAGGAGACGAAAGAGTAAATGAACAAACAGTAAAAAAATATTCTATAACAATAACAGAACCATGTGTAAAAAGAAATCATGGGTGGGATATCAACTGGAAAAAGAGAAGATTTGGAAATAAAATGTATGAAATCTATCTCGATGCTGCATTTGGTTTTCTTTTATTATACAATGATGAGCCTTCTGCTGTGTGCACATTTGATACAACAAGCAAGAAAACAGCGCTGATAAAACAATTCCAAGGCACAACCCCAAAGATTGTTGATGGAAACAAAACAAAAGGAAATGCATGGGCACTTGCACCATTTGATTGGACAAGATTCTTTGTCGACTACACAAGTGCGTGGCTGCAGCAATTTGGTTTTGAGGATATAGGAATTCAGGCCGGACAGAAGAATAGATGGATACATAAAAGAGGTTCACATCAACTTCCTATAGAAATGGCAGAAGCTCGTTACGATGGAACAGCGCAACGTCTTGGTTTTAGACAACATGATGATGGAAATTGGTATAGACGAATAGCATGACATTAAATAGAATAATTATCCATAATATAACGGCTTATCCTTTTCCATTTCTTTTGCGTGTGCTTGTTTGAAATAATTCTCCATCTGTTTATACAGTTCATCAATCTCTTTAGTGACTGACGGTTTCACTTTTTCGAGCGCCTGATCAAATGCTTTCTTCGTTACTTTTTTTGCAGTAATATCCTGACGCAATTCAAAGATCGCAGCTTCACGGCAAACAGCTTCAATGTCTGCACCAACATATCCTTCTGTTTTCTCTGCAAGATAATCAATATCCACATCAGATGCAAGAGGCATATCTTTTGCGTGAACACTAAAGATTGCTTTTCGTGCAGTAAGATCAGGAATAGTAACAAGGATGATTCTGTCAAAGCGTCCAGGGCGTAATAATGCAGTATCCAAGATATCAGGCCTGTTTGTAGCAGCGATAACAACAACATTATTCAAATCTTCAAGACCATCTATTTCAGTCAAAAGTTGGTTCACAACGCGCTCTGTGACATTGCTTGAAGAACTTGGACTTCGTTTTGGCGCAAGTGCGTCAATTTCATCAAAGAAAATAACAGTTGGGCTTGTTTGTCGTGCACGTTTGAATATTTTACGAACAGCTTTCTCACTTTCACCAACCCATTTTGAAAGAAGCTCAGGCCCCTTCACTAAAATAAAATTTGCTTCACATTCTTTTGCAACTGCTTTTGCAAGGAGTGTTTTCCCTGTTCCTGGTGGGCCGTAAAGTAGAATTCCTTGAGGAGGTTTGACACCAAGTGTTGCAAATGCTTCAGGATGTTTGAGTGGCCACTCCACTGCTTCACGAAGTTCTTGTTTTACATGGTCTAAACCACCAACATCGTTCCAGTGAATGTTTGGCACTTCAACAAGAACTTCACGCATTGCGCTTGGTCGAACAGTTTTCAATGCTTCGATAAAATCATCAGGGCTAATTTTTAGCTTTTCCAAAAATTCTTTGGAGATTGGCTCATCTTCTTTTAATCGCAATTCAGGCAATAAGCGCCGGAGAACAACCATTGCTGCCTCTTTCGTGAGAGAAGCTAAGTCTGCACCGACAAATCCGTGAGTAACATCTGCAAACTTTTTGAGATCAAATCCTTTCGTCAGCGGCATATTTCTGGTATGAATTTTCAGAATGTTCAAGCGTGCTTCTTTGCCAGGAACACCAATTTCAATCTCACGATCAAATCGTCCTGGCCTGCGCAGTGCAGTATCAAGTGCATCAGGAATATTTGTTGCTGCAATAACCACAACTTTCCCGCGTGATTTCAAGCCATCCATTAATGCAAGAAGTTGTGCAACAACACGGCGTTCTACTTCTCCATGTGTATCTTCACGTTTTCCTGCAATGGCATCAATTTCATCAATGAAAATAATAGAAGGTGCATTTTTTTCTGCTTCTTCAAATTTCTTTCTGATATTCTGTTCACTTTGACCATAAAATTTGCTCATGATTTCTGGACCATTAATTAACAGAAAATGAGAGTTTGTTTCGTTTGCAACAGCTTTTGCAAGCAATGTTTTTCCTGTTCCAGGAGGGCCGTGAAGGAGAACTCCTTTTGGCGGCTCAATTCCAAGCCGTTCAAAAATTTCAGGATGTTTGAGAGGAAGTTCAACCATCTCACGGACTTTTTTAATTTCATCAGTAAGGCCGCCAATATCTTCGTAGGTGACTTCAAGAACTTTTTCTTCATCGAATTCAACTGCTTCCGGATTAAAGCGAACATCAGTTAAGTCAGTAATAACCACTGCCTGTTTTGGTTCTGTTTCCACAACAACAAATTTGATGTCATGAAATCCGAAGCCAGCCATTCCTTCATCAAGCATAGAAAAAATATCATTAAAAAAAGGAGAATTGTTTGTTGCACTCCGGCGTCTTTGTGTTCCACCAAGAGAAACAATATCGCCTTTCGAAACAGGACGTCCCAATAAACCTTGTTTGAAGATAGTAGGAGATGCACGAATCATGATTCCTTTTTGTGCAGGAGCGATAGTCACGCGTTTTGCTTCTTTAACAATTGCTTTTTTGATTTGAACAATTTCACCAATTCCTGTTTTTGCATTCCGTCGCGTAATACCATCCATGCGAATAATGTTTAAGCCAATGTCGCCAGGATACGCGCGATCCGCAATGCCAAGACAAACGCGCTCTCCTTTAATTTCAAGAATATCTCCTGGTCGAATCCCAAGTTCGTGCATAAAGGTAGAATCAATTCTCACAATCCCTTTGTTGACATCATCTTGAATAGCTTCAGCGACTTTTAGTTTGATAATCTTCGTTGTCATCGGCTCCACGCTGCTGTAAACGCCGGTTGGTTTAAATATTTTATGAATAAAAAGTTAATGTACCAGTACACCAAATTCAAAAAATTTAAATAAAAAGCAGCATCAAATAGTAAAATGAAAAGCGAAGAAATTACAGAAGTGGTAGGTGCACTGATTGTTGGTTCTCTCTCTAGTTTTTTTGGATTAATATTTGGAGCTGTAATAGGGGGTAATACAAAATTATTTGCAGAAGTAGGAGGCTATGAAATGACTGGCCTCTTAGGAATGCTTATAGGAATGAGCATTGGAGCTTCACTCTTTATTTATTTCATACGAAAATACAGAAAACAAACAGCATATGGAAAAAGAATCGCCTTAGGTGCGATAGGCGGCTTTGTTTATCCCATTATTCTTTTCAAGGTGTTTACAGAAGTTCTTCATTTTTATAATGTTGCTTTTATTCTTGTCGCTGTCACATATGTTAGTGTCATTATAACTTCTTGGTCAGATTAAAGAAATATTTTCTATAAAATTTGTGAGAAGGGATTAACGAAAAAACAGAAAAGGGAAAAGACAATAAAAAGAAGAAGAAACTAACGAACCCTCGGGCTTGGGAGCGGGAACGGTGGTGGTAACGCCAAATCTTTGCTTACGATCAACGCTTGAATGTTTGAGCGGATAAAAATTGCTTGCAACACCTGATTCATGACATCTTTTGGAAGAACAGTTTTTTCCTTCCATGAATCGAGTGCCTCTTTTATTTTCTCTGCTGGAGCAAGGTAAAAGAGATTTCCGTTAAGATCAATGCTTCCTAGATCAGGCGCATATTTCACTGTATAAAGAAATGAAATAACAAGTCCGCTTTGTCGCTGTGTGCCAATGTTCAAATGAGATTCTTCAACCTTTTGAAGATTCACAGAGCGATCAATGTTCAATTTGTTTGTTGGGTCTGCTTTTTTCTCTCCAACTATTTTTGTAAAATTAAAGCCAACTACTGCCATAATGTCATCCTCCTATAGATATGAAGAAAAGAAATTCTCATGTATTTATAAAAATAATGGTTACTCAATCACAGTTCCGACAAACTCTTTTCCAGCAAGATAATTTTCGAGATTAGCCAAATCACTTCCATTCAAAACAACAACACGAAGCTTTTCTTTTTCAGCAAGGCTAGCAGCAATAGGATCAAAAGGAAGATTCATGCCAGCTTTCCAATCCCCACCAACAATTTGTTTGAATTCTTTCCATGTTGTTTTTTTGATAGGTTTCGCATCGGAAAATTTGCGTGGATCTTTTGTATAAACATAATCAACATTTGTCAGATTGATAATAGTTTTTGCGTGAAACATTTTCCCAAGAAGAACTGCATCTTTGTCTGTGCTGGAGCCTGGAACCCACCCTGCACCGACAATGATAGGCTTATCGGTCTCAACATGCGTACTAAAATCAATAATGACAGAATTATATGCAAGATCAGCAAATATCTCACGAACAAGCTGTGCATTAGCACGAGTGGTGAGTATCCCAATCATGTCATTTTGAGAATTTTGAAGAGGAACAACATCATTTGCCTTTTTGATATACTCACGACAAATCCAACCACCACCAGTAATAATCCCAAATCGTTTTCCTTTTGCAACATACGAAAGAATCAATGTGCGGAATTTTTTCAAATACTGAACATCAATCTCTTTCGGATAAATCAAGGAACCACCTAAGGATAAAATGATTATCTCTTTCATGGCCAATCAGCTCCCAAACCCAATCAAACTTACTCCAAGTAAAATTGCAGTAATACCGAGCCATTTGTAAAAATTCATTTTTTCTCCAAGCATTTTGATAGACAACAAGCTGATCCAAACATAAGATAGTGAAGTGAGCGGATACAAAACAGAGAGTTCACCATTTTTTAATGCAATGAGAAAAAACACGCTGCTTAATCCATAAAAAAAAACCCCGAGCATAAGCCGTGAATTAAGGAAAGTGAGTTTGTTTTTTCGAGTAAGTTTTTCTGCGCCATATTTCAAAAAGAGCGCACCAAATGCACCGATAAACGTTGCAACAATCACAAGACCGACAGAAAAAAATGGCGTTGCCATCAAGCATCACCTTTAACAGGAGAAGGTGCTTCTCCAATGCCGTTTTTACTTCCAAAGCCAATGCAGCTGACACCTAAAATAATCAAGCTAACGCCTGCCCATTTGAAGGTATTCAGATCTTCTCCGAGAAATTCAAAAGAAATAATATTAACCCAGACAAAACTTAAAGAGATGACAGGATAAAGAACAGAAAGCTCACCATATTTCAGTGAGATAACAAGAATAATTGCGCTGATTCCATAAATCGCAAATCCACCGATCAAGTACCAGTTGTGAAGAAGATCCCATCCAGGAACAAGATTTGCTGTGCCGAGTTTAAACAAGAATTGTCCTGTTGCAGTCAACAAGGTTGCAAGCATGACAGAAATAATTGCAAGTGGATGCGTTTTGTGGGTATGTACATTCATAGCAATGAAAAATGCGTGGATGTATTAAAAGGTTGTTGTTTCTTGACTGCAACACATAAATCGCCAAGCAACATTCCATAATATGACAACGCAATCAATTATAATGAAAAGATTATTTCTAACATTGCATTTGAGGCAAGTATAGATTTAGGAGAGCAAACCGCGGAACAAAAAAGAGAAAATAGATGTATACAATCCGGAAGATTAAAATTACTCCTCATCCTTCTTCAACAATGCTTCAATAGCAACAGCAAATGCTGGCCGTGTCACAAACACACCAATAGTAACGCCAAGAATGCTGGTCAATGCAAATCCTTTTAATGCACCAGCACCTGCCCAGAAGAGTGGAAGCATAGCAACAACTGTGGTAAAATATGCAGCCATAATAATGACAAACGCACGTTTCAATTTATCTTTCCAGTTCAAATATGTTTTTTGCTTTCTTCTGCCATAAACTTCATCAGTAATAACAATCTGATCATCAACACCAGTTCCGACTGCAACAAGAATACCAGCAACAGCAGCAAGGTCAATATTCCAGCCAATAAATGCCGCAACACCCAAAATAATGAGAACCTCTGAAAGCATAGTAAGCATAATTAAGGTAACAATGCCAGTGTGCCGATAGCGTATGCCCAACACAACACCAACAGCAGCGATTGCATAAAAAAGAACAAGAATAATGTTATGAACAAACTCTTCTCCAACAGCAGGAGAAATTGCATCTGTTTTAACAACATGAAGCTTCACAGGCAGGCTTCCTGTAATCAAAAGGGTCTGAAGTTTTTTCATGTTGAGCGCAGAATTTTGTACAGCTTCATCATATGTTGCGCCGTAGCCAGGTCCTGAAATAGAAATATCAGTCACTGCACGACCACGCAAATCATCTGCAATTTTTAGAGAATCCACAAGTTCATCATCAAGGTACATATCAAGATCTTGTGCGAGGTAATTTCCTTCGCTGCTCATAGGAATATCAGCAGTCACTGCAGCTTGTCGTTCTGCAGCTTCCTGACTCAAAGAAATGCTGAACATAAATCCACACGCATAGCCTGTTGTGGGAGACCCAGAACATGGTTGTCGTGGATTGACCACAAAACTACAGTCAGCGCTTCGACAAACAAATGCAACATCATCACCACCGCTAAAAACAGTTTGGTTGCCGATTTTTGCTTCAAATTTTCCTTGGCTTGCAACAAGAGTTTGAATTTCCTCTTCTGTCACTCCAGCAATTTCAATAAGAATAAATTGATCTCCATTGAGATCATGTGCAGCAGTGATCAGAAGATCTGTTAAGCCATACACATTAAGCCGTTGTTGAAGGTTGTAAATAATCAGCGCCATATCATCTGCAGAAACAGGTGTTTCTGGCTCAAGCAGCACGCGTGTTCCTCCTTGAAGATCTAATCCTTTCTTAAGATTCGACTGTGGAGCATCATAAACATTTATTCCCAATCCTGTGGATGCATTATAATAAAGGCTGTATAACATTTCCTGTCTGAAAAAATGGAGCGTTCGGGAAGAACCATCATGGGAATAACGAGAAAGTGTCTCAACACGAACAAGTGCACCATCCTCAAAAGAGGCAGTCGCAGCTGCATAATCATCGAGATCGTGAATTTCAATGCCATTGATTGCAGTAATAACCTCGCGAAACATCGGTTTGTCTTTTGCATAAGGACTGTGCATTCCTGCAAGTGCTGCAGGACTTTCTTTGTCAATGCTTCGGATTGCGACACCATCAATCCAAAATACAGGCTGAATCATAAATACAGAGATGATCAGAAAAAAGAAAAGCAATAAAACGCGCCAGCGAATGCAGAGCTGTTTAAGTGAAGCAGTATCAAGAGCCATTACGCACCAGCTCCTTTGCCGTGTTTCTCTTCCAAACGAGCAAGATGCCAGCGAAGAATAGCCACGTTCTGAACCCACGTGGTCATGAGGTCAACAAACAAACCGATAAATAAAATAAGCATGATCTGAAAGAGAACATCAGAATTGGTGAAAACAAGAACAGTGCCAACAGCAACAATTGCAGTGATTGTCATTAAGCCTCCTGTTTTCAGAGAGCCATAAATTCGTTCATGCAGTGGGCCGTCTTCTTTTTGCTTCAACACACGAATGGTGAGAAGAATGTCAGTGTCAACAGAGTAGCCGATCAGCATCAAAAATGCCGCAATTCCAGCAGTAGATAATTTTATACCAAGAACATTGACAATTGCAAGCGTAATGATAATGTCAGAGCCCGCAGCAAGCATAACAGCAATGCTTGGAACAAAATCTTTAAAATACAAAAAGACAACAGAACCCATAAAGAGGAACGCAACAAGAAGGCCAACAAGAAGTTGTTGGAAAAAATTATCGCTCAATCGTGAACCAAATGTTTCGATGCTCATTCCTTCTTTAGAAATGCCAGTAAATTGTGCAACAGCTGCAACAAACGTGGTGACTGCATCTGCTTCAATAATGTCTGCATCAACGAGAATGCCAGTATATGCACCAGAAGCGCCGCGAAGAACACGGACAGAAATGTCATTTTCTGGAAATTGTGTATGAAGCCTTGTTTCAAGAGAAGCAACATCAGAATAACCAGGAACAGCAATAGTAATGCCCCCTTTCAAGCTGACTCCTTTGTGAAGAAAATCTCCTGTGGTGTGATACTGCCATGCAATTTGTCCGATCGCAGCCAAGAGAATCATGAAAGTAAGAAGTAAGAATGATTTATAGTTTGTTTCATAAATATGTTTGATTGATTCAAGTTGTGTTTCGAACATAATAAACAAAAATGGTGATGGATTTTTAAATGTTTGGAAGAAAAAATTAATGCGACGAACAGAATATCTACCCCATCTGCAACGCTCTATCCACAAGAATCTTCACTTCTTCAATATCTTCCTGCGTTACTTTTTCCCGCATACACATTCTGGCACGCGCCTGCACTAATCGTACAAGCCCAACAACAAGCCGAGGAGAAATCTCAAAAAGGCACTTCCCTTCTTTTTTCTTGAGAGCACCGACAAAAGAAACAACATCTTGATGATACACTTCAGGCAACGTCACTTTCAGCTGCTCAGAATGGAAAACATAACTCTTAATGAACTCAATATCTGTTTTTGTCAATACACTTTTTTTCTGTTTCAGAATTGCGTCAGTAATTTTCAGGAATTGGTACGTATCTGGCTTGCGAACCAAGAAAACTAAATGAAACCGAGACAACAATGCATCATCAAACGGAAGCTGCTTTTTCAGTTCAGCAACAGTTTTTCCAGTGAACTTATCGCCAAGCGGGTTTGCAGTGGCAAGAACACGAACTCTTGCATCAAGTTTGAGATGTTTTCCTTTTTTATCATACGTGATAAAGCCTTTTTCCATTGCATTATATAATGAACCACGGCTTTCTTCTTTGAGCAAGTTTAACTCATCAATGCAACAAATGCCCTGATCAGCCTGAGGCAATAAACCTGGTTCAACCATATCACCAATAGTGGTGACTGCCAAGCCAACACCGCTCATTCCTGAGCCTAAACCATAGGTCGAAATAGGGTGAAATTCCGAAATACTACGAATAATATCTGTTTTCCCAATTGCTGGATCACCTAAAAGAAGAATGTGAATAGGGTCTGAAGCAAAAAGCTGGAGAGAAACCGCTCGCTTGATAATGTCATGGCCAATAATGTGTGGTGCAATAAGTTTCGGAAAGACGTGGGCTGCATGTTTAGAAAAGAAGGTGTATTGTTTTTTGAAAAATTTCTTTTGAAGCGCCTGATTTGCCTCAAGAACATATTCATGAACATCAGAATCCTGCACTTCTGCCTTAAAAATAACACACTCTTCTGTTTGTTCAAAAATATCTTTGGAGATAGGAAGATACATAGTAGAAGCAGAAATTTTTTTCTGTTTCAGGAGCAGTGCAAGATCTTTAATGTTTTCATCATCGAGATATGCTTTTGCTTTGTTCAATAATTCCCTGTCTTTTCCGTTTAATGGGCGAAAAAGGAGAAAAAAGTCACCTACAGTTTTTTCCATGAAATATCTACAGGAAGAGGAGTATAAAAAGATTTTCAAAACAATTATATACTTTAAATCCAAGATAAGAAGGTATGTCAAAGAAGAAAAAAGGGAGAACACAGCCAGAAATGCAGCATAGTGTCAAAGAAGATATTGCGACTGTCCTAAGAAATGCAATTAATGCCATTCACAATGGGGATTTGGTTGGGCTGCGGGAAGAAAGCGACCACATTATCCACTGCTCTGCAATATTTCAACGACAGGAATCAATTCAGACAGCAGTTGTTGTCTATGCGCTTTCAAAAATTCTGGAGAGAGGAAAAACAATTGATGCAAAAGTGTTGGATGCAATGGAGAAAGCTATTGATTTTATCAAACAAGAGAATCTCAGAGGGTTTAACACAGAAATAAAGGCAATCTATGACATGATTAGTGTCGTTGATGACCAGCTGAGTAAATATATGCAGCACATTGTCACAGAAGCGCAGATTAAGAAAGGATCGCGGATTTATGAGCACGGTATTTCCTTAGGGCAAACAGCGCAGATATTTGGCTTATCACAGTGGGAGCTGATGAAATACGTGGGAAAAACAACAATGAGCGAAACAATGGTGGATACAATTCCTATAAAACAGCGAATAGCATTTGCGCGAGGATTATTTTTATGAAAGCAATTGTTTTTGATACAGGACCAGTCATCAGCTTAACCATAAACAGTTTGCTCTGGGTTCTTGAAGAGTTAAGAAAAGAATACAAAGGTGAGTTTTACATTACACCTGCAGTATATGATGAACTGATTAACAAACCGCTCAGCACGAGAAAATACAAGTTAGAGGCGCTGCAAGTATTGCCGTACATTACAAAAGGAACGTTAAAGGTGTATAACAATCTTCCCATCATCACTATTGCAAAAGAGCTTGAGGCAGCGGCAAACAGGATATTTCAGGTAGAAGGAACCTATGTGCAGATTGTGCACAGAGGAGAAATAGAAGCAGTTGCAACAGCAGTATTTCTAAAAGCAGAGGCAATTGCGATTGATGAGCGAACAACCAGGCATCTTATTGAAAGTCCAGAAAGAATTGCGCAGCACATGGAAAGTACCATGCACAAGACTGTAACTATTAACAGCGAGAATTTGAAGAGAGTAAAAGAACTTATAGGAAATTTAAAAGTCATTCGTTCAGTAGAATTAGTGACAGTTGCGTATGAGAAAGGGTTTCTCAACAAGTACACGGAAAATGCAGCAACAAGAATTGTTCCAAATATCAAACAAGCAGTGTTGGAAGGTGCATTGTGGGGCGTCAAACTCAATGGCTGTTCTGTGAAAGAAGAAGAGATTAATGATATTTTAAAGATGGAAAAGTAATAAGAAGTATGAAGCATATGACTATTTACTTCTTTTTCTTCGATCCCCGCAAAATAAGCTTCTTCATCAAGAGTGCATACTTCTCAAATGCTTTATGTTCTTTCTGAATTTCAGATGTTGTAGGAAGATGTTTCTTTTCCTCTTTTTTTGCGCGAAGCAGCGCTGGAATCTCTTTTGCTTTAATTTTTATTTTTTGGCGAAGTTTGAGTTTCGTTCTTGGTTTTTTATTGTTCCTAAGATCATTCACTTTTTTCTTTTTGAGTACCATGAACACATCCTTAAGAAAAGATGTATTTAATGCTTTCTGTGTTCAACCAAGTTGCAACAATTGTTCATCCAAAACACTTTTCACAGCATCATGGCCAACAGCGCCAACAACCTTTTTGTTGTTGACGATAAGTGTGGGAGTATAAAGAATTTCCAGAGTCACATATTCTTGCTGCTGGGCAAGATAAGACTGAGAATCCACAACAGATAAACATGCACTAAAATCAGTAGATGACAATCCTAATGCTTCAGCAGCTGCAGTAAATTCCTGTGCTGTAACCACAGTATTTTCTGTAGTAAAGAGATATCCCAAGTATTCCTGCTTTCGCTGCTGTGCATCTGCGCAAGAAACCGCAGATGCTGCAAGCGTATGAAAATCAGTAGTGCCAACAAGATGATATTCCACCCACAATTTTTCACCATATTCAGACTGAAGCGCCACCAAAACAGCATGCATGTCACGGCTATAGGGAGAGGCATAATCAAGATATGCATCAACAGTCATAACATCACCAGGTGCTCCATACGAGGTGAATTTGATATACAATAAAATGAGAAGGAAAATGGTCAGAACAGCGAGTGCAAAGCGCCAGTTTGTGTCATCTTCCTCAACAAGTTCATCAATAGCATGATACTCTGGATGCAAAGGAGGGGAAACTGAAGAAGAAAGATCAGAAGTACCTTGAGTATCGCGAACAGGAGGTTGATGCGCAGGTTGAGAGTGAGATGCTTTATTCTCTTTCAAAATATTCTCTTTCAAAAATTTTTTCTGCTGTGTTTTTGATGCAACTGGTTTAGAAATTTCCAATGGAGCAAAGTATTTGGTGTGTCTTTTTCCTGAAGGTCGAGAAGAAGGAGTGTATAAATTTGGTTCTGGAAGATCAACAATTTCAACAGAGGGGATTTCTTTTGATGCATTGGAAGATGATTGCTTTGGAGTAACAAGAGACGCACCAAGAATTTCTTCAATAGCTTTATTTTTAGCAAGAGCCTGCTTTTCTTTGTGTTCAAGTGCACGGATTTTTTTATCTATTCCTCCTTTTGCAGAAGCAACTTCTTCTTTTGAAATAATCCCTGATTTCTGAGCTTTTTCCAAGTGAGTAATTTCTCGAAGAAGGCGCTTCTTTTCAGGAGAAACATGCAGCACATCAGTTGTATTGACTTTGTCTTTCAATAAGAACAGAAAAACAAACAAACTTTATATAATTTTCCATTCTAGAGTGAAGACGAATCCAATGAATCTAAAGCTTTAAATAAGCACAAAGAACCTCTGTTTTTATGGCGATTTCTAGAACAAAAGGCATGGTGATTCGGGGAGAGTTTGGAAAAGTAATAGTGCGAGAAAAAGCAGGAGCAGATCTTGAGCTTGGCGAGTTAGTAGTCGTAGAGTCAAATGAAGCAAAAATATTGATGCAGGTGTTTGATTTGCTTTATGCAAGCCAGCTCTCTGAGCAAAATATTGAGCTTGTTTCAGGATTGCAGTTGGAAGAGCAAAGCGCAGAAGAAGGAACTCAAGATACAACAAATAGTGTCACAATTCTCGAACCAAGATTACGAAACTATAAGCTCGCACTTCTCAAGGGAATTTTACTTATAGAAAATAATAAAACAAGAGCGTGCAAAGCACTTCCTGCATTTCTCAGTCCTGTTCGCGAAGTGACAAAACAAGATCTTGCATTTATTACCACACCAAAAGACCCATTATATCTAGGAAAATTGAGAAGTGGGAGTAAAATGCTTCCTGTGGACATATTTCTTCCAGGCAAAGAAGTGTTTGCGCATCACATCTTGATTGCTGCAACAACAGGAAAAGGAAAATCAAATCTTACATCGATTATGCTTTGGGATGCAACAAAGAGACCATACTGTGGCATGCTTGTGCTCGATCCTCACGATGAGTATTACGGGAGAAATCATGAGATAGGATTAAAAGATCACCCTTCAGGCAATGTGAGTTATTATACACCAAAAGAGCCACCTGTTGGCGCAAAAACACTCAAAATTAATATGCAGCTTATCAAGCCACAGCATTTTACAGGAGTTGTTCCATGGAGTGATCCGCAAGAGCAAGCCTTGTATGCCTATTACAAAGAGTATGGAAACACATGGATTGAAAAAATAATTATGAACATCCCACTTGAAAGAACAGGAACATTTACAGAAGGAACAATGACGGTACTGAGAAGACGGCTCTTGAATCTCCTTGACCTTGAGTGGAATGGACAGCAATTATTTTGTCAGGGAATTTTTGATTTGAATGCAGGACTTACCACAATCAAAGATATTGGAAACGAAGTAGAGCAAGCAAAGACAGTGATTATTGACACATCGCATTTCAAAGGAGCAACAGAATTATTAATAGGTTCTATGATCAGTGCAGAAATTTTGCAGCGCTACCAACAATACAAGAGACAAGGAACACTACACACAAAGCCTGTTGTTTCTATAGTGATTGAAGAGGCTCCGCGCGTGTTGGGCAAAGAAGTGCTTGAACGTGGAGGAAATATTTTTAGTACAATTGCGCGGGAAGGAAGAAAGTTTCAGGTTGGATTGTGTGCAATAACACAGCTGCCAAGCCTTATACCAAGAGAGATTCTTGCGAATATGAATACCAAAATTATTTTGGGAACAGAGATGGCAGCAGAGCGCAGTGCGATTATTGAGAGTGCTGCGCAGGATTTGAGTGAAGACAGTAGAAATATTGCGAGTTTGGATAAAGGAGAAGCAATTATTACGAGTAATTTTGCGCGATTTGCACTTCCTATAAAAACACCACTCTTTAAAGAATATGCGTTGGAAGACAAAGCAAAAGAGGAGGAAAACAAAATAAAGGAAGAGTTGGTTTTTGAAGAGTTTGAGGCAGAAGAATAAAATATTTATAGATAATGCACTAAAAGAGCATGAAGGAAGAGATCATCAAAAAGAAAACAGCCATGGTGCATCAACAAAAAAAGAAGCAGAAAACCACTTTTGTAATGACATTTTTCTTAATTATAGTTATCTCTCAGATGCAGTGGACAAAAGCAGAAATCCCTCAAATCGAGTTTATTGATGTCACTGTTGGTGATACAAAAGAAGACAGCGCATGTATTTTTGAAGTCAATGGAAAAACTGTGGTGATAGACAGAAGAGAAAAAGAGACAGTTGACGGCATCACGATCTACGTGCAGGAAGTCTATCCTGTAAACACAGAAACACAAGAAAATGACAGGTGCGAGTTTTTGTATAGTATTGAAGAAGAGAATGATAAAAATGGTGAAGAAGCAGTAAAGAAGGAAGTGATTGGAGAGAAGATAATCAATTTCTTCCTTGGAAAAAGAGAAAGCGCTGAAGAGAAAGAAAAAGAAGCAGAAGAAAGCGATGAAGAAAAAGAGCCAAATGAAGAAACACGTGTTCTTGTCAATGGATATGATGTAACAGGAGCGACAGTTTCTGATATAACAGGAGAATCAGAACAAAGAGAAGAAAGCACAACAGAAAAAAAAGAGAGTACGTCAGAAGAAAAAGGATTATTTGGAAGATTGATTTCTTGGATATTTGATTAAAAGAAAAATTAGAAGGTGCAGTCACTAAACTTAATAAAGCCAGAAAGAACCCTATTTTTTATGAAATTCTCTCATCTTGCAGATTGCCATATTGGGTCATGGAAGGAAGAAAAGCTCAACAATATTTCCACAGAAGCATTTATCAAGGCATTAGATATATCAGTGAGCGAGAATGTTGACTTTATTCTTATCGCAGGAGACATTTTTAATACCGCATTGCCTGCAATTGAAAAACTAAAAGCAGCAACAAAAAAGCTGCGGGAGATAAAAGAAAAAGAAATTCCAGTGTATATTATTCCAGGATCTCATGACTTTTCTCCAACAGGAAAAACAATGCTTGATGTTCTTGAGCACGCCGGACTTGTCATAAACGTGATGAAAGGAACAATAACGCAGGAAAACAAACTCAGATTAAAGTTTACTATAAACCAGAAAACAGGAGCAAAAATAACAGGAATTCTTGGAAAAAAAGGGAGTTTAGAAAAAAATTATTATGAGCACCTAGACACAAGAGCAATTGAAGAAGAACCTGGATTCAAAATATTCATGTTTCACAGTGCAATAGCTGAACTGAAGCCAGCAGAACTAGAAAAAATGGAAGCAGCGCCTGCTTCTTTCCTTCCAAAAGGATGTGGGTATTATGCAGGAGGGCATGTCCATATTGTGAAAGCAGCAACGCTTGATGGCTACAAAAACATTGTCTACCCAGGTCCTTTATTTCCAAACAATTTTGCAGAGTTAGAAAAACTGGGAAACGGTGGGTTCTACATATATACTGATGGAGATGTAAAATACGTGCCAATTATTATTCATCCAACAATTGTGATATGGAAAGAGGCAAAACAACAAACACCGCAAGAGATAGAGCAGCAGCTTTTGAAAGAGATAGAAAACAGAGATCTAACAAATGCAATTGTAACGATTAGGATAAGTGGAGAACTACGAGAAGGAAAAACGAGTGATATTAATTTCAAACTGATAAAAGAAGTTCTTGAACAAAGAGGAGCGTACTTTGTGATGAAAAATACAAATCTCCTGAAAGCAAAAGAGTTTGAAGAAATTGTCATTAAAGGAGACAATACAGCAGATATTGAGCAAAAAGTGATACAAGAGCACAGTGGCCAATTTCAATCAGAAATATTGTCCAAAGAAGAGCAGCAACAGCTTACAGAGACACTGCTCCATATATTGAACACAGAAAAGCAAGAAGGAGAGCGCGTTGTTGATTTTGAGAATAGACTAAGAAAAGATGTGGAGAGTGTGTTTAAGACAAGAGAGGAGTAAATGCATTGCGAGGACTATTGTTATCCTTGACCAACAAAATCATCAATCTGCGCTTTTTGTAATCTGCCACTATAATCAATGTACACAGTCTTTATTTCGCTGAATTCATCAATGCCCAGAATGCCTGCTTCTCGTGTTCCATTACCTGTCCCTTTCACACCGCCAAAGGGCAAATGCACTTCTGCGCCAATAGTACTGGAATTAATGTACGTGATTCCTGTATCAAGATGCTCGATTGCCAAAAAAGCGTTTCGAATATCTTTTGTATACAAGGCACTGCTCAATCCATACTCAATAGTATTTGCAATGTGAATTGCATCAGAAAGATTTCTGCATGTTAAAATGCTGAGAACAGGGCCAAATATTTCTTCTTGGGCTATCCGCATCATTGGAGTGACAGCACTAAAAACAGTTGGTTCAAAAAAATAGCCAGGAAGAGAATGAACCCGTTTTCCGCCATAAAGAAGTGTTGCTCCTTCTTTTTTGCCAAGTGCAACGTACGATTCTGTTTTGTGAAGTGCTGCTTGATTCACAAGTGGCCCGAAATTGCATTTCATTCCATCACCTGGCTTTAGAGCTTTTATATTTTTCAAAAGCAATGCCTCAAATTTCTTCTGAATCTTTTTATGCACAATAACTCTGCTCGCAGCAGTGCAGCGTTGTCCTGTTGTGCCAAATGCTCCCCAAAGAACTCCTTCAACAGCAAGAGCAAGGTCAGCATCGTCCATGACGATGATTGCGTTTTTGCCGCCAAGCTCAAGGCCAACTTTTTTTATGCCTGCATTTTTAAGAATCTCTTCTCCTGTTGTTTTAGAGCCAGTAAAAGAGATTGCACGAATTTTTGGATGTTGAACAAGTGCGGTGCCGACAACAGCACCTTCACCTGTCACAACATTAACAACTCCATTAGGAACTCCTGCTTTTTCGAGCAGCCGGACAAAAGTAAATGCACAAAGAGGAGTATCGCTGGACGGTTTAAGAACGCACGTATTACCGCAAATTAACGCAGCCATAATTTTCCATGCAGGAATTGCGATGGGAAAGTTCCATGGAGTAATTAAGCCAACAACACCAAGTGGCCGTCGAACAGTCATGCAGAATTTATCTGGAAGTTCGCTAGGCGTTGTATGGCCAAAAAATCTTCTGCCCTCACTTCCCATGTATTCTGCAACGTCAATCGCTTCCTGCACATCACCTAATCCTTCAAGAAGTTGTTTGCCCATCTCTCGAGTCACAAGTTTTCCCAGTTTTTGTTTTTCTTGGCGAAGGAGAGCAGCAACATTGAGAAGGATTGCACCGCGTTTCGGTGCAGGAAGAGCACTCCACGATAAAAATGCTTTTTCTGCTGCACGAACAGCATGATGAACATCTGTTGCTGTTGCTTTTTGAAATGTACCGACAATATCTTTAGGGTTCGCTGGATTTTTGCTGAAAAAAGTTTGCGTGCTGGATGAGTCAACAAATTTTCCGTTGATATAGAGTTTGTAGGAAGCCAAAATAACACCCCAAAAAAATAGTTTGGAAAAACAATGATAAATACTTTTCGAAAAATTTGCAAAAATATTTTTTTGAATTCGAAATGTTTATATATGAGATTGCACATAAAATAAAATTACCAAAAATGATTGTTGAAAAAAGAAAAATCACTGCGAACTAAAAGGTTCGTGACAAAAAAAGAGGTGTCAAAATGGCAGCAAAAAAGAAAAAAGCTGGAAGTAAAAAGAAAAAGAAGAAGAAATAATTGTGTCTCATGGAGTTGGGGAATAACTTGACTCCATTATTTTTTCTTCTTCTCCTCATTTTCTACATTTTTGATTAAAGTGCAACAAAAGACAAAATCCGCTAGATTTATATACTCATTTCTTCAGAAAAGAAAGAAAATGAATGAAAGTGAAAAAAAAGGAACGCTCACAGGAATAATTGCGCTCTTTGGATTATTACTCATTGCAACATTTCCTCTTATCGTTCAAGAGCAGGAAGGAGTTGTTGGAGCAGTGGTAGGAGATTCATATGTCTATAAAATGTGTTTAAGTAAATATGGAAAAGACATCTATGGCGAATGGCAGTGGGATGAAATTAAAGATTGTAGAGAAAAAGTATTAGAAATGGAGAAAGGAAGAGAAGCAAAATCCCCTCGGCTCTATCGCAGCAGTGATCGCTCGGAGTATGCAAATGAAGAGTGAAAAAAAGAAAGTCAATGAAGGAACAATCATTGCAGGAACAGCGCTTGTTGCATTGACATTCCTCTTTCTCATGACAGCAACAGAAGGAAAATATTGGGGAAAAAATGAGATGGATCATTATATTATCAAGATAACAGAGGGAGAAGATAAATCATATCTTGATACTGACACACCGACCGCGATGGTCACCGTGGGTGGGCGTAGTCCTTTCTTGAAAAGAGATTGTATAGCACGAGGAACATGTTATGATCCTGATCTTTGCACAGTCGTGGATCAAGGATATGTAATTAATAAGGGAAGAAAAGTTGCAAAAGCATCACTTGTTGTCTGCAGTGAACAAGAAAGTGTTGTAGACAGAGAAACAACTGATGATGAACAAGTGTATGAAGAAATGAAAGGGATTAATTATTAGGTTTCAATCAAGGCTTCCATCTCACCATTGTTCTCGGGAAAGGAATTGCATCTTTGATGTTCTCAAGCCCACAAACCCAAGCGATAACACGTTCAACACCCATCCCAAAGCCTCCGTGCGGGACAGAACCGTAACGTCTTGTATCTAAATAAAATTCATATTCTTTTGGATTTTCCCCTTGACTCGTAAGCCGCTCTTTGATTTTCTCAATGTCTGCTTCTCGTTCAGATCCACCAATAATTTCCCCATAGCCTTCTGGCGCAATAAAGTCAACACCAAGGACAACCTTTGGATTTTTTGGATCTTCTTTCATGTAAAATGCTTTGACCACTTTTGGATATCGTGTCACTGCAATAGGAGTGTCATAGAGCTTGCTGAGAACATCCTCTTCGATAGTACGCAAATCCTTGCCCCACTCCACATCCATGCCTTGTTTTTTCAAAATAAAAAGCGCATCATCATATGTCATGCGTGGGAATGGTTTCTGTGTTGCAGGAATAAGTTTCTGCGGATCTCGCTCAAGAATTTTTAATTCTGCTTGGTTTTGTTCAAGCACTTTTTTCACAATATACTTCAATACACCTTCTCCATGATCAATGATCTGATCAAATGATGCCCATGCTTCTTCCATTTCTGCATGCCAGTACTCTGTCAAATGTCTGCTTGTTTTGGATTTTTCTGCACGAAAGCTTGGAGAAATTGTATAAATCTTTTCAAGCGCAAAGATTGCAGGTTCAGCGTAGAGCTGCCAACTCTGCGACAAAAAGACGCCTTTTTGTTTAAAGTAATCCACTTCGAACAGTGTACTTCCGCCTTCACATTGAATTGCCTGAAAAATAGGAGAATGATATTCATAAAATCCTTTCATGCGAAAGTATTCACCTATTGCTCCGAAAACAGTGCTTCTTATTTTCAGGACAGCAGTCATTTTTCTGCTACGAAGCCACAAGTGCCTGTTGTCTGCCAGAAACTCAACACTTTGGTCTTTATTGATGGGAAACGAATCTGATGAACCAACAACAGTAAAATCTTTTACAGCAATTTCATAGCCAGTTGGCGCGCGGTCATCTTTTTTGATAGTTCCATGAATTTCCATAGATGTTTCCATCTGGACTTTGTCAGCAGTAAGAAATTTCTGCTCACCAACAACATCTTTTTCAATAACACATTGAATAATGTTGGAAGAATCTCGAAGAGTAATAAACTTCAGCTTGTTGCTGCCCCGTTCTCTCCAAACCCAACCACGAATAGAAATCTCACCGTTTCCTTGTTTCATTGCATCTTGAATACTGAGAAATGGGTTTGCGTGTTTTGTGCTCGTCATGGAAAAAGGAAAGTTCTGAGGAATTTATAAATATTGCGACGTCATTCATTTCAGAACAGACACAATGCCCTTGAGAGCATTCGATAACTATGAATATTTTTTCAAGACCCAAATAATACGAAGATACTTCTGCAAGCTTTCATTAAGAATTGCTTCGCACAATGGGCGTATTGCTCTATAATAATATTTTAATTCAGTATTTGTCAATAATTCATGATTGAATATCTTTTCCATTATTCTGCGTTTTGCAGGAGAATATATGAGTGATAAAGCTTTGTTCAAGTGAAGTGTAGTTCTCATATTAATTTGTGTTGTTATTGCTTTTTCTTGTGCGTTTGCTTTCCGTTGCAAAGCATCTTTAAATGCAAGAGCATAATATGCATGTTCTTCTTTTGTTATAGTAGCAGAAAGGTGATAGTGTTGTATTATTCTTTTTATGTGTTCATGTTCTATTTTTTCAGTCTGAAAAATAGAGTGAGCAATAAGGATAATTCTAATAAAAAGAGCCTTTTCTTCTTTATTGATTTTGTTTATAATATTTTTATAGGAAAATTCATACCGCAACAAAAGTGGAAGAGCTAAAAATAAACGCTCATTATGTTCCTTAATTAGTTCAATAATTTGTTCTTCGTTGGACTGATAACGTGAAAACTCAAGTGTAAAACCTTGTTCTTCCAAACTCTTCATCAATTTTGCACTTATCATTTTGTATGCCTCTGCTCTAAATGTTTGAATTTATACTCAAAATTTGATATAAGCGCTGTTTCTGCATACGTAAAATAACGTTTCTTTAATTTCTGAAAGTCAATATGCTCATGCTTGATAATAGCAAGGCAATCATCAATATCTCTTCTCTCTGAACGTGCAACTTTTGTAATAATAATATCATACCAATTTAATATAAAGAGCTTTAGTTGGCCAATTGTTCTACTATGTTCTGACAATAATCGCCAATCGCTAGGAAGAGGAAAACCTAAGATAAATTGGTTGTAAAATATGTCAATGCGAATATCTCTCAAAAACCAAGTGTTACAAAGCTGAGAGGTATTTCCTTCTTTCAATCCCGCAAGCAAAAATAATTCCCTTATTGTATGAGGAGAAGCAGTTGTAAGGAAGTCAATATCTTTTGTTGCTTCTTTGATGCCTTTGAGAACCATTGCAGTTCCGCCGAGTGCAAATAATTCAATCTCTACACCTAAATCTGCAAGAAGCTGAAGAAAGGTTTCCAAGTCGGTAAATGCAGTGGTTTTAGTGTTTTTATATTTATTTTCATACATATTTATACACCTTTTCATATAAATATGTATGGTAATATTTAAATTTTTTGGCTAAATTCAAGTAAAAGAGGTGTATTGATGTGAATCATTTCAAAACAGACACAATGCCCTTGAGAGCATCAACTTGCACTTTCTGTCCAGTTTTCAAAACACGCGTTGCAGTCTGCGTTCCAATAATACAAGGGATACCAAGTTCGCGAGAAACAATCGCTGCATGAGAGGTAATGCCTCCTTCATCTGTCACAATCGCTGCAGCTTTTTCCATAATAGGTAAAAATTCTGGCCGAGTCATCGCAGAAACAAGAATATCTCCTTTTTGGAAATGTGCAAACTCAGAAACCTTGTTGATGACCTTCACAATACCAGTTGCTTTTCCCTTAGATGCAACCATCCCTTTTAACTCAGAAAGAGAAGAGAGTTTAGACTCAAGGAAATCACGAAGGGAAACAGCATCATTGTAAACTTATCTTCACTATGAAGTAATAGCCATACTTATATACCTTTGCTGTAACATATACAACTACAAAAGGAGGAAAGCAAATTGACGATTATAATCGACAACTTTATAAATAAGTGACGATTATAATCGTTAAATGAACCAAGAAATAAGAATTGCCCTTGAAAAGCAGAATCCGTGGTGGTTTGGAAAAGAATACGAGAAAGGAATGGAGCGGCTTTCACACTACGAACTCCTTCTTAAATGCCTTAAAACTCCTGATATTCTGCTTATATTAGGTGCTAGGAGAACAGGAAAATCAACATTGTTATATCAAATAATTACTTCTTTAAACATAACTTCTGAGAGCATTCTTTTTATGAATCTTGATGAACCATTATTTCAAAGTAAAGCAGAAGACCCACTTTTTCTCAGTACAATTATTGAAGAATATATGGCGCAAAAAAAACACATACAAAAATTCTACGTATTTATAGATGAGGTACAGAATTATGAGTATTGGGTGCAAACATTAAAAACAATGCATGATACAAATAAAAGGATAAAATTTATTTTAACTGGATCAACAGCAGCTTTGATTAAAAATAAAATAAGCACGCGCCTGTCAGGAAGATATTTAGCAACAACAATATATCCTCTATCGTATAAAGAATTCCTTCAATTTAATAAAAGTGATAGTGGAACAATAACAGAAAAAAAAGAAGAAGTAAAAAAATATCTTCAGTTTGGAGCCTTTCCCCGTGTTGTGCTTGAGCCGGATGAAACGCTGAAGCAAGAAATTTTGAAGAACTATTTTCAAACAATATATCTCAAAGACATTATTTATCCCCACAAACTTCGCAATAACAAAGATGTTTTTGAAATTCTTTATTATCTCATATCAAACGTTGGAACACCACTATCTTATACAAGCATAGGGAAAAATTTAGGAATTGCAACAGATACAGTAAAAGAATATATTGAGTACGCAGAAGAAGCATATTTACTTTATACTGTTTCTAAATTTGAACATGCAGTTAAAAAGCAGATAGTAAATCCAAAGAAAATATATTGTCTTGATACAGGTTTGATAAATGCAATTTCTTTCAAATTTTCTGAGAATAAAGGAAGAATAATAGAAAATCTTGTATTTATGACGCTCAAAAGAAAAGAAAAAGAGATATATTATCATAAAGGACTCAAAGAATGTGATTTTGTAGTCAAAGAAGGGTTGAAAGTGGCAACAGCAATACAAGTTACAGTTTCTATGAAAGATCAAAATGTACGAGAACGAGAAATAATAGGTTTGCTTGAAGCAATGGAAATGAATGAGCTTAAACAAGGATATATTATTACAGAAGAAGAAAAAGAAAATATAGTTGTGGATGGAAAAGAAATTTTTGTCGTGCCACTCTATGAATGGCTAGAAAAAATGGCATAAAAATTATTTAAAGATATAGTGAAGGCGCCAAATATTCGAACAAAGAAAAGCACCTTCACTATCTAGCTGAGGCGATACAAATGTTCGAAAATAAATCGCCTCAGCTATATCGTTGAAAATATGCAAGTAATGCAAGAAAATTCTTCAAAGAAACATCAGCAACAGAAGAGTTTCCGTAAACAAGAGCAGTTTTCATCCCAACACTTTTTGCAGGAAGAATATCTTTTTGTTCACTATCCCCTACAAAAATAATATGCGGTGGGTCAGTACCTGATAATTGTACAATTTTCTCAAAACCCTCAGGATCTGGTTTTCCTTTTTTGACATCATCACCAGAGAGCAAAGTAAAGTCTTCAGGATTCAAGCCAAGAAGTGTAAGAATCTTAACTAATGGCTCGCGAGGCAAAGAAGTAAAAACACCAAGGCCAATCTTCTTCTGTTTCAAAAAAGAAATAACAGCTTGAACATTCTGGTCAACAGCAACATAGTTTTGAAAAGGAAATTGTGTAGCAAATGCCTGAGCATAATATTTCTTATCTTTCCCTAACGCAACAAAAATCAGAGATTTTCTAACATGTTGTTTGAGAAGAGCAGCAAACTCCTGCTTTGTTTCAGTGTTCCGCTGTTTTCCTGTTTCTTGAAGATAAAGGTGATACGCAAAATCTTCAACAGCAGCATCATATGCTGGATTTTTCAATAATGTTCCTTCAAGGTCAAACCAGATGTGGGCTGTTTTGTTCATTCTCGTTACTTCTCAAAACATTTAATTATGAACATTTTCTTACGTACAAAGCATTTCAAATACCTACAGGAAAAGCAGTAGATATTAAAGTACCCTTATGTTCTCCAACAACATAAAATACTGTATTAAGACCTCTATCTTCATAGATTCTTAATCCATCTAAAGGCTGAAGTTCTTTGAGGTGAAGATCCTTATGGAATAATTGTCGAAGCGCACCAAGAACCGGATCATGTCCAACAAGAACTATACCTGAAGAAGGATCCCCTAGTCTTGCATAAGAGATAGATGTATTGAGATGGAGAAGAACAGCCTGAGCAATCTCCTTTTGCTCCTCAAGAGTTCCTGCCTCTCCCAAAATCATTTGATAACATTGCTCCATCGCCTCAGCGCGAGTAATCTTATTTGCTTTATACTCATTCAAAATTCGTTGGGGAACACGTTGCTGTAATCGCTGGTCAAGTCCTGGAACAAACTGTGCACGTTCAGAAGAGTCAGAACGAAATAAAGCATTTGCGTCATCATAACCTAATCCAGCATAACCTGCACGAATATACCAACCAGTGTCATGGCTTCGATCAACAGGCTTACCTTCAGCATCAGTAGAACAATAAACTTCAAGTGTTGGAGTAGATCGTAATCCTGCACCATAAGCAAGAGCATCTCGTCGTCCTTTTTCAGTCAATTGATTCGGATCAACTGCTGCTGTGCTTGGATTTTTCTCTCCATGTCGAATAAGATGCACTATACGTTGTCCCTGTTCTTGCGTCGTTGTCATTGTTTTTTATCTCGTTTTTTGTTTATTGTCTTTATTAGATAGTGAATGACGAGCTTTCTTATATACTTTTGCTGTAACATATATAACTACAAAAATAACCAGAGCAAAACAACAGTAAGCACAACAACAAAAACAAAAAAGACTGTATTATCTTCTACTATAAGGTGTTTTTTCTTTTGCCCTGTATTTTGGAGTGTTTCCAAATACAAGCTATATGCGTCGTTTCCAGCCATAGATACAGTAAGAACAACCAAGTATATCAAATATTGTAGTAATAAGTATAACTACAAGATTTTAATGGTAAAGAATCAATAAAAGTCCGTTGCCAAGATTGTCTTCTTTTGTTGTGCGCCAGAAAGAGAATGGAATAGAAAAGTTTAAATATTACATAAGTAATATATTGTAATAATGATTGTATTCGATTCCTCCACACTTATATTACTAGCAAAAGTAGAGATCCTTGACATATTCCTTAGAGAGTACAAAGAGAAGATAATAATTCCAAAGGCAGTGGAAGAAGAGGCAACAATAAAAGAAACATTTGATGGATTGCTTATTAAGAAAAGAATTGAGGAGAAAAGAATTGAAATAAAAAATGTGGACAAAGAAAAAGTAGAAAATATAAAGAAAGATTTTAAGTTGGGAAAAGGAGAGGCAGAAGCAATTATCCTTACAGAACAACAAAAATGTCTTTTAGCGACAGACGATCGGAATGCGATATTAGCATGTAAAATAAAGAATATTCAGTTTACCACTGCAATTGATTTTGTTGTAAGAGCATCTGAAAAAAAGAAGATAGGGAAAGAAGAAGCAAAGAGGAAAATAGATCAATTAGAGAAATTAGGACGATACAAAAAAGAAATAATCGATGGCGCAAGAGAAAAAATAGGTGAATAAGATGGAAACAATAAGCATACGAATGGA
>Ga0233425_10003997_pt1 | contig 25600 bp, 23 predicted proteins | sample Watercolumn_Towu_2_FD_181712 | JGI IMG/M metagenome (GOLD analysis project Ga0233425, IMG submission 181712) | Freshwater microbial communities from Lake Towuti, South Sulawesi, Indonesia - Watercolumn_Towuti2014_140_MG | ecosystem: Environmental > Aquatic > Freshwater > Lake | place... | reverse complement strand
GGCGGGTCAGATCGAAGATATCATCGTCACCGCGCGGCGCGTGTCCGAGAGCGCGCAGAAGACGCCGCTGTCGGTCAGCGCGATCTCCTCGCAGCAGTTGCAGACGCTCAACATCGTCCGGATTGAAGGTCTGACCCAGCTGGCACCCAGCCTGCGCGTCACCCAGGCGAGCGGCAGCGGCAATGCGCCGGCGATCTACATCCGCGGTATCGGCACGCTGTCGACCGCGCTCTATGTCGAGCCGGCGGTCGGCGTCTATGTCGATGGCGTCTATACCCCGCGTCCGAGCGGCAACACATTCGACCTGCCAGATATCGCCAGCGTCGAGGTGCTGCGCGGACCCCAAGGTACGCTGTTCGGCCGCAATACGACGGGCGGCGCGATCGTGCTCAACACGCGCAATCCGACCGAGGAAGCGGGCCTCAAGGCCGACTTCTCCTATGGATCGCGCAACGAGATCGTCGCCTCGGCGATCGCACAGCTCGGCCGGATCGGCAGCTCGCCTTTCGCGGTAAAGCTGTCCGCGCAGACGCACAGCCGCGACGGCTGGGTCGAGGCGCCAGGCTATTCCAAGGCCAAATGGGGCGGCGCGCTCGACAGCTATGGCTTCGGTGGTGCGATCCGGGGCGAGATGGGCGCGCTCACCATGGATCTCCGTGGTCGCTACAACAAGATCATCTCCTACACCGGCTGGGAGGCGCTCGCCGCTTCGACAGTGGGTGGTGCTTATTTCGGCGGCTCGGGACAGAATTTCGGTCCGGCCTATCCCATCGGCGTTGGCCCGCGCGACTTCTCGGTTCGCGATCCGCGCACCGACGGCAAGTCCGCGGTGGAAACCTATGGCGGCGCCTTCACGCTCGATTACGACGTCAGCGACGCGCTTTCGATCAAGTCGATCACCGGCTATCAGCGCATCGACCAGAATCTCCGGGGCAATATCGGCGGCGGTTCGACGCGCGGCATCGTTGCAAATCCCGTCGTGGCGGGTCAGAATCTCGAGCCGGTCACCGCGCACGTCACCCCGAACAATCCGGGCGACCAGAAGCAGTTTACCCAGGAGCTTCAGTTCCTCGGCACGCTGGGCGACTTCAACTATCTCGTCGGCTTCTATTATTATGACGAAAAGGTCGACGAGACGATCACCACGATCCTCAACTCGCCGATCTCGCCAACCGTCGCGGTCCGGCTCAACCGCTCGACCAGCTATTCGATCGATTCCAAATCCTATGCCGGCTTCGCACAGGTCGGTTGGAAGCCTTCCTTCGCCGATGGCCGGCTCGAGATCGTCGGCGGCCTTCGTTATACCGAGGACAAGAAGACGCTGAATTCGACGTCGGTCCAAACGACGATCACGACCACCAATCTCGCGCAATCGCGCAAGGACAAGTGGGACAATGTCGGCTGGCTGGGATCGGCGAGCTATCAGATCACGCCGCAGGTCATGGTCTACGGCCGCGCTTCGTCTGCCTATCGCTCGGGTGGCTATAACGCACCCACCGTCGGCGCGCTGCCGTTCGATCCGGAAACGGCGATCAGCTACGAAGCAGGCCTGAAAAGCGATCTGTTCGACCGTCGCCTGCGCCTCAATCTCTCGGCCTTCCAAACCGATTATGACGACCTTCAGGTCAACGGCTACAACATCCAGACCAACACGAACCAGCTGACCAATGCCGGCAAGGCGCAATATCGCGGCTTCGAAGTCGAGGCCGTGGTGGCACTGGGGGATTTCCGCTTCGACGGCAATCTCGGCCATGTCCGCCCGAAATATAAGCGCTACATCCTCGCCGTTGCCGGTGTGCCAACCAATGTCGCGTCGCAGGCCGAGTTCGCCAATGTCCCGCACTGGACCTACCATGTCGGCGGGCAGTACAAGTTCGATGCAGGCGAAGCAGGCACCTTCACGATCCGCGGCGATTATGACGGCAAGAGCAATTCGCCGACCTACACGCTGATCGCGCAGGCACCGAACACGGCGCAGGTTCCGCGTTACGGCAAGGAATCCAATCACAGCGCCCGGATCATATGGGAATTCCTGGCGGCGGGGCGAAAGATGCGGGCGCAAGTGTTCGGCGAGAATCTGTCTAACAACCGCTTCATCACCTTCGCGTCCGACTTCGGCGCGATCATGGCCGGCACTTACAGCCGTCCGCGCTATTTCGGTGCGGCGCTCGGCATCGAACTCTGATCCCCAGGGCGAGGGGCGGCGCGCGATGGACGAAGTGAAACCTCCATCGGGCGCTGCTCCGACGTCGCTGGCGAGTACGAGTCGGCTCGACGGAAAGACCGCGCTGGTGACGGGCGGCGCGTCCGGCATCGGTCATGGCGTCGCCATGCACCTCGCGGAGGCCGGCGCGAGCCTGGTCCTGCTCGACCGGAACGCCGATGCTCTCGAGGCGGCGGCTGGAGCCATCGAAGGCGCGCGGCATGTCATGGCCGATGTCACGGACTGGCAGGGCGTCGACGCGGCCCTTGTGGCGTCTATCGGCGAAGCGCCGATCGATATCCTTATCAATGCGGCCGGCCTCTTTCCTTCTGGTGGGATTCTCGACCTCGAAGAGGCGCATTGGGACATGCTGCTCGACGTCAATCTGAAGGGGGTCGCGCGGCTTTCGCAGCTGGCTGCGCGGCGGATGCAGGCTTCGGGCAGGGGCGGGGCGATCGTCAGCATCGGATCGGTGCAGGCGCTCCATTCGACCGCCGGAAAGGCGGCTTATGCCTCCTCCAAGGCCGGTCTGGAGGCGCTGACGCGCGTGATGGCGATCGAACTGGCCGCGACCGGCGTACGCGTCAATGCCATTGCGGCCGGCCCGGTGCTGACGCCGGCTGCCAAGGCGCAGATCGCGGCCATGCCGCCGGGTGCCCAAAATGCACGGCCGCTGACCAAAGGGCTGATGCGGCCAGGTGAGGTCGAGGAGATAGCCCGCGTCGTCCACTTCCTGGCCAGTCCCGCCGCGTCCTTCGTGACCGGCGCTGTGTGGACGGTCGATGGCGGTCTGACGCTGGGTTGAGGCTGCCGGCGAAGCCGAACAGCTTGCCGTGCTGATCCCCAATGATGCAGGCTCGGCAATGAAGGGATGCTCCAACGGGAAGTCTCGCCCGATGCGGCGATGCTATCGTTTCGAAATTGAGGATGAGGAGGGGTGCCATGGCTGCGGTCGGCGGCATAGTGAGTGATACGCCCGCGACGGCGCCCGCGACCGAGTTGCCAGCGTGGCGGCGCGCTCTCGTCATCTTCATCCTGCTGACGGGCGGTATCAAGTCCGCTTTGGCCTTTACCACCGTCGTCCCCGCTCTTCAGCTGATCGCCAAGGAGTTCGGCGGGCAGGGCGACGACGTCCTGAGCGCGCAGTTCGTCGTGACGCTGGCGCCGGTTGGCATGGCCCTGTCCGGCCTGCTCGCGGGTCTGGTCGTGTCGAACCGCAATCTGCGCAACACGATGTTCCTCTCGCTCGGCATCTGCACCCTCGCCGGGCTCATGCAGCTGGTCGTGCAGAATTATTATCTGCTGCTGGCGAGCCGCTTCGTTCTCGGCTTCAGCGCGGTGGTCGCCGATGTCGCGATGACCAGCATCCTCGCGGCACAGTTCGCGGGCGCGCTGCGGTCGAAGCTGATCGGTTATCGCCAGGCGATCTCGTCGATCGGGACCGTGTCGACGATGCTGCTAGGGGGGTGGCTTGCCCAGAATTACGGCTGGCGCGCACCCGGCATCATGTTCCTTCTGCCCGGCTTCATGCTGCTGCTCGCCTTCGTCGCCTTCGATCGCCCGATCCATCTCGAGCGCGCGCCGAAGGGCGGGGAGAGCTTCTCGGTGTGGCAGCTGTGGCCGCTGCTGCTGCTGTCGCTGGTCATGTCGATCGGGCACACCATGCCCTCGTTCCAGATGCCCTTCCTGCTGCGCGACAACGGCATCACCAGCGCCGTGCTGGTGTCGCGGGTGCCGGCGCTCAGCTCGGCGGTGTCGATCGTCGCCGCCTTCGGTTTCGGCTTCGTCTATGCGCGTCTCGGTGCCTGGACGCTGGTCGCGGCTGCTATCCTCATGGGTACAGGCTTCATCGGTGCGGGGCTCGTTCCGACCTATGAGCTGATCCTGCTGTGCGTGGTGATCGAGGGTATCGGCGCCGGCTGGACCATGCCCTTCTTCCTCAACCGCTTCCTCGACAAGGTCAGCCCGTCACAACGCAGTTCGGCGATCGGTCTTGTCCAGTCTTCGCTGTTCCTGGGGCACTTCCTCAACCCGATCCTCACCGCGCCGATCCGCCTCAACCTGGGAATCCACGCGACCTTCGTGGCGGTCGGGGCAGCGCTCATCCTCGTGGCAGCCTTCATCGGCGCGTGGACGCTCGCTTTCCGGGGGAGCCGGCGCGGAATCTAGTTCGCTGCGATGCCGATACGCGAAGGGCGCACGCGGTTGACTCAGATCAATTTTTTCTATCTTATAAAAGATAGCCAATATAGGAGATGAATCGATGCCTTTGGGTAGCAGCAGGCTGATTTCGGCGGACAGCCACTTCAACGAACCGGGTGACCTGTTCACGAAGCGAGTGGCCGCGAAATTCAAGGACCGCGCGCCTCGCATGGAAAGTTTTCCGGAAGGTGACGGCTGGATTTTCGAGGGCCTCGAGGGTCCGCGCAATTTTGGTTGGAACGCCTGTGCCGGCTTGCCGCCCGAGGACATGAAGGCGTGGATGCGCTTCGAGGACATGCGCAAGGGCGGCTGGGATCCCGCCGAGCGCATCAAGGAGCAGGACCGCGATGGCGTCACCGCCGAGGTGATGTACCCGACTCCGTCGATCCAGGCGGCGATTGCTCTGGTCGAGGACGAGGAATTCCACCTCGCGCTGGTCCGCGCCTATAATGACTGGGTCTCCGAATATGTGGCCTATGACCCGAGCCGCTTCTGCGGTCTGGTCTACATCCCCAATCGCGGCGGCGTGAAGGTCGCGGTCGAGGAGATGGATCGCGTACTGGGCCGCCCCGGCATGCGTGCGGTGATGTCGCAGGCCTATCCGACCGGCACCACCGTCATGACCGACGAGCACGACTATCTGTGGGCGGCGATCCACGAGCGCGACGTCAGCTTCAACATCCACGTCGCGCTGGGCATCTATAAGCCGTCGCCGCACAAGGCGAAGCTGCCGGGCTATGGTCGCTTCTTCGATGCGCCCAACCGCTGCATCGAGTTCATCTTCAACGGCGTGTTCGATCGCTTCCCGAACCTCAAGGTCGCCTTCGCCGAGGTCGATTTCGGCTGGGTTCCCTATGTGAAGGAGCAGATCGACAACAATTATCAGCGCCTCGAGAAGGTCAGCAATTTCGGTCTGAAGCGTCTGCCGTCGGAATATATCGATGAGCATTTCTACTTCGGCTACATGACCGACAGCTTCGGGCTCGACAATCTCAGCTACATGAACCCGGAGCGGGTGCTGTGGTCGACCGACTATCCGCATATCAGCGCCGACTATCCCTATAGCTGGCGTACGATCCAGGCTTCCATGGCTGGCGTTCCGGGGCCGACCAAGGCAGCGATCCTGCACGGCAATGCCGAGAAGCTGTACAAGTTCCCGGCCGCAGAGAAGGTCGAGACCCGCCCGAAACTGGCGGCTGCCTGACGATGCCCGGCCGGGTTTGGCGGAGGTTTTGCCCTCCGCCGGCCCGGTCGACCGCAACGCATAGTTCGTTTCAAACGGCGGGCCCGATCAGCGCAACGCAGAGTGCGCATTCTAACCGTGCGATCGACGCGAAACTGGCCGGTTGACGGCCCGCATCATGGCAATGATACCTAATTTACAGACGACGAGGGGCAGGAGGGATTGCTGTGAAGCCGCTTGAGGTCGCCCGCAGCGGGCGCGCCGATCCGGAGGCTGCTGCGCGGTATCGCGCCGCTGGCTGGTGGGGCGATCTGACCCTGTCGCGCCGGGTCGCCGAACTGGCGCAAGCCAAGCCCGACGCCGACGCCTATGTCACGCCCGAGGGGCGCTTCAGATGGCTCCAGTACCACCAGGCAGGCAACCGCATCGCAGCCGAAATCCTGGCACGCGGCCTGCCGCCCGGATCGCGCGTCGCCGTCATCCTGCCCGATGGTCCGGCGGTCCACGCCGCGTTGCTCGGCGTCGAGCGGGCCGGCATGGTGGCGGTCGGCATCGGTGCCCGGGCGGGCATCGCGGAGATTGCCCACCTTCTCAAGCGGACCGGCGCGGGCCTCCTGATTGCGCATGACCGGATGCGCGACCAGTCGATCGCTGAACTCGTCGCGGCGGTGCGCGGGCAGGGCGCCCCCCTGTCGCAATGGCTGGCGGTACCGGACCTGGTCGCCCATCCCGAATGGATCGATGCGTCCCCGGTCGACACGGCCGGCTTTCCGGAAGGCGACCCGGATTCGCTGTTCCTGATCAATTCCACCTCGGGCACCACCGGCATGCCCAAATGCGTGATGCACACGCAGAACCGCTGGTTTTATTTTCACAAACTCGCCGCCGAGGCCGGTCGCTTTGGCGAGGACGAGGTCTTCATGGGCGCCGTTCCCGCGCCCTTCGGCTTCGGGCTGTGGACTGCGCATTTCTCACCCACCGCGCTCGGCGTGCCGACGGTCGTCCTGCCGCGTTTCGATGCCGGCGTGGCGCTCGACCTGATCGAGCGCGAGCGCGTCACGGTGCTTTGCTGCGTCTCCACCCAGTTCATCATGCTGCTCAACGAACAGGCTGAGCGCCCGCGCGACCTGTCGTCGCTGCGATCGATGTTCACCGGCGGTGAGGCGGTGCCGTACAAGCGCGCCGCCGAGTTCGAGGAAGTGACCGGCGCGGCGGTCCTGCAATTCTACGGCTCGAACGAGACCGGCGCGCTCAGCCGCACGACCGCAAGCGACAGCCGCGAGCACCGGTTGAAGACCGCCGGCCGCATCATCGATGAGATGGAAGTCCGCCTGTTCGATCCGGCAACAGGTGCGGAGGTCGAGGGCAGCGGGCAGCCCGCCTGTCGGGGGCCTGCGACCTGTCTCGGCTATTGGGACGATGACGAAGCCAATGCCAAGCTGTTCACGGCGGACGGCTGGATGCTGATGGGCGACATCGTTGACGTCGATGCGGACGGCTACCTTCGCGTCGTCGGGCGGACGTCGGAGTTCATCATCCGCGGCGGTAAGAACCTGTCCGCGCCCGCGATCGAGGCCGAGGTGGCGACCCATCCTGCCGTGGCACTGGTTGCAGCCGTCCCGGCACCTGATCCCGTCTTCGGAGAACGAGTCTGCGTCTATGTGGTCCCCAGGGCCGGGCAGGAACTGACGCTCGATCAGCTGACTGCGCATCTTTCGGAGCGTGGCGTGTCGCGCGAGTGGTTCCCGGAATATCTGGTGCTGATGGATGAACTGCCGCGCTCTTCAGGCGGCAAGGTCGCCAAGGGCGCGCTTACTGACGACGCCAGGAAGCGCTGGGCGGTACCGGCATGACCTACGAAAACCTTACTCTCGTTTATGAGGGGCGCACCGCCCTGCTGACGCTGTCGCGCGCGGAGAAGCTGAACCCGCTCGACTGGTCGACGGTCAAGGAGCTCAAGCGTGCGGTCGCCGAGATCGAAGCGCGCGACGGCGTCGACTTCGTCCTGCTCACAGGCGCCGGTCGCAGCTTTTCGGCTGGGGGCGATCTCGACGGCTATATCCGCCTCTACCGCGAGCCGGCAGAGTTCCAGGCCTTCCTCGACGATTTCTACGACATGCTCGTTGGCATAGAGAAGGCGCGGGCTATCTGGATCGCGGCGGTCAACGGCGTGTGCGTCGCAGGCGGCATAGAACTGCTGCTTGCCTGCGACATGGCGATCGCAGGCGAAAGCGCGCGCATCGGCGACGGTCATCTGAACTTCGGTCAGCTCCCCGGTGCGGGCGGTTCGCAGCGTCTGCCACGCGCGATCGGGCTGCTGCGCGCCAAACATCTGATGCTCACCGGCGAATTGCTCGATGCGGCGACTTCGATGGCCTGGGGTCTCGTGACGAAAGTCGCGGCCGATGCCGACCTGATCGCCGAGGCGAAGCAGTGGATCGCCGGCATGGAGAAGAAGAGCCCGGTCGGCCTGACCGGCGCCAAGCGGCTCGCGAACATGACGCTCGACACGCCCTATGAGGAGGGGCTGCGCGAGGAGATCGCCTTCGTCCATCGCTATGCGACGACCGAGCCCGACGCCACCGAAGGCCTCATTGCCTTCAAGGAAAAGCGCGCGCCGCGGTTCGGCGCGCCCAAGGAAAGCTGACCATGTACAAGCTGCGCGACAAATATGCGATCGCCGGTATCGGCAACACCGAATATAGCAAATTCTCCGGCCGCACCGTGCGAAGCCTCGCAACCGAGGCCTGTCTGAAGGCGATCGAGGATGCGGGCCTGACCGTCGGCGACATCGATGGCATCGTCAGCTTCAACTTCAACGACAGCGCCCCGGCGATCGGCGTCGCGACCGAGATGGGCATCGTCAACGCCGGCTATGCGGTCGACTATGCCGCCGGTGGCAATGGCGCTAACCTGATCACCCTCGCGGCGACCGCCGCGATCGAGGCGGGGCTCGCCAAGAATGTCGTCTGCTTCCGCGCGATGAACGGTCGCTCGGGGTTCCGGCTCGGCGGCGGACGTGACATGTCGGCCTATGGCGTGACGCAATATACCGCGCCGCTGGGCTGGATCACCTATCCGCAGGCGATGGCGATGTGGGCGCGTCGCCACATGATCGATTACGGCACCACCGAGGAACATTGGGCCGAGATCGCGACGACCTTCCGCGCCAACGCCTTGCTCAACGAGCGCGCGATGCAGCGCACGCCGATGACCAAGGACGATTATTTCAACTCGCGGATGATCGTCGATCCGTTCCGCATGTACGACATCTGTCTCGAGAGCGACGGCGCCTGTGCGGTCGTGATCACTTCGGCGGAGCATGCGCGGGATCTGCGGCAAAAGCCGGTCTACATCATGGGCGGCGCTTATGGCGGCGGGCCGAGTCAGGGCGACGACCTGTTCGATGCGATCCGTTGGCCGAGCCACTCGCACAATTGCTTCAAATATCTGGCCGACGATCTGTGGGGCAGCGCGGGCATCGGCCCGAAGGACGTCGATGTCGCCGAGATCTACGACTGCTTCACCTACAGCGTACTGATGGCGCTCGAAGGGCTTGGCTTCTGCAAGGAAGGCGAGGGCGGTCCCTTCGTCATGGGTGGGCGCATCGCACGCGACGGCGAACTGCCGGTCAACACCCACGGTGGCCTCCTGTCCGAGGCCTATATCCACGGCTTCAACCATGTGATCGAGGCGGTCGAGCAGCTGCGCGGAACCGCCGGCGAACGCCAGATCGACGGGGCGGAAATCGCCCTCACCACCGCGGGTGCGATGACCTGCGGCAGCGCCATGATCCTGAGGAACTGACATGTCCGACACCGCCTATGCCAAACCCCTGCCGGTTCCCGATCCCGAGAGCACGCCCTTCTGGGATGGCATGCGCGAGGGTCGGCTGATGCTCCAGCGCTGCGCTTCGACCGGTGAGCATCTCTTCCCGCCCGTCACCTTCTGCCCGGGTTCGCTCGAGCGTCCCGAATGGGTCGAGGTCAGCGGCAAGGGGAAGGTCTTCAGCTGGATCGTCGTCCGTCACCCGGTGCCGCGCGACATCTATGCCGATGAGGTCCCCTATATCGTTGCCCTCGTGACGCTCGACGAGGGATGCCGCATGACCGGCAACATCCTTGGCGTGGCACCCGAGGACATGCGCGCCGACATGCCGGTCCAGATCGTCTTCAACCGTGCGACGGCGGAAATCACGCTGCCGGCCTTCCGGCCCGTCGAGGGCTGAGCCATGGCGTCGCCGGCCATCGCCGATCCCTTCGTGGCATCCCCGCTGCTGAAGCGCTTCGCGGGCATGTCGCGCGAGGAGCTCGAAGCCTATCAGCTGCGCAAGGTCCAGGCGCTCTGCGAACGTCTCTATGCGAAGAGCGACTTCTACCGCGCGAAGATGGCGGAGGGCGGAATCGTCGATGGACGGATCACCAGCCTCGACCATTTTCGCAAGGCGTTCCCGACCTCGGCCAAGGCCGACTTCCTGAAGGATCAGCAGTCCGCGCCGCCGTTCGGAACGCGTCTCGGCGTCGATCGCGACGAGGTCGTCCACATCAGCATGACCAGCGGAACGTCGGGCCAGGGCCAGGAAATCTACGGCCGAACCCAGCGCGACGTGCATATCCTTGGCTATCTGCACGCCTTGCCCTGGTTCATGGCGGGGCTGCGCAAGGGCGATACCGCGCTGAACTGCGTGCCCGCCGGTGGCATGACGACCGGCGGCTGGGGGCCGGGCGAGGCTTTGCGGATTGTCGGCGCCACGGGCTTCCACGTCGGCGGCAACCTTTCCACCGATGCCAAGATCGACCTGATGCTCAAGCTGGGCGGGGTCCACTTCATTTATGCGTCGACCAATTATCTCCACACGCTGACGGAGGCGCTGGTCGCACGCGGCATCGTCCCGCGCGAAGCCTTTCCCGACATGCACGGCCTGTTCATCGCGGCCGAGGGCTACCCCACCGAATGGGCTGCGAAGATCGAGGACTATTGGGGCTGCCGCCTGCAGGAGGGCTATGGCAGCACCCAGCTCAACGGCTTCGGCGGTTCGACCTGTTCGGCCGGCGTGGTCGACGAGAATGGCGCTCGCGGGCTGATCCGCCTGTTCGAATGGGAGCATCTGATCGAGATCGTCGATCCGACGACCGGGGAGCCGGTGGCGCCGGGCGAGCAGGGCGAGATGGTGGTCACGAACCTGTCGGTGCAGGGCAGCCCGACCGTCCGTTTCCGCACCGGCGACGCGGCGCGCTTCGTGCCGTGGCAGGAAGCCGGCGGTGGCGCCTGGAACGCGATCGAGTGCGGTACGATCGGCCGGTTCGATGATATGATGAAGATCCGCGGCAACAATGTCTGGCCGTCGATGATTGACGCCGCCGTCTTCGCGCACCCCCAGGTCGGCGAATACAAGGGCCGGGTCTATACGCGCGACGGCAAGACCGAGATCGAGGTGAAGATCGCGGTCGCCGAACATCATGCCGGACTCTCTGCCGACGAACGCGGCCGGCTGGTTCAGTCGGTTCGTGCCGCGATCAAGGAACGCAGCAACGTCTGGATGGACGTGTGCGAGGTCCCCCGCGCCGAGTTCCAGGGCTTCGCCTACAAGGCGCGCCGCTGGAGGGACGAGCGGCAGGACGGCTACCGGCTGTAGGAGAGACAATATGGCGCCTGTCATGGACGAGGACGCGTTGCTGGCCGACATGCTGGCGCTGGCCGACCAGCTGAAGAAAACCGACGATGCACTTATGGCGGGCCAATATGCCTATCTGCGCGCACGCATCGCCGCGCTGATCGAACTGCGCGGCGGTGAAGCGGAACGGGCGGCGTGAAGGGGATAGAGCGCTTTGCGCTGACCGGCCAGGTCGCGGTGGTGACCGGCGGCGGCGGCGGCCTGGGTGCGGCGGGCGCTCTTGCGATGGCCGAGGCGGGGGCGGATATCGCACTCGTCGCGCGCAATCGCGTCAAGCTCGAGGCGGCTGCCGAGGCCGTGCAGGCGGTCGGGCGGCGCGCCATCATTGTCGAGGCCGACGTGTCCGATCCGTCCGCCATGGTCGAGGCGGCTTCGCAGGTGGTGCGGGATATGGGCCGCATCGACATCCTGTTCAACAATGCCGGCATCACCAATCCGCAGTCGGTCCTCGACGTGGCACCCGAAGATTTCGCTCGGGTGGTCGAGGTCAACGTCATGGGCGCCTTCCATGCGATCCGTGCCGTGGCACCGGCGATGATCGAGCGCGGCTATGGCCGGATCATCAACATGGGTTCGATCCTATCGGGGCGCGGCATGGCGAACCGGGGCGCCTATTGTGCATCGAAAGCGGGGCTCGCCAATCTCGGCGCGGCCTGCGCCTTCGAGTTTGGAGGGGCGGGCGTCACGGTCAACACGCTCGGCGCGACCGTGATCGTGACCGACCTGAACCGCGAGCTCGTCCGCACCCAGCCGCAGCTCTACGCCCGCGTGGTCGACCGCACCCCGCTCGGCCGTCTGGGCGAGGTCGAGGACCTCATGGGCGCGCTGCTGTTCCTTGCCTCGCCTGCGTCCGGCTTCGTGACCGGCCAGACCCTGTTCGTGGACGGCGGCTACACCGCCGGATGATCCTGGAGACTTACTGCTGATGTCGACTCCGCTTAAGACACTTTTCGACCTGACCGGACGGACCGCCCTCGTGACCGGCGGATCGCGCGGGCTGGGGCTGACCATGGCGGAGGCGCTGGGCGAGTTCGGTGCGAAGGTGATCCTGACCGCGCGCAAGCAGGACGAACTCGATGCTGCCGTAGCGCATCTTGCCGGTCTAGGTATCGAAGCGATCGCGATCGCGGCCGATATGGGCAAGCCTGAAGAACCGGCACGCGTCGTCGAGGCGATCCAGGCGGCGGGCCTGTCGGTCGACATCCTGGTCAACAATGCGGGAACGTCCTGGGGCTCGAAGACCGAGGAGATGCCGCTCGATGGGTGGAACAAGCTGCTTGCGGTCAACCTGACCGGGCCTTTCCTACTCGCGCAGGCCGTCGGCAAAGCCTTCATGCTGCCGAAGGGCTGGGGGCGGATCATCAACATCGCGTCGGTCGAGGGATTGCTCGGCCATCATCCGCGCATGATCGGGACGATCGCCTATAATGCGAGCAAGGGCGGGCTGATCAACTTCACCCGGGCGCTCGCCGCCGAATGGGGCGCGCAGGGCATCTGCGTCAACGCGATCGCGCCGGGCTATTTTCCGTCAAAGCTCACTGGCTACGTCCTCGACAAACATGGAGAAGAGCTGCGGGGAGACACGCCGCGCGGTCAGCTCGGCTGTGACGACGACCTCAAGGGCGCGACGCTGCTGCTCGCCTCCAACGCCGGCGCACACATCACGGGACAAGTCGTCGTGGTCGACGGGGGCGCGTCGATCATCTGATAAAAGAGGAGGGATGTTGTCATGAATGCACCCAGTCGCTTCGGTACGCGTTACCCATTCCACCCCTATCCGACCGGATGGTTCGCCGTCGGCTTCACCGACGATCTGTCGCCCAAGGATGTCCGACCGCTCCGCTATTTCGGCAAGGACCTCGTCCTGTTCCGCACGGAGAGCGGCGAGACCGTCGTCACCGACGCGCATTGCCCGCATCTCGGCGCCCACCTCGGCTATGACAGCTGGGTCGAGGGCGAGACGATCGTCTGTCCTTTCCACCAGTGGCGCTATGACACGTCGGGCAAGTGCGTCCACGTTCCGCATGCCAAGGCCGTTCCGCCGCGTGCGCAGGTGCGCAAATGGCCGACCGCCGAGCGTGGCGGGATGATCTTCATCTGGCACGATCTCGACGGCCGCCCGCCGATGTACGACCTGCCGCAATATGACGAGAGCCGGAAGATCCCTGGCGCTGGCTTCCACCGCCTGCACGACGATTTCGGCTCGGCGCATCCGCAGGACGTGTTCGAGAATGGCGTCGACTTTGCGCATTTTCCGGGCGTTCATGGCACGGGCAAGGCGATCTCGGACGGTGAGATCAAGACCGAAGGCTTCCGCTTCTACAGCCCCGTGCGTATCCTGCCCGCCGGCTATGAGGGGCCTGCCGACAAGTCGGTCGGTTCGACGGTCGAGTCCGAAGTCATCGGCGGAGGCCTCTCGCGCGTCGAAAGCCGCACACCCCACGCGCCGGGCATCGTCACCGTCTATTATGTATCGGTGACCCCGGTGGACGAGAATCTCAGCCATTATTACGTCCATCAGTTCTTCCTGAAGGACGATGATTGCGCGCTGGCGCCCGAGCAGATTGAGGGCTTCACGAAGCTTGCTGCCGAACATGGGCTGAAGGAACAGTATAGCGACGGAAAGATCTGGCCCTACAAGGCCTATGTCGAGCAGCCCATGCTGTCCTCTGCCGACGGTCCGATCCTCAAATATCGCGACTGGTACAAGCAGTTCCACCCGGCCGTGTGAGTGCAAGGGCGGCGGTCCAGATGGCCGCCGCCGGTCCCTCACTGTGCGAACAGAGGAGGCCGCTCCTGGCGACAGGAGCGTTTCAGACCATGCGTCCGATTAGCGTTGGCCGAATTCGTCCATAACGGCATCGAACCTGGCCCTGATCCGGTCGGCATAGTCCGGATGGGTCAGGATCTTGGCGCGATCGGCTAGCGCCTCCTCGAAGGCGATCTCGGCGAGATCATCCGGATCCATCGAGTCGGCGGGGCGGGTTCGCCCTGGATCGGCGGAGGAGAATATTGCCGTGGCGACGGCGCCGGGCATCAGCAGCGAGGCTCCGACCTGCGTGCCCTCCAGTTCCTCGCGCAAGGCTTCGACCATCGGCCACAGCGCATGTTTGGTCGCGCAATAGGCGGCCAGGCCTGGGGCGGTGACCATCGATCCGGTCGACCCGGTCACGATGGCCTGCGCGGGCAGGCCATGGGCAATCATCGCGGGTACGAAGGCCTGGAGCGTGTTCACCACGCCGAAGAGGTTGACTGAGATCAGCGCCTGCCAGTCGTCGAGGGGCAGGTCCAAGACTGCACCTTTGCGGAGCAGGCCCGCATTGGCGAACAGCAGGGCCACCGGCGGCATGGCGTCGACCGCCCTGGCGAGATCGGTCATATCTTCAGGAGCGCTGACGTCGGCTACCCGCAGATCATGCGGTGTGCCGATCGCGTCGAGGTCGGTGCGCAGCGTTTCGAGTCCCACTGCATCACGGTCGCATCCGGCGACTGCCATGCCGAGGCGCGCCGCCTTGAGAGCGAGGGCGCGACCGATGCCGGACGCGACCCCGGTCACGACCGCGGTCCGCCCGGCAGGGTCGATCGCTTGTCTCACCGGAAATGCGGTATCACATGGGTGCCGATCTTGCGCAGCGTTTCGAGCTGCGCCCACTGGGGTACCGTGCCCATGTTGGTCATGAACAATATCTCGTCGGCGCCGGCGGCGGCGAGTTGCTCGACATAGTCGATGCAATCCTCGACCGAGCCATAGGCGTTGCGCGCGCTCAATATGCCCGAGCTGGGGCGTCGTCCATTTTCGTCGGGACGCAGGTCCATCGAGATCGTCTCGGACGCGAGCTTGGTGGTGATGATGGTGTCGGTGCCTTCCTCCACCAATTCGTCACCCCAGGTTTCCGGCTCGGGACGCGGGCCGCCGCCATACCAGTAGTTGAGCGACTCGTAGAAATAGCGTTGGCCGCGAATGCCGATCTTGCGCGCCTGCGCGGCATCGTCGAGCACGATCGTCGGGCATAGCGCCGCGAGGTGCTTGATCGGACGGTAGCCCACCTGATCCGAAGGATCGCGGCTGTCCCAGGCATCGCGATAGAGCTTGTTCTTCTTTGCGACCTCCTCGGGGCCGCCGAAACCGAGCACCAGCGCGCCCAGGCCGCGCTGCCCGGCGCGTACCAGCGTGTCGGGGTTGGTGCAGGCGAGGTACATCGGCGGATGCGGATCCTGATAGGGCTTGGGATGGATCGGGCGTGCCGGAATATTGATGTGCGGGCCGTTATGCTCGATCTCGTCCTGCACGAACATCTTCGGGATCAGGTACATCGCTTCGTCGATCAGCGGCTGCAGCTCGCGCAGGTCGTAGCCATAGGCCCCGGCCTCCTGTTGGCTGCCGCCCTTGCCGACGCCGAAATGGACGCGCCCCTTAGACAAAAGATCGAGAGTCGCCACGCGTTCGGCCACCTTGATCGGGTGGTTCATCGCCGGCATCAGGCAGACCACGCCATGGCCGATGCCGATCCGCGACGTACGCCCGGCGATATAGGCGAGGAAGGTCTCCGGTGCGCTCATATGGGCATAATGGGTGAGCGAGGTATGCTCCACGCTCCAGACGACGTCGAAGCCGAGCTGTTCGGCCAGGACCGCCTGCTCGACCAGTTCGTCGAACACCTGACGTTCGCCACGCGGCGACGCATCGGCAATCTGGGCCTCGAATATCAGGGAAAAACGCATCGCTCTCTCTCGGCTTCACATGTTCTCGAATGATTCCGAAACTCGGTCGGAGGAGCGTTCGATTCAAATGCCGATTGGCGGCGATACCCATAGCGGGCCGGCATCGTTCCCCAGTCCACGACTGCCGCCAGGGCATCGCACGACGGTGCGCCCCGATGCTGCGCGGCGAACAGCTCGATAGCCCAACGGCAATGGCTGGCCTCCCGAGCCGCCGATAGACGGGGCCGAACGTCGGCGAGAAGGCCGGCTTCCCGATATTCGTCGCGAGCGCCGGGACCGGCCCGCGAAACGCGTGCCGGGCAATGGAGTGGATTCTTTCGATGGCGCCTTCATCCCCCCTCCCGCACGGCTTTTTGTCCTCCCCCGAAGAGATCATCGACGCCGCCCGCAATGGACGTATGTTCATTCTGGTGGACGATGAAGATCGGGAGAATGAGGGCGACCTGATCATTCCCGCGCAGATGGCTTCGCCCGAAGCGATCAACTTCATGGCAAAACACGGCCGCGGCCTGATCTGTCTGGCGATGACCCGCCAGCGGGCCGACGATCTGGGCCTGGAGCCTATGTCGCGCCAGAACGGCACGCGCCACGAGACCGCCTTCACCGTTTCGATCGAGGCCCGCGACGGGGTGACGACGGGGATCAGTGCCTATGACCGGGCGCGCACCATTTCGGTGGCCATCGACGCGTCGCGGTCGCGCGACGAAATCGTGACGCCGGGCCATGTCTTTCCGCTCGTGGCACGGGAAGGGGGCGTTCTGGTCCGCGCCGGGCATACCGAGGCCGCAGTGGATGTGGCCCGTCTCGCGGGACTCAACCCTTCGGGCGTGATCTGCGAAATCCTCAATTCCGATGGATCGATGGCGCGCCTGCCCGATCTGATCCCTTTCGCACGCGAGCATGGGCTGAAGATCGGAACGATCCGCGACCTGATCGCCTATCGCCGCCGTCACGATCATCTCGTCGAGCTGCGCGAGGAGATGCGCTTCGTCAGCGCCTGGGGCGGCGAATGGCGGATCCAGAGCTATCGCAACAAGGTGGGCGGTGCCGAGGTCGTGGCGCTCGTAAAGGGGCGGATCGATCCCGATGCCCCCGTGCTCGTCCGGATGCACGTCCACTTCCCGCTCGCCGATCTGTTTGCGGAGGAGGGCGATCGTGCGGGCGTGCTGCGGGAGGCGATGGAGGCGATCGCGGCCGAAGGCAGCGGCGTGGTCGTGATCCTCAATTCGCCCGCACCCGATCTCGTCGCCTGCATCATCCGTGCGCGGCGCGAGAAGCGGGAGGAAAGCAGCGGGAGAACCATGGCGCTGCGCGAATATGGGATCGGGGCGCAGGTGCTGACCGACCTCGGCATTCATCGGATCATCCTGCTGAGCAACAGCGATGCAAGCTTTGTCGGGCTCGACGGCTACGGGATCGAGATCGTCGCGCATCGTGCGCTCGGCGAGCCGGCCGGCGCCTGACGCGGCCTGCCCGATCGGCAACCCTGTTAAGCTTGCAATCTTATACAGTTTATGAACTACTCGGTGCTATCAGGAGGTTAGGAGAGCCATGACCAACATTCTCATCCGGGGCGGCACCGTCGTCGACGGAACGGGCGCACCGGCGTACAAGGCCGACGTCCGCATCAGCGGCAAGACGATCAGCGAGATCGGTCAGAATCTGGAGCCAGCGGCGGACGAGAAGGTCGTTGACGCCAGCGACTGCATCGTTTCGCCGGGGTTCATCGAACCGCACACGCACATGGACGCTGTAATGTGGTGGCAGCCCAGCCTCGACCCGCTGCCCGGCTATGGCGTGACGACGGTGGTCATCGGCAATTGCGGCTTCACCGCGGCTCCCGTCCACGAGGAGCGTGAAGTGCAGCGCGAAATGGTGAAGATCTTCACCTTCTTCGAGGAGGTGCCCGAGCAACCCTTCTTCGACCTGCTGCCCTGGGACTGGCGGACCTGGTCCGAATATAGCGCGTCGATCGCCAAGAACTGTCCGACGGCCGCGAATATCGCGGGTTATGCCGGCCATATCGCGATCCGTCTCGCCGCGATGGGCATGGACGCCTGGACCCGTGCCGCGACGCCCGAGGAAATCCGCAAGATGTGTGCGCTGCTCGAAGACGCGATCGACGCCGGCGCGCTGGGCATGTCGTCCAACCTGATGGATCATGACAGCCAGGACCGCGCGGTGCCGAGCCTCGTTGCCGACGATGCCGAATGGTCGGCGCTGATCGGCGTGCTGGCGAGCCGCCCGGGTACCCAGTTGCAGGTGATCCTCGACACCTTCTTCCGCCTGAAGGCACCCGAGCAAATGGAGCGGCTCGGCAATCTGTGCCGTGGACGTGGCGTCCGCGTGCAGATGGCGGGTGCGGGCGGCTTGCTGCGCTTCCAGGATTCGATCCGCGACCGCATGTGGGAGATCTCGGCGAAACAGAAGGAAGAGGGCCTCGATTTCTGGCCGAGCTTCGCGCATGTGCCGCCGACGACCGCGCTCAATTTCTTCAGCACCTCGTCCTTCGCGCAGGCCAATGAATATGTCTGGCACGAAGTGGTGCAGGCCGAGACGGTCGAGGCAAAGTTGGCGCTGCTGAACGATCCCGACTTCCGAGCCCGTGCACGCGACAGCTGGGACAACAAGGCGTTCAAGCAGTCGCTCGTCGCCAACCCGCACATGATGCTGCTGCTCGACTCCGAGACTGGCGCCGGGCCACTCGGCCTCAGCCTCAAGGATCTGGCCGAGCAGCGCGGCGTGCATCCCTCCGATGCGCTGGCCGACTGGGTCATCGCCAACGGGGTCAACTCGATCGTCAACCGCATGCCGCACCCTATGGCGCACGAACAGACGCTCCAGATGCTCAAGGACGACAAGACCGTCGCGAACATCTCGGACGCGGGCGCCCATGGCCAGATGCTGTGTGGCGGCGGTGAGAATATCCTGCTGCTGACCCAATTCATGCGCCAGCAGGAACTGACGCTGGAGGAGGCGATCCACGTCCAGACGGGCAAGCAGGCGGGCCATTTCAATTTCGCCGATCGCGGCGTGCTGAAGCCCGGCTATCGCGCCGACGTCACGGTGTTCAAGCTCGATGAGATCGAGGCCCGCCCGCTCAAGCGCGTCTTCGACGTGCCCGATGGCAAGGGTGGCATGACCTGGCGCTTCACCCGCGACGCTGCGCCGATGAGGCTCACGCTGGTGAACGGCGTTCCGACCTTCGAAAATGGTGCCTTCACCGGTGCGCTGCCCGGCGAGATGGTCGGGCCGAAGCTCCGCAAGGTCGAGGAAGCAGCGGCCTGAAAGCCGAAACGAGGAGGAAGAGGATGAAGGAAGAGGATCTTCCCTATCTGCAGCGGGGGCGCCAGAAGGTCGAAACGACCAGCAGTGCGCTCATCAGTTCGTCCAAATATCTGAGCGATTATCGCATCCGCGAATGGGTCGTGACCCAGAGCCTGCGTAAGAATGGACGCGACTATCCGCCCACCTTCGGCATTCCCATGCTGATCGAGGCGGTGCGCGAGGTGCAGGACCATGAGCGCATCGAGGAATTGTTCAACGAAGCGCGCAAGGACTGGCCCGAGTTCGACAAATGGCTCGACGAGCGCTGGCTGTCACGGCTCCGGCGCGATGACATGAAGTCCTGCCCGGAAGGATCGATCGGCGGCATCTGGTACAAGCAGCTGATCGGTGCGCAGATGGAGGTGGACATCATTCCCAGCTTCGAGCCGCGCTCAAGCTTCGAATATTTCTTCCTCCGTGGCGTCCAGATCCACGACTTCATGCACATCTTGAGCGGGGGCGGCTTCGACGGCCTTGGCGAGATCATGCCGGCCTTCCTGAAATACGGAAATCTCTTCCGCTATTTCAACGCCGAGCTGGCGGGACTGCTCAACGTGCAGAACACGTTGTTGACCATTCCGATGTTCATGCGCGGGCCGCTTCATTATCCGGCGCTGTTCCCGAAGATGTGGGATCTCGCCCATTATGCGCTGAAGGTGGGTGAGCAATCCGATCCGCTGTTTCTGCCGCGCTACGAGGATTGGCTCGATCTTCCGCTGGAGGAGGCGCGAAGCAAGTTCGGGGTGCGCGGCGCACGGACGATCGATACGTCGCGCGAATCCGATTTCTTTAACGAGTTTACGACGAGCTATGACCCGGATCCGCCCGAGCGCGACGCCATCGCCGCCGAGTGAGAGCCGGATAGCAAGTCGATCGAGAATGAAGGCCCCCCGCTTCGGCAGGGGGCCTTTTTCTTACCAGCCTTCGATCTCCGCCAGGCCGATCTCCTCGACCACCGCAAGAGCACGCTGCAGCGCCTCGGGCTCCGACGGCAGGCGCGGAGGACGCGGGTAACCGCCGGCCATTCCGAAATGCTCGAGCACCGCCTTGGTGACGCGGATACCGCCATTGCCGTAAAGCGCGAGGAACAGCCGCATCAGCTTGCCCCAGCGTTCGAGGAAGGCGACATTGTCCCCGCCGCGCGCGGCCGCGATCACGCTGGCGCACAGGCGCGGCGCAAGATTGCCTTCCGACGTCAGGAAGCCATGCGCACCGAAGGCGAAGGCGAGGGGGGCGTTGTGCGGCCCGCCGACGCAGATGTCGATCCGGTCGCCCAGCGCATCGGCCAAGGTGCGCAGATAATTGGGGTCTTGGTGGCTGATGTTGAGGCCGATGAGCTGCTTATGGCGCTCGAACAGGGCGATGATCACCGGAGCGGGGATCACATAGCCGACCGACTGATGGGTCGAGAGCACCGAAGGGATGTCGCTGTTCGACAGCACCTCGTCGAAATAACGGTCTAGCTCTGCGGGGGTCGGGACATGGCCGTGGCCGACGTCGAGCGAATAGACCTGGGCTGCGTCGACCCCGGCGCGCTTCGCCTTGTCGAGGAAGGCGATCATCTGGCGCGCGGTGCGCGGCTCGACACCCATGGCGCGGATCGGCGAGCGGCCCTTGAGCTCGTCGCTCGCGATGGCGAGGAGGCGTTCGGTCTCCTCGTCGGACAATGTGTAGCCTTCGCCGCTGCCGCCGCCCCCGACATAGACCCCGACGCCGGCATCGCTGAGCTTGCGCAGATGGCGACGAAAGGCAGGTTCGTCGATGGCACCGTCCGCCGTGAACGGGGTGATACTGATCGTAAAGGTCTGATAGCGGGCCAGATCGACACCCATTCTGCTCTCTCCTGTTATTTGTGACGGCTGTACCGGTTGTTGTTGCAAAGATTGGAACGAAACCTATTGCTGATACGCATAGGGAGAGCCCTCCGCGCCCGGCGCGCGGACCAGTTGGAGGCACCGAACCTGAATATGACCGTATCGGGCAAGAAGCGGCTGCGGCAGCCGCGTCTCGCGGAGATCGTCGCATCCTCGCTTCGTGCGCGCATATTGTCCGGGGCGCTCGGCGACGGCGATCTTCTGCCCAAGCAGGACGAGTTGCTGACCGAGTTCGGCGTCAGCCCGCCCTGCATCCGCGAGGCGTTTCGCATCCTTGAAACCGAAGGCCTGATCACGGTCATTCGCGGCAATGTCGGTGGTGCGGTGATCCATGTGCCGAAGCCGTCGACCGCCGCCTATATGCTCGGCCTCGTCCTGCAGGCGCGCAAGGTGTCGCTGATCGACCTGGTCGATGCGATGCGCCTGCTCGAGCCCGCTTGTGCGGCCCAGGCAGCGCGCCGCACCGATCGCGCGACGACCGTCCTGCCGAAGCTGCGCGCGAACATCGATGCCAGCTTGGCCGCGGTCGACGATCCCAGCACCTTCATCGGACTCGCCCGCGCCTTTCATACCGAACTGGTGTCGGGCTGCGGCAACGAGACGATGAGCCTCGTCGTCGGCGCGCTTGAGAAGCTGTGGTCGGCGCAGGTCGACGAGCTCGCATTGAACAAGTCGGTGCACGGCACATTCTCCGACCGATCCGTGCGTCTCTCGCTGGCGCAGGAGCATGAGCGGATCTACCGGGCGATCGCCGAGGGCGACCCGCTGACGGCCGAGCGCGCGATCCGCGAACATTATTCCGGGGGCGGCGAACGCCGGCACGGGTTCGACACCGACATCACCGTTATAGCGGATTCGCTGCGGCCCTGACCGAGCGCCTCCTGGGGCCATCGTCAGAGTACCAGGTCGGTCACCGCGTCGGCCACCGACACGCGCGAACGCGGGGCGGCGGGTTCGGCGACGGTGCCGATCAGGATTACTCCAGCAACCTTCTCACCGTCGGCCAGGCCGAGGAGCGCGGTGGCGTCGGGATCATAGGCATGCCAGCCGGTCAGCCACTGTGCGCCATAGCCGAGCGCATGCGCGCCGTTGACGAGGTTCATGCAGACCGCGCCCGCCGACAGCCACTGCTCCCATTCCGGCACCTTGTGTCCGGAGACCGCTTTCGAGACCACGACGACCGCCAGCGGCGCCGAGGCGAGCTTGCGTGTGCTCACCCGCGTCTTTGCGGCATCGTCGCGATTTTCCACGATTGCCATCAATCGTTCGACCCAGTGTGCCTTGCTTTCGCCTGCAATGCGAATGAGGCGCCATGGCGCCAGCCGGCCGTGATCTGGCACACGCAGCGCGATCTCGAACAGCCGTGCGCTTTCGCTGCGATCGGGGCCAGGAGCTATGAGCGCATCGGGCAGCGGGGAGCGACGAGTCGCAAGCAATTCGCTGGCGTCACGCGCTGGGGCAATGGCAGTGGCCATGTGATTTCTCCTCTCTCAACACGCTCTGTACTATCTATCTTTATAAGTAAAGAAGCCGTCTGGCCCCGCCAGTCCGCTTGGCTTTGTCGTGGAAGCCTTGGCTCAGCTCCGCCAATGTTGACTCCCGCAACGCCCTGTGCCTATCTTATATAAGATAACGATATTGTCGCTGAGACCAGCGTTTTGGCCGGGGGTGGCTCTGGAAGGTCCCCGCTCGGCATGGGCTCCGCAACTGCGAGGTGCAGACGCAGGCGGGCCAGGCATGGAGGGGATTGATGGAGGGATCGATTCTACGTTTCGCCGATGTCCGTCTTGGACAGTCGGTTCCGCTCGTAGAGCGCGACGGCTCGGCGGGCTCGCTCGCCGATAGAATCTGCGACATGGTGCGTTCCTGGTCGGGTACCGCCTCGGCTTCGCTTGTTTCGCTGCAGGAGGAGAGCGTCGAGACTGCTGGCGAACTGCTGGCTGCCTCGGTAGTCGGTCGCCATCTCGGCGGGAGCAATCGCGCCGATGTCGAGGTGCTCATGCGGTCGAGCGAAGTCGCCCGCACCCGCGCCGTCGTTCGTGTCACGCTGGCCTGACCCGATGTACAAGGATCATGAAGCCGACACGGCGCCGGTCACCCGTGCGCCCTCCGCGCCGGGCGCGACCTCCTCGTTGCAGCCGACGATTGCCAGTGGCGTAGCGACGCTTCGCACGCTGCGGATCGCCAAGCATTTTCCGTTCTTCCTTGCGGTTGCGGAAGAGCAGAACCTCCATCGCGCGGCCGAGCGGCTGAACATCGCTCAATCGGCGCTCTCGCGGCGGATCGCGGACCTCGAGCGAGAGCTCGGCGGCGTTGCCTTGTTCGAGCGGCAGGCGCGCGGTGTCGCCATCACCCAGGCCGGGCGCGAACTCGCCAAGGACGTGCGCCGTATCCTCATGTCGATCGAGGAGGCAGGGCGCCATGTGAAGAGCGTCGCTTTGGGGGACCGCGGGACTATCCGGGTATCCTTCTCGGAAGCGATGCTACGTCGGCCAATCTTGCCGCTGGTGCTGCGCGATTTCCGCAAGCTCTATCCAGAGGTCGATCTGCGCGCCTTCCCGCTGCCGTCCGACGCACAGCGGTCGCGTCTCGCGGCCGGGGAGATCGACGTCGCCTTCGTGATCGACGAGAGCAGCGACCGTGACCAGTTTCATTCGCTGGCGATGGGCGAGGACAAGTTCGTGCTGGCGCTGCCGGACGATCATCCGCTCGCGGCACTGCCCCATGTCAGGCTGCGCGACATTGCGGGCGAGCCGCTGCTGTGGCCGGCACGTCACGTCTCGCCGCGCCTGTTCGATAGGATGATTTCCGCCTTCGACGCGCAGGGCGTCTCGCCCAATATCGCGGTCGAGGTCATGGCGGTCGATATCGCCTACGAACTGGCAGCGGCACGGATCGGGCTTGGCGTGGTCACGGCTGCGCGGCCGGATCGCACCCCGCCGGGCATCGTGCTGCGCGATATCGTCGATCTCGATCTGCCGCTGCCGCTGTCGATGCTGTGGTCTTCGGCCAATGGCTCCGCCCTGGTGGGCAATTTCGTCGAGCTGGTTCGCGAGCGGCTGGCTGAGCCAACCGAGGCCTGATCCGTATCAGGCGGCAAGCACCGCGCGCAATATCGGTCTCATGCGGTCGACCTCGGCCGCATCGGGACCGCGCCGCGCCAGCTGGCCGACGATCGCGAGGGCGGCTTCGATGTGGGTTCTGGCCTGGTCGATTTTGATTGATGGGCGAACCGCGCGCAGCAGAGCGCCCAGACGGTCGACGAGCGTTCGGCGGACCTGTTCCAGTTGTGTCCGGTCTGCAGCATCCATGTCGATGATGCTGGCCTGAAGCAGCCCGATCACCGCGCCCTCGCGCAGGGCGCGGTCGACCAGCACGTCGGCCATGAGATCGATCGTCACGGCGCTCTCGCCGGCTGCTGCTTCGACCGCGCCGATGGCGTCCACAGCCGCTGCCTCGAGTAGGGCTACCAATATCTCCGTTTTCCGGCTGAAATAACGATAGATCGCCGGGCCGCTAATCCCCGAAGCCAGAGCGATCGCATCGATGCTCGCGGCGGCATAGCCGTGCCTCTGAAACATCTCCGACGCTGCAGCCAGTATCAGCGAACGCCGCGCGTCGCGGCTCATGCGCGTTCTCCGCGGAGTGGTGCCCTGCTGTTTTTTCTCGTCGGTCATCGCGCCCCCCTAGCGGAGACCTAGATGAAACGCTAGTTAGCGATCGTTCACTAAGAGGATGCTTCGATGACCGACTCTCGCCCGCTCGCCGATCCGGCCCTGTTCGATCCCGATCGCTTCGCAAGCCATGGCTATCCCCATGACATCTGGACCGAGATGCGGCGTAACCGTCCGATCGCCTGGCACGAGGACGGCATCCGCCAGCCCTTCTGGGCGCTCGCTCGCTATGACGACATCACCGCGATCGGGAAGGACAGCGACAATTTCATCAGCAGCCCTGGCGTGACGATCCTGCGCAAAGACCAGGAGATCGAAGGCGGTGGGTCGCGCGTTCCGCTGATGCTGACCATGGATCCGCCCGAGCATCACAAATACCGCATGATCCTGCGTGAACGATTCAAACCCAGCGTGATGCGCGCGCTCGAAGCCCATATCATCGAGCGCTGCAGCGAGATCGCGAACGACGTCGCCGCAGCCCGCCTGGCCGCCGCGACCAACGGCGAGCAAGTGATCGACTTTGTCGACGCCATCGCGATGCGCTTGCCGCTCGACGTCATCCTCGAACTGCTCGGCGTCCCGGCCGACGATCGCGACCAGATGTACGAGTGGAGCAATGCGGTCATCGGCAGCGAGGATCCCGAATATGGCGACGTCGATCTGCCCCGTGAGGCGATCGCGGCCGCACAGCAGGCGATGTTCGGCTATTTCGCCCGTTTCATCGCCCAGCGCCGCGTCGCA
>Ga0233425_10003996_pt1 | contig 25602 bp, 19 predicted proteins | sample Watercolumn_Towu_2_FD_181712 | JGI IMG/M metagenome (GOLD analysis project Ga0233425, IMG submission 181712) | Freshwater microbial communities from Lake Towuti, South Sulawesi, Indonesia - Watercolumn_Towuti2014_140_MG | ecosystem: Environmental > Aquatic > Freshwater > Lake | place... | reverse complement strand
TTGCTTGGTCTTGGCCCCGCACCCGGATGATGAACTCATCGGTTGCGGTGGGGCCATCATGGCGCATCGCGAAGCGGGCGCTGAGGTCGATGTGCTGGTGATGACCGACGGCGGGCTTGGAAACCCGGGGGGTGCGGGCGGCGCGGATTACACCAGCATGAGGAAGGAAGAGGCGCGCCTTGCTGTGGAGCATCTCGGCGGCGCAACTCTGCACTTCCTCGATCACCCGGATGGACGGCTCAAAGATGCGCACGGTGCCGTGTCGGAGATCACGAGCTTCATTCAGCGAGCGGAGCCCGCGAGCATCTTTCTGCCATCACCCTATGAGGTTCATCCAGACCACCGCGCGACAGCTCTACATGCCTTCCGCGCATTGCGTGGTCTCGCCAAGGTGCCCAAGATCTACTGCTTCGAGATCGGGGCCATGATGCCGGCCAACCTGTTGATCGACATCACACCATTCATGCTGCGCAAGGAGGCCGCGCTCAAGCACTATCATTCGCAGTTGCTGCACCAAGACCTCGCGGGCAAGATGCGCGCTCTCAACCGCGCGCGCACGGTGAATGTGGACGATGCCGCAATTTCCCACGCGGAGGCCCTCATTCACGTCGAAGCTGCGCAGCGAGAGAGCTTTCTAGAAGCCGTGGAGCGACTTTTGGTGATCACAGACGCCATGTCGCTCCGTTGAAGCTGCCGAAAGGACCTTCGCGCCTCTTGGCGGAGAAACCTTTTGGATTCAGCCACGCTGGCGCAATAGGCTAGGGCACGTGCATGAGCGACTCCCCTTCAACACAAGTTCGAGACTACGCCCGCGGACTTGTGGGGCGTGAGCTGGCCCGCCTCGGCCCTAGCGGGCCGGTGCCAGGTCGCGAGGCAACCGTCGCAGCGGTGCTGGTCTCGTTCAACAAGCGAGAGTTCGTGCGCCGCAATCTGGCAGCCATCCACCGTCAAACGGTGCCCTTTGATCAGATCATCGTGGTGGACAACTGCTCGAGCGACGGCAGTATCGACATGATCAGGGAGTCGTGGCCGAAGAGTGTTCGGCTCGAAGTGATGCCGCACTCGCGCTTCGGCGCCTGCGAGACCTTCAACATTGGCTTCCGCATGGCGACCACGGACTACATCGCCATCCTTGATGACGACGTGGTTCTGCCCGACGACTGGGTTGAACGCATGTTGGCCAAGGCGGCCACGGAACCCGCCACGACCGCGATGATCTCCTCCAAAGTGCATGAGCCGGAGGAGCCCGAGTGGTACTCGAATCACCCAGAGGTGAATCGCGAACGCTATATGGCCACGTTTCGAGGTTGCGCCACTTTGGCGAGGCGGGACGTTCTCGAGGCCTGCGGCTACTATGACGAAGCGTTCTTCATCTACGGCAATGAACGTGACCTTGCCGCGCGCGTGCTGAATGCGGGTTTCCGCATCTTGCAGTACCCCGCGGTGGTTGTGGAGCATGGCACGCCGTTCGGAATGAAGGCGGGACGCAGGAGCCTCTACTATCACATTCGCAACATGTGGTGGTACTTCTTCAAACATGTGGCCTTGTGGCAAATCGTTTGGTTCTTTGCGATGCAGGTGCTGCTCAAGTTGCGCCTGCGACGTGAAGCCCTCAAAGCCGACGCCATCGGCAGCATCGGCATCTACCGGGTCATTGCCGAGACGCCGGGTGGTTGGTGGGTGGTGGCCCGCGCCACGTTCGACGCGTTCCGCGGCTTACCGCGTTGCCTGCGCGAACGCCGCGTGTGTGTGCATCCGGACTTCTCCCTGCCTAGCAAGTGAGGCGCGCTGATGCGGAACGGCCGGCCGCGCGTTAGTGCCGTCATCGTTACGCACAATGCAGGCGCGCGTCTTGCGCGCACCGTGGCCAGCGTCAAAGCCGCGGGCGATTTCGCCGAGATCCTAGTGGTGGACTCGGGCAGCCGTGATGATTCCGTGCGCGAGACCCTGAGCCTGCACCCGGATGTGAAGCCATATGTGTACGACGGCAACGTCGGACCGTGCGTGACACGCAATCGTGGGCTGCGGGAGGCGATCAGTCCATGGGTGTTGCTCGTGGACGACGACATGGAGTTGCAGCCCGGGCTGCTCGAAGGGCTGTGCGCTGCGCTAGTGGCGGAAGACGTGGTTGCTGCCGGACCAGCCATCACCTACGCGTCGCAGCCCGACATCGTGCAGTACGCCGGCGCAAGTTGGCATTACGCGGGCATGCCATCGTTCCCCGATATGGGGATGCCGTGGCAGCCTTCGCCGCCGCGAGATGTCGACATCCTCACGAGCAGTTGTTTGTTGATCAAACGGGAGCCCGCTCTCGAAGCCGGCGGATTCCTGCCGTTGATGGGATTTCTGATGGAGGATGCCGAGTTCACGTTGCGACTACGTTTGCGGGGTTGGCGGCTCTTGTGCTTGCCTGCTTTCCGCGCGACCAACGAGGGCGGCTCTGTGGGGCTTTCGATTCGCGCGAACGCGTTCTCATCGAAGCGGCTGCACCTGCAAGCGCGCAATCGCACCTTGGTGCGCTGGTTGCACTACTCACCGCGCACACTGCTGCTCGGATGGCCGGCGTTTGCGTGTCTCGAGATTGCGGGTCTCCTCATGTCTTGCGTCGCGCTGCGGCCTTGGACTTTCTTCAGTGGCAAGTGGAGCGCATGGGCGGCCTGGAAGGAAGCCTCGCGCTTGCGGCGAGAGTTCCGTCGTGGGCGGGTCGCAACCGATGGGGAAGTTCTCGCCTGTCCTGCGCTGATGCTGACAGGTGCGGCTCGACGCGCCGGAGCGGGCGCATGGGCACGGCGCAGTCTCGATGTGCTGTTTCGAGGGTGGTGGATCTTGATCCGGCGAGGGATCGCGTGAAGGTTCACTGCGTCATCATCAACTGGAACGGCGGTGAGGCTAATCATGCCTGCATCCAGTCTGTACTCGCCGCAGGCATCAGCGAAGCCAACGTCCATTTCGTGGATAACGGGTCTACGGATGGATCGGTTGAGTCCGTGGAAGATCGGTTTCCGCGTCTCGCGTTGCAGCGCACAGGCGAGAACCTAGGCTTTGCCGCAGCCGCGAACATAGGGATTGCTGCAGCATTGGAAGGCGGAGCGGACGGCGTGTTGTTCATGAACAACGACGCCGTGCTTGACCCGTGCGCGTTGAAGGCATTCGTGGAGGCCGCAGAGCGCGACCCTAGCGCCGGACTGTTTGGTCCGCGCATCTACATGGACGCGCGTCGCGAGCGCCTGTGGTGTTGTGGCATGGATCTTGGACGCGGGCCAAACCTTGTGCGTTTGCGCGGGTACGGTCAGCGCTCGTCTCCGCGCTTCGAGACGGCTCGGGAAGTGGACGCTCTGACAGGCTGTGGGCTATTCGTCCTGCGGCGGGTCTTCGAAGTTGCGGGAGCCTTCGACCCAGCTTGGTTTGTGTATGTCGAAGATGCGGATTTCAGCGCCCGTGCTCGCGCGCAAGGGTTCCGACCTCGGTATGTGCCGGGGGCCATCGTGGAACATGCGGGGGCTGGCAGCACAGGCGGTGGCTATGGCCGCGCTCGGAAGTACCTCACGGCCCATGGCAACGCTCTTTATCTGCGAAGACACGGCACGCCCCGTCTCTGGTTGAACTTTGTGTTTTGGGATGTGCTGCTCTGGCCAGTGCTTCTGTGCCTAGAAGTTCTGCGGGGGCGAGCCGGCGCGGTGTGGTGGAAGGGGCGTGGTTTGTGGGATGGACTTCGTGGGCGTCCCGCCAACCTCCGGGCTTTGGGGCTGCGCTGATGCGATGGTTGTTGGTTGCCCATCACTTGCCTCCGCGCCATCGAGCGGGTGTCGAAGTGCACACTCTGGCCTTAGCGCATGCCCTCCGCGACAGCGGCGAAGAGGTGCAACTCTTTGCAACGGATGACGACCCACTGTTGCCGCCGTTCAGCCTCCGCACTGAGGAACTCGAGGGCATTCCGGTGCACTGGCTCGCGCATCCGAGAATCGCGAGCGACCTGAGGGCAACCCTTGGTGGGCCGAGGGAGGCGAGCGCCTTCGAAGAGGTGCTGCGACGAACTCGGCCAGAGATCGTCCACTTTCATCACCTCATGTATGTGGGCTTGGATGCGCCACGTCTTGCACGTGCCGCAGGAGCGGTGACGCTGCTGACCTTGCATGAGTACTGGATGCTCTGCGGTCGTAACGGACAGTTGATTCGTGCGGACGAATCGTTGTGTTCCCGTGCAGAACTCAACGCCTGTAGCACCTGCCTTGCGTCCCATCGTTTCGGTCGGGGGCGCCTAGAGTGGCGGATTGCACAGGCTTCCGCACAACTGAGCGCGTGGTCTGGTTGGGACTCATTCACGCTACTGAAGTCGCTGCAGTCCTGGCGGAAACAGCCTCTGCTTCAGGGCGCGCAGGGGAAGCTCGACACAGCTTTGGTGCAAGAGCGCAGAACCCGCATGGGGGAGGCACTAGGCGCCATGCAACGCATCCTCTGCCCATCCGAGTTTCTGAAGTCACAGTTTCTCTTGGAGTTTCGTGAGTTCGAACACCGATTCCTGCACTGGCCCAACGGAGTCCCCGAGAATCCATGCAACGGCGCAGGTTTGCGGGGGAAACGCCGGGCGGGAGGGGCAGCTCTGAGGGTAGGATTCATGGGCACATTGACGCCTCTCAAGGGCGCGGATGTGCTGCTGCGTGCGGTGGGAACTCTTCCGCCCCACGCCGTGCGGCTAGTGCTCTTCGGCAGTCTGAGTCATGACCCCGCCTACGTTGCGGGTTTGAAAGGCTTGGCCACTGAAGAAACGACGTTCGCAGGTCCCTATGCGGGCTCGGCGAGCGCAGCGTTGGCCGGCTTGGATGTGTTGGTGGTTCCGTCGCGCTGGTACGAGAATGCTCCGTTAGTGATCTCGGAAGCCTTCGCGGCAGGAGTTCCTGTGGTGTGTTCGGACATCGGAGGTATGCGCGAATTGGTTCGGCACGACGTTGATGGCCTTCATTTCAAGATGGGCGACCCCTGTTCTCTCGCAGAGCAACTCACAAGGCTCTTGGAGGAATCGGAATTGCTTGCTCGGCTGCGCTGTGGCATCTCAGCGCCGCGCACCATCACCGCGGAAGCCCGGGAGACCAAGGCCCTCGCAGAATCCATCCTGCTAGAGAGTCGGACATGAGCGTTCCCTACAAACCAGAAGAGATTCTCGGCTACAAGGCCGACAACGAACGCCGAGTGCGCGAAGCAGCCCAACGTGGCGACCTGTTTGTGGATGGCATGCCGCTCAAGGTCACCATGGAGTTGACCGCCGATTGCAATCTCTTTTGTCGCATGTGCGAGTTCCCTTCGCCGCGGGAAGAGGGGCGCAAGAAGGGTTACGAACTCGATATGCGCACCGAGCTCTTTGATGTGCTCGCTCCGCAGGTGTTTCCCCATGCGTTGATGGTGAACCTAACGGTGGTTGGCGAACCCATGATGGTTCCCTATCTCGACCGCGTGTTGGAACAGGCGCGAGATTGGAACACCAAGATCGAGTTCATCACGAATGGCATGTTGCTCGATCAGGCCATGATCGAACGGGTGGGCCCTGAGACCGCGGCCATGATCGTGTCCTTCGACGCGGGCACACGGCGCACATTCAATCGCATCCGCATTGGAGCAGATTTCGACGTCATCACGTTGAACATGCTGCTCTTCGATCGCTGGCGCAAGGCGAGGCCTGAAGGGCAGTACCGTCCTGCGCTGCACATGAACGTGACGCTGATGCGCGAAAACGTGGAAGAACTGCCGACGTTGGTGCGTGTCGCGCAACTGCTGGGTGTGGACCGCGTGAACTGCGCATGGATGATCGCGTTCAACGAGAAGATCGCGGACTCCTCCTGCTTTCGGCACAAGGCATTGGCCAATGCTTGTCTACGCCGAGCACACGCCGTCGCTGACGAACTGGGGATGGACTTGGTGACACCGGCGGAGATCCCGGGAGTCTCGGAGGCGGAAATCGCCGCCGTCCAAGTGAATGAGCCGAATCTGCCGGATGGCCCATTGCCGCACCTGCGCGAAATGCTCGCCGGCGGAGCGGCGCCGAGCATCACGGCAGCGCCAGCTAGCGCCGAGGACTCATTTCATGCCATCGGTGCGAACATACCTGGCACCTCCGATGCGGCTCTGCTAGATGAGTTGAACGGTGCCACGTTGCAACACGAACGCGCCTTCGGTTCGCCGCTTCAACAAAGTGCCGATGAGCGCAGATTGCAGGGTCAGATGGCGGCAGCAGCAACGCCACTGCCTTCCCTCGGGGTCGGCATTCCCGCCGAACCAGCGCAGGGTACTGGTCGCTACACCTGCAAGTTCCTCTGGAACGAGTTGTTCGTGAGTCTGACTGGCGATGTTGCGCCCTGCTGCATCCAAGGCCGCCCCGTTGTGGGCAACATTCACAAGGAACCCTTGAGTTTGATTTGGAACGGACCTGGCATGCAGGAGATGCGCAAGGGGTTACTGGAGGGCAATCCCATTCCGTGCTGCAAGGACTGCAACTACAACACGCAACTAGGGCAAGGCGAGTACCGTGAAGACACGTTCTTCATTGAGCTGGACCGCAAGCTCTGAGTCCGCACGCGATCCCCGTTAGGATTCCGCCCGTGCCAGCGACACCCCGCCGCATTCTTCTAGTCGTGCATGGTTTTCCTCCCGAGTTCCGCGGCGGCACAGAGCTGTACGCCCTCAAGCTTGCTCATGCGCTGAGGAAGCGCGGACAGCATGTGGCCATCGTCGCCGGCAGTATGGAGAGTCGCCCGGAGTGCGAGACCGAGCGCAGCGAGTACGAGAGCTTCACTGTTTGGCGCATTCGTCGACAAGGATTGTTCCTCGACAACTGGGACAAGTCATGGTGCCCGGAAGTTGAGACGGAACTTGCGAAGATTGTGCGCGCAGAACGGCCCGACGTGGTGCATGTCCACCACTGGATTCGCTTGACGCGCACGCTCATTGCCAGCCTCCATGGCCTTGGAGTGCCAAGCGTTGCGACCCTCCATGATCTATGGAGTTCGTGCGCGCGCTGCTTCCGTGTGCGCGACGAGCGGCTGTGCGTAGAGCGCATGGCGGCCAAGACTTGCTTCGCGTGTGTGCCTCACGATCCGTGGCAGTCCGAGCGCGAAGTCCGCGAAGAACTCGAACTGTTTCACGCCGATTTTCAGCGCGAGTTGGCCCTAGCTCGGGTCGTGATTGTTCCTAGTCGGGCACAGCAAGCCATGCTGGCTCAGCAAATGGCACTGCCAGCGGACAGATTCACCGTCTTGGAGCATGGAACCATCGCGGAGCTCAAGGCGACGACACCTGCACCTGCGTCCAAGATTCGCCTCGGGCATTGGGGCAACCTCTATCCGATGAAGGGCTTCCATCTGCTCTTGGAAGCGTTGCAATCTCTCCCCGAAACCGCGCGCGCACGCTTCAGTGTGGATTGCTGGGGCCGCGCCTTTGATGCGGACTACAAGTCGAAGTTGGATCGGTTGGCAGTGGGCCTCGATGTGCGCTGGCACGGCTCCTATGTGCCGGCGGATCTGCAGTCAGCAGAACTGGACTGGGCCGTGCTGCCGAGCATGGCTTTTGAATCGTGGTCGTTTGTCCTCGATGAGGCTTTCGCACTTGGCTTGCCTGTGATTGCCAGCCGGCGCGGTGCCTTGGGTGATCGGGTCGGGAGCGCGGGCCTGTGTTTTGAACCAGAGTCCACGCAAGCCTTGGCTGCCGTCTTGGAGCGCATCGCCAATGACGAGCAATGCAGGTCGCGTTGCGCTGCAAGCGTTCCGCGTTTGAACTCCATGAGCGAACACGCAGCGCTGCTCGAGGAGATCTACGAGCAGGCGCTGGCCTCACCTGCGCCTACGGACGAGAACGGAGCTGAAGTCGAGGCCCGGCATCGGGTCCACCGCTCCTTGGTGCTCGAAGAGCGTCTGAAGGAAGTGCTTTTTCTTCGCGGACGAGTTGTGCAGGAGCGGGACCGCGCTGATGGCCTGAAGAATGAGTTGGCACGCTCGGATGCGGCCATGTCCGGGCACAGTGCCCTCGAGACGGACTTGCAAGATTCGCTGCGCCGCTTTGAGCGCGAGTTGAAGGAAGCCCGCGCGGACTATTCGAAACTAGAAGACGATCACGCACGCTTGCGACGTGACAAGGATGCAGTGATTGCCGGTTACGAAGGATCGGTCGCCGAATACCGTGCGGCGGTTGAACGAGCGGAATCGGATTATCGCTCGGCAGAGAAGAGTGTGATTCGCCTTCAAGCGGAGCTTCAAAAGCGCGATTCTGCACTAGCGCCCTCTGCCGCCGAGGAAGAACTCGAGTTATTGCGCGCGTCCATGAAGGCTCACGCAGAAGCATGGGCCAAGCTGAACGAAGATGTGGTGGCTACCGAAGCGCAACTTTGCGCGGCGGAGACGAAGCAGCGGCAACTAGCCTCCGACTTGGAGGCCGCACGAGCAGAACATGCGGAGCGCGAATCTGCATTGCAGGCCGAGTCGCAACGCCTGACGGTTGCCCTTGCGCACTTGGACAAAGAACTCGTCGATGGCGAACGCGCGCGCGGAAGTCTTGAAGAGAGCTTGCTGGCCAGTCGCAAAGCAATGGCAGAGATTGAGCGCAGTTTGGCGGCAAGCATCGAGGATGGGCGACGCCATCTTCAAGAAGCCAATGCCGCGCGCAAGCAGGCCTCGGATGAGCGCAGCAGTGCAGCCCAAGTGCAGCGCGAGTTGATCGAGAGGAGTCGTGAGCGGGAGGAGGAGCAGCAGCGCATGCTGCGCGCTTCGGAGGCCCGCAGCGCCGCATTGTCTGAGGAGTTGATCACAACGCAGGCCCGCGCGGCTGGTATGGCGGCCACGCTGAGCGAAGCGGAGCGTGTTGGCAACCAGGTGGCCGCGGATCTCTCAGCATTGGCTGGCTCCCTAGGAATGGCTGCTTCCGCGCAGCCAGCGCATCTCAACAATCTGCCGGAACTCACGCGCGATGTATCGGCCGCTGTGATTCAGGCGCGGAATTTCCTCGGCGAGTTGGATAGCGCCGTTCAGCGACTCACCGAAGAAGCTCGTGCCATCGAGTCAGAACGCGCGGATCTCGATGCTCGCCTGCGCGGGAACGAGGCCGAGCAGGAACGCTTGAGGCGCAGCTTGGTGTTCCGGCTCGCCGAGCGCTGGGCGGGGGCACGCAAGCCAGCAAAGGCAAAGCCCGCGGCACGCACAGGTACGGGTCTCAGTGTGTTGATGGTGATTCACGACTTCCTGCCACGGCACGCGGCAGGATCGGAGATCTACACGTTCAACATCCTGCAGGCTCTCAAGCGCCGCGGGCACGCGGTGCACCTGCTCACGACCGAAGCCCACCAAGGGGTGCATAGCTACAACGTTCGCGAAACAGCGGTGGAGGGATTGTCAGTCACCGAGGTCTCCCATCAGCACACCACGCGCTACTTCGATTTGAGTTGGCGCGACGTGCGCATGAATCGCATTTTTCGCGAAACCCTAGAGCGGGTGCGGCCGGACGTGCTGCACATCCAACACTTGCACCACCACAGCATCGACTATCCCGCCATTGCCGCGGAGATGGGCATTCCGGTGGTCTACACGCTGCATGAGTACATGCTGCTCTGCCCCCGAGGCGGCCAGATGTTGCGCGCGGACGGCGAGCGGTGCTTGTTGCCGAAGCCAGAGAAGTGCGCCGATTGCATCGCGCATCTGTCGCTTGAGAGTGTTGAGCAGGACGACACCACCCCACGTTTGGCTTCGCGGATTGCGCGGCATGTGCCTTCCGGCATGAAGCACACACTGAAAGGGTTGCTCGGTGGCGCACCTGAGGAGAAGACTGCGGCGCCCGAGACTCAGGAATCGCGGAGCGCGGCCATCAAGCGTCGCCTAGAGGCTATTGAAGTGATGGCCCGTTCTGTGGACCTCTTCATCTCGCCCTCAGAGTTCCTCCGGCAGCGGTTCATTGAGGCTGGTGTGGCGGCTCCGGAGCAGATTGTGTTCTCCGATAATGGTCAGGATTCGGCCCCCTTCGGCAGTGTGAGTCGCAAGCCTTCTGCGACACTGCGCGTGGGGTACATCGGGACCATTGCTGACTACAAAGGGCTGCACGTACTGACGGCGGCCATGGACCGCCTGTTGGAGCGCGAGGATATTCGCTGTGACATCCACGGCAGTCTCACCACGGCACCGACCTACGCGGAAGACCTGAAATCCCACACCAAGAATCCACGCACGCGCTTTCACGGACGCTTTGCATCCCATGCGCTGCCGGGGATTCTCGCGGAGGTGGACGTCTTGGTCGTGCCGAGCTTGTGGTGGGAGAACTCACCGCTGACGATTCACGAGGCCTTCATGGCCGGGCTGCCCGTGATCGGTTCAGACATTGGTGGCATGGCGGAGTTCGTGCGGGACGGGGAGAACGGATTGCTCTTCCGTGTGGGCGATCCCGCAGATCTCGCCGAGAAGATCGAACGCTTCGCGGACGATCGGGCATTGCTCTCCCTCCTGCGCAACAAGGTTGTGCCCATTCGGAGCATTGAAGAGGACGCCATCCTCACCGAATCCCGCTATCGCGAACTGCTCGCGCGCAAGAAGGGACGATCCGGCGCATGAGGATCCTCTTCATCGGCTCCGGCTATCCACCGGAGGGCGGAGGTGGCACCGAGGTTCACATGCACCAGCTGGCTCGCACCCTGCGCGCCCGTGGGCATGAGGTGTCTGTGTTCGCGCGCTGTGCGAGGGCGCACAAAGCGGACTATGCCCTAGAGCGCGGCGAAGTGGATGGGATCCCCGTTCTGCGCGTGAACTACATGTTCCGCGATGCGGCGGAATTGCAATGGATCTGGCACAACCCCAACATCGATCGGATCCTCGGGGAGGAACTGGATCGCAATAAGCCCGATCTTGTGCACGTGCACCATGTGACCTGTCTCAGCACCACCATGCTGGATGTGATCAAAGGTCGTGGCATCCCACTGGTGATGACGTTGCACGACTTCTGGACGACGTGTCCACGCGGCCAGCGGATCACGCCCGAGTTGGAAGTGTGCACGAGTTTGGATCGTTCCCGCTGTGCGCCTTGCCTAGATCGCCTCTGGCCACACTTTGGAGTGACAGAATCGGCGCTGCATCGCGTGGATGCGGAGATGCGTGTGCGCCTAGGGTTATGTGATGCGCTGATCACTCCGTCGGAGTTTCACCGCCAACGCATGCTGGAGTTTGGGCTTGAGCCCACGCGCGTTCATGCCATCCCGCACGGTTTGGATCATGCGCTCATTCCGGAAACGGCCCCGCGCACTAACGAACCCTGCCGCGTAGGTTTCATCGGCGCTGTGATTCCTAGCAAGGGCGTGCATGTGCTGGTGGAAGCGATGAACTACATCGGTGTTCCTGCCGTGAGCTGCCACATCCATGGGGAAGCCGTGAATCACCATGGAGACACCGGCTATTTGCAGCGCCTGAAAGCCCTCGCGCGGCCGGATTTGAGCTTTGAGTTCGCGGGGCCCTATGAGCAGAAGCAAGTGGCTAGCTTGCTCGCCAACATCGACATTCTCGTGGTGCCGAGTTTGTGGTGGGAGAGCTTCTGCCTCACGTTGCGCGAAGCCATGCTCGCGGGCGTGCCTGTGGTGGCCTCGGACCATGGCGCCATGCACGAAGCCCTCGTGGATGTCTGTCCCGAGTTGCTCTTCAGACCTGGCGATGCCGTGGATCTAGCGCACAAGCTGCACGCCTTGGCAACGCAGCCCGAACTGCGCGCGCGAGCGAGTTCGCTTCGTTCGCGGGTCCGCACGCTCGAGGACATGTGCGCGGACACTGAGGCGCTCTATCGCCGAGTGAGTGGCATGAAAGCGGCGCCGCCTGCGTTGACGGACGCCGTTCGCCAGCGTAAGTGCAAAGGTGCAGCAACGCCCTATGCCACGGTGTTCATCCCCACGTGGAATGGCGGACAGCAGTTCCAAGGCGTATTGCGCAAGGTGATGGCACAGAAAACGGACTTCGATTACGAAGTCCTGATCATTGATTCAGGTTCTCGGGACGGAACGCTGAACTTCATCCGGCAGTTTCAAGATATTCGCTTGATCGAGATCCCGAACACTGAGTTCAATCATGGATTGACGCGTAACCGCGCAGTGCGCGAAGCCCGTGGCGAAATCGTGGCCTTGCTCACTCATGATGCCGAACCTCTAGATGAGCATTGGCTGCAGCGGCTCGTGGACAACTTTGACGATCCGGATGTCGCTGGCGCCTATTGCCATCAACTGCCGCGGGAGGATTGCAACCCATTTCAGCGCGAGCGCTTGCAAGGCTGGACGGCGGGCTCTGGGACGCCGCAGCGCAAGCGTCTTGCGGACCGCAGTCGCTGGGAATCCATGCATCCGTTCGAGCGCTACCAACTCATCGCCTTCGATGACGTGGCGAGTTGCGTGCGCAAGGCCGTCATGGATGAAGTGCCCTTCGAGAAGCGTCAGTTCGGCGAGGACGTGGCGTGGGGGAAGGCCGCCATTCTCGCGGGGCACGTCATCGTCATGGACCCGCGCTCAGTGGTGATTCACTCCCACAACAAACCCATTTGGTACGAATTCAAGCGCGTCTATCTGGATCATCAGAATCTCTTCGCCCTCACGGGGCTGCATTGCATCCCGACCATGCTGTTCATGTGGCGCTGCACATTCGTGGCGACGGCTCACCTCTCGAAGGTGGTGTGGCGAGATCCGACGAGCTTCCTTTATCGATTGTCGTGGCTCTTGCGCGTGCCTTGGTACGCGTTCACCCAAAATCTCGCCCAATATCTCGGGGCCAAGTCGCTCTTGAAGGAGCGCAAGGGGTTCTGGGGTTGGCTTGATCGCAAACTGCGTCGCGGGGTCTAGTGAGCGCGGGTGTGCTGGTAAAACAGCGCACCTCATGGCGCGGCTTTGGGTGCAACTTCTTCTGAGTGCCGCGCTTTGCGCCCAAGGGCGAGTGTTGGTGCTAGGCGTGGATGGATTCGACCACGCATTGGTGCAACGGTTCATGGCCGAGGGTAAGCTGCCTGAGCTGGCTGCGTTGGCCCAAGGGGGCACAGGGCGCAAGTTGGCCACGACCAATCCTGCGCAGAGCCCGGTGGCTTGGGCCAGCATGACAACGGGATTGCTCCCCGGGAAAACGCGCATTCTTGGGTTTCTTGAGCGCGGGATCGAGCAAGGTGCCGTGGTGCCGCGGCTAGCGGGTGTGAAGGCTGTCCCGACCACCGTTCTGTCCACGCCCGCTCGCATTCTCTGGATCGTGGGTTCCGCCGTCCCTGGGCTTCTGCTCTGGTTGCTCCTGCGGCGGCGCTGGCCGCGAGCAGCACTGTTTACAGGCTTGCTAGTGCTCGCGGTGTTGGTGCTCGTGACGCGCGTCGTCTTGGCAGAGATCCCTCATGAGATCGTGAAACCGGTGAACGATCGGCAAGGGCATGCGCTTTGGGACTTAGCCGACGCTGCGGGAGTTGCCGCGACGAGTCTGCGTGCGCCCATGGCATTTCCTGCGCCGAAGCTCGAGCACGGCCGACTGCTCACGGGGCTAGGGACCCCGGACATCGTGGGCACTCCAGGGTCGTGGGCGATCCACAGCATCGACCCCGTGCCCGAGGGGCGTGAGCTCACGCGCATGGGTGGCAGGCTGGTTGCGTTGAAGCCTGCAAGTGATGGCAGTTGGCAAGGCAGCGTGGCTGGTCCCAAAGATCCGCTCGAGCGCTCCGGCAACTTGAGCGTCGCGATGACTCTCGAAGGCGCCGAGGCCAAGCGCTTGAGTGTTGGCGCGCACTCGGTGCCATTGGGGCAGCAGTTCACAGAGTTTGTGGAGGTGCACTATCCGCTAGGGCGGATCCTGCCTCCACTTCGCGGTTTGACGCGCTTTCGCCCGTTGGATCCTGATGCACGGCGGATCTATCAAGAACCTGTGGGATTCGATCCGCGCCACCAGATGCCGATGGCACCTGTGACTTCGCCGTCATCCATGGGCTCGGATTTGTGCGCTCACGGGCTCTTCGAGACGTGTGGTTGGGCGACCGCAACGAATCCATTTCAGGACGAACGCATCTCGGGCTCCGTGTTCATGGAAGACGTGCGCTCGGTCCTCGCCACAGACGAACGGCTGCTGCTAGAGGAAGCGCATCGTGGCGACTGGCGTGTCCTGTTTGCGGTGATCGCAGCTCCCGACAGGGTGCAACATGTCACGTGGTCCGCGTTCGACACCACCCATCCCGCCCATGAAACGGCGGATCCCACGCTCGCTGCCGCCATTCCGTGGGTTTATGGGGAAGTGGATCGCATCGTTGGGCGCCTTCGGCGAGAGATCTTGCGCGCAGAGGACACGCTGTTGTTGGTCAGCGATCATGGCTTTGCCTCATTCGAATACGCGGTGAATCTCAACCGCTGGCTGGTGGATGGGGGCTACCTAGCCGCAGCGAAGGGGAGTCGCTCACTAGGAGCGGATCTAGGCCAGCCGGTGCGCTCGGTGGACTGGGCGCGCACCAAGGCCTATCACCTCGGGCTCGGGCGCATCTGGCTGAACCTCGTGGGAAGAGAGCCTGAAGGCCTCGTTCTTGCCAAGGATGCTGACGCGTTGCTCGCCGAGATCCGCACGGGGCTACTGGCGTTGCGTCATGAAGGTCGGCCCGTGATCCGTTCGGTTGAACTTGCGAAGGACCTCTACGGTGATGGTGCCGCGTACGGTTGCGACTTGGTTATCGGTTTCGAGCGCGGCTTCCGCACGAGTTGGGACGCATGCCTGCTGGGCTGTGACGAGCCAGTCGTGGCGAAGAACTCCACTCGCTGGACGGGCGACCATTGCTCAGTGGATCCCGAGCTTGTGCCTGGTGTGATCTTTTCCTCGCGTCCCCTTGGTGAGCGCGAAGCCCGCATCGTGGATGTCTTACCGACCATTCTTGATGCGCTGGGCATTGCGCGAGGTGCGGAGTTGGACGGCCAGAGCTTGTGGCGGCGCAACCCGTGACACGAGGTCTTGCGCGACGCGTTGTCCACACAGGCCTTGCGGGCGGTGCCTTGCTGCTGCCGCTCTTCCCTTGGGGCGCGTCCGTCTTGGCCCTCACCGCAGCAGCTTGCTTCAACGCAGCCATCCTCGCCCCGCGAGCGTGGCTCGCGAGAGTCGACGGCCGAGGGAGCCGCGGGCTCGTGCTTTACCCACTCGTCCTCGCGATCTTGCTGCTCTACTACCAAGAGGACGTTGTGCCAGTGCAGTGCGCGTGGTTCGCCATGGCCGTCGGAGATGGGCTAGCGCCGTTGTTTCGCCACGGAGGTGCACCTTGGCCTTGGCGTCGCGACAAGGAGATGAGTGCCACGTTCTTGGCTTATGGCCTTTCTGCCGTGCTGATGGTGAGCGTTGTCCCTTGGCCGGTGGCGCTAGCGGCCGCGTTGGCGGGCGCAGTTGCGGAGACACTGCCAGAGCCGCTGGACGACAATCTCTGTGTTCCGATTGCGGCTGCCGGCGCGGCGCATTTTGCAAGAGGCATGGCATGGAGTGGCTGAGCGCCGGGCTGCTCGCGTGCACACTCGCAGGCGCCGCGGCGGCAACCGGCATGTTGTCGCTTCAAGGCCTAGTCACCGGCGCAGTGCTCGCAGCCGTGCTCGCGGCCAAAGGGGGATGGCCCGCACTCGCAGGACTAGGTGCGTTGTTTTTTCTGGGCTCGTTGGCAACGCGTTGGCGCATCCGTTCTCAACGTTCTGCAACGCACGAATCGCGCGGAGTCTTGCACGCTCTTGCCAATGCGGGGCCTGCTGCAGCGCTGGCATGGGTGGCGAGTCCAAACCTTGCTGGACCTGTGGCGCTGGCCGCGTTGTGCGGTGCTCTTGCGGACACCTTGGCTTCCGAATTGGGACTGTTGGCAGGGGGCACGCCGCGCATGTTGCTTCTCGGGCGCCGCGTTCCTGCGGGAACAGACGGTGGCATGAGTTGGTGCGGAACTCTCGTCTGTGCGGCTGTGGCGTCCCTCGTGTGGCTGGCGTTGAGTCTTGCTGACGTTGATCCATCCATGGCTCGCGCGGTGGGAGTCGGCGTATTCCTCACACCGTTCGTGGATAGCGTGCTGGGCGCAACGGTGGAATCCCATCTGCCGGAGTCCATGGGAAACCACATGGTGAATGCGCTCGCCACAGCAAGCGGTGGTGCATTCGTTCTCTGGAGTGGAGCGGCCGGCTGATGCGAGTGTTCTTCGAACTAGCCCGTCCTTTCACCCTGCTGCCTCCAGCGCTCGGCATGATCTCGGGGGCCGTCGCTGCATGGGGGGCGCTGCCCGACAAGGACGCCCTTCCTCTGCGCGCTCTGCTGATGATGGCGTGCGGTGCGAGCATGGCCGCGGCGCTCAACGCGGCGAGCAATGTGCTCAATCAGGTGTACGACATTCACCTTGATCGCGTGAACAAGCCGGAGCGACCCTTACCGAGAGCCGCGCTCAGCATGTCCCGCGCGAAGCTGTACGCAGGGATCTGGTACGGACTCGCCGCGTTGCTCGCGTGGCCGCTAGGACCATCTGGCGTTCACGACGTGTTCTGGATCGTGCTCCTGACCGCAGTTCTCACATGGGCCTATTCAGCACCTCCATTCCGTTGCCGCAATTCTTGGTGGTTGGCCTCATTGGTCATCGCGATTCCGCGCGGCTTGTTGCTGAAAGTCGCCGGGTGGGGAACGGTTGCCGACGTGGCATCGGATCGCGAGCCCTGGGTGCTCGGTGGGATCTTCTTTCTCTTCGTGCTCGGAGGAGCCGGCATCAAAGACTTTGAAGATATGGAGGGAGACAGACTCGGCGGGTCTTCTAGTCTGCCGCTCCGTTTTGGACGAGTCGCAGCTGCGCGCATCATGGGCGTGGCTTTGGTCCTGCCATGGCTGCTCTTGGCGCTCGCACCTTGGATCAACTGGCGTGGATCGGCTCTGTTGAGCCTGAACCCGGCGGTTGCAATGGTGGTCGGAGTTGCGTTAGCGGCCCTCGGGCTGCGAGCGGCTCATGCGCTCTTGAACATGGCGCGCGGGGAAAACGACAAGGTGCGCGCCCGCGCTGCATGGCGCATGCTCTATCTTCAGATGATGGCGGCGCAGGTGCTGACGGCAGCGGCATACTGGTGGGCGTGGGGCACGTGAGTGGTTCTGCTGGAAGCCCGCGAGTCCTCGTCACGGGAGCCTCCGGTTTTCTCGGCGCGCATGTGGTGGCTGCGCTACATCGGCGTTCTGCGCGCGTTCGAGTCTTAGTGCACAACACACCCGTGGACCGAGACAGCGTTGAGGTTGCCTATGGCGATGTCTGCGATGCGTCCACGATGTCTGCTGCGCTCGCGGAGGTGGATGTCTTGGTGCATGCAGCAGGTTTGGCCAGCATGGCTTTCGTTCCTTGGCGGGCCTATGAGCGCGTCAACATCGCGGCACCTGTTGCACTGGCTCGGGCTGCCGAGCGTGCTGGAGTCAAGCGTTTCGTTCACGTGAGCAGCGTGTTCGCGTGTGGCCCGAGCGCGAGCAAGGTGTTCGACGAGTCCGATTTCATGGCTGGCCGTGAAACGAAGAGTGCTTACCAAAGGTCGAAGCGCCGTGGAGTGGTCGCCCTGCGCACGGCAGGCTTTCAACGACTCGAACTATCCCTAGCTCATCCTGCGGCGCTCGTGGGCCCCGGTGCGAGGTCGAGCGGCAACTGGTTTCGTGGGCTGGCTGAAGGGCTCGTGCAACGGAGCCTAGCCGCAGTTCCAAGCCCCTCGAGGGCGCGGATCTGCTTGGCGGACGTCCGCGATGTCGCCGAGGGCATCGCGAGCATGGTCTTCCACGACCGTCCGGGGGAGTGGATCCTGGGCGGTGAAAACGTCCCCATGGCGCGCCTTCTCGAAATGGCCCATGCCGAGTTCGGCTTTGGGCCACGGCAACTTCCGGCATGGCTTCTATATGCCCTCGCGCGCGGCCTAGAACGACCGCTGCACTGCTTGGGCAGGCCGCTTCCGGCGGGATCGGACTTCGTGGAAGTGATGCGCCACGACTGGGCGTTTTCATCGGCCCGCGCAGGGAGGGATCTGGGGTTCAAGGCCCGCGACGTGGGGCCATCCCTGATCAAGGAGCTCAGGCGCGCGAAGTCCCTGAAAGACGGCGGAGGGGCAGCCGTAGAATCGCGGGAAGCGTGACAACTCCCGAAGAGAATGTGCTCCTTGCCCAAGCGCGCAAGAACGATCAAGAGGCCTTCGCAACGCTCGTGGAGCGTTATGAACGGGCCTTGGAGAACATCGTCTTGCCGCTGGTGCGGGACCGTGACACCGCGAAAGACATCGTGCGTGAGACGGTGTTCCGTGCACAGCGCAAGCTGCATCTCTATCGGGAGCAGTACCGATTCTCAACGTGGTTCTTCCGGATCGGAGTCAACCTTGCCATCACCAATCGGCGAAGAAAGCTCCTTGAGCAGCGGCTGCTGGCCAGCGAGGGCGTGCGTCAAGCGGACGAACGCGCCCTGCGCCAGCGCACGGCCTTGGATGAACTTCTGCGAACGGAAGATGTCGAGCGCCTCCGCGCGGCCATGCGCAAGCTGCCAGCACGCTGGCAGGAAGTGTTGACCATGCGTTATCACGAAGACTTGGACGTGCAGGTCATCGCCGAGCGGACGAATGCGTCAGCCAACTCGGTGTCCATCGTGATTCATCGAGCCAAAGAGCGCCTGAAGGAACTCCTGCAAGCGTCATGAACACATCGCCTGAAAGAATGAACTGTGCGTGCGTGCGAGAGAGCTTCGCTCTGTTCACGGATGGGTTGCTTGAAGAAGCCGCCGCGCATGACCTGCGGGCGCATCTCAGCCAGTGCGTGGAATGCAACGCATGGTTGGATGAAGACCTTGTGCTCGATCAGGAACTCGCACGTGTGGCGGTTCCTGCGCGCTTGTCGCGATTCTCTTGGTGGCGCACAGGGCTGACGGCCATGACCGCTTCGGCTGCCGCGGTGTTCATCACGTTGCACTGGTTCAAGCCAGAGCCACTCTCCGTGCCGCAGGGGAACGAAGAGAGCGTTGCGATGCGTGAAGTGGGCGTCGGCTCATTTGATGACGTCTCTCGCGAGGACCTAGAGACCGAAGTGGGGCGGCTGATGTCCGAGAATGCGACCTTGCGCTTGCTCGCGGGATCAGCAGGGCACTCCACGAGCGATGGCGTGGACGCGGCGAGGCTCGTGCAGGCGGTGGCCGTGGAATCAGGGCGTACGGGCGCTGGTCATCGAGACAGTTGGCGCTGCGTACGGGCTGCTGGCCGTGCGCTCGCGGGCCGCGAAGCGGCTGCGGTGCGCCCCATCGAAGAGCAGCTTTTGGCCGCAAAATCGAGCCCGGCGGCGCGTATCGCAGGGCTGCGCTTGCACACCGTGATGCACTTGCCTCAATCAGCGCGACGCGTGAGGCCCTTCCTTGATGACCGGTCCGTGGAGGTGCGCAAGGAAGCCGTAGAAGCACTGGGTGCATGCGGTGATCCAGAAGCGCGGCCCATGCTGGAAGCTGTGTTTCATGCACGCGAGAGCGACGAATCGCTGCGGATTTCTGCGGCAGGAGGACTTGTGCGCCACGGGGTGCACGAAGAGCCCTTGCGCTACCTAGCGGAAGTTCATGATCGCCCAGGACAAGATGCACGCACGCGCGCGGATGTTCTCGCGCGCATCTTGCGAGCACCGCTCGCACAGTCCGACCGCTTCTTGCTTGGCGTGCTGGTCTCTTCAACAACCGACACCGAGACGCGCGAAGCTGTGGTGGAGATGCTGGTGCGCATGAATTCAGAGCGCGCCGATGCCATCTTGGATTTCGCGGAGTTGGCACCAGTGGATGCCGCTCTGAAAGAACTCGTGCGCCAACAACGCGCACGCTGAGAGATGCGAGCGGGGGGACTTGAACCCCCACGAGTTGCCCCGCCAGATCCTAAGTCTGGTGCGTCTGCCAATTCCGCCACGCTCGCGACACTAGAAATGTACTGCACGAAAAAGCCCCCCGAGCGCCGCGGCGTCCGGAGGGCTTCGCGATCATCCGCCGTGTGGCCTCAGACCATGGACTTGAGCGCCTTCATGGCGCGGATCTTGATCACGTTGCGGGCCGGCTTCGCCTTGAACACCGTGGGCTCGCCCGTGAAGGGATTGGTGCCCTTGCGCTCCTTGGTGGCGGGCTTGCGGATCACGACGATCTTCATCAGCCCGTTCACGCTGATGAGGCCTGGCTTCTTCAGCGACTTCTGGATCTGAACGGTGAGCTCATCCATGACGCCCTTGACTTGCTTGCGTTGCAAGCCGGTCTTGGTCGCGATCGCGTTGAGCACTTCGCCCTTGCTGGGCCCCTTGGGTTTTGCATTCTTGGCCATGTGATTCCTCTTGAAGGTTTCTCGGAGAAAAGCCGGCTTTTCCCAACCGGCGCGCAGATTGTGCGAGAAACACCGAGGGGATGCAAGCCATGCCTACGAAAATCCGCGGTTTTCTAGGGCTTGTTCAAGCGCAGCTCGGAGGCTGCTGGAGAGAGGCCAGTTTCAAACAAAAAAGGCCTTCCCGAAGGAAGGCCTCTATGCGCGCGCCAGGGCTCGAACCTGGGACCCGGTGATTAAGAATCACCTGCTCTACCGACTGAGCTACGCACGCGAAAATCTTGTTGGGTGCCCGACGGCACTCCTTGATCTGAGGGAGGATGAGGGGAATTGAACCCCCGACCTCAAGAGCCACAATCTTGCGCTCTAACCAACTGAGCTACATCCTCCGTCGGGAGGGTGCAACCGTATCAGCCGCTTTGTGTGGCTTCAAGAATTGCCGACGAACTTGGCTTCGCCTTGATCCCACGGGTTGCATCCCTAAACTGTTTGCGCCTGCCCCTGTAGGCTAATCGGATAAACCACTGGCCTCCGAAGCCGGGATTTCGCGTTCGAATCGCGACGGGGGCGACCACTTGGGGGTAGCCCCAACCCTGCGCCAGTAGCTCAGCTGGATAGAGCACGGGATTTCTAATCCCGCGGTCGGGGGTTCGACTCCCTCCTGGCGTGTTTTCGAGGCCGCGCGGCGCGTTGGCACTCAGTGGTGCATGTTCTGCAAGGTCGCCGCGATAGCTGCGGCTCTGGTGTTGACTGTTCTCTTGCTTCAAGCGCCTGCGCGGGAGGAGTTGCGCCTTCCGCCCCGCGCCGCGGGGTTGCCAAGCCCCGTCATCGTGGCGCCGCGGCACAGGCAGTTGGCGGCCCGTCCCATCCTCCACTTGGTGGCGTTGGATTCGGATGCGCCCATGGACCTTGAGATTCGCCGCAACGGGCGCACGACGCATTACCCGCTTCTGGCGGGGACGCACCCTTGGCCGCGAGCTGAGAAGGACCTCGTGCTAGGGGAAGTGGTCTGTTTGCTACTGCGCTCTGACACCGGGGTGGATCTCACGGAGGTCTGGCTCGCCGCTCCACGGGATCCGGCTCTGTGGGAACGCGGCGGGAAGGACGCGGCAGCACGCTTGGCCGCGTCAGGCTTCCCCGGTCTAGCTCTCATGGTCGCCGCCCATGCCAGCGCGCTTGCGCCCGCGGCGGCTCTCCGCGTCGGGTTGCCGAGCAGTCTGCGGCTCATGGCACCACGGGCATGGACGTCAGGCGAGGAAACGGGAGAGCGTTGAGTACATCCGATCAAGACAAGCAGAAAACCGCAGCAGGAGTTCACGCTGCCACGGACGCGTCAGGAGTCCGGGGTGCACGGGGAGTGGACCTGTGCGAATGAGCGCTTGATCGTGAAGGCGTCGTCGCTGTTGGATCCAATGGCGCTCGTTCAGAATGCGTGCGAGCTGCCGCATGTTGTCCCACGAGGCGTCGCACCAGTGCGCGATTCGTCCCGCCAGAAGAGACCACGCAATCTGTGCGAACTCGTGCAGGATCAGAATGGGCGAGAGCACAAATAGAGTGCGGCATTCCAGTGCGCGCAGCATGAATCGCTGGCGGTTGCGGACGATCAGGAATGCCCGTCGATCGGGATACTTCTGCCCTGTGCGGAAGCTGAGATTCTTAGTGCCGCCGAGATGATCAATGCGCGCCTCGGGGACACTGATCACATCGCCCTCAAGCATCACCAGCCGCGTACCAAACTCGTGATCTTCGTAGTAAATGAAGAAGTCTTCTGCGAAGGCACCTGCACGGAGGGCCGCTTCGCGCCGCAACAACATGGCTGTGCCCATGACGCTTGTGATGGGAACTGCCTTGAGAGGAGCTTCGCCGAGGGGTGTGTGCGGTGTCGCTAGCCCCATTTGTCCCGAGGGGTGTGTGTATGCCCCGTCACACTGCACGAGGGCCGTTGTTCCGCGCAACACGATCCGAGGCATGGCGGCCGCACACGCTGGTCGTTCCGAGAGAGCTGCAACGAGGGCGTGGACGCAGCCTCGCTCAGGCAATCCGTCGTTGTCGAGGAGCAAGACATAATCGCCGCGTGCGACCCGCAGTCCGAGGTTTCGCATGGCAGCGCAGCCGCTGTTTCTCGGCGCTGCTTGCACTCGCGCTTCCGGCCACTCGTGGCGCAACCACAATCGGCTGCCATCCCGTGAAACGTCGTCACAGACGATGATTTCGAAGAAGGGGAACTCCGTGGCCAGTAGCGCGTCCCTCATGCGCGGCAGATAGGACTCGCCATCGAAGTTGACAACGACGACCGAGACAGTGGGAGCGCTCATCGCATCAATGCGTCCGCGGGCGCGGGGCCGGGCAGGAGCAGTTCGCGATAGAGCGCGTGCACACGGCTGGCCATGGATTCTGCGCCATAGCGTTCGGCGTCACGTCGCGCGCCCAGAGCGATCTTCTTCGGGATGGCCGGATGCGTCAGACACGTCAGGATTCCCGCAGCGAACGCCTCCTCGTGTTCGTTGGCAACCACGAAGGCATTGTCCAAGTGACGCAAGACATCCGCGCCGCCACCTTCAAAGGCCACGATGGGCTTACCGGCGGCCATGTAGTTGAGGAGCTTCAGCGGAAACCCCACGCAGTTGTCGCGTGGCAGCACCACGGCGTCTGCGGCGGCGATGTGCAGGCGAACTTCCGCGAAGGGTTTCTCGCCGGTAAAGATCACGTGATCTGCAATGCCCAAGCGCTGCACCATGTGCACATACTCCTCGGTGCTTCGGCCCACGATGAGCAAACGCGCCTCGGGCAAGGTGGGTACGACCATGCGCCAGGCGCGCAAGAGTTGGTCTACGCCTTGGAATGGAGCGAGGTTGCCGGCGTACACGAGCAGTTGTCGTCCTTCGATGCCGATGCGTTGACGCGCGGTCGCCATATCGACGGGTTCAAATTCCTCCCGATTGATGGCCATGGGGATGACGCTCAAGCGTTCGGGGGCAACCCCGTCGCGAATGAGGCTAGCCCGCAAGCGTTCTGAGACTGTGACGACGTGGTCGCACCAGCGCGGCAGGCCGCCGTCCAGAAGGTCGCAGGCGAGGTTCTTGATGAACCGCGGCCCGCGAAACCCGCGGTAACTCAGGAGCTCGTCGCGCAGGGTGGTGTGGGCGTCGTAGATGACCTTGAAGTGCCCGCTGACGAGTCGCGCCGCTAGGGCGCACAAGGCACCTTCGAAATGATGGGCATGCACAACGCGAATGTTGTGCCGGCGCACCACTTGGAGCGTGCGGCGCACGAGACGTGGATCTAGCCGCATGAGCTTCGTCCAAGTCGGACCTGCTCCCAACTCAGAGTAGCCCTTCAGGGGTGCCGTGCGATGAATGGTCATCCCAGGAATCGCCAGCTCCTGCCCGAGGTGGTAGGTGATGACGTGGACGTCGAAGCCCAGCGCGTGGAGTGCTTCACCCATCTGGCGAATGCGAATGGGCGTTCCTCGATTGGCTGGAAAGGGGCAGGCGGCAATCATGGCCACTGGCACGCGCCCACCGAGGGCCATCAGGCGTCGCGGATGTGCGCTGCTTTCCGCGCTGTCCGCAGCGAGAAGTTCCTGCATGGGCATAGGTTACCCTGCAACCCCATTGAGTGGCAGTGATCGATGCAATCGAAAAACATCACGCTCTCCGTCGTGATGCCGTTCTTCAACGCGGCAAAGCACCTTCTGCACACCTTGCCTGCGCTTTTGCGCCAGCAAGCCCCTTTCCGTTGCGAGATCCTCCTGATCGACAACGGATCCACGGACGAGAGTCGGAAGGTTGTCGATGGTTTCTTGTGCGCTGAGCATGACTTTCCAGCGCGCGTGATCTCGGTTGTAGAGCCGGGGTCGTACGCTGCGCGCCAGCGTGGTCTCGAGGAAGCTAGGGGCGAGTTCGTTCTCTTTGTTGATGCTGACTGTGTGCTCACACCAAGTGTCTTTGAGCAACTCGTGAAAACGTTGGAGCAACGCCGCGTTCTTGTGGCTGGCGGGCGGGTTGTAGAAGCCAGCGGTCAAACAGGCTGGGTGGTGCGTTACTCCGCTCGGGCGGCACTGCTGTCACAGCAACTCACCTTGCGTCAAGGCCCTCGAGCTTTCGTGCAGACGGCGTGTTTGGCTGTGCGGCGTGAAGAGGCCTTGGCAGTTGGTGGGTTCGATGTCTCGTTGTTTTCGGGAGGCGATGCCGATTTCTGCTGGCGTTTGCGGGCGCGTTTCCCCGGCCGTGACCTCGTGGAGGTGGCAGAGGCCTCCGTAGAGCACAGACACCGCGAGACCTTGCGCGAGCTTTATGCGCAGTTCTATCGCTACGGCACAGGAGACGTCGCCCTTTGGCGCAAGCACGGCTGTCGCCCCCTGCGAGTATTCGCCAAAGCCTGCATCGACTTCTTGCGTGTCGTGCTCGCCATTCCGACGATGGTCTTGCTGGCCATTCCTGCCCTGTTGGCGCGGGATGTCGTGCTTTGTCTCGCGCCGTGGGCTCGGCTGGTCCGCATCATCGCGCGATGGAGAGGGCAATGGGTCGCGCTACGGCGCGGCGCCTTGCCTCGCGCTTGACGCTTAGTGTCGCTTGATATCGATGCCGATATTCGCCGCCTGCCATTCACGACGAAACAGCTCGCGTCCTAGGACGTTGTAGAGATCCTCGCGCACCGCCTCGAGGGCTGGCGGAGGTGACTTCTTCTCGAGACGCAAAACGTGCCAACCTTCCGCGCTCTTGAATGGCGCAGTCATGGCTCCGACTTCGAGAGTCTCGAGTGCTTGTGCGAACTCTGGTGGGAAACGTGATCGTCCGGGTGTGAAGGCTTCGAGCATCCCGCCGCGCGAACGCGATTGCAGGTCCTCGCTGTGGAGGCTGACGAGATCCTGGAACGTGACTCCGCGATCCAATTGCGTGAGAGCCGCCTTCATGCGGGCTTCAGCGTCTTCGAAAGTCGGGATCTTTGCGGCCGGATCGGCCTTGGCTCTAGCGCGCAGATAGATGTGGCGGACTTCATAGACAGGTCCATACAGGGCGCGATGGGCTTCATAGGCTGCAGCGAGGGCCGTTTCGTCGTGTTGCTTGCGCGAAAGCAGCGAAAGGAGGACGCGCACGCGGAACGCGCGCATGGCCATGAACTCCGCTTGGTTCTGGCCGAAGCGTTGCTTGACGAGATCGGCCCACGCCACGCCTTTGTATTCGGGTTTGGATTCGAAGTCCCGTGCATGGCGAGTCCATTCCGCGTCGAAATCTGCGGGAGAGGCCTCGATCTTCGCTTCGGCCACCAGCTCTTCGGCGAGGGCAAGCTGCACGAGCGTTTCCGCGGCTTTCAACAGC
>Ga0233425_10003995_pt1 | contig 25603 bp, 23 predicted proteins | sample Watercolumn_Towu_2_FD_181712 | JGI IMG/M metagenome (GOLD analysis project Ga0233425, IMG submission 181712) | Freshwater microbial communities from Lake Towuti, South Sulawesi, Indonesia - Watercolumn_Towuti2014_140_MG | ecosystem: Environmental > Aquatic > Freshwater > Lake | place... | reverse complement strand
CAAATCGAAGTTGGCGCCAACACAGCACGGCGGTGCAGTAAAGAAGGGGAAGGGACAAGCCCCCGGGGGGGGCGGGGTTGAATCCGCTTCGCCTGCATTGGATAAATTGCCCGGCGGTCGAGCCCTGTCCCGAGCCGTGGTGCCGGACCAATATATCCTTGGTCCCGGCGACGGACTGACCGTGAACCTCTGGGGCGAGTTTGAAGACCTCTATGAGGTGCGGGTGACGCCGGACGGAAAAATCAGCCTCCCCACGTTGGGCGATCTTAAGGTGAAAGGGCTAAGTTTGACGCAGGCGGCAGCACTCATCGAGGTCGAGGTCAACAAGTATTACCGTCACGTAAAGAGCGGTATCAGCCTTACGTCCTTGCGGATCTTCGAAGTATCGGTTCTGGGGTCTATCCAGTCGCCGGGGACGTATCTGGCCACGCCGGTCCGGCGGGTCTCCGACTTGATCGCAGAGGCTGGCGGGGTCATCCCTGGAGGGAGTTGGCGGAAAATTCAGGTGCGCCGCGATGACCAAGTTGTCGCGATCGCTGATCTGACCTCTTATCTTCGCCGGGGGCACCAAACAGCCAATCCCTATGTCAAGGATGGAGATATCCTGTTTGTACCGCCCATGGAGGATATGGTCGTGTCCATGGTGACGAACGATGTCGTAACTTCGCAATCTGGGACCGTGATTGAGAGTTCAACGCCAAACAAAGTGGAGATGCAAGAGGGCGAGCACATTTCACAATTAATAAGCGAACTTGGATCGGTGAGCCCTTGGTGGAACTTGGAGGGTGCCTATGTGCTCAGGGAAACCTATAGTCCAGAAGGGACCATGAAGATTCCTGTAAATTTGCACCGGATCTTGTATGACAAAGAAAACACGCAGGACATTGAATTGAAAGACGGTGATCAGGTGTTTATTCCATCGAATGTCCGGCGGGTATTCGTGAACGGGCTAGTCAGGACCGGCGGGGCTTTTCCATACGTACCCAACCGGACAGCGGAAGAATATCTGGGGTTGGCCGGAGGGGTCAGCTTGCAAGCGAGCATGGAGCGTTCGACGATCAGGCGCGCCGATGGCACGGTGGAGCTGTTCAGTCCTGGCGCGATCTTGCAGAGCGGGGATGCGATCCAAGTCGAACAAAAGTACTTTGCGACACCTTCGGACTATGTCGGTGTCATTGGGGGAATCACGGGCCTTGTGTTCTCCATGTTCGCGTTTTTAAGTACCCTCAGGTGATCAGCGTGATGCCTCACGATAGCCCTATTTATCCAGCGACGATCCTCGACTACGGGAGGATCATCAGGCGATACTGGCTGATGATTGCCATCCTAGTCGTCGGGTCTGTGTTGGTGACGGGAGTCATCGGCAAGACGTCGACGAAGCTCTATGAATCCAAGGCTACGTTCTTCCCCGCCAAGGAAGGCGGCGGAGGCGGTATTGCGTTTGGCGGAGAAAAGGACAAGGGAGGAGGAGCCTCGATGGCCATGGAGGCTCTCGGAGGTTCGAAGTCCGGTCCCAATATTATGGAAATCTTCCACGCACTACTGATGTCGCGGATAATGGCCGAGGCGGTCGTGAACCAGCTCAATTTGATGGAATATTACGGGACCACGTCGCTCCGCGTGGCTACCAATATCCTTCGGGGTCAGACCGACATTCGTCCCTCTCCGTTTAAGTCTTACGAAATTACGGTTCTCGACAAGGATCCGAAAATGGCGGCGGCGATTGCCAACGCGTTTACCTCGAACCTGGATCGCTTGAACAAGGATCTCACCATTACCTCCGCGAAACGCAATCGTCTGTTTATTGAACAGCGGCTGGAAGAGAAGACGAAGAAACTTGCGGAATCGGAGGAAGCGATGAAGGCGTTTCAGACCCAGCACCGTTCCATCGCTCCCAAAAATGAGCAGGAAGCGGCCATAGGCCAAGTGGTAAATCTGCACAGCGACATTGTGGCCAAAGAGGTGGAGTTGGCCGCGTTGAAGGAATATGCGACACCCTCTCACCCGCTGATCAATCAATTGCAGGTCCAGATTCAGGAACTTCGAAAGCAGCTGGATAAGCTGGAGTACGATCAAACCCCCACCAATAAAAAACGAGCCCCAATCTCACGTCAGGCCTTTGTTTTGTTTGAAGAAGCGGCGGCAATCAATTTGGAGCATCTTCGTCTGGCCCGACAGGTCAAGGTGGAAGAGGCGGTATATGGGATGCTGGTGGGCATGCTGGAACAGGCCAAGATTGCAGAAGCGCGGGACGTGCCGACAATTCAGGTGTTGGACGCGGCGGTTCCTTCTGAGGTCCACAGCAGGCCGAAGACTTTGGAGAATGTGCAGATTGCGGCAGTGCTGTCCCTCATCTTGGGGATACTGCTGGCCTTTTTCCTGAACTACCTGGAGCAGGTTAGAGCTCAGGAAGAAAAGGCGCAAGGGTTGCCGGTCAACGGCAGCGGTGAGCTGGCTCTCGACCCCAACGGGAACGGGAGGAAGGCGGAGGCCTATCCTGGCGTTCCCAGCGTTCCCAAGGAAGCGGAGCCACGACACGGATAAGGTTTGTGTGCGCGTCTTGCAGCAACCGGCTGAGCAGAAGAGCCCATGGTGGTGAACAGACGTAGAGGCGCTGGAGCGCAGAGGTGTGACGCTGCGCTCGATATGCGTCTTGATCCGATTAAAATCGTACGTATCATCGGCCGCCTGAACATCGGCGGGCCCGCAATTCATGCGGTGCTCCTCACGGAAGGGTTGAATGAGGGACCGTTCCGATCGATCTTGGTCACGGGCACAATCGGGGATTCCGAGGGGGATATGCTGCACGTGGCCGAGCGGTGGAACATCGTGCCGCTGTTCATTCCCGAGCTGGGGCGGGAAATCTCGTGGCGGGACGACCTTGTGGCCTTATGGAAGTTGTACCGCATCATGGCAAGGGAGCGTCCAGCCATTGTCCATACCCATACGGCAAAATCCGGGGCTCTGGGGCGGGTCGCGGCCGTCCTGGCGCGAGTACCAATCAAGATCCATACGTTCCACGGCCATGTGTTTCACGATTATTTCGGTCCGTTGAAAACGCGGTTGTTCATTGCCATCGAGCGCGTCTTGGCTCTGTTTACGACCAGGATTATTGCCATCAGCGAAACGCAGAAGGCCGAGCTCTCCGGACGGTACCGCATTGCCGTCCATGAGAAATTTGCGGTCATTCCTATCGGACTCGATTTGCTTCCCTTGCTTCAATGTCGCGTCGGGCCAGACAGAAAGATGCCAAGGGGCGATGCGCAGGAGGTTGTCATCGGTTTCGTCGGGCGCCTTGTCCCGATCAAGAACCCCTCCATGGCGATCCGGGCATTCGAACGATTGCTCAGGGGGCGAATATCCGGCTCTCGCCTCCGTCTTGTCGTCGCGGGGGACGGAGAACTACGGCCGGCCCTTGAAGAGCAGGTCAGACAAGCGGGACTCGAACCGCACATCCAGTTTATCGGCTGGCAGAAGGATGTGGCGGCGCTTTACTCCCAGTTCGATCTGGTCATACTGACCTCTCTCAACGAGGGCACCCCGGTTGCGTTGATCGAGGCGATGGCGGCCGGACTTCCCTTTGTGGCCACCCAGGTAGGAGGAATGCCTGATCTCATGGTAGGGCCCGCACAAGAAGTGCGGACGTCTGGCGCCGCTCACCCGTTTATGATTTTTTCGAACGGGGCTCTTGCTGAGCCTGGTGACGAGGAAGGGTTTGCGAACGCGTTAACGGCTCTTGTGGAGGACCCGGCGCGCATGAGGTGCATGGGAGCGGAGGGGCGGCGATTTGTCGCGGAGCGTTTTGCGAAAGAACGCTTGGTATCAGACGTGCGAGCGTTATACCAGCACTGTCTTGACGAACGCGCGGGGATGGAAATTGGGGCTGGCCGTAAGCTTTCGTGGGCAAGGCAACCCCAGTCCGGCAGGAAGGTAGGAGCATGAATTATTTGATCACAGGCGGGGCGGGCTTTATCGGGTCCCATCTCGCGGAGGCGCTGTTAAGGCGGGGCGAAGATGTCACGATCATTGATGATCTGTCTACGGGCAGCATACTGAACGTCGATCATTTAAAAAGCGATCGCCGGTTCCAATATGTTCTGGATACGGTGATGAACCGGCCGGTCCTTACCGAAATGATCGATCGCGCAGACATCATCGTGCACCTGGCTGCCGCGGTCGGTGTCCGTCTCATCGTGGAGAGCCCGGTGCGCACGATTGAAACCAACATCAAAGGGACAGAACTGGTACTCGAGTTGGCCGCCAAGAAGAAGAAGAAAGTCCTGATCGCCTCCACCAGTGAGGTTTACGGAAAGGCCGTCAAGGTGCCTTTCTGCGAGGACGATGATCTGGTCATGGGGGCAACCGGCAAGGGACGATGGAGTTATGCCTGCTCGAAGATGATCGATGAATTTCTGGCATTGGCGTATTGGAAGGAGAAGCGGGTTCCCACCGTGGTCGTGCGGTTGTTCAACACGGTCGGCCCTCGCCAGACCGGTCAGTACGGGATGGTGGTGCCTCGGTTTATCAGCCAGGCACGGCGTGGCGAACCGATAACAGTTTACGGCGATGGTCGCCAGCGCCGGTGCTTTACCTGGGTCGGAGACGTCGTGCAAGCCCTGATCGCTTTGTCCACGCACCCGGGCGCGGTTGGCGAGATTTTCAACCTTGGGAACACAGAGGAAGTCACCATTCTCGAGTTGGCCGAGCGGGCCAAAGGGCTGACCGGCAGCCAATCAGCGATCACGTTCGTTCCATATGAACAGGCCTATGCCGAGGGGTTCGAGGACATGTCCCGGCGCGTTCCGTCCATTGAGAAGGCCTACCGGCTGATCGGTTACCGGCCGACTCTTGGGTTGGATGGGATTCTGAAATCCGTCAACGAGTACTTTGAACAACATGAGCGTCGAACAGCCTGATATGTTGATGATGGCGATCATGGGAGGGCTCATGGCCTTCCTGTTGTCGCTGGCGCTCACGCCGCTAATCCGCTTTGCGGCGCGTCGATACGGATATGTAGTGCAACCTCGGATAGACCGGTGGCATCGGCAGCCGACGGCTCTGTTCGGAGGCATCGCGATTTTCGTCGCCTGTGCGGTTCCTTTTGTGGTGCTTCATACGTATGATCGAAGCGTTCTATTCTTGATAGCCGGCGCGACGGTTGTCTTCGGGCTTGGCGTTGTCGACGACCTCTATCGCATCCAGCCGTATACTAAGCTTGTGGCTCAGATCGGGGCTGCCAGCCTAACCACATTCGGCTCGTTCATCCCTTCCTCGGATATGTCGTTGATTCTGATCCTATTGGCTATTTTCGGTTTGGTGGCACTGACCAATGCCTTCAACCTGCTGGACAACATGGATGGGTTGTCCGCGGGAATTGCCTGCATTGCAGCCTTCTTCCTCTTTATCATTTCCTTCACTATGCAGAACTGGATGGTGGCTTTGTGTGCGGCAATCCTGTTCGGCGCGACGTGCGGGTTCCTGTTTTACAACTTCAACCCAGCCACGATCTTTATGGGGGACTCAGGGAGCATGTTTCTTGGGTTTCTCTTGGGTGCGCTCACGATGAAGGGCAATTGGGAGCAGGCAACAAACTTGTTGCTGATGTTGGTAACGCCCTTGCTCGTCCTGGCGGTCCCGATTTTCGACACCACCTTTGTCACCCTGGTTCGATGGATGAATGGGCGGGCCATCTCGGTGGGCGGCCGTGATCATGCCTCCCACCGCTTGGTCGCGCTGGGCCTGTCCGAGCGACAAGCCGTTCTGTTCTTTTATCTGATTAGCGCGGTCTGCGGATTCATCGCCGTTTTGGGTGTGCGGTACAACGCCATTCTTCCATCATTGCTGGGAACTCTGATGGTAATCGGGATCTCATACCTCGGGATGTTTCTGAACGGGGTTGTGGTGTATGGAACCGAAGGCGAGGTTGCCAGGAAGGTGCCGGCAGACCGAGGGGTGGTGTTGGACATTTTCGTAATGCACAAGCGCCGCATCCTCGAAGTGCTCGTGGATATGGCGCTGATGACGCTCGCCTACACCGCGAGTTTTGCGGTCCGGTTTGACGGGGATATCCCGAAAGATCACTTTGCCGTACTGGCTAGATCATTGCCCCTCATTATTCCCCTCAAGCTCATTGTGTTCTCGTCCTTTGGACTATACCGAGGCGTGTGGCGTTATGTGGGGATGCAGGATCTGATCGCGATTCTGAAAGCCGTAACGGTCAGTTCATTGCTCGTGATCGCCGCTATGACCATGTTGTTCCGGTTCGAGCTCTTCCCACGGACTGTATTTGCAATCGATTGGATGGTGCTGCTGTTGCTTGTGGCCGGTGTCCGAGTCTTGATCCGGGCCATCCGGGAATACCTCTTTAGCATTTCGGATATCAAGGGCAGGCGAGTGGTGATTGTGGGGGCCGGAGATGCAGGGGAGTTGGTCCTCCGGGAGCTCAGAAACAATCCACGACTTGGCTGTATTCCCATAGGGTTCTTCGATGATGACCCCTACAAGCAAGGCCGGAAAATTCACGGGGTACCGGTCTTGGGCGGTGTGGATACCATTCTCGAAACAGTTCAGCGGCTGGGCATTGACCAGATCATGGTGGCGATTCCCTCAGCGCAGGCAGAATCGCTGGCCGGTATCATCAGTACCTGCGAGGCCTCAGGCCTGCTGGTGACGGTGGTTCCCTCCTTGGCGGACTTGCTCCAGAATGGTCTGCCGCCGGGACCGCTGCGGAGTGATCCGTGGGTATCTCGACTTCCTCTCAAGGAAATCGCGAGAGAACAGACATGGCACTAATGAGCGCAAAGCGCAGGGGCAGGGATCTCATGCCAGCGAGGCAGGCAGTCTATTACTGGCTGCCGCTTCTGGTCTGCCTCCTGACCGCCTGCCAAATGCCCGGCTCGGTGCGGCAAGTAGAGGGGCCATTGCCCTTGGAAGGTTCGGACCGGTTACAGTTTTTCGGTTGGGTAAAGACGCTCGCCTTTTTCCAGGGCAGTCACGCCTTGTTGGTCGGGGGCTGTGAAGCGGGGGGGGGCGGAGAGGCATCTTGCACGCGCGGGCTCGTGTCCGTGTGGAATTTGAAAGAGATGACGCCCGTCACGACCTTCAGGTTCTCGAAGGCCGTGACGGCGATGGCTGTTTCTCCGGACGGTACGAAGTGGGTGGCTGGGGATTCTGAAGGGCGCTTGATCTTGTCGACCGCAGCGGCAAAGGGGGAGGCTCCACGGGCGCTGCACCAGAAAAGAGCAATCACAGCATTGGCCTTCTCGCCGGAGGGGCAGTGGGTGGCCTCCGGCAGCCTCGATGCGTCCTTCCCTTTAGGGCTCATGGAGATGAAGACAGGCGGGGTCATCAGGGTTAAAGCAACGTTTGAACCCGTCTCGGCCGTAGCCTTTTCGCGGAATGGGAAAGAGCTCGGGATCGGAATGCAGAATGGCAGCCTGGTCATCTGGAGCTTCGCTTCACAGGCACCCCCCGTACCGATCACTGCTGACAGTGGCGAGGAGCAGGCGATCTCCTGTCTGGCATTTTCCCCTGATGACCGGCTCTTAGCCTACGGCAGGCAGGACGGACGGGTCGTGATAGTCGATCGGGCTTCAGGGCAAGTGATGTTGGAGATCCGGCGAGGCTCCGCGGTGACTGCCTTGGCCTTCTCACCGGATGGCCAATACCTTGCGTTCGGACAGGACAACGGCAAAGTGGTGTTGATAGAGTCGGAAGGGGGACGTGAAATTTGGTCCAAACGCCATATTATCTCAATCGCTGCTTTGGCCTATTCTCCCGATGGGATGTCTTTGGCTGTTGCGGCGAAGCCGGGTGTGTTCTTATACCAAATGGAAGGTGCGGACTCGAATCCCGGTTCTCTGCCGCGGGCAGAACGCATGACCAAGACCAACTATCGATACAAGGCTGTCCCCGATCCGCGACCGACCCGTTCCCCGGAAGTATCTTCTCGGAAATTTTCCCGCGTGCTGCAGGTCAGCCAGGACGAGTATTTTTGGCTGCTCCCATTTGATCGACTCATCATCAGTTCGGTTGATGCCATGCGGAAAGTTGTTCCAGGTGCGGTGGTCGAACGAGCTGGCCCGGCTGGGCCGAACCAGATAGTATTGGTTGCGGGAGAGAGGTCGCTGGCGATTGATTTGAGTCAATTGAGGCGGGCTGAAGGGCGAAGCGGCCTTCGGCAGGCGATAGAGACGTACGAGTCCGCCCAGCGAGTCTTGCTGGCGGCACGGCCTGGATCGGCAACCATTCTTGAAGATGCCGCCGTTTCGGCAATTCTAGCGGAATTGGGTCCGGGGTTGCGGCTAATGCCCCAGCTTGAGGTGAGCCCAAGGGCACAGGCGAGAATGGATTCGGCGAAAGACGGACACGGCAGGAGTTCCTCGGCATCGATCCAGGGCGCCGAAGCGACGGTGTTGGGAGACGGCATACGGTATCTAAAGCTGGCGAAGTTCAGCCGGTCTTCAGCCAAGCAGGTCCAGCGGTGGGTTGCCGGAGGTGCAAGTACGCAGGGGGCGCCGATCGCCCATGTCCTCGATTTGCGAAACAATGCCGGGGCGGACTTGGACTCGGTGCTCGAAACGGCAGAGAGCTTGCTTCCTAAGGGACAGGTGATTGCTGAATTGATTGCAAGAAAAACAGGAGAGCGTACCCAGTATCGTTCGAAAGGCTTAGGCCGACCCCCACGCGGACTTGTCGTTCTTGTGAATGAACGAACAGAAGGGACGGCGGAGTTGCTGGCCTGTGCAATTCGGGAATCTGGCGTCGGGGTGCTTGTGGGAGCTAGCACGTCCGGCGTGGACGATGTTTACGGCCTGTTCCCTCTTCCAGGCGGAGATGCGCTGCGGGTAAGTACCGGTCGATTTTTTTGTCCGGGCGAGCGGAGCTTGCGCTGGAAGGGACAAACCGTGGATATCGAAGCCGGTCGAGCTTCTTCGATGGGTGGTATTCCCATTGGGGTGTCTCAGGCTGACTCCTTTCCTCGGTCTCACATGGCCAGTCCGCTTCCGGCCGGATTGCCGGTGGGGGCCGATTATCAATTGAGGATTGGAGTCGAAGTGGCTGTGTGTCTCGGTCGTGCACAACTCGATGCCCGTGTTGTGACCGCATCGAGCCGCCGCGTAGATAGTTCCGTCATTCTACCAGGTGCCTGCCGCACGAACCTGCATTGAGCCTCGCCTCGGTCCTCCCCTTTGCACAGCGGATACATCTCTTCTCCGTTTCGGATCTTGTACGGGTGAAGACTGGTTCTTGTGAAGGTTATGCCTGGCGACGACACGTATACGTCAAATCGAATGTGCGGGCTGAGGCAATAAGGGGAATTCGATTGATCAAGTTGCTCGGACAGCGGCTGGTGGTGTGTGTGGTTGGTTTTCTGGTCTTGCATGCTGGCCAAGCCTGGGCTTCCGTGAATCTTCCCCTCCACCATTGGACCTATGAGGCCATCGATCGCCTCGTGGCGATGGGGTTGGTGAACGATGCCATGATCGTCACCAAACCGTACACCCGTAAGCAAGCAGCCCGGTATGTGGCTCGCGCTCTGGAGCGGATCGAAGGGGCGTCGGATTCGATGGAAGACCAACGGGCCTTGGCCGATCCCCTGCTGGAGCGGTTGGTGAGGGAGTTTCGCCAGGAACTAGCGGATCTTGGGGCGGTGCCCTCGGCGTCCGGCGCATCCAGCAGTTGGTTTCGATATGGTGGGCGAGCACAACTCGAAGCCGACGCCTTTTCCGTAGGGCATGGAGGCTCTGGGTTGGGTGTCCGCTTTCGGGAAAACCGGGGCGGAGAATATTATGCCAACGGCGAGCAGGCCCAGATGGACTTCCGCGGCTGGTTTGAAATTGGCGACTACATTTCTATTGTGGCCCAGCCCAAGTACATCACCAATCCGCACGTGCTGGGACAGGGTGCCACCAACAACGTCCACAATGCATACATGCGGGAGTTGAACTTCAAGCTCAGCGTCGCCAATATCGCGTTGGAAATCGGCAGGGGGACGCAATGGTGGGGGCCAGGCTATCACGGGTCCTTGATGTTGACCGACCATGCTTTCCCGATGGACATGATCAAACTCGGGAGCGAGGATCCGTTTCAACTGCCCTGGATTTTGAAGGATCTGGGCTCTTGGAAGGTTAATAGTTTTCTAGCGCAGCTGGAGCGAGACCGGGATTTCCCTCGTGCCAAGGTATTCGGTTTGCGGATCAGCTACCTGCCGACCAGTTGGTTTGAGCTCGGGCTGACCCGTCTGACGCAATTCAATGGACGAGGACACAACCAGTCGTTTCCTGGCACGGTCATCAAGACCTATTTCGGGAGTGCGGATGAATTGAACAACGGGGTGAACGAACAGGCGATGGTCGACTTCCGGGCGACGATCCCCCATACGAACTACCTCATCCCATTTCCCTCCGGCCTACAGTTTTATGGTGAAATCGGCTCAGAAGACAAGTGGACGAAATTTCCGCTCCCGACCAGGGCGGCAGTCTTGGGGGGCATCTATATTCCGCAACTGTTCGCCGGCGACACGATGGATCTGCGGCTTGAATATGCGGATACGGATCTTGACCGCCGCAGGACGGGGATGGGCAACGACTGGTACAACAGTGCCACGTTTCGCAGCGGCATGCGGTATCGCGGATTCCCCTTGGGACATTGGGTAGGGTCAGATGGCGTAGACTATTTCCTCCGGACGACCCGCCACATGAGGGATGACCTGCAAGTGGGGATCAATCTGGACTACTCGGAGCGCGGCAAGGGGAACCCAGTCTTCGAAAAAAAACGGGAAGCGGCGGTGGACGTGACCTGGTGGATTTCCAAGCAGTTCCAGCTCACCGTAGCCTATACCTATCAGCGCATCGAAAATCCGGGGCAGATCACCGGCATCAATCCCTTCCAAGAGACGTTCCAACCCGGACTCGTGTCCAACAATAATTTTGTCTGGACGAATCTGGCGTTTGAATTTTAGGCGGCAGATGGATCACATCGGACTCTGTAGGACGTGCCGGCATGCCGCGGCGGTCGAGACCGCAACCGGCAGTCAATTTTACCGGTGTCGGCTTTCGGACCGGCGCCCGCAATTCTTAAAGTACCCGCCCCTGCCCGTTCTTCATTGTAGTGGCTACGAGCGCGATTATTTGTAGGCGTCGTACCTAAAGGATCCAACGCTTGTTACGTTCCTGCATGGCCAACTGCATGGACTGGCATGAAGCCTATCCTGGAGAAGTCTGTGGCTGATACGACGGTCTTGAGCGAATTGCTGCTGATCTTTGCGGTGTCGATCGCGGTCGTGTTCGTGTTTCACCAAGTCCGGTTGCCCTCGATCGCGGGTTTCCTCGTCGCCGGAGCACTGATCGGACCGTACGGGCTGAACCTGGTATCCGATCTCCAGCAAGTCAATGATCTGGCGGAGATCGGGGTTGTCCTGCTCTTGTTCACGATCGGGATGGAGTTTTCGGCCGCTCATCTAAGGGCGGCGCGCCGGCTGCTTCTCGTGGGCGGTCCCCTGCAGGTGGCCGGCGTGCTCGTTGCCGGCGCGATCGCCGGAACCGTGGCCGGCCTGCCCTTGGCGCAGGCGATATTCTGGGGCTGCCTGTTTTCGCTCAGCAGCACGGCGATCGTCTTGAAAGCCTTTGCGGAGCGGGGAGAAAGCGATTCCCTGCATGGGCGAGCGACGATCGGCATCCTGATCTTCCAGGATTTGGCGATGGTCCCGATGATGCTGGTCGTTCCATTGCTGGCGAGCGGCGCGCAGGTGGATGCGGGGGCCGTCCTGCGCGGCGTGGCGCAATCGGCGGCGATGGTGAGCGTGATTGTGGTCTCCGCCTGGTTCCTTGTGCCCAGATTGCTGGAGCAGATCGTCCGCAGCCGCAACCGCGAGCTCTTTCTGTTGACGGTGATCGTGCTCTGCCTCGGGATCGCCTGGCTGACCTCCCGGTCCGGGTTGTCGCTGGCGCTCGGCGCGTTTATCGCCGGCCTGGTCATCTCCGAATCCGAGTACAGCCATCAGGCGCTAGCCGAAATCCTTCCGTTTCGCGACAGCTTCAACAGTTTGTTTTTCATCTCGGTCGGGATGCTGATGGACGCCCGTGTCTTGTGGGGCCATCCGGGTTTGGTGCTGGCATTGGTGGCGGCCGTGCTGATGGGCAAGTTTGTGACCGGCGCCGGACCGGTGCTGGCGATGGGCTATCCTCCGCGCGTGGCCCTGTTGACTGGTGTGGCCTTGGCCCAGGTCGGGGAGTTTTCATTCATTCTGGCCCAGGCTGGCCAGCAGGCGGGGCTGCTGGCCAGAGAGCAATATGAGGTCTTCCTGGCCGTGTCGGTGCTGACGATGGTCGTGACCCCCTTTCTGATCCAAATGGCGCCCAAGGTCGCCCGACGCGCGGAGGCGGTCCAACGGCTGCGGCACTGGTTTCCCGAACGGACGACCGCGCATCAGGCGCAGGCGGAGTCTCGGGGGCCCAGGGTGAAAGATCATGTCATCATCGTCGGCTACGGACTGAACGGTCGGAACCTGGCCCGCGTGCTCCAGCAGATGGAAATTCCCTACGTGGTGCTGGACCTGGATGGAGAGACGATCCGGCGGGAATCCAAGAATGGGATCCCCATCTACTATGGAGACGGCACCAATCCCAGCGTGCTCCACCATATGCGTATTGAACAGGCGCGGGTCCTTGTTCTGGCAATTTCCGACCCCTTTGCGGCGCGGCGGGCCGTTCAGATCGCCAAGGGCCTCAACCAGGCCGTACACGTGGTCGTGCGGACCCGATATCTCAGGGAATTGGAAGAGTTGCACGAATTGGGGGCTGACGAAATCGTGCCGGAAGAATTCGAAACGTCCATCGAGATATTTGCCTTGGTCCTCCGGACCTACAAGTTGCCGCAAGAATTCATCTTGCAAAAGGCCGAGCAGGTCAGACGGGAGGGCTATGCGCTGCTGCGGCGGACCAGCCTGCCGGAGCTGGCGCATCACCTCCGAGGCGGAACCTTGACAGAAGCGGAAGTCGAAACATGCCGAATCGATCCTGACTCCCCCGCGGCAGGCAAGACGCTGGCCGAGGTTTCGATCCGGCCGCGGACCGGCGCCTCAGTGATTGCGCTAACGCGCAACGGCGTGACCGAATCCAACCCGTCGCAAAAACTTCGCTTGGAGGCAAGGGATGTCCTGGTCTTGCTGGGCAGCCGGGACCAGATCCGGCGCGCACTGGGATTGTTGGTGGATACCAAGGTGGAGTGACGCGGGGCCGGTTGCGGGCTGCCTTGACAAGAAAAAGAAACGCATAGTAATGTCACGAATGTCTTTATCGTCCCAGTGGAAGCAGGGAAACACTCCGAGGGTCCGACAAAGGCCCAAGCAAGATGGAAGCGAGGGAAGCCCCATGACGACAGTCCAACTCGATCCGTCGGCCGCTCTGGCCGGGCTTCGCGAAACCAAGCCCGATCGGGTGACGATCGTGGTGCTGAGCGGAGACATGGACCGGGTGATGGCGGCGTTCATCATCGCCACCGGCGCTGCGGCCATGGGCATGCAGGTCACCATGTTCTTCACGTTCTGGGGATTGAACGCCATCCGGCGGAAAGGCACCGCCAGCGGAGCCAAAGACTGGCTGCGCCGGATGTTCGGGTGGCTCAACAAGGGCGGGTCGGAATTGTTGCCCCTTTCCCGGTTCCATTTCTTCGGACTGGGGACTGGCATGATGAAACGGGTGATGCGGCAGCATCGCATGCCCGACGTGCCGGAATTGCTCCAGACGGCGCAGGACTTGGGCGTGCGGTTCATCGCCTGCACGACGTCCATGGGCCTGATGGGCATCACGAAGGACACTCTGATCGAGGGCATCGATCAGCTGGCCGGTGTCACGACGTATCTCGCCGAAGCCAGGCAGGGGAGCGTAAATCTCTTCATCTGACGTGCCTGGGCGCCTCGCCCGTCGAAAGCAAGGAGCGGTGCATGATCCAAGCCGACGTCAAACTGGACACTCTCGGGTACTTCTGCCCCATGCCGATCATCATGACCTCCAAAAAGATCAAGGAACTGCAACTGGGCCAGGTGCTGGAAGTGGTGTCGGACGATGAAGGGATTAAGAAGGACATGCCGGCTTGGTGCCAAACCACGGGTCATGAAATGGTCGGATTAGAAGAAGACGCCGACCAGGCCAAGCGCATCTATAAAGCGTTTGTCAGAAAAACAAAATAACCGGACAGTAACGTTTCGGTAATAAAGCAGGTTCGGCGTTTTAAAAAGCCGGAAGATGTTGGCATCTTCCGGCTTTTTTTATGGAGCTTGTCTAGATTTGAGGGGCCTTTTATGCTTGACCCCCCTCCCACAAAACTAGGCCAGCCTATCCTGCTCCCCTCTGAGTTGAGACCACCTTTAAGACATGGTCCAATAGCGGACCGAGGAGGTGGCCATGCCCGACGACGCGTCAGCAGAACCCATTGAACGGTGGACAGCCAAACGCCGAACCACCCTGGTCCTCAGTATCCTCAAAGGGGAGACCTCAGAGGTGGCCCCATCCGTTTGAACAGCAGCCCGAGGGTTTTAAGTGGAGTCTCTGCTGATGCTCACGCTGCCCGTTTGCCCGTCGGCAGCATCACGGCATACGCCTCATCAGGCGTGTGGTGGCCCAGGCTCGAATGCGGTCGAGATTGGTTGTACCAGCCCAAATATTCCAAGATCGAGGTTCTGGCTGCGGTGACCGAGTCATAGGCACACAAGTATACTCGCTCGTACTGCACGGATTTCCACAGCCGCTCCACGAACACATTATCTCTCCAGGCTCCGCGTCCGTCCATGCTGAGTTGGCATCCCTGCTCCTTGACGGCGTGCACAAACTCCTGGGCGCTGAACTGACGGCCTTGGTCGGTGTTCACGATCTCCGGCCGGCCGTGGCGAGCGAACGCCTCGTGCAGCACCTCGACTGCATGACAGGCTTCCAGCGCGATGGCGATCTTCGCAGCCAAGACCTTGCGGCTGGCCCAGTCCACGACGGCGGTGAGATAGACGAACCCTTTGGCCATGGGAATGTACGTCGTGTCTAATGCCCACACCTGGTTAGCCCGGGTGATGTGCAACCCGCGCAGCAGGTAGGGATAGACGTCATGGCCCGGGTGCTTCTTGCTGGTGCCCGGTTTCCGGTCGAGCGCCTCGATGCCCATACGCGCCATCAACGTGCCCACGTGTTTGCGCCCGACTTTAACCCCCTCCCGATTCAGTTGGGCGCGCAGCATGCGCGCGCCCATGAACGGGTGTTCCAGGTGAATCTCGTCCAGGCGACGCATCAACACCAGGTCGGCCGGGCTCACCGGCTTGGGCCTATAGTAGGCACTGCCTCGGCTGATCCCCGCCAGCTGGGCCTGACGGCTGATCGGCAGGGCGTGGTGGGGGTCGATCATCGCTTTGCGCTCAGCAACCCCACCTTGATGAGCGCCCCTTCTAAAAAATCATTCTCCAGCGTCCGTTGCCCAATCTTGGCATGCAAGGCCTGTAGATCAACTGGTGGCTCCGCCGGAGCGGCGCCCCCGCCAAAGAGGTCGGCGGCGCGCTCACTGAGCTGCCGTTTCCACTCCGTAATCTGGTTGGGATGCACGTCAAACCGCTGGGCCAGCTCGGCCAGCGTCTTGTCGCCAGCCAACGCCGCCAGCGCCACTTGGGCTTTGAACACGGCGGAGTGGGTCCGTCTCGTTCTTTTGGCCATCGTCTGCTCCATTTCATGACCTTGTGCGGCCATGCAAGGTAGCAGATTCTCCACTGATCGGCGTGTTCAAATTTCCGGGGCCACTTCTCTCGATCGCCGAAGCCGCCCGTCGCCACGGCTTGACGGTGGCTGAGGTGGAAGACTGGCGGGAGCGCTTTCTGGTGGGGGCCGAGAACGCCCTCCGCAGTCGGCCCAAGGACGAGGAGGCGCTGAAGGAGGAGCAGATCAAGAAACTCAAGCAGAAGATCGGCGACCTCGTGCTGGACAACGATATCTTACGGGAGGCCTTGAAACCGTACCCTTTGGACCGGAAGACATCCGACGGGTGAGGGCCACCGTGTCGGGTGTCTCGGAGCGCCGGAGTTGTCACGTCCTGGGCGTCGGGCGGTCGGCCCTGCATCGCCGGCCCCGCGCCCAGACCCCGCGGACGGGAGAGCCGCTGTGGGTGGAGCGGCTGTGGGCGTTGATCCAGCAGCACCCGACGTTCGGGTATCGCCAGCTCTGGGCGTTGTTGCGGGGCCAGGAGGGCTTCATCGTGAATCGGAAGGCGGTCTATCGAGTGCTCAAACTGAAGCGCTGGCTGGTCCATCAGCGGCCCCGTACGCCCCGGCCACGGGCGTGGGGATGGGTGAGCCGGGCCAGTCGCCGCAATGCACGCTGGGCCATGGATGTCCCCCATATCCCCTGCGGGCGCGATGGCCGGGCTCATCTGGCCGCCGTGATGGACTGTCACGATCCGGAGCTCATCGGGTATGAATTCGCCTTGCGGGGGCGGGCGCAGGAGGCCGAGCGGGCGGTCGAGGCGGCCTGTCTGCAGCGCTTCGGGACCCTGCGGCCCGCCGCCGTCCCCGTCCTGCGCAGCGACAACGGCTTGATCTTCCAAAGTCGTCGCTTCCGCCAGGCCTGTCGAGACTATCGGCTGGCCCAGGAGTTCATCACGCCCTACCCCCCGGAGCAGAACGGGATGATTGAACGGTTCTTTCGGAGTCTCAAAGAGGAGTGCGTCTGGCAGCATCAGTTCCAGACGTTCGAGGAGGCGCGGCGGATCATTCGGGACTGGGTCCACTGGTATAACCAGGGGCGGCCGCATCAGGCCCTCGGGTACCGGAGTCCGGTCCAGTACCGCGCTCAACAATCACCCCAGGTGGCTTGATTCAGGGGGAGCACTACACGCCGACACATTAACGGGATTGAGAACTTCTGGGGCTATGCTAAAACGAAGTTGCGGCGCTATTACGGCGTGCGGCGGAGTCACTTTGTCCTTGACCTGAAGGAGATAGAATTTCGGTTCAACCATCGACATGAGGATTTACCGCGCCTGATCGAGCGATTCTTAAAACAGATGGCTCCAAATCTAGACTAGCTCCTTTTTTATTGACTGAAATGATCGATGGGGAGATTCCCGGAAGACCTATGTATTGTTGGTCATATGGTTGAGCCACCTATATGTTGTAGTTTTTTTGTTGACAGGCCTGGGCTCATTTGCTATGTAGCCCCTAGGATTTCTTTTCTCCGAAAGACCACTGACCCGGCGTTTGCTGCCATGAGCGTGGCAGCCCAGTACCTCAAGCCTCGAGGTAACGGATGTCTAGAAGGGTCGGTTCTCAAATTCTGCCCCAGCGAACGTCAAGCTGTCACCCTGTACATAGCCTATTCACCCAGGCGTCGTATCGGACTACTCCATCGGTTTCAGCGAGGGACGAACAGAGACGTGAGGAGGGCAACAAGGACATCGGGAGCCGCCATGGTGATCTCACAAAGGAGGGGAGGATGTCAGGGCCATTCAGCCTCAGATATCTGCACCTGTTTGTTGGAGAGAAATCGCCCGGCACGTTCATTTTATCCCGCAACGGACGCCTGGCCGATTACGTGGGGGTGAGCATGGAGGACGTGGCAGGGGCGATTCGCCACGCCGCACGGCAGTCCAGCTACCGGTATTTCTGGTTTGCGGTGGCGGCCTCGGCCGGGGAAGCCGCTCAACTGGGGCATACCTGGTATCACCGGTACCACCCCACCGACAACGTCGCGCCTCCCGCGGAGTTTGCTGGATCAGCGTGGCAGTGCACGACAGACGGTTGTGCCGCCTGCGCCCTGGCGCAGCCTCGCCATTGAGGTCAGTTTTCCGCCGGTGAGTCCGCTTCACTGCTCATTGCCGTCGCCTTGACTTCGAGGGACGGTGTCCGTACCGTACTCCCTCCGATGCGTTGCGTCCTGCCTGCGTAGATGCCGACGAGAATGCTCCCAAAGTCGCCCTACCGGGGCTGGCTGGTGCGACGTGCTGGATGCAGAGTGGGCGAAGGGGATGAGGGGCGCGTGATGGATCAGCTGGTCGAGTGCGTGCCGAATTTCAGCGAAGGACGCAATGAGGAAACCCTTCGCGCACTTGCCGCGGCGGTGACGGCGGTGCCGCATGTGGCGCTGCTCGATCAGCAACGGGATCGGGATCATCACCGGGCCGTCTTGACCTTCGTCGGGACTCCGGAAGCGGTCGCCGAGGCGGCTGTGGCCCTTGCCCGCGTAGCCGTCGATCGGATCGATCTTCGACAACATCAGGGGGAGCATCCGCGCGTGGGCGCGATGGATGTGGTGCCGTTTGTCCCGATCCGTGGCGTGACCATGGAAGACTGTGTCGAATTGGCCAGGCGCGTCGGGGAACGGATCGGAACGGAGCTTGGGATCCCGGTGTTCCTGTATGAGCGAGCAGCATCCAGGCCGGAGCGGGCTCGGTTGGAAAACATCAGGCGCGACGGGTTGGACGGGCTCGCAACGCGTATGCAGCAGGCGGCGTGGCGGCCTGATTTCGGCCCGCCGACGCTTCATCCTTCGGCTGGAGCCGCCGTCGTCGGTGCCAGGCCGATCCTGATCGCCTACAACGTCAACCTCGAAACCACAGACCTTGCGATCGCCAAAACTATTGCCAGGAAAGTGCGCCAGTCCAGCGGGGGGCTGCCGTGCGTGAAGGCGATCGGGGTCGAACTGCCCAGCCGCCGCCTCGTGCAAATTTCCATGAATCTCACGAACTATGAAGAGACCCCCATCCATGTGGCGTTCGAGGCTGTGCGCAGGGAAGCGGCTCAGCATCAGGTCCAAATCGCCAGGAGTGAAGTGATCGGGTTGATGCCACAGCGGGCGTTGATTCAAGCGGCTGAATGTTTTCTCAAACTTGAGGGATTCGACCCCGGTCAGGTCTTGGAGACCAGAATGGAATCGGCTCTGGCGCGGATGGCTCAGGTGCGGAATGGCGCGCCAGGGCGTCAAAGCGGGACCGCTTCTTCTCTTCGCCCGCTTTTGGAGGCTCTGTCTGCAAGCAGTCCCGTGCCGGCGGGTGGAAGCGTTGCAGCGCTGGCCGGAGCCTTGGCTGCTGCCTTGGGGGTCATGGCTTGCCGGATTGGTTCACCCGCAAAGTTGCCACCGTCCATTGGTTCGGGTGCGATGGAAGGGGCGGACGATCTGCATGCGACCGAACAGCGGTTGATCGAGCTACGTCGGAGATTGGAAGAACTGGTTCAAGCCGATGCGGAAGCCTACGGACAGTTCTTGCAAGCCGCTCGGTTGCCGAAGACGGATCCCGCAAGAGAGGACGCAATTGTTCAGGGGCTTGGCGGGGCGATCGGGGTTTCGTTGGAAATTGCGGACCTGGCCTGCGAGGCGGCGGCCCTTCTACGCTTGTTACCGGCACGAACCAGGCCCTCGGTCGGAGCGGACCTCAAGGTCGGGCTGATGATGGCCCTGGCGGCTGCCGAGGGAGGCCTGATCAATGCCGAAGAAAATGAAAAAACAGCATTAAATCATCGGGTTATATCTATTTTTGCGAACAGAATAAGCGCTCTAAAAGAGAGGCTTGTAGATCTGCGCAAGCTATGATAGACTGCCTGGTCTGTTTGGGGGAGTCGTAACAATCAGGCCTCAATCACTTGATTGGGAGCAGAACGTTCAAGCCGAGAGTTAGGATAGCGATGGAAATCAAAGTTTTCAACAACAACGTCGAGAAAGCGCTCAAAGTTGCCAAGAAGAAGCTGGCGGGCGAGGGCCTCTTCCGTGAATTGAAGCGGAGGCGGTTTTACGAAAAGCCCAGCGTCCGCAAGAAAGCCAAGCAGCGGGAAGCGCAGCGACGCCGGCAGAAGTGGCTCGCCAAGCACCGGGCGGAGTAAGCAAGTTTCGTTTCACCCTTCCTGATTCGTTCTTGTCCCGCCTCTGAATTTCTAGGCGCTCTTCACCATGCATGCGACGGAGATCCATGCCGCCATTCGCCTGCTCCGGCGGGAAGTCCGGCAGTGGCAGGAGCCGGTCGTGGGCGTGGTGGCCAGGGAGTCGCGCGACCCTTTCCGGATTCTCATCGCCTGCGTCCTCAGCCTCAGAACCAAAGATCGGACGACGGCGGATGCCTCGCAACGGCTGTTCGCGCTGGCATCCGATCCCGCGACCATGGTGCGACTCCCGCTCCGTCGTATCGAAACGGCCATCTATCCGGTCGGATTCTACCAGACCAAAGCCAAACAGATCCGCGAAATCTGCCGTCGGTTGCTGGATGTCTATGGAGGTCTGGTCCCCGACGAGATCGACGAACTCGTGACGTTGAAGGGAGTGGGGCGGAAAACCGCCAACCTGGTTGTCACGGTCGGTTATCAGAAGCCGGGCATTTGCGTGGATATCCACGTGCACCGGATCAGCAACCGGTGGGGCTATATCAAGACCAAGACCCCGGAGGAGAGCGAACAGGCGCTGCGGCGCAAGCTGCCGCGTCCCTACTGGATCACCTACAACGATCTCCTGGTACCCTTTGGTCAGAACATCTGCCAGCCGGTCTCGCCCTGGTGCAGCAAGTGCAAACTCGTCGCCTATTGCGATCGAAAGGGCGTGGCGAAAAGCCGTTAGGCGCTGTCTTCAGATGAACAGCGTCGTTTCGGCCCCGGCCGTGAGCGAGAGAATGGCCGGAAGGCCCATGACTTCGTCCACGTTCTTGGCCACGGCCTCTTGATCTACGCCCATGTATTCCAGCCCGGCGCTGCAGGCGATCAAGCGGAACTGTCCCACCAGCTTGGCTTCCTTGAACATCTCGGAAATCTTGGGGACGTTTTTTTCTTTCAGCAAGCGGGCGACTTCTATTCCCTGATCCCCGTACTCCGGCGGAAAGTCCACCCGATCGATCTGCCCCAACGCCAGCTTCTTGATCGTCCAGAAGAGCAGGACCACCGTGACGTCCTTGCCCATGGCGGCGGCGGTGAGTCCCAGCGTGGCCACCTGGTGCAGCTTGTCGTACGTGGCATTGTGGGCGAAGAGCACGAAGCGGGGTTTGTTCGTCACGGGACTCTCGGTTGCTCGGAGGGTGAAGCCTAGGATGGCGCGCCAATTATAGCGATCAGTGGAGGACGTGACAAGCAAGGGGAGAAAGCCGTTACTTCCGCTTCTTCACCTGGGTCTTCACGCTGTTCACGTAGTCCGTGATGGCGCTGTCCACTTCCTCTTTGGTCAAGCTCCGATCGTGGGTCTCGCTTTCGTCCAACAGGTACTTGTCCCCGTCTTTCTCCTGGCGGACCACGACCGTATTCTCAGGCGTGACCTCGATCAGCATGTACCATTCCTTGCCGCCTTTCCGGATCGTGACTTCTTTCCCCAGCCCTTTCTTGGTGACCTCGACCCGGAGGCCCTCGTCGCCTCCCGCCGAAGGCTGAGCCGGGTCTGCTGCGCCGGCAGGAGATAGCCCCGAAGGGCCGAAGCAGAGCGCGATCATCAGGAAGGCAGTCGGCCGGAGAGGCCTGCTTGGGCGATGCGTGCATCCATTCATGCAAGGCGTCCCAGCGAGAAGTTTCACCGGAGATTATAGCCCGTCCATCAGCCGCGTCAACGGCTAAAGTGAGGGAGACGCCGGTGGTGATCGAGTCGCCCCGGTAGTCTTTGCGGTGGGCGCAGCCACGTGCTAGGATGCCGGCTTCATGGAGGCGCTCTTCAGCAAAGACCTGCTCGTCGGCTTGTTCGTCCTGTCGATCGTGGGGTTCATCGGCAGTCTGATCGCGATTCCCTTCATCCTGGTTCGGCTGCCGCCGCATTATTTCGATGAGCGACATCCGCGCACCTGGATGGAGAATCACCATCCGATCCTGCGCCTGACCGGCTTGATCCTGAAAAATGTGGTCGGCTTGGTCTTCCTGTTGGCCGGATTTGCAATGCTGTTCCTGCCGGGACAGGGAATTCTGACCATGCTGATCGGGGTCTCGTTGATGGATTTTCCAGGCAAGCGCCGCCTGGAGCGAAAACTCATCGGCCAGCCCGCGGTGCTCAAGACGATCAACGCGGTTCGAGCCAAGTTCAACCATCCGCCCTTGACCGTGGCGGACGATCCGTAACGAAGACAGGCTCCGACTCATCTATGCCAACTTCACCGTCCAGCGCCAAGCCGACCCTCTATCTCATAGACGGCAGCGCCTATATCTACCGCGCCTACTTCGGACTGCCGGCCCTGTCCAACTCCAAGGGCCTGCAGACCAACGCCATCTACGGTTTCACGACCATGCTCATGAAGATCCTGCGCGATCGTCGGCCGGACGGCCTGGCCGTGGTCTTCGACGAAAAAGGTCCGACCCAGCGGCACGAGGAATTCAAAGCGTACAAGGCCCATCGGCCGGAGATGCAGCAGGGCATGCGGGATCAAATTCCCTACATCCACCGGGTCGTGGAAACGTTCGGGATTCCCGCCGTGCGCGCCGCCGGCTACGAGGCCGACGACCTGATCGGCACCCTCGCGCGTCAGGCCGAGGCGGCAGGGTTCGAGGTCGTGATCGTGACCGGCGACAAGGACATGTTCCAGCTCCTGACGCCGGCGACGCGCATCTACGACCCGGTCAAAGACAAGTGGTTCGGCGAGGCCGAATGTCGCGAGCGGTTCGGCGTGGAGCCGGCGCGCGTGGTCGAGGTGATGGGGTTGATGGGGGACCAGGCGGACAACATTCCCGGCGTGAAGGGGATCGGCGAAAAGACGGCGATGAAATTGATCGCCCAGTTCGGAACGATCGAGAACCTCCTGGCCCATCTCGACGAGGTGACGGCGGCCAAAACCAAAACGCTCCTCGGCGAACAGGCGGAGAATGCTCGCTTGAGCAAGAGGCTGGCCACGATCCAGACGGACTGTCCGGTGCGTTTCGACCCGGAACGGTTCAAGGTCGTGCCGCCGCCGCCGGAGCCGTTGGTGGCCTTCTTGCGGGAAATGGAATTCCCCACGTTGCTCAAGGCCATTCAGCCGGCGGTTGCGAACGACGTGTCATCGGCGGAAGTGCTGGTGGTCCAGGATGAGGCGACGGCCAGACGATTTGCGGACCGGTCCCAGCACAGCGAGGTGATCGCTTTCCACTGCATCACGGACGGAAGCGGGGTCTCGGCCAATCTACGCGGGTTGGCCATGAGCGACGGCCACGGCCAAACCCTGTTCGCCGACCGGCTGTTCGGCCCTCTGGCGGAGCTGTTCGGACATCGGACGTTGCTCAAGGCCGCACATGATCTCAAGCCGGCCCTGCTCGCGCTGCTGAGAGCCGGTGTCGAGATCCAGCCTCCCTGTTTCGATACGATGATTGCCGCCTATCTGCTGAACCCCAATCGGCGAGGCCATAGCTTGGAAGCAGTGGCGTTGGACCTGCTGGGTACAAGGCTGGGCGGCGGACAGGCGGAACGGCAGGCCGAGCCGCCCAAGGATCTTTTCGACCAACCGGATGTGATCGGTGCGTCGGAGCAGGCCAAGGCAAGCAAAGCAGCAGCAGTGGTACGCCGGCTCGTGCCGGTGTTGAAAGAACGATTAAGCGAGCAGGGAAGCCGGCAACTGTTCACCAATGTGGAAATGCCGCTGGTGCCGGTACTGGCCGAGATCGAACGGAACGGATTCAAGCTGGACGTAGCGGCCCTGGCCGCACTGAGCAAGGAACTGGAGCGTGAATTGGATCGGATGATGGCTTCCATCGCGGGCCTGGCCGGAGGCGAGTTCAACGTCAACTCGCCCAAGCAACTCGCGACGGTCCTCTTCGAGAAGCTGGGCCTCAAGCCGATCCGAAAGACCAAGACCGGCTACTCCACGGACGAAGACACGCTCACGCAGCTGGCCACTCAGCATGAGTTGCCGGCGCAAATTCTGAACTACCGCAGTCTGAGCAAGCTCAAGTCCACCTATGTGGATGCCCTGCCGGAGTTGGTGAATCCGGAGACCGGCCGGTTGCACACGTCGTTGAACCAGACGGTGGCGGCGACGGGGCGGCTCTCTTCCACCGAGCCCAACTTGCAGAACATTCCGGTGAAGGGGGAGTTTGGGCTGCGGATTCGTGAGGCCTTCATCGCCTCTCCCGGCCACACGCTGCTCTGCGCCGATTACAGTCAGATCGAGCCGCGCATTCTGGCGCATTTGTCGCAAGACGAACGCTTGATCAACGTCTTCGAGCGGGGCGAGGACATCCACATGGCCACCGCCGTCGAGATTTTTCGCCTGCCGCCTGAGCAGATCAGCAAGGAGATGCGCCGCGCGGCCAAGAGCGTGGTATTCGGGATCGTCTACGGCATCAGTCCCTTCGGCCTCGCGGCCAATATCGGTGTGTCGCAGCAGGAGGCCAAGAAATACATCGACACCTATTTCGAACGGTACGCGGGGGTCAAAGTCTTCCTGGACCGGACCATCGCGGAGGCCAAGGAGAAGGGATATACGACCACGATCCTGGGCCGCCGCCGGCCCATTCCTGAATTGCAGAGCGCCGATCCGGCCCAACGAGGTTTCGGCGAGCGGATGGCGGTGAACAGTCCCATCCAGGGTTCGGCGGCGGACCTGATCAAGCTGGCGATGATCGCGGTCAGCCGGAAGCTCAAGACTGAACTGCCCAAGACCAGGATGATCCTTCAGGTCCATGACGAATTGATCTTCGAGACGCCGGAGAAGGAGCTGGAAAAGGCCAAACAGCTCGTGCAGTCGGAGATGGTCGCCGCCGGCCCGCGCCTGGGTCTCTCCGTGCCGTTGAAAGTTGATTTAGGAGTTGGCAAGAACTGGCGCGAAGCCCATCCCTAATCTTGACAGTCTGAGCGTTCAATTCGGGCCACTGCCATTGTCATGGGAGGGGTAGAACCCGAAGGGAACTTCAATGCCTGTTACCTCGTCGTTACCGTTCAGGTAGGGAGTGGTGCCTTTGCGAGCGAAGAAGATGTAATCTCCTCGGTGCAATACTGTATCACGGGCGGTATTCCCCTCGAAGAATAATGCGTGAAGATCTATCTTCTGCTTTATTGTCTTCTTTCCATTTTCACTCCAGTGATTTCTGACAATATGTATCTCTTGCAGGTCCCATGCGGGATTCACGCCACCGAGTTCTTTAATCAAGTCTGCGAGGGTCTGACCCTCCTTGATTTCATGAAGCGTGAGAGGCGATTCCAAGTTAGTTGAGGCCTCATCCAGGAGCCATACAGTGGAAAATGGAATGGCTGGAACAAACAGCATATCTCCTTCGAGTAGAAACGGGTTATCTTTCACGCTTCCCATGCGAAGGTAGGCTATGAGATCTGCTTCGCTCCGAACGCTGTCCCCATTTTTAACTTGGATATAGCGGCGGCTTGCACCTGGTAACAGTCCACCGGCTTCATCGAGCAAGTCTGATACACGCATGTCCAGTGTCGCCTGGTAGTGCCCTGGATTTGCAACTGCCCCCAGCACGGGGACTTTAAAACTACGGAGGGAAGATAGCGCAATGCCAGCATAGACATTGTTGGTGTAGTATTTTTTGACGTTAAGTTTGATGAGGTCCTCGGCTTGCCTGAGGGTGAGCCCGGCAACCTTCAATTCGCCAAGTGTGGGGAGCGTTAGTTTCCCATCGGCGGAAATCAGCACTTCTGCAAAGCTATCGTACGCACCCCACAGATTGACGGCAATGCCATCCCCTGGACCAAGAATGTAC
>Ga0233425_10003994_pt1 | contig 25606 bp, 13 predicted proteins | sample Watercolumn_Towu_2_FD_181712 | JGI IMG/M metagenome (GOLD analysis project Ga0233425, IMG submission 181712) | Freshwater microbial communities from Lake Towuti, South Sulawesi, Indonesia - Watercolumn_Towuti2014_140_MG | ecosystem: Environmental > Aquatic > Freshwater > Lake | place... | reverse complement strand
CCGGTCCCTTGTCGTCCCCGGTCTTGTCCTCCGTCCTGGCCTTCTCTGTCGTCTTCCCGCCATTCCCCGTCTCCCCGGACGTACCGGAACCGTTCTTCTCCGAGGAACCGCCCGCTGCACTGTCCTTGACGCCCGATTCCTTGTCCGGGCTCTTGGCCCCGGAATCCACTGAGTCATCACGAGGCCCCTCGTCAGCGGGCAGCACCCTGGGCAGGCTGCGGGCCATCATGTGCTTCCATCCGCCACGCGCACCGGTGGCGACGCGTCGCCCCTCGGCCCCGAGCGCAGAGAGGTTGAGCAACCGGGTCCTCCGCCTGGGTTCCGAATCTGGAGCGGACTGCAGGTCGTCCGGCGCTCCGGGGGCCAGCAGACGGGCATCGGGCAATCCGGGAACCGCCGGCCGGGTGTCGGGCGAACCGGGGCCGTCGTCGGAGGAAGTGGCATCGTCCGGCCTGGCCAGCGCCACATCGGCCGAGCTCGCATTCAGCGGGCCGGCCGAGAGACCGGAATCGGGCAGAGGCGCATCGGCGGTCCGTGCTCCCGCGACCTCGGCGCCATCGTGGCTTGCCCCCAGCATTCCATCGAGCAGGCCGGAGGTCCAGAGGGCAGCGGCGGCCCCGGCCATGGCGAGACACCCGATGATCGGAAGGACCGTGCGCATGAGGAGCCGCTTCATCTCGATGCGACGCTGGAGCCGATCGAGCTCCTGGATGATGTCGGTGCGGGACTGGTCGAGGCACAGCGCCCTGTCGTAGCACCGCATGGCTTCGCCGAGCCGGCCCGAACCGATCAGTCGGCGGGCGGACCGGAGCAGTTGGTCGATGACCCGGGTGCGGGCATCGGCCTGGTATTTCTTCGGGGATGCGAAGAAGTCGGCCAGCTCGCGGGAGGGGTCGTCGAATCCAAGCGACCGGAGATGGCTGGCCAGTGCAAGTTGCAGCTCGGCGCAGGACTGGTAGCGCTCGTCCATCTCCTTGCGCAGGCAGCGGTCGATGAGGGCGGACAGCTCCTCTCCGACCGCAGGGTTGGCCTGCACGGCCGGAACGTAGTTGACGTCGAGGATCCGCTTGAACAGGGCGTGGGCCGTGGCACCTCGGAACGGCAATTCGCCGACGCACAGGAGGTAGAGCACCGTGCCGAGGGAGAAGATGTCGGAGCGATGATCGAGGTTGCGTCCCTCGATGTGCTCGGGCGACATGTGGGCCGGCGAGCCGATCATCTGGCCGGTGACGGTCATCTGCTGCACGTCTTTGATCTGGGCAATCCCGAAATCCATGAGCTTGAGCACGCCCTGGCTGTCGAACATGACGTTCTCGGGCTTGACGTCCCGGTGAATCACGTGATTCCGGTGCGCGTGCTCGAGCGCTCCGGCGATCTCGTGGGCCATCATGGCACCGACTTCAGGCAGCACGAGGGGGTTTTCCGCTGTGAAGCGCTTGAGCGTGGTCCCCTCGACGTATTCGGCGACGATGAAGTTCTCTTCGCTTTCGCTGCCGCTGTAGTCGTGGATTCGGACGATGTTGCGATGGTTGAGGTTCGCCACGACTTCGGCTTCCCGCTGGAAGCGGACCTTGTGCTCGTCACGAAGGGCCAGGTGCGGGTAGAGGACCTTCAGCGCCACCCGGCGCTTCATTCGTGTGTCGAGGGCCAGGTACACGATGGCCATTCCCCCGCGGCCGAGCTCGCCCTCGATCCGATAGCGCCCCGCGTATGTCCGCCCGATTTCCTCGGTCATTCAGCCGGCCTCCGCCATGCCGGATTCTAGCCGGTGTACGAGGGAATGGGAAGATCGGAGCGAGGGGACTAACGCAGGCCGCTTCGCCGAAGATGCTCGATGAGCCCGGCGGGATCGTCCGTGATGATGCCGTCGACGCCGAGGGGGATCAGGCGCTTCCAGTCCGCCTCGTCATTGACGGTCCACGGAACCACCCGGACTCCGGCCTCGTGGAGCGCCTTCACGTCTTCGGCCGTGATCCATTCCTTGTCCGGTGCCACGATGTCCGCCTTCAGGACTGCGGCCATCGCAACCAGGTCGGGCAACGTGTTCTGGATGAGGAGCGAGATGGGGATTGCCGGTGCCCGCTGCCGAAGCTCTTTCATGTAGCGATGGTCGAACGACTGGATCATGACCCGCTCTTCCATGCCGTGTTTGCGGATCACCTCGAGCACCAGCTCGATGAAGCGCTCGGGGGTCGGAGTGAGGTCGGTGCGGGCCGGGACCCCTTTGAGCTCGATGTTGAAACGTATTGTCTTCCCGCCAACGGTCTCCGGGTTGCTGGCAAGCTCGAACAGCTCCGCCAGGGTGGGGATCCGAGTCCCGGGGATCGTCCTGGCTTCCGGAAACTTGGAGCTCGGCAGGGTCCCGCAGTCGAGCTTCTTGATCTCGGCGAGAGTCAGAGATCGGACAGCGATCCCGTCCTTCAGCGCCGCACCGTCCGGTCCCAGGCAGACCTCGGGGTTCACGGTCACGTCGTGCATGATGACCACCTGGTCGTCGCACGTTACGGCGAGATCCAGCTCGACGTAGTCGGCCCCGACCTCCATTGCGTGCCTGAACGCAGGAAGCGTGTTCTGCGGGAACGCTGCCATGGCGCCCCGGTGCCCGTGCACCTGGATGCGGGGTCTGGCACCGGCTTCCGGCTGGTCTGCCAGAGCGCTGGCGGCCGCAAACATCGGAGCCAGCGCCAACAGAATCGCGACGAAGGAGGTAAGTGACATGGTTGCCTCAATGGGCTCAGTGCTCGATCAGGACGGCAAGCTCTTCGGGCGTACGGTCACGCATGAAGAGCGCACCGGCGAAGCAGCGCTTCGTGCACAGGCTGCAGCCGATGCACTTGGAGGCATCGATCTGCGGGTGCTGGTCCGCGTCGAGGGAGATGGCGAGGTAGGGGCAGCGGGTGCAGTTGCCGCAGCTCATGCAAAGCTCTGCGTTGCTGGCCGAGATCTGCTTGGTCGCGGGCAGCTCCATGAAGTCGGTGATCGGCTTGGGCAGTGCGTAGCCGATGAGCTGCTCCACCGAGGCGATCCCCTTGGCCTTCATGAGGTGTGAGAGTCCCGATTCCAGCTCCCGGATGATGCCGACGCCATACTTCATGGCAACCGTGCAGAACTGCACCGAGCGGGCCCCGAGAGCCAGGAAGTTGGCCGCCATCCGGTAGTCCATGGGGCCGCCGTTGCCGGACACGACCACGCCGGAGCGCGCCACGCTGGCCAGGGTGAGGTAGCTGATGGGAGCCACCCCGGCACCGCTCATCCCGACGACGATGGCCTCGTCCCACTTGCCGCCGTTGCGGCGGGGGCGGAACGAAAGGGTGGGGAACGTGTTGGCCAGGGTCACGCCGGCATTCTTGCCCGGATAGCGGTCCAGCACTTCCTTGACCGCCTGGAGGATCACCTGGATCGAGGTGACCGCTGCGGTCAGCTTGAACAGCTTGGGGATTTCGGGGCGGCTGGTCTCCATGAGCCAGTCGATGATTTTCGCGGTGAGGCGTGCGTTCTGGGAGACGATGTCCCCTTCTGTGCCGTCGCCGCCCTGGGGGCAGGAGAGGCTGAACTCGACGACGCCGGCCCCGGCATCCTCGAGCTTCTTCATGTTGCTCTGCCATGCGAGCTTGTCGTGGGCATCGTTTCCGGTGAGGGGGCCGCCGGTGCTGGCCCCGTTGAGGCGGTCGGGCCACTCGCGGTTGAGGCGCTCGATCTCCCGGCACACGCGGTCCAGCGGATGGCCGGAGACGTTGTCGCAGTTGCCGTAGGTCATGGAGTCAAAGACGTGCATGTACCCGGCCGGGATGTGGATGGGCACGTTGTCGAACGCAGTCTTCATGATGCCGCCGGCCCAACCGGCCTCGTAGGCCTTGACCATCTGGTCGTAGCCGTCGCTGGGAGGAGCCGCGGACAGCAGGAACGGGGAGGGGATCATGCGACCGAAGAAATTGGTTTCCAGGGACACGGGGACATCTTTGTAACCATTGATGATTACACGGCTTTTCCTGGGTTTCTGAACTTCGGAGGCCGGGACGCGGGCGAGCCAGGCGTGGACCTGCGAAGCGGCATTCTTCCCGGTGGCCACGGCCTCGACGACGGTGGACGGGCCGAACGCTCCGTCACCGGCAAAGAAGATGCCGGGGGTCTCGGCCTTGGGCAACGTCGGGCGATTCCCGATGGCGAGGAGGACGAGGTCGAACCCTTTGCGCACGTGCGAGGTTCCGGGGATGTCGCGGACCGCCGCCGGATGGAACTTCTCTCCCGCAGGGAGCTGGACCTTTGCGACCTCGAGACCGCAGACCCGGCCGGCCTCTGACAGCACGGAGAGAACCCGGGTGCGGCCCGACAGGTCGATGGTGTGATCGAGCAGGAGCTGGCGCTCTTTCGGCGTCATGGGCAGCTCGGCCAGGGTCTCGAGTGCGAACAGCTCGACCCTGGAAGCCCCATTGAGCCGGGCGGTGACGGCGCAGTCGCAGGCGATGGCCCCGCCGCCGATGACGGCAACGGCACCGGTGGCCGGGTAGGAGGCCTGGTTCTTGAGATAGCCGTTTGCCGGAACGTGGAGCTCTTCGCCCGGAATGCCGAGATTGATCGGCTTGTGGAGGCCGGCGGCCACGATGACGGCGGCAAAGCCCTCCTGGAGGAGCGTTGCCGGGTCCTGCACGGTGCGGCCGTACGTGACGTGGATGCAGGGATGGTCGAATGCCCACTCGATGTCCGTGCTGAGCACGGATGCCGGGAGGCGATGCTCGGGGACCAGGGAGCAGGCGCCGCCCGCACGTTCCCACGCCTCGAAGATCTCCACGTGGTAGCCGTTCTGGGCAAGCGTCGAGGCCGCTCCGATTCCAGCGGGGCCGGCACCGATCACAGCGACCTTCCTTCCGTTGGCGGGTGGAAGGGCGAGCTTCGGCATGACCCCGAGCTTCTTGGCGCGGGCGACGATGGCAGCCTGGATTGCGGGAATCTCGAGCGAGCCGTCGAAGCGCCGGTGAACGCACGCGGCCTGGCAGTGGGTGTCGGGGCAGACTCCGCCGCAAACGCCGCCGAGCGGGTTGCGGGTCATGATCATCGCAGCGGAACGGGCGAAGTCCTGGGGGGTTCCCTGGCGGATGGCCATGATGAAATCGGCAGGGGAACAGTCGGCCGGGCAGGCTTCTTTGCAGGGCTTCTCCTCGCAGAACTCGCAGCGCTCGGACTCGGCAATCAACTGGGCATCCGTCAGGAACAGTTCGTCAGCCATCTGGTATCCTCCAACACGTGGCCGGCGCATGATAAATGAACTGCGCGTGCGGGGCAACTGAGGAATTCGGAGCAACCGGAACTTCTGTACTCTGCCGTGTGTCGAGGCTAACGTTGGTTTTCAACCAGGAGGTCGCCATGAGACACTTGGTCGCTGCCGTTCTGCTCACCCTGATGTTCCCCGCCGTCCTGTTTGCCCAGGAGCTGCCGCCGCCGGTCCTGCTCGTCGAGGTGGGAGGGATCAGCAAGCCGTTGCAGCTCAACCGGGTGGATACCGACGTGCAGATCGTCGGCCACGTCGCCCGCACCCGGATGATCATGACCTTCTACAATCCGAACCGCCGGGCCATGGCCGGCGACCTGGTGTTTCCGCTGCCGGAGGGGGCGACGGTCAGCGGGTATGGCCTGGACGTAAATGGCGTCCTGGTCGACGGGGTCGTGGTGGAGAAGGACAAGGGGCGCCAGGTTTTTGAAATCGAGGTGCGCAAGGGGATCGACCCGGGGCTCATCGAGTGGGTGAAGGGGAACAACTTCCGCACCCGGGTCTTCCCGATTCCTCCGGAGGGGACGCGGACGGTATCCGTGACCTATGTAACCACGCTGCTCAATGATTCCGAGGGGACCTCCTACTACCTTCCGCTGAACTTCAAGGAGCCGGTGGCCGACTTCCACCTGCGCGTGGAGGTCGTCAAGTCGCAGCAGGCGCCCAAGGTGCGGAAGGGGAAGATCGCCAACTTCGAGTTTGCCCGCTGGCGGGAGAGCTTCCTGGCCGAGAGCACGCTGCAGAATGCCACCCTGACCGAGCCGCTCGTGGTGGCTCTGCCCGACCTCGGTGCGCTCAAGGTGCAGGTTCAGAAGAGCGGGGACGGGAGGCACTGGTTCGCGCTGGCAGACCGTCCCAATCCGCCCAAGCTCGGTCCCGGCCACAGGGTCAAGCCGGAGCGGATCACGGTTCTCTGGGATGCTTCGGGGAGCCGCGGCGGGAAGAGCCATGAGCGCGAGATCGGACTGCTCGGTGCGTACCTGAAGTCGGTGGGCGGAAAGGTGGACGTGTCGGTGGTCCTGTTTCGCAACGACGTCGAGGAGCCTGTCGGTTTCGCCGTCGACAACGGGGACGTCGGGGCACTGACGGCCTTCCTGGAGAAGGTCGACTACGACGGCGGGACGCAGATGGGAATCATCGGTCCCCGCAAGGGGGAGGACCGGCCGGCGTTCTACTTCCTGTTCACCGACGGGCTGTCGAACTTCGGCAAGGAGGAGCCTGCTGCGTTCAAGGCGCCGGTGTATGCGTTCAGTGCGGACGCGACCGCGAATCACCCGTTCCTCCGGTACCTTGCGCAGCGGAGCGGCGGCGAGTATTTCAACCTCAGCCGGCTGGCCGACCCGGACGTCCTGGCCCGAATCGGGGACGTGAGGTTCTCGTTCGTGGAGGCTTCGGTCATCGAGGGCGAGGTGGAGGATCTGCTTCCTGCGTCGTCGCAGCCGGTGCAGGGGGATTTCTTCCTGGCGGGACGCCTGAAGAGCGACCGGGCGGTCATCGAGGTCCGGTACGGGATCGGCGGCGGCACGATGATCACCAGCAGCTTCACGGTGGAACGAAGCGCCGCGACCGAAGGGGAGCTGCTGAGGACCTTCTGGGCGCAGAAGCACATCGACGAGCTGTTGATGCTGCCCGAGAAGAACAAGGACGAGCTGGTCCAGGCGGGGCGGGAGTTCGGGCTCGTGACGCCGGGGACTTCGCTCATCGTGCTGGAGTCGCTCGGGCAGTACGTGGAGCACCGGATCGAGCCGCCGGAGAGCATCGGGACGATGCGCAAGGAGTACTTCGCCGAGATCCGGCGAATGGACAAGGAGGAGAAGGCGGAGCGACGGGCCAAGATCGATCGGGTCCTCGACCTCTGGAAGGAGCGGGTATCCTGGTGGGAGACCGAGTTCAAGTACCCGAAGGATTTCCGTTTCAAGGGGGAGGACGACGCCAAGGAAGGAGCGTTGATGGGGATGGGGAGCGGCGGATCGGCGGCCGTAGGGATGGGCCGTGCGGCAGCTCCTGCCGCGATGATTGGGACGGTCAGCGACGGGATCGGCGGGCCCGGGGGTGCTGCCGACTCCGATGAGCGGGAGCAGACCCTGGTGGAGGAGAGCCGATCGTCGGCTGAGGCCAAGAAGGGCAAGGCCAAGGACCAGGACGGGGAAGAGGAGCCGCGGCCGGAGCCGACGATGACCATCAAGGCGTGGGATCCGGATACCCCCTACCTGAAGGTGCTGAAGAAGGCCCTGGAGACCCCGAAGACAGTATCGGAGAAGCAGCTCTTCCGGGTCTACATGGGGCAGCGGGCGGAGTTCGGCACCTCTCCTGCGTTCTTCCTGGACTGTGCGGATTTCTTCTTCCGGGCCAGGCAGGAGCGCCTCGCATTGCAGGTGTTGTCCAACGTGGCGGAGCTCGAGCTGGAGAACCCGGCGCTGCTGAGGGTCCTCGGCCATCGGCTGGCGCAACAGGATCTCCTGGACCTGAGCCGTACCGCGTTCGAGGAGGTACTTCGGATGCGCCCCGAGGAGCCGCAGTCTTTCCGGGACCTGGCGCTCGTCCTGGGCCGGATGGGTGAATACCCGCGGTCCATCGAGCTGCTCTACCACGTGGTCCTCAACGAGTGGGACCGCTTCCAGGAAATCGAGCTGACCGCGCTGGAGGAGCTCAATCGGATCATCGTGCTGGCCCGCAAGGCGGGCGTGAAGAAGATCGACGTCGACGAGCGGCTGGTGAAGCTGCTCGATGTGGACGTCCGGATCGTGCTCACGTGGGACACGGACATGGCGGACATGGACATCTGGGTGACCGAGCCGTCGGGTGAGAAGGCCATGTACAACCACAACCGAACGACCATCGGCGGACTGGTTTCTCGGGACTTCACCCAGGGCTACGGTCCTGAGGAGTACATGGTCCGCAAGGCGATGCGCGGCAAGTACAGGATCGAGGCCAACTACTATGGCAGCAGCAACCCGGCCCTGACCGGGGCGGTGACGCTGCAGGCCGAGGTGTTCACGGACTACGGCCGGCCCAACGAGAAGCGCCAGGCCATCACCGTGCGGCTCGAGCAGGAGAAGCAGGAGGTCTTCGTCGGCGAGATCACGTTCTGAGTTTCCGAAGCGGCGGCACCGTTTCCGGGTTTCATGCCATCCTTTGACATCCTTTGACATCCGGGCTGCCCTGTGGGACAACAGGGAACGTCGCTGACGGTCTTCCGACAACGGGGCAGCAGGACATGCATGCGGATGTGATCATAGTCGGGCACGATTGCGATGCGTACCTCATCGCTGCGCTCTTCGCACGTCGGGGGTTTCGCACGCTGCTGCTCGATCCTCACCAGCCGGATTCGCAGAGGCGGATGATCCTGCTGGACCGGGAGGTCGCTGCAAAGCTCCGGCCGATGGGTCCCCCCGAAGAGGCGGTGGAGCACCAGTTCGTCCACGTGGAACTGTGGTCACCCTCGGACAAGGGGGTGGTGCGGCTGGAGCAGATGCCGCTCCAGGTCGTGAACGCAGCGGTCTACCGGGAGCATCTCGAGGGGGAGGGGGCCGCAAGCCGGAACCTGCGCGTTTTGCGCGGGCACAAGCCCATTCGGCTCGTCCGGACGCGCGACGCTGCAACCGGGATCGGGCTCGAGACTGGGGATCAGATCAATGCACGGCTGGTGGTGGAATGCTCGTTCCAGCCGGGGGCGCTGCAGCGGCAGATCACGGGGCACGTCCGGCAGCCGCTGTTGCTGAATCGGGTATCCGCAGTGCACGCGGAGTGCCGGTCTGCGGGCGATGCCGCATCGGCCTGGCCCATCGGGACGCTGGCGCTGCACTGGATGCCGGGGAAGCAGCTCACGTGGCGCTACCGGTACGGGACCGATGCGGTGCAGCAGGGGGCTGCGCTCCCGACGCAGGGGGCGAGCAAGCCGGACAAACTCGTGGAGCGCCTGTTCGTGGAAGCGGGCCTTGTGGCCGGGCGGGTGCTCGGGAGGACCTCGGACATCACGTACATGGGGCCGCCGATGCCGATCTGCGGGTCGCAGGGGTTCCTGATGGTCGGCCAGGCCGCGGGGCACGGGAATCCGGTCCTGCCCCAGGATCACTCGGTGCGCATGGCCGCAGTGATGCTGGCGTTCCAGGCCGCTTCCCATGCGCTGGCCGAGGGGGACGTGGGGTCCGAGGCCCTGTGGGAGTATTCACGAGGCATGGCCACCGAGTGGGGGCGGAACCAGGCGTTTGCCTGGTCACTTTTCGACGCGGTGGGAAGCGCAGGGGCGACGATCTTCGATGACCTGTTCACAGTGGGGCTCATGACGCCATATGCCGCCTCGTGCCTGGTGCGGAACCGGGTCGTTGAGGAGGATGCGATGGACAGCCTGTTCCGTTCGCTCTCTGCGGTCCGCAAACCCGGGGCGCTCGTGGCCTGGTACAAGGCACTCAAGCGGGCACGGCGGCTGGCATCGCTCTACTCGGATGCGCCGACCGACTATCGGCGTGAGGCCGTCACGGACTGGCACGGCAGAGTGCTGGAGCAATGGTAATTCGAATCGTGCTCAGCGGGTGGCCGGTCGCGGTTGTGCGCCGAGCGCTGCACCGGCCAGGTTTGCATCGGGAATCGTGACGATGCGGCATTGCAGCTCGGGGCGCCCGAGCGCGGCCAGGGTGGAATCGAGGGCACTCTTCACATCCGCATGGTAGTTCGGGGCTTTCCAGAACAGACTCCCTTCGGCAACGATTCGGCAGCAGGCAGCGGAGGCGGGTAGCAGGGATGCCAGGCCGGCCAGTGTGGCAGCAACGAGCCTGGCCGACCGCAGGAGGAGCGACCGGGCCGCATCGGAGATGTCGGCGGGGGCGGGGACGGTCCCGGTGGCGACGGCCACGACGGCCTGTGAGCCGGCTTCCGGGTCGATGGAGGCTGCGGGGCAGGCGGACTTGAGGAGCCGGCCGAGATAGGCACCGGACACGGCCTTTTCGAATCGCTGGGTTCCGGGTTGCTCGGAGGCTCGGTCGAGCTCGTCGTCCCACCGGGTAAGAAACGGGGGATGGAAGTTGCCCGATTCGAGGTTCACTGGAAGAAACGGAAGGGTCTCCCTGCCGAGCTTGGGGATCAGGGCCGCCGGCATCAGGGCCGCCATGTTGGTCCCTGTCCCGACGATGAGGCCGATGAGGCTCTCGCCCGGGGCAGCGGGGGCACCGGCAAGCAGGCTGGCCACGGTATCGTTGACCACGGTGACCGACGAGCAGGGGATGGAGCGGTCGTGAAGGGCCTCCAGCAGGGGCTCTCCGACGCAACGGCCCTCGGTGTCCGGGACGAAGACCTCCTTGGTCCACCGGATGAGGCGGGCATCGCCGCTGGGCAGGGACTCGGCAGGGTAGGAGAAGCAGTAGCCGAGGGGAAGGTCTCTGGCTCCCTCGGCGACCCGGGCGAGGAGGTCTGCCTGGATGGCCAGGAAATCAGAGCGGGAGAGAGGAGTTCCCCGGGTCACGGGGAGGCGGGCCTGAGCGAGGTCGCCGGCCACGCGCCATCCGGCGTCGGTCCGCTCCATCTTCGCAGCCCTGAGGTTGGTTCCGCCCAGGTCCAGGACGAGGGTCGGCTCGGGCGTTTGCGACAGCTCGGTGGCGCACCACGTGGGGAGGCAGCGGATCTGCCGTCCGTCTGCGGCCAGGCCTGATCCCACCTGGTCACGAAAAGCACGGGCGATTTCGGCGAGCTGCGAATCCGACAGGCGAAAGACATCGACCATTCGAGCACCTCCGGCAAGGGTGCGGTGCGCCGGCACCGGACCGCGACGTTATCACGTGGGAATCACTTTCGCCACGCCGGAAAGGGCGAGATTCCAGTTGACTGAGGAGCCACAAGCAGTCAGGCTGCAAGTCATGCGCTCGCGGACTTCCGGACGCGGTGTTCGGCTTTCCCGAGTGACCAGCTGGGGGGCTGCCATGAAAGGGAAGGGAATCATCGTCACCATCATCCTGGTCGGGCTGGCCGTGCTTTTCAAGTACGTGATCTGGCCGAAATTCGCGGTCGAAGCGCTGCAGAAGGTATCCGGCTGGGAAGATGCGCGGGCGGAGATCACCGCCGGGGTGCAGACCGACCTGACCATGGGGATCGGCACGCAGATCGAGATTCCGGCAGACAGGAAGGACGGTCTGGTGAAGTGCATCGTGGACAAGAAGATCGAGTTCCTCAACGGGACCGAGTGCAAGTACTACTATGCCGAGGGAACCACCACGGAGGCGGAGCACCTCAAGACCCAGGAGGAGTGCCTCAAGAAGGCCAACCTCGAGGCCAAGGACGAGGAGAACTTCCTGGCCTGTACTCTGGGGAACCTCCCGAACACGTGGGCCCTGGCGTCCAGTGCCATCAAGAAGGAGTTCGGGCCCGAGATCGCTCCTGCGGTGCGGGACTGCATGGTGGACGGCATGGTCAAGGCATTCGACCAGTTCGAATGCCCCCTGCTGAACAAGGAAGCCAAGAAGGTCGAGGAGGTCCTGACCAATCCCGAGAAGTGCATGGCCGATTCGCGGATCAGCTCCGTGATCGGAGAGCTGAACACCAAGTGCATGCCGAAGTAGGTGGTGGACGGGTTACCCGGGGAGGAATCCTCGGGTCGATGCTCTCCCTGGCCGACCGCAAATAGGAGTTGACGCTGCTTTCCTGCGTGTGCAGAATTCCTCACCATGAGCGAGCGGACCTTCACAACTGATGAATTGGCGCAGTACGACGGGAAGGAAGGCCGGCCCGCCTACGTGGCCGTTGGCGGCATCGTGTATGATGCCTCCCAGTCGAAGCTGTGGCGAAACGGGACCCACGTGCGGGTGCACCAGGCAGGGGCGGACCTGTCGACCGCACTCCAGCTTGCGCCGCATCCTGCGGATCGGATGGAGCGCCTGCCGAAGGTGGGAGTGCTGAACGCTCCGGCGGCAGCCCCTGCAGCCACATCTTCCGAGGTCCCGTGGTACGCGGCGTTCTCGTACAGGATGCATTCGCATCCGGCATCGGTGCATTTCCCGATCGCGTTGTGTGCGGTGGCGTCGGTGCTGCAGCTTGCTGCGCTGGTGCTGCATTGCCGGACGTGTGAGACGGTGGCGTCGTGGAACCTGGTCCTGGGGCTGGCTTCGTCACCGCTCCCGATCCTGTCGGGGCTGGTGGATTGGCGGTTCCAGTTCGATGGTCGGGCCACGCCGCTGTTCGTGTGGAAGATCGGGTTGTCGGCGGTATTCGTGGTCGTTGGGGCGGCAGCTCTGGCCATTCGCTTCTTCGGGGGAGAGGGGATGGGCTTCCTGTACGACCTGCTGGTGCTCTCTTTTGCCCCCCTGGTCCTGGCGCTCGGGTTCATCGGCGGCCGGATCACGTTCCCCACCTAGCCTGGAGAGGACGCCCATGTCGAAGGACAGGAAGGAGCGGGTAAAGGAAATCAAGGCGGTCCTCGAAGTCGCTGTGCTGGCCATGCCCAAAGAACGGGCATCGCAGGAGTTCTACCGGAACGCTGCCCGCAAGGCCCCGGGGGAGCTGTCGAAGCGGATCTTCGAGGAGCTGGCGCAGCAGGAGGAGCAGCACGAGGCCAAGCTCAAGGCCATCATCCAGATCCTGGAAGCGGAGCTGAAGTCGCTGGAGTGAGGTCGGCTCAATCCCCTGGCGTGTCCATCCCTGGAAAACGAAGGTCAGAGTGCGGGTGTCGAGGCCTGGATCGCGAGGTACAAGTCGAGCAGTCGCTGCAGGGCTTCGGCTTCGGCAGGGCGGGGGTCGAACAGGTTGCGCAGCTCGGCCGGGTCGGACTCGAGATCATACAGCTCGAACGCGTCGTCATCCTCCCGTCGGATGAGCTTCCAGGGCCATAGAACCACGGAGCGGGAGATACGGGTCCTCCCTTTCTGGAACACTTCCGGGAAGATGGGGGCGAAGCGCTGTGCCCGGGCAGTGCCCGACCGCTCAGGCGCGTCCTGCGAAGCATTCAGCAGCGCCCCGAGGCTTCTCCCGGCAAAGGACTTGGGGATGCGGTCTTGCAGGCCGAGCAGCTCGAGGGTGGTGGGTGCGATGTCGAGCAGCGAAGTCGGGGCGGTCTCGGTCCGGGGGGGAAGCCCGGGGAGCAGGAAAGCCATGGGGATGCGGACTGACTCCTCATACAGGGCCTGTCCGTGGAAGACCCCCTGGTGCTCGCGGAATTCCTCTCCGTGATCCGCAAAGAAGATGACAACCGTGTCGTCGGCCAGGCCGTGCCGACGGAGGGCCCCGAGCAGCAGGGGAATCTCGTCCGCGACACGGGCGATTTCGGCATCGTAGCGGTCCAGGTCGGAGGCTGATTCGAGCGGAGATCCCGGCTCCACGTCGTAGGGGGCGTGGGGGTCGAAGTAGTGCACCCAGAGAAGGAACCGGTCATTCCGAAGCTCATCGAGCATTCGCAGCGCCTCGGCCGTCGTCTGGGCGGCAGAGATGCCCTCTCCCGACATGCCCGGCGCCCAGACCTGTCCGGCCCCGCGGGTGATCCCGAATCGGGGCGCGAGCGAGCCGTGAAAGACCGCTGCCGCGGTCCGGATGCCGGCTGATTCGGCCACCTCGAAAAGGGTGGGGGAGCGGTCGGTCGAGGGGAACTCGAAGCTCTGGTAGGGGGTGAGCGCGAAGGAGGACGGCGGCCTGGAGGTGACCAGTCCATAGAGGGAGGGGACGGTCCCGGGATAGAGGCACCATGCCCGCTCCAGCACGACCGCGTCGGCAACCAGCTTCGAGAGATCGGGGACTGCCTTTGGACCGAAGACCCGGTCGTGCCGAAGGGCGTCGACCGAGAGGAGCAGGACGTTGCGCCAGGAGCGTCCCAGGGGGGGGCGGAGGGCCGTCAGGGCAGCGGCGAGAGCGTCGACGTCCTGGGGTAGGGGGTCGCCGGCCAGGCAGTTCCCATCGATGTCGTCACCCGGGATTTCGGGGGCACCGGGATGGACGGTCGGGTCGAACGGTGCGCAGTCCCCACGGCCGAGGAGGGAAGAATGTCCGTCCCGGTCAAGGTCGGTTCCTGCAGACAGCAGGTGCAGGATCTCCCGGGTCGTTGTGCTGCCGGAGTTGGCTGCCCAGCGCAGGCTCTCGCTCACGGCGTCGCCGGGGGTCACCCAGAAGAGGACGAGGGAAATGGCAAGCACGACGAGCCCGGCCATGGCCGCCAGGCGGGGAACGCGAGAGACCGGGATCAGGTCTCGGCGCAGGCTGAGCAGGAGCACGACTGCGGCATGCACGGAGAGCCACGTGAAGAGACCGACCGTGACGTGCTGGGCCGAGTAGAGCCCGGGCAACTGCGTGACATCCAGCAAGAACAGGGTGGCTGCCAGGAGGAGCAGCAGGCCGGCCGCCAGGATCGACGGCTTTTTCCGTCCTCGGAAGCGGACCACGAGGAGTCTCAGCCCCGCGCCGAACGACGCCGCGGCCACGAGGAGTGCCGCCAGGAACCAGGTCTTGTTCGACGTGAATCGCTGGTTCAGCACGAGCACCGCAGCGGCAAGCGCCAGCGCAGCCAGTACGACGTCCGCACGACGGAGGCGCGGCCGGTCGAGCAGGAAGGCCGTGGTGGCCAGGAGTGCCGCAGCGGGGAGGAAGAGGGACAGAGCGGCTCCCAGCGACAGGAGCGCGAGCTGGACCCACGTGGCGGCAGAGGAGAACACCCCTTCCCGGACGAGGTGAAGGGCAAGGCAGTCCGCGGAGCACAGCACCAGCGCTGCGGCCGACGCGGCCAGGAAGTTGGGCGCAAGGCCGCTGCTCCATCCCGTCTTGAGCGTGGGTTCCGGGTGCCCGTTCATCTGCGCCGTTCCTCCGCCATTTCGTCGAGTGCGGCCTGCATGTGGCCGGTCACCAGGTCATAGAGCTCCTGCAGAACCTCAGGATTCTCGGCATCGCCCGGATCGTAGCGGTCGAGCAGAATCGGGGGCAGGATCCGCACCTTGCACCGCACCGGCAGGGGCAGGTGGAAGATCGGGCCGACGCCAATCCCCCAGGGCAGGCCGAGGAACAGCGGGAACGTGTCGAGCCGGAAGCGTTCGTGGAGGCCGAGGAGCTCGACCACGAAGCGTCCGTCGTCGATGACGTAGAAGGTGTCGTGCCCGCCGATAAAGACGGCCGGGACGATCGGGGCCCGGTGCCGGATTGCCGCTTTGAGGAAACCGGTTCTCCCGGCAAACTGGATGCGGTGCCTGTCCCGGTGGGGCCGGAACGCTTCGAGGTTGCCGCCGGGGGCCACCAGGATCTTGCGCCCACGTTCAAGGACCCGGTCAGCATTCCGGTGACTGGCTCGGACCGCGCCCCCGTGCATGAGGAAATTCTTGAGGTAGGGAATCTTCAACATGGCATCGTGAGCGAGGCCGTGAAGGATGTCGTCGTACCCTCGTTCGAGGTACCAGCGGGCGCCGAACCCGAGCAGCTCGGCAAAGGAGATGCCGGAGTTGTGGTTGATGACCACGACAGCGGGACCGTGTGGTACCGTGCCGAGCCCTTCGACTTCCAGGCGGTAGTACACCTTGCCGAAGAGGTCCAGGAGAGGCACGATGTCCGAGAGCAGGGAGGGGTCAGCGGCATCCAGGTCGTCGAGCGGGATCTCCTCGAGGAACACCTTCTTGAGGGAAGCGAGACGTCGTTGCAGCTCGGGGATGTCGACCATGCGGACAGCTCCTCTCACCCGGGTCATCCGGGCGCATTCTAGCGCGGGCTCGGCCGCGTGTCGATGCATGCGTGCGCAGGCAGGCCCGGGTAGAGTCCACTCATTATTCTTGAAGCAGCAAGTTCTATTTCCTATAATGGCTGCCAGACTTGAGGGGAGGACAGACATGAAGAGAGTTGGGTTGGCGCTGGTAGCGCTGGTGTTGGCTTCGGCCTGCTCGTCCGGGGGTTCGACCACGTCAACCGGGGATTCCGTCGGCGATGCGGACGGGGTTTCCGGGGAGGGGATCGGTGAAGTCGGAGGCGGGTCGGAGCTGCCGGGGGAGGGGCTTACCGAAGTCACTCCCGGCGAGGTCGGACCCGATGTCTCCGACGATGTGGCGGATGTGATCCTGGAAGGGCAGTTCGGGGATCCGTGCGAAGGCAACGAAGATTGCATGTCGGGCCTGTGCATCGAATTCGGGGACGGGACAAAGTGCACCGAGCCCTGCATCGAGGAATGCCCGAACGGGTTCACGTGCGTCGACATCGGGACCGGGGACGTCCTGTTTGTCTGCGCTCCGCTCGGCGTGACGCTGTGTCAGCCGTGCGTGGCAAGCACGGATTGCGCTGGACCGTACGGGGAGAAGGCCGGCTCGATCGCCTGCATGAAGTACGGCAGCGACGGGAGCTACTGCGCCACGGCCTGCACGGCAGATGACGACTGCCCCGGGGACTTTGTCTGCGAGGCCTGGTTCGACATCGAGGGCAACGCGTACACGGGGTGCATCCGGAAGACCGGTGGCTGCGAATGCAGCGCCTATGCCGTGTCGGTCGGTGCCAAGACTGCGTGCCTGGTGGGTAACGAGTTCGGGGCCTGTGCGGGCGTGAGGGAGTGCACCGATGCCGGCCTGACCGATTGCGATGGGCCGCTCCCCGTGGAGGAGAGCTGCAACGGACTGGATGACGACTGCGATGGCCAGGTGGACGAGAAGCTGTCGCTGGGCGAGTGCGAGGTGACCAACGAATTCGGTACCTGCTACGGGTTCCAGAAGTGCCAGGGGGATGGCGTCGTGTGCGACGCGGCCACCCCGGCGGAGGAGATTTGCGACAACCTCGACAACGACTGCAACGGCACTGTCAACGACGGTTTTGCCGACGAGAACGGGAACGGTATTGCGGATTGCCTGGAGCAGGACACGGACGGGGACCTGTTGCCCGACTTCGATGACAACTGCATCGAGGTGGCGAACCCGGACCAGGTTGACCAGGACCAGGATGGACAGGGAGATGCCTGCGACCTGGACATCGACGGCGACGGGGCGGACAACGAGCTGGATTGCGCACCGATGGACCCGGCCATCTACCCGGCCATGAAGGAGGGCTGCAACGGCCTCGACGACAACTGCAACGGAGAGATCGACGAGGGATTCCCGGACAGCAACGGAGACGGGATCAAGGACTGCCTGGAGACCGACACGGACCTCGACGCCATCTTCGACTACGAGGACAACTGCGTGAACGTGCCCAACCCGGCCCAGGAGAATGCGGACGGGGACGAGGCGGGGGATGCCTGCGATACCGATGACGACAACGACGGTGTGCTGGACGAAGAGGACTGCATGCCGTTCGACGCAGCGGTGTTCCCCCAGGCCGAAGAGGTCTGCAACGGCACCGATGACAACTGCGACGGCGCGGTGGACGAGGGGTTTGCGGACGAGAACGGGAACGGGATGGCCGACTGCCTGGAACCGGCCGACGAGGATTGGGACGGCATCCCGGATGCCGAGGACAACTGCCCGTCGGTGGTGAACGCTGGGCAGGAGGATCTGGATCAGGATGGCCTGGGCGATGCGTGCGACGATGACCTCGACGCGGACTGGGTGCTCAACGAACTGGACAACTGCCCGATGGTGGCCAACCCGGACCAGGTGGACTCGGAACTGGACGGGCTCGGGGACGCCTGCGACCCGGACGACGACAACGACGGCACCGCGGATGAGCTGGATTGCGCTCCCATGGAAGCTGCCATCTTCCCGGGTGCCATCGAAGTCTGCAATGGCGAGGATGACGACTGCGACGGCCAGGCGGACGAAGGGTTCGGGATCGAGTCTTGCGGGCTGGGTGTCTGCGCCAACCAGGTGCAGGCGTGCGTGGACGGCCTGCCGAACGTGTGCAAGCCGCTGCCCGTGTCGGTCGACGAGGTGTGCGACGGGCTGGACAACGACTGCGACGGTTTGGTGGACGAAGAGCTGGCCGATCAGTCGTGCGGCCTGGGGCCTTGCGCCGTGACCGTGCCCGGGTGCGTGAACGGGGCAGTGCCGGCGTGTGAACCGCTGCCCGCGGGGGTCGAGTCGTGCGACGGCGTGGACAACGACTGCGACGGGCTGGTCGATGACGGCCTGGGGCAGGAGACCTGCGGCCTGGGCGTGTGCAAGCACACGGTCGACCTGTGCGTGAACGGCCAGCTCGTGGCGTGCAACCCGATGGACGGTGCGGGGCTGGAAGTGTGCGACGGTCTGGACAACGACTGCGACGGAGCGGTGGACGAGGAGTTCCCGGACCAGACGTGCGGTCTCGGGCCGTGCCAGGCGACCGTGCCGGGCTGCGTCGGAGGCCAGGTGCCCGCCTGCGTGCCGCTCGATATCGCCAAGGCGGAGACTTGCGACGGCGTGGACAACGACTGCGACGGTATGGTGGACAATGGCATCGCGGACCAGGCCTGTGGCGTGGGGCAGTGTGCCACCACTGCACCGGGCTGTGTGGGTGGGCAGGTTCCGGCCTGTGTGCCGCTGCCGTCGTCTCCTGAGGTTTGCGACGGGCTGGACAACGACTGTGACGGCGTGGTGGACAACGGACTCGGGACGCTCACGTGCGGTGTCGGGCCGTGCCTGCACACTGTGAATGCCTGCGTCAACGGGAAGCCGCAGATCTGCGACCCGCTCCAGGGTTCCGTGCCGGAGAAGTGCGACAAGCTGGACAACGACTGCGACGGGCTCGTGGATGACGGCCTGGCCTGCGATACGTGCGTCAAGGAGACGTTCAACAACCACGTCTACATGTTCTGCACCAAGTACCGGATCTGGCCGGATGCCCGGAAGGTCTGCACGCAGGAAGGGCTCGATCTGGCCGCGATCAACACCAAGGAAGAAGACGTGTGGGCAGCGGCCAAGGCACTTTCCCTCGACCCGGTGTATGGCTGGCTGTTCGGTTTCAACGACCAGGCCAAGGAGGGGGCGTGGGTCTGGAGCAACGGGGACCCGGTCACGTACACGAACTGGGCACCGGGGCAACCCAGCAACACCCCGGGGGCAGGCACCACCGAGAACTGCGGCAGCATCGTCACGTGGAACAAGGTCAAGCTGTGGAACGACTTCAACTGCATTTCGGCCCTGCCGTTCATCTGCGAGGACCTCGACCTGGACGGGGACGGGATTTCGAATCTGCTCGACGACGATGACGACGGGGACGGCACTGCGGATGCGGTGGACAACTGCCCGGTGACTGCCAACGCGGATCAGCTCGACACGGACAACGACCTCAAAGGGGATGCCTGCGACGATGACGACGACGGGGACGGGTTCCTGGACAAGGACGACTGCAACCCCACCGATCCGCTGATCAACCCCAAGGCGACCGAGAAGTGCGACGGAGTAGACAACAACTGTGATTCGCTGATTGACCCGGAGAACTCTGAGGGTTGTGCGCTGTTCTACTTGGACGGGGACGGGGACGGATTCGGGAGCGCCGCGACGAAGTGCCTGTGCTCTGCGGAAAAGCCCTACACCGCAAAGGTCGGCGGGGATTGCGATGACGTGGATCCGCAGATCAACCCCGGGGCAGCGGAGAAGTGCGGGGATCTCCTGGACAACGACTGCAACGCTGCCACCACCTGCTTCTGGATGACGCAGGGGAACTGGACCGTGCCCATGGAGCCGATGGTTTCTGCCAACGACGTGGTCAAATTCTATGGATATGGGTCACCGGCCGCGTCCAGCTCCAATACCGGGCTCGAGCTGGCCAATACCTTCCAGATCCTGCTCTATCGTTCTCCCAACGGGCAGATATCGCTGGTCTTCCTGGCGGGCAAGCCGGGGTCGCAGGGTGGGGCGGCGCAGCTATCGCTTACCGGGGCTGCCGGGGCATCGGTCCAGGTGTCGGATGATTCCGGCGAGCTGCAGATGACGAATCCTGGGGCCGGCAATGCCACGGGCAACTGGACGTGGGGCTCGTGCTGCAACGACGGCGGCGTGGTCGGCCCCATCGGCGCCAATGCGTGGCAGAACATCAACATCAAGCTGGCCGGGCTGGGGAACATCTCGTCGGTCGTGGTGCGGGACGTGTCGGGAAAGACCGTGGCCGTGCCGCAGCCGACCCAGCCCATCATCCTCCACCGGCTTCCGTAGTTTCCTGCCTCGGTTTCAGCAGCTCAGGGACGGGCGGCGGCGCAGTCGGGCCGCCAGCAGGAGAACAAGCGCAGACACGAAGAGGACCCCCGTGGCCGGGAGGGAGGGAGCGGTTCCGTCCGAGGCGGCAGCCGTGCACCCGCCGGTCCGCTTGCCGCCGCCGAGTGTGACGACGGCATCACCGGCCGCTCCCTGGCCGAGCGAGTCGTCGTGGACGGAGGAGCCGGTGTCCGGCTCACCGGCCTCGGGGTTTTCAGAACCATCCACAGGAACGACATCCGGTGTTCCGGACTCATCTGCGGAGGGCACCTCGTCGACGCACTGGCCGTCGACGCAGGCCACCTCGCATTCCTTGGACATCGGTCCCTGCACGTCGCAGGAATCGAACCAGTAGATGTCCTTGCCGACGCACTTGCGGTAGGCTTCCGGCTTGCACCCGGTGCCGTCGATGCACAGCCCTACGACTTTGTTGCATTCGAATCCCGGGTCGCAAACACCGCAGGCCCCACCACAACCGTCCGGGCCGCACTGCTTGCCCACACACTTGGGTTCGCAGGGCCCGGCAACGCACATTCCGTTCTCGCAGACCTGGCCAACCTGGCAGGTGCCGCACTCGCCTCCGCAACCGTCCTCCCCGCACTGCTTGCCTTCGCATGCCGGGATGCAGGGGGCCTCGACGCACTGCCCTTCCTTGCAGTCCCATCCCGGCTTGCACTTGCCGCAGGATCCGCCGCATCCATCATCGCCGCATTCCTTGCCTGTGCACTGCGAGAGGCACTGGCATAGACCCAACACACACTGCTCGCCGACAAGACAGCTCCCGCAGGATCCTCCGCAACCGTCATCGCCACATAACATGCCGGCGCATGCCGGCTGGCAGGGGCCGGGGATGCATACTCCGCCCGAGCAGGTCTGGTCCGCAGGGCAGGTTCCGCAGGACCCGCCGCACCCGTTGTCGCCGCAGAACTTGGCATCACAGGAGGGGACGCAGAGGCACTGGTCGGAAACGCACTTGAGTGCTCCGCCGCAGGTTCCGCAGGAGCCGTCGCAGTTGTCGCTGCCGCACTGCTTCCCGGCGCAATCCGCCAGGCAGAAGCATGCCCCCTTGACGCATTCCTCCGGAGGGATGCAGGCTCCGCAGGAGCCTCCGCAGCCGTCGGCACCGCACACCTTGTCGGTGCAGTTCGGCACGCACAGGCACAGTCCTGCGGTGCACTGCTCGTTGGCAGCGCAGGTTCCGCAGGATCCGCCGCAACCGTCGGGTCCACAGTTCTTGCCGGTGCACGCGGGCTGGCACACGCACTGTCCGTTGACGCACAGGGCCGGGGGCTGGCAGGTTCCGCAGGACCCTCCGCAGCCATCGTCGCCGCACAGCTTCCCGGTGCAGTCGGGGATGCAACCGCAAAGGCCGTTCACGCACTGCTGGCCGACCGGGCAGGTTCCGCAAGTCCCTCCGCAACCGTCGGGTCCGCAGTTCTTGCCCGTGCACGCGGGCTGGCACACGCACTGCCCGTTGACGCAGGCGGTCGGCGGTTGGCAGAGGCCGCAGGTGCCTCCGCAACCGTCATCTCCGCACTGGAGCCCCGCGCAGCTCGGGACGCAGGAGCAGGTTCCCGTCGGGCCGCACAACTGGCCGCCGGGGCAGGTTCCGCAGCTTCCGCCGCAACCATCGGGTCCGCAGTTCTTGCCCGTGCACTGCGGGGCGCAGACCTGCTGACAGGTTCCCTGGGCACTGCAGGCGAAGCCGACCAGACAGGTTCCGCAGGATCCGCCGCAGCCGTCGGGGCCACAGGTCTTACCGGCGCACTGGGCAACGCAGGTGCACTTGCCGGTGGCCACGTCGCAGGTACCGGTGGCCGGGCAGGCGGACAGCACCTTCTCGGTGCAGGGGTCGTTATCCGAGTTTCCGCAAGTCCAGGCGTGCGTGGCCTCCTTGCTGCAGCCGGAGGTTCCGGCCACGCACTCGTTCACGCACTGGGCGCAATCAGCGCCGTACCCGCAGGAGAAATAGCCGGGGTTGTCGTACCAGCGGCAGCAGCCGCCGGTGCATGGCTGGGAATACAGCTCCCCGTTGTAGCAGTAAGACAGGTTGTTGCCGTTGCAGACACCCTCGTAGGAGATGCCCTGGCACTTGTCTTCCGCAAGTGAGGAGACCTCGACCTTGAGGTCATCGAACCAGCAGGTTCCGGCCGCACAGGGGAGTCCGGCCGCGGCACCGTTGTCGTAGGCGTAGAACCCGACCCGGCCATTGGAGATCGGCTGGCCGTCGGTAACGGACATTGCGGTTTCCGCATCGGAGAACTGGCCGTCGGAGTTCACATCGAGCTCGACCTTGATCGCTCCACCGTTGACGGTGATGCGGACGGTGTGCTCCTTGCCTATCTCGTAGGTGAGACCGCTGCTGCCGAGCAGGGTCGCGCTCCCGTTGGCGATGCGAAGGAGGCGGCTTCCCACGAACGTCTGAGCGCAGGGGGGATTGGGGGCGTATTCCCGCGACATCATGTAGAGGTAGAAGTTGGCGGAGTTTCGATAGCGGAAGACGAAGCCCCACGTGTCGTTGTCGTCGTTCCGGAAACGAGCGGTGAACTGGTAATCCTTCCAGAGGATCGATCCCCCCTGGATGTGATTGTCGGCCGGGTCGGAGCCGGAGCAGTTGCTGCCGACCTGGAAGTTGTAGCCGCAGTTGTTGTCATTGGAGCAGCCCTCCACGATTCCGCAACCATCGTCGGTAAGCGGCGTGACTCCCCCGTTCAACGCCGTGGTCCAGGCATCGCTGCAGTAGGAATAGAACCAGCCGTCGTTTCCTCCGAACGAGGCGTAGTCCTTGTCAAACGTGAAGGTCTGGGTGAAGGCCATGGCCTCTGTGGAAAGGAGGCAGGCCAGGAGGAGGGTCAAACCAACGGGCAACCTGCGGAACACGACCGAAGCGAGCATGGAGCACCTCCCTGGGGGGACGTAGGCGTCCCGTGGTGTCGGCCCCGGATTCTACTGAATCCGAAGCGTTGGCACAACAGGCGGTTCGCAATGCAATCGGCATTCACTCGTCGAGCCGGAGCTCCACGCGGCGGCAGCGGGCGAAGCATGCTTCGTCGGGGTCGATGCAGGGGGGCTGCGACTCCCCGTGGCTGATGGTCTTGATGCGGCTTTGCGGGACGCCGGCCTCCACCAGTGCCTTGTGCACCGACTTCGCCATTCTCAGGCCGAGCGCCATCGCGTACTCCTCCGTCCCACGGGGATCGGTGTGCCCTGCCACGACCACCACGCGGTCCGTCCGCAGCACGCAGGCAGCGTTCCGGAGAGCCACCTCCCGGCCCTGCGGAGTCAACGTGGACTCGTCGTACTCGAAGTAGATCGGGGCAAGCACGCAGTCACCACCGGCCTTGGCCGCTGCCGTTGCGGCTGACTGGACGTCAGCGGTCGCTGTGCCGACCGGTGACAGCAGGACCACCCGGGCAAGACGCAGGGCCTCGGATGAAGCATCCGCGGCCACCTGGTCCGTGTTCGGAAGTGACCGGTGAGGGCACGCCCCCCGGACCGCCACGAGTGCGGCCGCCACCCGCTGCCAGGAAACGCTGGGCCCCGCTGTCACCTGGAGCTCCTCCACGCTGCACGGAGTCGCTCCGGTCTGCTTCGCAAGCTCCGCCGCAAGCAGATCGACCTCGGTCCTGCCCGGCTCGTCCGGCATTTGCGTGCACGCCTCGAGCCTGCCTCCTGCAGACACACACGCATGCGTCCCGGACACGCGCAAAGCCACCACCGACCGGTCGGACGCCTCGGCCCCGGCTCCGTTCCGGCGCGGAATCGACAGGAGCACGGTGCCGATCTTGCCGCCCGCATGCGTGACTGCCAGACCGAACAGGCACCCCTCGCAACGCATCCCCGCAAAGCTCACCAACTCGGCGACCTGCCCGTAGGTGGCGTCCCGAGCGAGGCCGAGAAGAAGGGCAAGGGAGTACTCCCGGTCCAGCATCGAGGACCTCGACTTCTCCACCCGTACCGCCTGCTCGATGGTGGTCGCAATAGGGTCGAGCCCGCCAGGAAGTGTTCCCACCGGATCCTGGCGGCCGCCGAGCCATACGCGGCCACCTTCGAGGTTGAGGTTGAACCTCCAGCCACCGGGTCCCCCCGGGTCCCCCCCCTCCGGAAGCACCGATGCCAGAGACCCGGGGAACAGAGGGGTCGTGACCCCGCTTTCCTGCGCAGCCGCGCCTGGCACCAGAAAACCTGCCAGCACCCATGCAGAAAGCAATCCCTGCCACATCGCTCACCCTCCAGCTTGCGTCGCCCCCAACGGGTGTGGACATGATCGCACGTCCCTCAGAAGTGCGCAAGTGGCGGAGCTCACCGCTGTGACGGAGTTCACCGCTGTGGCGGAGCTCACCGCTGGAGCGCAAGGACGGCGGAGTAGACCGGGCGAACCTCGGCCGCGTTGTCCCCCGGCCCCAGGATGTCGGTGGACGGCAGATCGAGGACCCGCCCGTCTGCGACCATCCGCTTGGAGGAGCCGCCGTCGAGGTTGATGGCAGCCACGCAGCCGACCGCCCTCATGACGCTCGAGAGGTCGGAGAGGGTCAGTCCGAGTGCCCGGTCGAAGTTCCGGCCGTCCGCCGCTGCCACGATCACTTCATGTTCAGCGGTCAGACCAACAGCCATTCGGGGGAGCAGGTTCTGGTCCCCGGTCTCATCGAGCGTGAACGTGCGCGGCTCGGCAAGACCGCCGAAATCCTCCTCCACGAGCGGGAGCACGACCTGCCCGCCGGACAGCAGGGTGGGGCCGCCGGCCATGGCCTGGACCGGCATCGGGCCGGGACGCTTCGCCAGGCGGAAGCCCACCTGCGTTCCCGGGATCAGCGACTCGGCCAGAGATTCCCAATCCCGGCCTGCGGGGAGGCTCACGACAAACCCGCCGGCAGGGATGTCGGCGCCGCTCTCGGTGCAGTCGATGAACCTCCCGGCCGAGAAGCGCAGCACGCGACCCGGCAGTTCCGAGACCACGACTCCGATGCCTCGATGGAAGACCACCGGGGAACGTGTTGCAACCGCCCGGGAGTTGACCCCTCCCGGATGGAGGGCCAGATCATTGCCAAGCTCGATGAGCACGTCCTTCATGCCGAGTTGCAGGAAATGGACACGTCCTTCGCCATCCTGGGCGAATGCCGGACGGCGGTAGATCGGGGGGGCTACGACGCGGCCGTCGGTGACGAGGAGGCCGACCGGGTCATGCCGCCTCGCCGGCGGCACGATGTCCGGCTCGGAGTAGAGGAAGAAGCCGCCCGAGAAGGCCGCCACCGCTCCCTGTGCGGCCGCCAGCTCTTCCAGGAGCGCTCCCTCGCCGGAAGCAGCGCGG
>Ga0233425_10003993_pt1 | contig 25613 bp, 28 predicted proteins | sample Watercolumn_Towu_2_FD_181712 | JGI IMG/M metagenome (GOLD analysis project Ga0233425, IMG submission 181712) | Freshwater microbial communities from Lake Towuti, South Sulawesi, Indonesia - Watercolumn_Towuti2014_140_MG | ecosystem: Environmental > Aquatic > Freshwater > Lake | place... | reverse complement strand
AAGGGATTGCCCAACGCTCCCGGGTTCATCAACCCCATCTGCCCTTACCGGAGCGGGAGAAAAACTACAAGGAAGTGGAAGGAACCATCAGCCAGAAGGAGGCCATGGAAGAAGCCACACGCTGCCTGTCCTGCGGCTGTCAGGATGCCCTGGAATGCCGCCTCCGGGCCTATGCCGATTTGTATCAGGTGGATGATAAAAAGATCCAACCCTGGACCAAACGAAAATACCCCCTATCCGATCAGCATCCTTTGATCAAGGTCGATCCGAATAAATGTATCACCTGCCGGAAATGCTTTTTCGGCTGTGCCGATTATCAAATACAGAATGCCTTTGAGTTAAATGAGGTTTTAAAAGGTCCGGATGGAGGCCCGCCGTCCTATACGCCGGCGATAAATGACCGCTGTGTCTCCTGCGGGCTATGTCTTGGGAACTGTCCCACCGGGGCTTTAACCGAGCAAACGGAAGGGCTTCCCGGGCCCTGGAATCTGAAACGGACTAAGACGACCTGTACCTACTGTGGAGTGGGCTGTCAGCTTTATCTGGAAACCGTCAATGACAAAGTGGTTCGGGTTAGCGGGGTTGACGGTATTCCCCCGAACTTTGGACATTTATGTGTCAAGGGTCGCTTCGGCTTCGATTTTATCAACCATCCGGAAAGATTAAGCAAGCCCTTGATCAAAGAAAACGGAACATTCCGCCAGGCTTCCTGGGATGAGGCCCTGGATCTGGTGGCTAAACGATTTTTAGCCCTTCGAGATCAGTACGGCTCAAATGCCTTAGCCGGTCTGACTTCGGCCCGGGCTACCAACGAAGAAAATTACCTCATGCAGAAGATTGTCAGGGGGATATTTAAAACCAACAATATAGACCACTGTGCCCGTCTCTGACACGCTTCTACCGTAGCCGGTCTGGCTGCGGCCTTTGGAAGCGGGGCAATGACCAACTCGATTGCCGAAATTGAACAGGCGAAGGTTATCCTGGTAACCGGATCGAACACGACGGAAAATCACCCGGTACTGGGGGCGGCAATCAAAAGAGCCGTTTTACAGCATGGAGCAAAACTGATCCTGGTTGATCCGAGAAAGATCGAACTGGCCGAGATCGCCCAGGTTTGGATGAGCCCGAAACCGGGGACCGACATGGCCTGGATTAATGGTTTGATTCATATCATTATCAACGAAGGACTGCTTAAAGAGGAGTATATCAAAGCCCGGACCGAAGGGTTTGAAGAAGTCCAAGCGGCCGTTGCCTCATTTACCCCTTCTTTCGTTTCTTCCGTCACCGGCATACCAGAGAAAGACCTTTATCAGGCCGCTCGGTTATATGCCAGTGATAAAGCCGCCATTTATTATACCATGGGGATCACCCAACATACCCATGGGACAGATAACGTTAAATCCCTGGCCAACCTGGCCATGCTCTGCGGAAATGTCGGTTATTCGGGGACCGGAGTGAATCCCTTGAGAGGTCAGAATAATGTCCAGGGGGCCTGCGATATGGGAGGTCTGCCCAATGTATTTCCGGCTTACCAAAGTGTGACCGATCCGGCTTTGGTCGAGAAAATGGAAAAGGCCTGGGGGGTGAGCGGGCTTTCCAATCAGCCGGGGCTTACTTTGATGGAGATGACCCAGGGAGCCTTGAAGAAAGAGGTGCGGGGGCTTTTTATTTTTGGGGAAAATCCGGTAGTCTCTGATCCCGATACTCAACATTTGGTCAAGGCTCTTCAGTCTCTTGATTTCCTAGTGGTCCAGGATATCTTTTTAACCGAGACCGCCCAACTCGCTGATGTGGTTCTTCCGGGTGTCTCTTTTGCCGAAAAGGACGGGACTTTTTCCAATACCGAACGAAGGGTTCAACGGGTCCGACAGGCCATTCCTCCTCAAGGAGAAGCTAAACCGGATTGGCTGATTTTTGTCGATTTAGCTAATCGGATGGGTTTGCCTTCGAACTATGAAAGCCCGGAAAAAATTTTTGAAGAGATCTGTTCGGTAGCTCCTTCTTATGCCGGAATCAGTTACAAGAGGATCAACCGGGTTGGACTTCAATGGCCTTGTCCGACCGAGGATCATCCCGGGACCCCTTATCTTCATGGGGAGAAGTTCACCAGGGGCTTAGGGAAATTTCATGCCTTAGCCTACCAAGGTCCTAAGGAAACCGAGGATACCGACTACCCGCTGGTCTTGACCACCGGTCGGGTTTTATATCAGTATCATACCGGGACCATGACCAGAAAAAGCAAGGGGCTGGAGGAGTATGCCCCGGAATGTCTGATTGAGATCTCGGCAGCGGATGCCCAGGCACTCAAGGTTGAAGATGGAGAGCGGGTCAAGGTCATTTCCCGCAGAGGTGATCTGGAGGCCAAGGCCAAAATTACGGACCGCTCTCCCAAAGGGACGATTTTTATACCCTTTCACTATGCTGAGGCTTCGGCTAACCGGCTAACCCAGACAGCTTTAGACCCTGTGGCTAAAATCCCGGAATTAAAGGTTTGTGCCGTTCGAATTGAGAAACTGTGAGGAATGCTTATTCTCCGTACAAACGACTAGTTTTTTTTTTAGTGATAGGGTTCCTGCTGGCCCCTTTTCAATTGTGGGCCAGCGGGGCCTATCCTTATCGCCTCCCTGATCCTAAACTATTTCTCGATCCTCAAGCCGATACGGTTATCGGCCTTTCTCAAGAATATACCATAAAAGAAAAAGATACCTTCCTGGATGTGGCCCGGAACTTTGATCTGGGTTTTAACGAGTTGGAGGCTATTTATCCGGAAATTGATCCGTGGATTCCTCCAATAGGGATGAAGGTCCTCATACCCAGTCAATGGATTCTTCCTCCAGCTAAGAAATTTGGCTTGGTCATCAATGTCCCGGAGATGCGTTTATATTTTTATATCAAGTCCCATAGGCTGGTGCGGACCTATCCGGTGGGCATCGGGGATCAGGGCTGGTTTACTCCTGAAGGGACCGGTTCGATTATCAATAAGAGAAAAAACCCGGCCTGGCATATCCCTAAATCTCTTCAAGAGAAATATCAAATGAAAATCATGCCTCCCGGCCCCGATAATCCCTTAGGCGATTATTGGCTGGGCCTATCCTTCCCCGGATATGGGATCCATGGAACAAATTTCCCTTGGGCCGTAGGCCGATTAGTGACCCATGGCTGCATTCGGCTTTATCCCGAAGATGTGGAGACCTTATTCTCAATGGTCTCGCCGAAAACCCCGGTGGAAATTATCTACCAACCGGTAAAAGTGGGGTTTAAGCGAGGGAGAATTTATCTGGAGGTCCACGACGATATTTATCAAAAGATTCCGGATTTTATGAAGTATGGTTTGAAAAAAATAGAGACAATGGGTTTGGCGGAAAAGGTGAACCTGGAACTTGTCCTTAAAATTTTGGATGAAAAAACCGGGATGCCGGTTGATATAACCGGGGACCAATTTTCTCCTTGACAAAACTTTTTTTTACTTTTACTACTTTTATAATTTTGAGATTAACCTGATACTCAGGCCATAATAACTCAAGAATTTTGGAGAGGAGGTGAAAGGAAATGATCCGACCTAGAAGAGTTAGTAAAATGATAGCGTCCTTAATACTTTTATCATTTTTCGGTATTTTGGGTTCGGGATGTTGTTTTCTCCAAAGCTGCCCTGTAGAAGAACCGAAAGCAACAGCGGTGGCGGCCCCTGCTGTTGCCCAGGCGGTTGATTATTCGAAGATGGAAAATGCGGCCAAAAAAGCTGAAACTGCAGCCGGTTTGGCCGACGCTGCGGCCAAAAAAGCGGAAATGGCCGCTGAAAAAGCCGAGATGGCGGCCCAAAGGGCTGAAAAGGCAGCTGATAAAGCAGAGGCTGCTGCGAATAAAGCCGAGGCTATTTTTATGAAGAAGATGAAGAAATAATATCGGGCAAGCTAAACACCTCTGCGGCCGGTAAGATCCGATGGATTTATCGGCCGTTTTTTTTGGGAAGGGCCAAGAGGGAATGAAAGACAACCAGGACAATATCTATTCGGTCATCGTCATTGGGGCCGGCCATGCCGGATGTGAAGCGGCCTTGGCCGCCTCCCGGATGGGTTGCCGTACGCTTCTCTTGACCATCAATATTGACCATATCGGGGCCATGTCCTGTAACCCGGCCATTGGGGGATTGGCCAAAGGGCATCTGGTTAAGGAGATCGATGCCTTGGGTGGAGAAATGGCTAAAAATATTGATGCTACGGGCATCCAGTTTCGCCGGTTGAATACCCAAAAAGGGCCGGCGGTTTGGTCCTCCAGAGCCCAGGCCGATATGGATGATTATAAACAAAGACTCCGCTGGGTGGTGGAAAATCAAGCTGGCCTGGACGTCAAGCAGGCAATGACCGATTCGTTATGGGTGGAAAACGGGAAAATTAAAGGAGTACGGACCCATTTAGGTCAAGTCTTCGAGGCGCAAACCGTTATCTTGACGACCGGCACGTTTTTGCAAGGTTTGATCCATATTGGATTTACCCAATTCCCTGCCGGCAGGATGGGGGATCCGGCCTCTGTGGCCCTTTCCGGATCTCTTAAGGCCCTAAACTTGGAGATGGGAAGGCTTAAGACGGGTACCACACCCCGATTGCAGGGAAAAACAATTGACTTCCAAGCCTTGGCCCCTCAAGGAGGCGATGACCATCCGGTCCCTTTTTCCTTCCTCACCGAATCCCTCCCCCAAGATCAGGTTCCCTGTTTTCTAACCTATACCCAACCGCAATCGCATGACATAATACGATCTAATTTGCATCAGTCGCCCCTTTACGGCGGCCGGATTAAGGGGACCGGGGTCCGCTATTGTCCATCTATAGAGGATAAGGTCGTCCGTTTCCCGGATAAAGTCAGACATCAGGTATTTTTAGAGCCGGAAGGGCGAAAGACGACCGAATATTACCCCAATGGGATTTCTACTAGTTTGCCGGTGGAAGTCCAATTAGCTATGCTTCGATCCATCCCCGGCCTGGAGGCCGTGGAGATGGTCCGCCCGGGTTATGCGATCGAATATGATTTCGTTTATCCTACACAACTGTACTCAACTCTTGAGACTAAGGGCATTGAAGGTTTATATCTGGCCGGTCAAATAAACGGGACCTCGGGTTATGAAGAAGCCGGCGCCCAAGGTTTGATGGCCGGTATCAATGCGGCTTTAAAAGCTCAGGGAAGAAAGCCTCTGATTCTTGGCCGATCTCAAGCTTATATCGGAGTTTTGATTGATGATCTGGTGACCAAAGGAACCAAAGAACCTTATCGGATGTTTACTTCTCGGGCCGAGTACCGGTTGTTATTGCGGGAGGATAATGCCGACCTGCGATTAACCGACCTGGGAAGGGAAATCGGTCTGGTGGATGATCAACGGTATCAATGGTTTTCGAAGAAAAAAGTTGGGGTAGAAAAAGGATGGGAATTGTTAAACACTATTCAGATCACCCCTACTCCGGAACACAATAAAAGGCTGCAAGGACTGGGGAGCCCCCCGCTCCGCAAAAGAATCCCTTTAAAGGAGTTATTGAGACGGCCCGAGTTGGGATGGGAAGATATTATTCCCTTCAACCCGTCTCTGGAACAGATCGATCCTTCGGCCGCTGAAGAGTTAACCATCCAGGCTAAATACGAAGGTTACTTGGCTAGGCAGGAGGAGCAGGTCCGGCGTCTGGAAAAAACCGACCAAATTTTAATTCCGGAAGAGATGGATTACCGTCCTCTCTCCGGAATCTCCAATGAGATTAAAGAAAAGCTCCGGCTAATACGTCCTCGCTCTTTAGGCCAAGCTTCACGGATCTCCGGGGTGACCCCGGCAGCAATAGCCCTCTTGCAAATTCATTTAAAAAAAATCAACAAAAATACTTGACAAGGTCTTTTCCTTAGAGCATATTAAATTCCATTTTAAATTAGATGGGTTATGAAAGGCCAGGCTTCAAGGAAGTAGAGTTTTTTTTAAGGTAGGCATTAAAAAGGTCCGGATAGAGGAAAGGAGCGGGATGATGGCCCTGACGAAAGAAAAGATTATTGCCACAATCTATGAAAAAATAGGATTCAGCAAGAGTCAATCCAGAGATGTTGTCGAACAATTACTGGAAATAATGAAAAAAGCCCTGGCCAGTGAGGAAAATATTCTCATCAGTGGCTTCGGTAAGTTCGTTGTCAAGAGAAAGCGGGCCCGACGGGGTAGGAATCCTCAGACGAACAAAGATCTCCAGTTAAAAGCCAGGAGGGTTGTAGTCTTTAAAACCTCAGGTGTCTTGCGGAAAAGAGTTAATGCCGGCCTGGAATAACTGGTGAAGAGGGAATGGCCGACTAGGGGAATATCATAACTATTCCTTTTCATGGGGCCACTACAAAGGTTTGCGAATAACCCTCTCCCTCCAATTGTTTTTGTAAACTAAGAGCTTCTTCCAGCCGAGGGCACCGACCTAGCCTAACTCGGAAGAAGGTTTCCCCTAACCGGATCGTTTCGGAAATCTCCGCTTGCGGATACGCTCCTTGAAGTTTTTCCTGCAAACGGAGGGCATTTTGTCGATCTTTAAAGGCCCCTATTTGAACAGCGAAATCTCCCTGGCGAAAATCGACTTGCTGGATTAGCCGCGTGCTCTTCCGTCCATTTTCTTCCACCTCTTCCAAAATCCCTAAGGCTTCCAATTCTATAACGGCTGTGCCGGGACCAATAAGCCCGAGTTCTTTTGCTCCGGTATAAGTAAGATCCAAAATGCGGTCCTTTAAGAATGGACCGCGATCATTGATTCTCACCAGTATTTCTCGATTATTAGCCGGATTTTTTACCTTGACCTGGGTGTTGAAAGGTAAAATCCGGTGGGCAGCGGTATAACCAAACATATCGTAAATCTCTCCAGAAGAGGTTTGTTTTCCATGAAAATCAGGACCATACCATGAGCAGACCCCCCTTTCTTTATATTCAGCGACCGAAGAAATCGGGACATACCATTTCCCGTTAACCATGTAGGGTTTTTCTTTTCTATCTCCTTTGGTTGGGGAGCCGGAAGGGCTTTTTAAGGTGGGTTGAATAATACTGGCAGGGCCGGACACCGGAGGCTTTACCAAGGGCTTAGAACACCCCGACAAAAATAAAAGTAAGGGAATGACCCCCAAAAAAAGGCATAGAACCATGGAATGAAATAATAACAAAGCTTACGATGTGAAAACAATAACTTTTTTCTTGACATACTTCTCTCTCTTAATATAATTACAATCTAACTATAATGTAGTTAAGTTGTGATTACATTTCCGGCCGGGAATAAGAGGGACCGGAATAAAAGGGGAGGTCCTATGCGTTTAAAAGATAAGGCGGCGGTGATTACCGGTGCCAGTCGTGGAGTTGGGAAAGCCGTGGCCTTGGCCTATGCTAAAGAAGGCGCCGACGTTATCGTAAATTATGCTTCGAACGAAGCAGCGGCTCAAGATGTCGTCCGGGAAATTGAAAATTTAGGACGAAAGGCGGTCATGGTAAAAGGGGATGTGGCCAAAAAAGAGGAAGCTATTGCCGTTGTTCAGGCAGCCAAAACTCATTTTGGACGGTTGGATATCCTGGTCAATAATGCCGGTTTTACCCGCCCGAATATGCTCCATAAAATGACGGAAGAGCAATGGGATGCCGTAGTGGATCTCCACCTTAAAGGGGCCTTTTTATGTACCCAGGCCGCCGCGTTGGTCATGATGGAACAGAAAAAAGGGAAAATTATTAATGTTACCTCCGTTGCCGGGTTAGTGGGGACCGTAGGCCAGATTAATTATAGCGCCGCCAAAGGGGGGATCCTCTCAATGACTAAATCAATAGCCCGGGAATTGGCCCGTTACAATGTCTGCGCCAATGTCATCTCCCTGGGAATTGTGGCCACGGACATGACCGAAAAAATTCGCTCTGACCCCAAATTGCAGGAAATATACATGAGAAGAATTTTGCTGGAACGGTTTGCCGAACCCTTGGACATAACGCCGGCCTTCGTTTTCTTGGGATCAGATGAGGCCGATTACATCACCGGTCAACTCCTCTGCGTTGATGGGGGATACGGCATGATTTAACGGAAAATTGGATCAGGACTCGAGGATTCAAGAGTTGACCCTTCCGGACATTGCCTGTTAATCCTGGAATCCTGGATCCCTTGAAGCCTGGTACATTTTTAAACTTTAAACCGATATTAAAAAGGAGGTAATTTATATGTCTCAGCTACCTAATGTTATAAAGACATGGCAGATGGTCCAACCATTTTCTAAAAACAAGGAAACCGGTGAGGTCGTTCAAGGAAAATTCCAATTGGCCGAAATCCCGGTCCCTGAATTGAAACCGGGCGAAGTATTAGTTGAAGTAGCCGGATGCGGGGTATGTCATACCGACTTGGGATATTTTTATGACGGCGTTCCTACCGTCAGTAAACCCCCTCTGACCCTTGGTCATGAAATCTCCGGGACGGTTGTAGCCGGTGACCAGGCCTGGATGGGTAAGGAAGTGATTATTCCGGCGGTTATGCCTTGCCGGCAGTGTATCCTTTGTAAAACCGGTCGCGGGAATCGCTGTTTGGCCCAAAAGATGCCCGGCAACAGCTTGGGTTTATACGGCGGGTTCTCCAGTCATATCCCCGTCCCCAGCATCGATTTGTGTGAAGTGAAAAACCGGGGTGATTTTGCCTTGGCCCAATTAGCCGTCGTTGCTGATGCCGCAACCACTCCCTATCAGGCTGCCAAGCGGGCTGATCTTCAACCCGGGGACAATGTGATTGTTATCGGCATTACCGGTGGCGTTGGGCAATATATGGGACAGATGGCCAAGGCATTAGGGGCCAAAACCGTGATTGGGATTGCCCGAAATGAAGAAAAGTTGAATAGGGCACTGAAGTTTGGAGCCGATTTCGTTATCAATTCTAAAGACAAAGATGCCGGCGCTGTGTCCAAAGAATTCCGCGATATCTGCAAGGCCAACGGATTGCCGAACACCGCTTGGAAAATCTTTGAGGTCTCCGGAGTCAAAGCCGGGCAGGAAATGGCCTTGGCCCTTTTGAGTTTTGTCGGAAAACTGATCGTCGTCGGTTTCGGTATGGCCAAAACCGAATATATGTTAGGCCGACTGATGGCTTTTGATGCCGATATCCTGGGGACCTGGGGATGTCTGCCGGAGTATTATCCCCCGGTATTGGATATGATCCTGACGAAGAAGATTGACATCGGACCGTTTGTCGAAACGCGGCCTATGAGTACCATCAAAGAAACCTTTGATGAAGTCCATAAGGCCGGGTCTCCGGCCAAACGAATTGTCTTGACCCCGGATTTTTAATCGACCTTTAGGGTCTAATAAAAAGATGAAGTGAAGGCGGTTAAGGAAGCACCTGACAGCCGGACTCAAGCAGAGAAATAAAATTATAAAAAAAAGAAATTGAAAGGAGATAGCATTATGTCGTTATCTTGGATGCCCAGAGAAGATGCAATGAAGAATCATGATCGTTATGGTTCAGAACATTGGGGGACTCAGGCCCCTTGTACCGTTTATGAGAAAAAACCCTTAAAAGACCCCAAAGGAAATGTGGTTCCAGGGCTGTATGTAGCCTGGGTGACTTTGAATAATCCGAATCAATACAACTCCTACACCACCGAAATGGTTAAGGGAGTGATCGCCGGCATGGAAAATTCCTCTACGGACCGCTCCGTAGTGGCCACTGTTTTTACCGGAACCGGTCCTTATTCCTTCTGCACCGGCGGCAACACCAAAGAGTATTCCGAATATTACAGCCGTCGTCCGGAAGAGTATGGGGCCTATATGGAACTCTTCAACAACATGGTCGACGCCATCCTGGCTTGCAAAAAACCGGTCATCAGCCGGGTCAACGGGATGCGGGTTGCCGGCGGACAGGAAATCGGTATGGCCTGTGACCTGGCCATTTCTTCCGATCTGGCCATTTATGGTCAAGCCGGTCCGCGGCACGGGTCGGCCCCGGATGGAGGGTCTTCCGACTTCCTGCCCTGGTTCTTAGGCATGGAAGATGCCATGTGGAACTGTGTCAGCTGCGAGATGTGGTCTGCTTACAAAATGAAGGCCAAAACCTTGATCTCCAAATGCGTTCCCGTCCTGAAAGATGATAATGGCAAGTGGGTGCGCAATCCCCAAGTTATTACCGATCAGTATGTCGTAGACGGTGAGATCGTTTACGGTGATTTCAAGAAGGGTGATGATTTTAAACAGGCTCGTGAATGGGTCAACAACAAGCTGAAGGCCAATGACTATGACTTCAGCCTTCTCGATGCCGAAGTGGACAAAGTGGTCTGGACCTTTGCCAATCTTTTCCCGGGCTGCTTGATCAAATCCATTGATTCCATCCGGGCCAAGAAGAAATTCTTCTGGGATTACTCCAAAAACTACAACCGGCACTGGCTGGCCGCCAATATGATGGGCGAAGCCTTCCTGGGCTTTGGGGCTTTCAATACCAAGAAGATCACCGGTCAGGATGTGGTCAATTTCTTGAAGTATCGTCAGTTGGTTGCCGAAGGGGCATTGATGGACGAAAAGGCCTTCGAAGAAACTTTGGCGAAACCGCTCAGTAAATAACTAAAAAAAAATCCAAGCAAAAAGGAGGGAGCTGTTCAAAAAAGACAGCCCCCTCCTTTTTTATTCATCTTTCCCCAATCCTTCCTCATACCCAAACTTCCTTAAAAATTTGGTGTCCTTGCTCCAGTCTTTTTCCACCCGGACCCATAGTTCCAGAAAAACTTTATTTCCCAAGAGGGTTTCCATATCCATACGGGCCTGCTGCCCGATCGTTTTCAGCATTTGCCCTTGCTTCCCGATAAGGATTCCTTTTTGTGAATCCCTTTCAACATGAATGGTCGCTTGAATATGGGTAATGGGTTTATCCTCTCGGGGTTTAAAGGATTCCACGGTAATGGCCACGCCATAGGGAACCTCCTGGGAGGTCAAGCGAAATACTTTTTCCCTGATCAATTCGCCCACCAAGAATCGTTCCGGAAGGTCGGTGATCATATCCTCCGGGAAATAGGGAGGGCCTTCGGGAAGGTAGGGCAGAAGGGCCTTTTCCAGATCTTCTAAACCTTCTCCGGTTCGAGCGGAGACGGGAATGATTTTTTCAAAAGAGAGCATTTGAGGAGCCAGGTCCATGAGGGGAAGGAGGGCCTTTTTTTTGATTAGATCTATTTTGTTGATGACCAGAAATATGGGGGTCTTGGTTTTTGATAAACGAGATTGGAGGTTAGAGGGGAGAGAAAAGCCGGCGGGAAAAGGCTCAATCAGAAGGATAATCAGGTTTACCTCTTCTAACGAACGTAAGGCCACCTGGATTAAAGACTGATTTAATAACCCTTTAGGTTCCAAGATGCCTGGAGTATCCAAGAAAACGGCTTGACCTCCTTCCAGGTGTTTTACCCCCAAAATACGGTTTCGTGTGGTTTGAGGGCGGGAGGAGACGATAGAAATTTTTTGACCCAGAAGGGCGTTCAGTAAGGTCGATTTTCCCACATTCGGGGGCCCAATAAGGGTTATAAAACCGGATTTAAATGACATATTGTTCCTAAATTAGACCACCTGGGAGTGGATCTCATTATGCCAATGGCCCGGGGGCAGTTGGCGATCAATTTTTATTTGAATATTGGTCTGGTTTAACTCATCCCTTAAGAGAAGCAGATTTTTTTTGTTGTGGCCTAAAAGGTAGTCTCCTTCTCTTGGGGCCAGTCGGAGAATAAGAGACGTACCTAAAGTTTTGTCTGTTTTTAACTTCCGGATAAGTATCCGCAGAAATAATTCCCCCCGGACCAGAGAACCAAAAGCCGGATGAAAAGGACCGGCGATTAAATCCATTCCAGGACGCAGGCCTTCGTGGTCCTGAAGGCCCAGGCGGATAACTTTTATTCCGGATTCCTCGAAAAGTTCTAGGACCTGGCTGGCTAAGGATACGGATTCATCCAGGGATAAAGGGATATACTCTCCTTTGGCAAACATCTGGGCCAGAGGGGTATCTTTGAGGATCAGGGTTGGATAAACCCTGACGAAATGTGGCCCCAGTGAGATGATTTGTTTGACTGTTTCCAGAAAGGATTCCGGGCTATCGCCAGGAAGACCCATCATCAGTTGAACCCCGATGCCTAAAGGATATTTTTTTAATAATTTTATTGTTTCAATACACTCTTGGGCGGTATGCCCTCGTTGGGATAGTTCCAAAACGTTATCATTCAGAGATTGCACACCGATCTCGAGTGACCGGACGCCCTGAAGCCATAACCAATTGATTTTTTCCTCTGTAAGGGCCTCTGGGCGGGTTGATAAACGGATGGCATTTATTTTTCGTTTCTCCAAATAGGGGGCGGTCCAGCTAAATACTTTTTCCTGAAAATCGATTGGAAGATTGGTAAAGGTCCCCCCGAAGAAGGCTATCTCTACTTTCATGCCATCTTTTTTTCGTTTGGAAGATAGCCCTGTCTCGATGAGATCGGTAAACGTTTCCTGTTCAAGGATCTTTCTCGGCCATCTAGTAATTTTTTCCTGCTGACAATAGATGCAGCGATGGGGACAGCCCATTTGAGGAAGGAAGATGGGGATAATGAAAGGGGTCATAATTGAAATAAGGCTAGAATAAACCCATAAAACTTAAAAGTAGCCATAGGAGATAAAAGGGAAAGCCAAAAATATTCATCTGTCTTGAGCCTTGAGCACAAAAAGGGCTTCTTCGGCAGCCTTTTGCTGAGCCTCTTTTTTAGTCCGACCCTGACCTTTGGCGATAACCTGGTCTTGAATGGTTACTTCCACAAAAAACATTTTATGGTGATCCGGTCCCTCTTCCCGGGAAAGGCGATAGACCGGTACTGTTTTACTCTTTCCCTGGCAGAATTCCTGTAAAAGGGTCTTGAAATCCCGACTGGTCAGGTCGTAATCTTCCTTTAGTTCCGACTCGAAAAGACGGTCGACAAAATTAGAAGCGGCTATATATCCGCCATCCAGATAGATGGCTCCGAGAAGGGCCTCCAGGGTATTGGCCAGAATGGAGGGTTTTTCCCGTCCCCCGGTCATCTCTTCCCCTTTCCCCATGAGCAAGTAGGTCCCTAAGCCTAAATGCAAGGCTAAATTGCTAAGCTTACGCTCATTTACCTGGCCGGCGCGTATCCTGGAAAGACTCCCTTCAGGCAATTCAGGATATTTTTTTAATAAGAGATCACTCAAGGTTAAGGCTAAAACAGCATCCCCCAGGAATTCCAGGCGTTCATTATGGTTCAACCCCGATTCCAGGTTTTCATTAACGAAAGAGCGATGAGTGAGGGCCTGCCTTAATAAATTGAGATCATTAAAATAATACCCTAATGTCTCCTGAAGCGGGGCCAGTGACTCGAGTATTTGTTCATCCAAAACTGTAAAAACTCCCAATTGGAAAAGGATTGTTTCAAGTTTGTTCAGGTATTACTAAATATAGCCGATTTGTGAGGTAGATACAAGGATTAGGATTGGTGCCGGGATCACCCCGGCCTTCCCTTTTGGCTTTAGGGAAGTCTATAAATAATAAAGCATTGAACAAATAATTTGTTGACAAAAAAAAAATATTAGGTATTATTCATCTTTTTATAATACGGAGTTGAGAAACCAATGAAAAGCTACATTCCAAAGCAAAATGATCTCCAAAGGGGCTGGTTCCTGATGGATGCCGAGGGCAAGGTCTTAGGCCGCTTGGCCTCAGCCGTCGCTCAACAGTTGAGAGGGAAAAATAATCCCAAATTCGTTCCCTATGCGGATACCGGGGATTTTGTGATCATCGTCAATGCCGAAAAGGTCCTTCTGACCGGCAAAAAAATGGATCAAAAGGTCTATTATCGACATACCGGATATATCGGGGGACTTAAATCAGTTACCGCCAAAAAATTGAAAGAGAACAAACCGGAAGAACTTATCCGTCAGGCCGTCAAAGGGATGCTTCCCAAGAACAGTCTTGGCAGAAAATTAAATAAAAAATTAAAGGTTTATGTTGGCCCAAGCCATCCGCATGAGGCTCAGCAACCGATTGTCTTATCTTAAGAATAATTGGAAGGGAATATGGCAGACAAGGAATATTACGCAACGGGAAAAAGGAAAGAAGCGATTGCCCGTACCTGGTTGAGACCGGGAACCGGGGAGATAACCATTAACGGTCGTCCCATAGATCGTTATTTCAGTCGTGAGACAGCTAAAATGGTTGTCCTGCAACCTCTTGAATTGACTGATACGGTAGGGAAATTTAATATTTTAGTCAATGTCACCGGTGGAGGATTAACAGGGCAAGCCGGGGCCATTAAACAGGGGATTACCAAGGCCCTGTTGGTCTATGACTCCCAATTACGTCCCGTCTTGAAGAAAGCGGGATTTATAACCCGTGATTCCAGGGTTAAAGAACGAAAAAAGTACGGTCAGAAGGGGGCCCGAGCCCGTTATCAGTATTCCAAACGTTAACGAGTCGTTTTTTATTCAAGAATTTTCAGGGGAAGGCCTCGAACAGGCCTTCCCCTTTTTTTCTTTGAGGGGTGAAAGAATATGAAAAAGGGAAAGAAGAACGTTACCGTTGTGGGGGGATCAGGATATACAGGGGTGGAACTGTTGCGCCTTTTATTTCGACATCCTGAGGTGGAAGTGGTGCGCATAACCTCCAGACAGTATGCAGGGAAGCCTGTCCACAAGATTTTTCCATCCTTGGGAAATCGAACATTACTGTTTGAGGACCCAAATATTAAAGAAATAGTAAAAGATTCGCATATCGTTTTTACGGCGGTCCCCCATCAAAAAGCCATGGAGCTTATCCCCGCTCTGCTCAACCAGTCGAAATGTAAAATAATTGATCTCAGTGCCGATTTTCGTATCCGGGAGGAAAATGTTTATGAACACTGGTATGAGGTCACCCATCAGGCCCCTTGGCTGTTGGATGAAGCCGTTTATGGCTTGCCAGAAATCCATGGACAAGAGATCAAAAAGGCCAGGTTAATCGGAAATCCCGGTTGCTATCCCACCAGTATCATTTTAGGAATCGCCCCTCTATTAAAAGAAAAGATGATAAAAACCGACCAAATCATCGCGGATTCAAAATCAGGGGTCAGCGGAGCTGGACGGTCTTTGAGCTTGGGGAGTCTTTTCTCTGAAGCCGGCGAAGGCTTTAAGGCCTATAAAGTCGGCGGGAGCCATCGCCATATCCCGGAGATAGAACAGGAATTGAGTCTGCTGGCCCGAAGACCAATTAAACTCACGTTTACTCCCCATTTGGTGCCCATGTCCAGAGGGATATTATCGACCATCTACACCAGGCCGCTGAAAAAGATTTCCTTCCGGGAATTGACCGAACTTTACCTGGACTTTTACCGAGAGGCACCTTTTATCCGCCTGTGCGATGAAGGGGAATGGCCGACCACGTTACAGATAAGAGGTTCCAATTATTGTCAGATCGGTTGGAGTCTGGATATGCGGACCGGCCATTTAATCGTCCTATCGGTCATCGATAATTTAGTCAAAGGGGCCTCCGGGCAAGCCATCCAGAACATGAATATCATGTATGGGTGGGATGAGACCTTAGGATTGACCCAACTGCCTATGTATCCCTAAGTTGGCTGATGAAAAACGTCCATCTGCGGCGTTGCCCTCATCATTCCTGGGTCTGACATATTTTAAAGTACGCCTCCTTCCACAGGATTTTGGGCGCCTGGCATCTGGTTGTTTTTGCTCAGCCGGCTTAAGACGTTTTTCAGAATTGAGAATACGAATGAATCCAGAACGAAACATTCGTCTTGTAATCGCCTATGACGGGACTGCCTATCTGGGGTGGCAGAGGCAGAAAGAACATCCTACGGTTCAAGGGACCATTGAAGACGTCCTTAGCCGATTAACCCAACAAAATATAACTCTTAATGGTGCCGGAAGGACTGATGCCGGGGTTCATGCATGGGGGCAGGTCGCCAGTTTCAAGACTCGTTCGGATTTGCCCGCGGCCAAATTGGAAGGGGCCTTAAATGCCCTTTTGCCACGGGATATCTTGATCCGCCATGTTCAGGAGGCACCCCCAACTTTTCATGCCCGCTATTCTTCGCAAGCCAAGATCTATGATTATATGATCCATAGTCAGAGGCATCCTTCTCCTTTTTTACGCCACTATGCTTGGGCCATCCGGGAGCCCGTAGACCTGGAGTTGATTAAGGAAGGTCTCTTGATTCTGAAAGGAGAACAGGATTTTTCCAGTTTTCAGACTCAAGGCAGTGAGGTCTCCAGCCCAGTGCGCATCCTCTATCAAGCTAGGGTGCTTCCCATTCCTTGGGCCGGTTTTCGTCTTAGGTTCAAAGCGAACGGTTTTCTAAGACATATGGTCCGCAATATGGTTGGGATACTCCTCCGGCTGGGACTAAAACGAATCACCCTGGAAGACTTACAAGCGGCTATTCAGGCAAAAGACCGCTCTAAAACAGGTGAAATGGCCCCGCCTCACGGATTGTTTTTACGTAAGGTGATATATCCTCCAAGTTCATTCGACTTGTAAAGGGGAGTCGGTCATCCTTTTTCCGGACTGATTGTTTCGGAGATTGTTTTGTAAATACTTCGAAAAGCTTCATCAAACCCGGTCAAAGGCAGACGACCAATCTCTATGTATTTGAGGACGACTTCTTTAGCCACCTTTAAGACGGCTTCTTCTACCGGTTTCATCAAGGCAGTCCCTCCTCTCCTCTGGGTGTTTGGGGGCCCCGGCAGAGGGAAGAAGGCGATTTCTTTCCGCCAGGACCCCACGATAAGAAGAACCTTGCCAGCCCTCCCTGAGGAGAAGATAACCCAGGGGCCAAAAGAAAATCAAGGAATTGTTTTCTTGCCGAATTTTTATAATTTGAGTTGCGGAACATCATAAATGACTATTTAAAAATTAGCGAATTTAACATGGCTGATTATCAAAGCCTGTGCTATATAAAAGTCTGATGAAAACAGTGGCTAAAAGGTTTTACCTTTAGAAGAGAACGGTATGAGCAGGCATATCCAACTTCTTCCAGAATCTTTAATTAACCAGATCGCTGCCGGAGAGGTAGTGGAAAGGCCGGCATCGGTCGTCAAGGAATTGCTGGAAAATTCCGTGGATGCCGGGGCCATTGATATTCAGGTGGATATCCTTAATGCCGGAAGGACCGCTATTCGGGTTACGGATAACGGCCGGGGAATGTCAAAGGAAGATCTGCTCCTGGCCGCTGAACGGCATGCCACCAGCAAGATAAGAGAATATGCCGACTTGATGAGCTTGCGATCCATGGGGTTTCGCGGTGAGGCCCTGCCCAGTATTGCGGCTGTCAGTCGGATGACCATTCATTCCGTCCCCCAAGAGGGGGGAGTCGGGCACCGACTGGAGATTTTCGGGGGGCATAAAACGGAAATTCAGGAAGCGGGCGGGGTTGGCGGAACCCTGGTCGAGGTCCAGGATCTTTTTTATAATACACCGGCGAGAATGGCCTTTTTAAAAAGCCCTCGGGTCGAGTGGCAGCAGATCCAAATGGCCTTCGAACGGGTGGCCTTGGGATTTCCGGAATGCCGATTGGAATTAACGCATAACGGGAAAAAGATCTTTCAGCTTTTCCCGGACCGGAATCTGAGCCTTCGAGTTCAGGATTTGTGGGGCAAGGAAAAAACAGCCAATCTGATCACGGTGAATTTTGAAGAAGATCGGATTCGAATTTACGGTTTTATCTCTCCTGCCCATCTCCATGAAAGGTCCTCCAGGCATATGGCCTTTATCGTTAACCAACGATGGGTCCGTAGTCCTTTGCTCTATCCTGCCATCCTGCGTGCCTATGGGCAGATGATCCCTTCGGGACGTTTCCCGGTTATCCTCCTCTGGATGGATGTGCCCCCTGAACTAATCGATATCAATATCCATCCCACCAAACAAGAAGTGCGTTTTAGTCAGACTACTTGGATCCAAACGCTGGTCGGTAAGGCCCTGGCCAGGGCCTTACAATCGCATTTTCCTAAATGTGTCAGTCCGGAAAAGGATGTCTCCCATTACCAGTGGAGCCAACCTCCGAGCCAAAAGTTTCTTTTTAAAGAAAGACAACTCCCGCCTTATCTGACCTCAGTTAGGTCTGGAGAAGTCTCTCACTCTTCTCAATTGGGAGGTCCTCCGAAGAGTCTTTGCCTGGACGGTTCACCGGATTTGCTTGATAAAAAAGTGGTTGGAGTTGAACAGAAGGCCAAAGAAGAAGGATTTTCCGGATTAACTATTCTGACTCAACTTCAAGGCACCTATCTGGTCGGGTTTTTAACCAGTGGTCTTATTTTAATCGATCAGCATGCAGCCCACGAGCGTATCCTCTATGAGCAATACCTTAAACAACGGCAGAGCGGCGGAGTTCCCTCTCAATATCTTCTAGTTCCCCTGTCTGTCGAGCTATCTCCCGGAGAAGCTGGCGACTTGGAGGGGGTCCGAACAGAGATGATGACCTTAGGATTTGAGATAATGTCCGCCGGCGGGAATACCTGGTGGATAAAGGCTATCCCGGCGGGGATGAGTCCAGGGCAAGCGGAAACGGCCTTTCGGGAAATCTTGGAGGAATTAAGAACCCATGGCAATTGGTCTTCTCCAGAGGGTTTTTTGACTGCCGTGATAAAACTTATGGCCTGCCATAGCGCCATCCGGGCCGGGCAAATTTTAAGTGAAGAGGAAATAAGGTTCTTACTGGTCCAACTCGATCATGCCGAGTGTCCGTCCCATTGCCCTCATGGCCGCCCTCTGTGGATTGAGATTTCCTGGGAGGAGATTGAAAAACGATTCAAACGAAGATGATCGAAAAGGCAGATCGTCCCAAAGTGGTTATTATCACCGGTCCAACGGCGGTGGGTAAATCCGGCCTAGCCCATCGCTTAGCCCAAGCCCTAGGGGGAGAAATCATTAATGCCGATTCCATGCAGGTTTACCGCCTGATGGATATCGGAACGGCTAAACCTTCCTTACGGGAACGACAAGAAGTGCCGTACCATCTGATCGATATCATTGATCCGGATCAACCCTTTGATGCTTCCATGTTTAGATCCCGGGCCTCTGCTGTTGTCAGGGATCTTCAGGAGAGAAAGAAGCCGACCTTGGTGGTGGGGGGAACCGGATTATATCTCAGGGTTCTGCAAAGGGGAATTTTCTCCTGTCCAACTTCCAACCCGGAGATCCGCAAGCGATTGAAGCAAAAGGCTTCCGAGGAAGGTCCGGAGTCTCTTTGGACCCGGCTGAAGGAAGAGGATCCGATAGCCGCTGAACGGATTCATCCAAGGGATACCTTTCGAGTGATCCGGGCCCTGGAAGTCTGGGAAATGACCGGTCAGCCTATCTCCCAATGGCAGCTATGGGATCGAGAGGGGGATTCGGAATTCAATCTCCTTTGGATCGGCCTGACCTTGGATCGGAAGGTGCTTTATCAGAGAATAAATGAGCGGGTAGAGGCAATGCTCGCTCAAGGCTTTTTAGAGGAGGTCCGCACTCTTCTTAACAGTGGATATTCTTCTGATTTGAACTCAATGAAATCTTTGGGATATCGCCATCTGGCCGGAGTTCTCCAGGGGTTGGGGACATTGGAAGAGGCTAAGGAAAAGATAAAACGAGATACCCGGCATTACGCCAAACGACAATTGACTTGGTTGTCCAAGGAGAGTAATTTGAAGTGGTATTCTCCGGAGGAATTTGATAAAATTCATTCAACACTGCTTGATTTCTTAAAAGACCCATAAGTCATGTCCATTCCTAACATTATTACTCTGATTCGAATTATCCTGATTCCCTGGTTCGCCATCCTTTTGATTAATGGTTCTTTTAATCAGGCCTTATGGGTTTTTGCCGGGGCGGCGATGAGCGATATGTTGGACGGACTGATCGCCCGCTGGTTCTCCCAAAAGACCCGCTTGGGCTCCTTTTTAGACCCCATCGCCGATAAAATGTTATTGTCCACTGCTTTTATCTCCCTGGCGGTATTAAAGGAAATACCGGTCTGGTTATCGGTCATCGTTATCAGCAGGGATGTGGTCATCCTTGTGGGGGTCAGCATCCTATTTTTGAATCAAGTCCATTTGGAAATTAAACCGACCGTAATCAGTAAGATAACGACGATATTTCAATTGTTATTAGTCCTGCTGATCCTTTCTTCTGGATATATTCATTTTGCCGACTGGCTAAGGCAGGGATTAATCCTGACGACCTTGGTCTGTACCATCCTTTCAGGGCTCCATTATGTTTATTCCGGTTTGAAGATTTTAACCTGATCATCATTCAAAAATATTGGGCCTTTTTCCTTGACACTCATGTCAATTATTGTTAATTATAGAAGATTAACAGGCACGTAGCTCAGGGGGAGAGCGCTACCCTGACACGGTAGAGGTCATGGGTTCAAGACCCATCGTGCCTACCAATTATAACAAGGAGTTAGCCGTATGGGTTGGCTCCTTTTTTGTTTATAATCCTTAATGATAACTTGTTAAGATGCTGGAGTCTTGGAGGTCTCGCAGTCGGTTGCCTCCCTGTTCTTGTGCCCTCTACGCCACCTAAGAGAAAAGCAGAGACCAGATAAATTCTTGACATTCCCATAAAAAAAAAATAAAATTATAAATTTATTATTTTGAAGAAAATCGGACAATGTTTGAATCCCTCAGCGACCGCCTGAACTTGACCTTCAAGAAACTGAAGGGCCAGGGAAAACTGACAGAAGCCAATATGAAGGATGGCCTTCGGGAGGTCCGAATGGCCTTACTCGAAGCCGATGTCCATTATAAGGTGGCCAAGGATTTTATCGAACGGGTACGGGAACGGTCTTTGGGCCAAGAGGTTCTGGCCAGCCTGACCCCGGCTCAGCAGGTCATTAAGATTGTCCAGGAAGAGCTGACTGACTTAATGGGAGTGGCCAGGCAGGATCTCAATTTAGCCGGGCGATCCCCAATTATGTTAATGCTGGCGGGCCTGCAAGGGTCAGGGAAAACCACCACCGCCGGGAAACTGGCTGTATATTTAAAAGGAAAAAATTTCAAACCCGGGTTGGTTCCGGCCGATATCTATCGGCCAGCGGCTATCGCTCAGCTTCATAAAGTGGGCGAGCAGGCCGGGGTTGATGTTTATCCTTCTGATCCGAAAATTAATCCGGTGGAGCTTTGTTCCCGAGCCGTAGAATGGGCCCGTCAGCTTGGATTGAATCCCCTGATTTTGGATACGGCCGGTCGTCTCCATATCGATCAGGATTTAATGACCGAGCTTAGGCAGATTAAAGAAAGGATCAGGCCTAACGAAATTCTTCTGGTGGCAGATGCCATGACCGGTCAGGACGCCATCAATGTGGCCCAGAAATTTAATGAATGGTTGGAGATTACGGGTGTTATCCTGACCAAGATGGAAGGGGATGCCCGTGGAGGGGCCGCATTGTCCATCAAAGCGGTCATTCAAAAACCGATTAAATTTATAGGGGTTGGAGAGAAACTGGAGGCTCTGGAATCTTTTTATCCCGATCGGATGGCCTCCCGGATCTTGGGCATGGGTGATGTCCTGTCCTTGATCGAGAAGGCCCAAGTCCATTTCGACCAGAAACAGGCCCTGGAACTGGAAAGGAAGCTTCGTAAAGAGACGTTTACTTTAAATGATTTTAAAGACCAGCTCCGGCAGATAAAAAAGATGGGCTCTTTGGAACAAATGATCCAAATGATTCCAGGAGTGAACCGGATTAAAGGTCTAAAAGATATGAGGCCGGACGAAAAAGAGTTGACCCGGACCGAGGCCATCATCAATTCCATGACCTTGGATGAGCGAAGGAATTATCAAATTATCAACGGAAACCGCCGGCGGCGTATCGCCAAAGGGAGCGGCACTACGGTTCAGGATGTCAATAAATTGCTGAAAAATTTTGAACAGATGCAAAAGATGCTCAAACAATTCAACAAAGGGGGCCGCAAGGCTTTCAAAAGAGGGCACTTGCCTTTTTAGGGACGATTCGTTACTATATCAGAATTAAGTATTTTATAAGGAGAACGAGGAGTATATTATGGCGATTAAGATCAAATTGGCCCGCATGGGGGCCAAGAAAAAACCTTTTTACCGTATGGTGGTGGCCGAATCCGGTGCTCCGAGGGATGGGCGGTTTATTGATATCGTCGGGACCTACGATCCCAACAAAGAACCCGCGGCCGTTTCTTGGAAAAAAGATGTCTTGCAAAAATGGCTTTCTGTGGGGGCCGAGCCGACCACGACCGTAAAAAATTTAATTCGTTTCAGCGGCGTACTAAAGGGTTAAGATGTATCGGGGCGGATGCCTCAGCCCTCTCCTGTGAACAAACATACCCGTTAAATGGATCCACTGGTACAAATGACCATGGAGCATAAGCGGAAGTATTCTGTTATGGATAACCGGGAACTCTCAAGGAGGAGGTAAGCGGCATGAAAGAGCTGGTAAAGTACATTGCTAAGGCGTTGGTGGATCATCCGGATCTAGTGGAAGTTAATGAAATAGAAGGCGAACAAACATCGGTCATCGAACTAAAGGTGGCTAAAGAGGATCTGGGAAAGGTCATCGGAAAACAGGGGCGAACGGCCCGGGCAATGCGGACGATATTAAGTGCCGCCTCTACAAAGTTGAGAAAAAGGTCGGTTTTGGAAATTCTGGAATAAGACTATTAAGTTGAATCCACTGGGCTATTTGTTAATCGGAGAGGTCGCCAAACCTCATGGATTGCGCGGCCAAATAAAAGTCCATTCCTATGCTTCCTCTCCCGACAGTTTTTCCAAGGGACGTCGGGTTTTTTTGGGCCGAGGAGAAGGGGTAAAGGAATGGGTAATTGCTAAAACATCATCTCAGGGAGCGTGGGTTCTTCTCTCATTACAAGGTCTGGAAAATCGCCAACAGGCCGAAGCGCTGGCGGGGTTTTCCATCTATCTGCGGGAGGAGCAGCTGGAGGTTCTGCCTGAAGGAGAATATTACTGGTACCAGCTAATCGGCTGTAGGGTTTATAATGACCAAGATCAGTTTTTGGGTGTTTTAGACGGGATACTTTCAACGGCGGCCCATGACATTTGGGCTGTCCGGGACGGGGAAAATGAAATCCTTCTCCCCGCAGTGGAAGAATTTATTTTTTCGGTTGATAAGGGGAAGAAAGAAATAAGGGTCCGGAGTGTGGAAGGGCTCACAGTAAAGCATGATCATTGATATTCTGACTCTTTTCCCCGGTTTTTTTGTTTCTCCCTTAACAGAGGGGATTGCCTGTCGGGGGATTGAAAAGGGGCGAATCAAAGTGCGTATTTTCAATCTGCGGGATTTTGCTGCAGATCGGCATCGCACAGTGGATGACCGGCCCTTTGGAGGAGGGGCCGGGATGATTTTGAAACCGGACCCTATCGTTCGGGCCCTCCATTTGCTGAAAGGGCTGCCGGGGCCAACCCCTTGGGTTATACTGCTAACGCCACAGGGCATCCCCTTAAAACAGGCTCGGGTAAAAGAATTGGTTGATTCTTCCCGCCGACTCATCCTGATTTGCGGGCGTTATGAAGGTGTGGACGACCGTATAGGTGATTTTTTTTGTGATGAACAGATGTCGATCGGAGATTATGTGCTGGGCGGCGGGGAACCAGCAGCTTTGGTCGTCTTAGATGCCGTCATCCGGCTGATTCCCGAAGTCATGGGTTGCGCCGATTCCGGGAAAGAAGAATCATTTGAAGAAGACTTATTGGAATACCCCCAGTACACCCGTCCTAGAGAGTTTAAAGGGTATAGGGTCCCGGATGTTTTATTCTCCGGAGATCATGAAAAGATTCGGGCCTGGAGACGTCGTCAGGCCATGGACAGGACGTTAAAAAGACGGCCCAATCTAATCCGCGAAGATCGATTAAGCCCTGACGATCTGGTGGTCTTAAAGTCTTTGAAAAATTAAAAAGTAAGCGATCCCTGTAGACCCGCATGTATGACGGGCCGGCAGGAAGAAAAATCGGTTGTAGGATTCGGAATCGGCAACCGCTAGTAAAATGTCATTTTGTATGAAGGAGCAAAGCGATGGATGCCTTGACTATGGTGGAGAGAGAACAAATGCGGGCGGATCTTCCCGACTTCAGACCCGGAGATCAGATAAAGGTCCATGTTAAAATTAAAGAAGGGGAAAAAGAGCGGATCCAAGTTTTTGAAGGAGTGGTAATCCGGAAGAGAAAGGGGAGCACCGGGGCAACCTTTACGGTTCGAAAGGTTTCTTATGGTGTTGGTGTTGAACGTATTTTTCCGCTTCATGCCCCAGCTATTGATCGGATAGATGTCGTCAGTTTGGGGAAAGTGCGTCGGTCTCGGTTGTATTATTTGCGGGAATTGAAGGGGAAAGCCGCCCGGATAAAAGAACGTCGGGTTGTCTCGGGGGCCTAACCAGCACCGATTCCCGGGCTCAGTTAGAGTATGGCCTCCCTCATCCGTTCGGGGAAGGGAGGCCTTTGGGACTCTCGAATACTCCTCCGCTAATTCCCAATCCCTGAACTAAAATTCACTTCATGGACACGTTTGTCGTGGTATCGCCTAGAATGCCCATTGATTTTTATGAAAATTCCCTTAGCCAGCTTGGGCAGGTTTCCATAGCAGGAGTTGATGAAGTTGGAAGGGGCCCCTTGGCCGGACCGGTTGTAGCCGCCGCAGTTATTTTCCCTCAGGGAGTCTTTATTCCCGGGGTAACAGATTCTAAAAAGTTAACCCCCCAAAAAAGAGAACTCCTTTTCCCTCTGATCAAAGCCAAAGCCCTGAGTATCGGTCTGGGGCTTCTCAGTCCCAAGGAAATAGACCGAATCAATATCCTGCAGGCCTCCTTAAAAGCTATGGAGGAGGCCATAAGCCGTTTGAAGGTCAAACCTGATCTTGTTCTGGTGGATGGAAATAGACCGTTAACCCTATCTTGCCGACAAGAATGTTTGATCCAAGGCGATAGCCGTAGCCATGCTGTCGGGGCCGCTTCCATCGTGGCCAAGGTTGTGCGGGATAAACTTATGGAATCTTGGCATCCCCGATTTCCTCAATATAATTTTTTTAAGAATAAGGGGTATGGGACCGCTGAACACCTTCTGGCCTTGAAAAAATATGGGGTTTGTCCTCTCCATCGTTTAAGTTTTAAGGGAACCATCTCCGATGAGATCAGGAAGAATAGCTAAAGACGTTCGAAGCCGGACCGGACAAAAAGGAGAAGATTTGGCCTGCGAACTTTTAATAAAGAAGGGATACAAAGTCATTCAGAGAAATTATAAATCCTCTCTAGGAGAGATTGATATTATCGCTCGGGAGGAAAAAACGTTGGCCTTTGTCGAGGTCAAAACCCGATTGACCTCGGATTACGGCTCGGCGAAATGGGCAGTGGGACCTCAAAAGCAACGAAAACTGTCTCTAGTGGCCCTGGATTATCTAAAACGCCATGCCCTGATGGAACAGGCAGCTCGATTTGATGTCGTAGCCATAGACCTTAGTCCGGGGGAAGAAAGGGTCGAATTGTTCCGAAATGCCTTCGATCTGGCCTATTAGGAGTTCAATGTTCGATGTTAAAGGTTCAATGTTGGACATTTCGGCAATCTATTACTTCGGCAATTAAATACTTAAAGATAGAGTCAGGGGGGCTTGTTTTTGCCGTTGTCCAAAGGTTACCCGATGGG
>Ga0233425_10003992_pt1 | contig 25616 bp, 20 predicted proteins | sample Watercolumn_Towu_2_FD_181712 | JGI IMG/M metagenome (GOLD analysis project Ga0233425, IMG submission 181712) | Freshwater microbial communities from Lake Towuti, South Sulawesi, Indonesia - Watercolumn_Towuti2014_140_MG | ecosystem: Environmental > Aquatic > Freshwater > Lake | place... | reverse complement strand
TGCCGAGCGCGAACGGACAGAGGGCGAAGGCGATGCACGCCGCCGCCGCCGTCCAGGGCCCTGTACCGGTCCAGCGGCGCACCAGGGGCCAGGTGGCCAGGGCCGAGACAGGCAGGGACAGCAGGAGTGCCAGGTTGAAGGCCGTGAGAGGCCCGATGAACGGGCGCAGGGGGGTGATCGCGAGCAGCGGCAGCCAGCCGATGTAGCGGGCCTCCAGCACCCAGGGGAAGCCCGCCTCGCGGGTGTGCAGCAGCGGCTCCTGACCCGAGACGATGCGCCAGATCCGCTCGCCGCACCAGACGTGGTGCGGGCCGAAGATCGAAGGGGCGACGGTGTGGGCGGGATCGAGCGGGAGCGGCCAGAACAGGGCGGCCACGACGGCGAGGGGCACCAGGAAGGTGAGTGCGAGGGCGAGGAGGGTCGCTCGCCGCTGGAGCAGCCAGGTCGGCGCCATGGACGCGGCAGGACCCGCGGACTCGTGGAGAGCGGATGGCATTCCGCGGAGTGGCACTCCTGATCGGTGCACGAAGCCGGTAACGGCCAGGGTGCAGGTCCGGGCCTGCTTTGCTCACTCTTTACCGCCCGGCCACCACCACCGCCCTCGGGCCAGCCCGGATCCCGGGGCTGGCGGCGAGAACGGCGCGGGCTACCTTGCCCGACCGCGAGGTGCCCGTGCACACCAAGTCCCGCCGCCTCCTCGAAGCCGCGCTCATCCTCGCCATCCTGGGTGTGCTGGGGCTCATCGGGGCGCTCCTCGCGCGCCTCCACCGGCGCGACGGCGACCCCGGGTCGGGAGGAACGCTGACTCCCAACCTGGAAGACCGCGCGGCGTCCATGCCCGGGCGGCCCCACTTCATCCCGGACTTCGTACGCGATCCGGGTTCCGTCGGGCGCATGCGGACCTACACCTACTCCACCAACGCCGATGGCATGCGCGATCGGGAGCGCAGCATGCAGAAGCCCGCGGGCACCTTCCGCATCTTCGTGGCGGGCGAATGCGTCTGCTTCGGCAACGGTGTGGCCGACGACGAACCCTGGCCGGCGGTGCTCGCGGGGCTGCTGGCCGAACGCCATCCGGATCGGACCTTCGAGGTCCTCAACGGCGGCGTGCCCGGCGTGCGGCCCATGGAGATCACCTGGCGGCTGCGCGATCTGGGGCTCGCCTTCCAGCCCGACCTCGTGATCTTCTCTCCCGGCACAGACAGCGTCTTCCTGGCGCCCCACCAGGGGCTGGGCAGCGAGGTGCGCACCACCCTGACCGAGGAGGAGTACGGCCGGGAGTTGGGCATCTACCAGCAGGCCCTGGGCCAGGCGGCCGACCTGTGCGCCCAGCGGGGTATTCCGATGGTGCTGGTCACCCCGACCTTCAACTCGTTCGGCCTGCCGGACATCCAGCGCTGGGTGGACACGCTCCAGCGGGTAGCCCGCGAGCGCGGCCTTCCCGTCCTCGACACCTGGACCCTGTTCCGCGAGGCCGAGGAGCGGGAAGGCCTGGTGGTGGAGCGAGCGGGGGACGTCCAGCGCCTGGTGAGCCACGCAGGGGAGGCTCGCGTGCTGCTGGAGGTGCCCTTCGAGGACCGGAACACCTTCTACATCGCGCCCGAGATCTACACCTGGCTCGACGCCCACCCGGAGGTGGGGCCGGCGTACTCCATCGACGAGAACCATCCCAACGCCCGCGGACACCGCCTCATCGCGGCGCAGGCCCTGGCGCTGCTGGAGCGCGAGGGGCTCCTCGAGGTGCGACCCAGGGCTGCCGCGCCAACAGGTGGTCCCGCAGGGCCGCCGCCACCAGCCGGTGGCCCACCTCGTTGAGGTGGCAGTCGGTGATGAAGGTGGAGCAGGAGACCGGGTTCTCGTCCAGGTAGGCGTAGATCTCCCGGGCGATGGGCCGCGGCGAGGTGTCCGGATCCCGCCGGGCCTCGAGAAGCACCTCGGGCTGGCCGTCCCGGTACCGCACGAGCCGCTGCACGGCGTCGGCGCTCCCCTCCCAGCGCAGGCCGTCCCGCCGCTCGCGTTCGTCCAGCAGGGCAGGCAGGTCCACGAGGGGGAAGCGACTCCCCAGCACCTCGAGGAAGATGCCGCTGAACTCGGCATACCGCGCCGGCTCGGGGAAGAAGGTGTTGGCCGGGTCCCGCACCACGGAGCACGCCAGGCCCCTGGCCTCGGCCAGGGCGAGCAGCCGCTCCAACGCGTCGCGGTAGGCGGCGGGGGTGCGCAGGAACATCGGCAGGGCGTCGTTGACACCCAGGATCAGGAAGTAGAAGTCCACCTGGAAGCGGGCCGCGACGATCTCGAGGAAGGGGACGGCCTCGTCGGTGAGCCGGCAGGGCGTCCCGAGGTTCAGCACCTCCAGGACCGGGGCGCCCGGCAAATCCAGCAGCAGATCCTGCAGCAGGTAGGGGAAGTCGAGCCGGTCGTTGACCCCCTCGCCGAAAGTGATGCCGTCGCCGAGACAGGCGATGCGAAAGGTCCCCCGTGGCTTCTCGGGGTTCCAGTCGCGGGGGCCCCGGAAGCCCTGGCCGTTGGTGGTGCAGTCGTAGTACCGCTTGCGCCGGTAGGGGTCCGGATCACCGATCCCCACGTAGAAGGGGAAGTCCGGCATCTCGATGTCCCGGTAGACCCGGTTGGGCGCGAAGCGCATGTAGCGCAGCGCGCGCCCGTCGACGGTCTCCTCGGCCTGCACCAGCGGCGGGTGGATGGTGAGGCCTCCGCGCTGGCAGCCAAAGCCACCCCCGAGCCGACCAAGCGGCCAGATCGGCGGCAACGCCAGGGTCGCGGCTCCGCCCACCGCCAGCGAACGCAGCAGATCGCGGCGCGACCATGCCCTGGCGTTTCGGGATCGCATGGCTAGAGCAGCCGTGCCGCATCCAGCCCGTGCCGGGCGGGGAGCGCCGGCGCCGGCACCTTCGTTCTGTCGCGCTGAGCCTCGACGACGAACCCGTCCAGGACGAGCCAGTCCATGTCCGTGCGCAGGAACGTGGCCAGGGCGTCCTCGGGCGTGCACACGATGGGCTCCCGCACGTTGAAGGAGGTGTTGAGGATCATGGGCACGCCGGTGAGGCGGAAGAACTCCCGGATCACCCTGTAGAAGGCGCCGTGGATGGCCTCCGTGACGCTCTGGAGGCGGCAGGTGCCGTCCACATGGAGCGCGGACGGGATGAGGGCGGCCTTCTCGGGCTTCACCCGGCCGACGAGGAGCATGTAGGGGCTCGGCCGCGCGAGGTCGAAGAAGGCGCCGACCTCCTCCTCCAGCACGCTCACCCCGTAGGGCCGGAACCACTCCCGATGCTTCACCCGGGCGTTGAGGACCTCCTTCATGTCCGCGCGGCGCGGGTCCGCCAGGATGCTGCGGTGCCCGAGCGCCCGCGGGCCGCACTCCATCCGGCCCTGAAACCAGGCCACGATCTGACCTTCGGCCAGCTTGCCGGCCACGAACGCGGCCAGCTCGTCGCCCTCCAGGAGGCGTGACGCCACCCCGTCTGTCGCCAGCAGCCGCCGGATGCGGTCCCGGCTGTAGGCCGGACCCAGGAAGGCGCTCTCCATGCGGGACCCGCGCGGGACGCCGAGACGCGCGTGCGACACGAAGCTGGCGGCGCCGATGGCGGAGCCCGCGTCGCCCGCGGCCGGCTGGACGAACAGGTCCTCGAAGGGGGTCTCGTCCAGGATGCGTCGGTTGGTGAGGACGTTGAGGAACACCCCTCCGGCCGCGCAGAGCCGCCGCTGGCCGGTCTGCGCGTGGACGTGCCGGGCCATGTCCAGCACGATCTCCTCCACCCGGGCCTGGAGGCTCGCGGCCACGTCCTTGTGGCGGGTCTCGAGCTCCGTGTCCGGGGCGCGTTCGGGGCCGAAGAGGTCCAGGAAGGCCCGGCTGTACATCCGCGTGCCCCGGTTGAGGGAGAAGAACGCCGGATCCATGCGGAAGCTGCCGTCTGGGCAGGAGGGTACGCAGCGGCGGAAGGCGTCGAGGTAGGTGGGCGCGCCGAAGGCCGCGAGCGCCATGACCTTGCCTTCTCCTTCGAACACGCGAAAACCAAGGTAGGTGGAGACGATGGAGTAGAGGAGCCCCAGGGAATTGGGGTAGCGCAGCTCCTGCTCGATCCGGATCTCCGTCCCGCGGGCACTGCCCCAGGTGGCGCTCGCCCACTCGCCGATGCCATCGACCGTGAGGATGGCCGCCTCGTCGAAGCCCGAGGCGTAGAAGGCGCTGGCGGCATGCGACATGTGGTGCTTGACGAACAACACCGGGCCGTCGTAGCCGAGGCGATCCCGCACCGTGACCGGGAAGCTCAGGCGCTCCTCCAGCCAGGCCGGCAGCATGGCCCGGAAGTTGGGGAAGGATGCCGGCCAGGCGTTGACATGCCCCACGACGGTCCGGGCCAGCTTGAGGTAGGGCTTCTCGTAGAAGGCGACGGCGTCGAGGTCCCAGACAGCGATCCCGCCCTCCTGGAGGCAGGCGTTGATGGCCTGGATGGGAAAGGCATTCGAGTACTTCTCGCGATTGAACCTCTCCTCCTGCGCGGCCGCGACGATGCGGCCGTCCGACACGAGCGCCGCGGCGGCGTCGTGGTAGTGGCACGAGACGCCCAGGACGTGGATGGGCTTGCCCACCTAGATGCCCGCGTAGATGAACGTCACCACCGCCACGGGTGTGACCTGGTAGACCAGGAAAGCCACCAGCGCCAGCGCCAGGAGTACCACGGACAGGGTCCAGAGGCGCTCACGGACGATGAGGCGCACCGTCTGCACGAGGATGTAATGCAGCTTCCTCACGTGGGTGACTCCAGGTCGTCCGCCCCGTACCCCGACGCCGGCTGCCAGTAGGAATCCAGCCCCGGTGGATCCCGCCGCACCAACCGCCGCTGGAACAACAGGACCAGGCCCCGGGTGAGCCCGATGCCCACGAAGTACAGGACGACGATACCGGCCGCGAGCGCCCAGCTCTGCACCAGGCGGACGAGGGAACGGAGGAGGCGTCGGAAGGCGGTGAGCACGGGGACTCCGGAATTCCGGTATATCACGGTCCCGCCGGGAGTGACGGTGAGCAGCCCCCCACCGCGGCGGCCAGGGCCTCCAGCTCCGCGGCGACCCCGGGTGCGTCGAAGTCCCTGGTGAGGGCCGCGAGGGCCTCCGATCGGGACATCCGCCCGCGCCGCACGAGTCGGGCCAGCTCCACGTGGTAGAAGGTGAGTCCGAAGCGGTCGATGTCCAACCAGGCGCTCAGCAGGCTCAAACGGCAGCAGGAGCGGTTCGACGGGTTCGGGTAGGTGGGGACGAGCGGTCGCCAGTCCAGCTCCCGGGCCAGGACCGCTGGCCAGTCCTCCTCCTCCTCGTGGTACCAATGGGGCGAGAGCAGGGTCAAACCTCCCGCCCCCCGGGCTTCCTCCAGCGTGGCCGGCAGCTTCGCCAGCGCCGGATCGGCCTCTCGCAGGCGGGCGAGCAGCTTCGCCGTCCCCCGGGTCGCCGCCTGGAGCTCGCGGCCATCGCCAGGCACGGCGTCCAGGTGACCGGGCGACCAGCCCGACACCACCAGGCCGATGCCCTCGGCCTGGGCGGCCCGGGTGACGCTCCAGGCCTGCCACAGCCCGCAGGCCGTGCAGATGGACGCCCCGGAACCGGGCGCGAGGGCGGCGCGGTAGAGGCCATGGATGGACCGGTCCACGAGGTGGAGCCAGTCCAGCCCCAGGATCGCCGTGGCCCGGCGCACATTGTCGATGGCCGCCTCCTGTTCGAAGCCGTTGTCCGGCGTGAAGACCAGGGGGCGCATCCCGTAGCGGCGCACCAGGAGGAGGAGGGCCGAGACGCTGTCCGCGCCGCCGTTGCAGTGGACCAGGACGTCGTGCTGGCCGCGGCCCCGGTGGCGGCGCAGCTCCTTCTGCAGGTCGGTGGGCTCCAGGCGTGGCGACGGTCGCGCTCGCCGTGCGGCCGCGCACCGGTCGCAGATCCCCTCCGCGTCCAGCACCACGTGGGGTGGGATCTCGGGCAGCACGCAAGTGCGGCAGGTTCTGCGAGCGGGGGTGGGCATGAGCACGCCGGGGGAGGATGGACGACGCGGGCGGTCCGGTACGCTGCCGTACCGCGGGGAGCGCGGGTATTGCTACCGAAGGGGGGAGCGCATATTCTCGCGCTCCGCGAGGCACCATGCGCACCAGGATCGAGAGTCTCCCGCGGCCCGTTCGCGCCTGCCGGCGGTGCGTCCTCGTGCACAGCCCTCCCGATGTGGTGGTGGACGAGGAGGGGGTGTGCAGCATGTGCCGGGCTGCCGAGCTGGAACGAGCCTGCGGGGTGCGCCCGCCCCCCCTGCTGGAGACGGACCTCACGCGGATCCTGGCGAAACACCGGGGCCGCCAGAAGTACGATTGCCTCTGCATGCTGAGCGGCGGAAAGGACAGCACCGCCGCCCTCTACTACGCCCGCAGGCGCTACGGCCTGAACCCGCTGGCCTTCACCTTCAACCACGGCTTCGTGCCCGAGGAGACCCTCGCCTGCGTCCGCCGCACGGTCCGAATCCTCGGCGTGGATCTGATCACATTCGAATCATCAGCGATGAAGGGACTATTCCGGCGAGTCGTGAAGTCCAGATCGCGAGCCGCCATCTGTCCCGTCTGCTCCCTGTGGTACATGCAGGTGACCTACGAGATCGCGGCACGTTTTGGCATCCCCCTGATCATCTCGGGCTGGACCAAGGGGCAGACCTCCTCATCGACGAGCCCGATCCTCTCCAAGTGTGCGTGCAACACCAACGGCGTGGAGTACGCCTCCATGGTGCGGGACACGGCCGCGTTCATGGCCCAGGCGGTCCGGGAGGAACCCGGCTTCCGCGAGTTTCCGGTGAACATGGAGGGCGTCCTCCAGATCGCGAAGAAAAAATACGGTTCCAAGGCGACAGTCCTGTCCCCGCACTGGTTCCTGGACCTGGACGTGGAGCAGTACGTGAAGGTGCTCCAGCGTGAGCTGGAGTGGACCTGGCCCGCCCGATCCTACCCTCGGGGGACCACCAACTGCGAGCTGAACTTCCTCGCGACCTTCCTCACCGTGAAACACTACGGGTTCTCCCATTACCACATCGAGGCGAGCAAGCTCATCCGCGCGGGCCTGCTGACCCGGGAGGAGGCCATCGAACGGCTGGAGTTGGACTTCGACGACGATCTGCTGGCTGGGATCCTGACCCGCCTCGACTGCACCCTGGACGACCTGTGACCTCGTCGCCGGCGGGAGTCTGTGCATGAAGGCCTGCGGCCGTGCGCTGCTGATCCTCGCGGGCCTCGTCGTCGGGGTCTTCGGTGCCGAGGGGTTGGCGCGTTGTATCCGTGCGCCCGTGGGGGCGGACCTGTTGTTCGCGTACACGCCCATGGGCATGCCGGCAGGTTTCTACCGTCCTCACGCCACGCTGGGGGTCGAGCCGGTGCCGGGCTTCACAGGGGAGGTGCGGCTCCCTGGGCAGATGATTCCCCTCCGGGTCAATCGCGAGGGGCTCCGGGGTCCGGAACCCGACCTCGGAAGCCCCCGGTGGCTCGCGGTCGGGGACTCCTTCACGCTGGCGCTGCAGGTCCCCGAGGAAGACACCTTCGAGGCCCTCCTCGGGGCCGCTCTCGGCCTCCAGGTCCTCAACGGAGGCGTCGAGGCGACCGGCACCTGGCAGGCCCGGGAGCGGTACCGGCTGATCGATGACCGGATCGGCGTCGATGGTGTGGTGAACGTGTTCTTCACCGGCAACGACTACAAGGACAACGAGCATCCCACCCGACTCCCTCCCGCGCCCGAAGCGCCGGGGGGCGACCAGCCCGCCCCGGCGTCGCCGGTCCCCCGCTTCCGCTGGCTCTTCCAGCGCAGCTATCTGGCGACGTTCGCGGCGATCACGGTCCGGAAGCTCGCCCTCCTCCGGCGCGACAGCTTCGACGCCATGCGGATGAGACAGGAACTCCTGCCCTTCTCCGCGCATGGGCGCGACACCCTCGCGGCACTCCTCCCCGCCACGCGCGCCGCGCTGGGTGCTCTCAGGGACGAGACCGTCGCGCGCGGAGACCGCCTGGTCGTGGCCGTGGCGCCTCCCATCTTCGTCGTGGATCCGGCACGGGCGGGTCCCACCCTGGCCCTGGTGGGGCTGGAGCCTCCCGCGCTCGATCCCCCGCAGCAGGCCGTGATCGGCATCCTGCACGAGCTGGGTGTCGAGACCTGCGATCTCGGGCCCGCGCTCACGGCAGCTCGGGCCGCGGGGGGCGCTCCCTACCTCCCGCTCGACGGACACTGGTCCGCGGAGGGACACCGCGTGGCCGCCCGCGCGCTGGCGGCGTGCCTGCGGGCAGGCTCGGCGCCGTAGATCAGGCCTCCAGCCGCGTCAGCGCGGCCGCCCAGGCGGCATGGACCGTCTCGTCCGGGTCCTGGGCCAGGCGCGCGAGCCAGCTCCTTCCGAGCGCCCGATCGCCGCCGCGACGGCAGGCCTCACCCAGGGCGAGAGCTGCTGCGGCGCGCACCTCGGGGGCGGGGTCTTCCAGGGCACGGGCGAGCGTCGAGAGGAGGGAGCCCTGGGCGGTCGCGCCGAGGGCCTGGCAGGCGCAGGCGCGCACCTCGGGCTCGGTGGCGCGCAGCAGGTTGCGGGCGACGGTGGCGAACTCGGAGCCCCCAAGGACGGCGATGACCAGCCCGGCGCCGCGGCCCCAGGCGGGATCGAGCCCGGGGCGCCAGGCGCGCAGGGCGCGGGCCACCTCGGGGCGGGGCAGGGCGGCCAGCGCGTGCTCCACGGGCGGCCGGTCGCGTGGCGCCACCGCGCCGAGCAAGACCAGCAGGGCCTCCGGCGTCGCCGGCAGGGGGGAGGGGAGGGGAGCGGGGGCAGCAGGGGTCCACGATCCGACCGGGCTCGGCGATGGCGGTGCCGGCGCGGGGGCCAGCGCGGTGACCGGCGCCGGCGGGGGAGCAGGAGCCAGGGTGGCCGCGGGCCCGGGGGCCGGAACCTCCGTGGGCCGCGCGGCACGCGTGAACAGGTCGTCGAGGGTCAGATCCCGGGGAGTAGCCGGGGCCTGCGGCGCGGGCGCGGCGGCCGGGGGTGGCTGCGGGTCCAGGAAGGTGGCGTCGTCGAGATCGAAGGCCGGCGGCGGGGAGGCGGCCAGCGGTGGGGCTTCCAGCGCGGTCGCGCTCCGGAGTGCTCGTGCGGGCGCCGCGGGAGGCTCCAGCAGGGTCGTCTCGGCCAGGCCCGCGGAGGGCTCGGGCGGCGGGACGGCACGCGAGGCGCCCCCGTCCCCCGGGCGCGCGGGGGCCTGCGCCGACGGCCTGAGTGCCTCCATGATGCGCGGGATGGACCAGCGCTGGGCCGGGTCCACCTGCATCACCTGGGCGATGACCTCTTGCAGCGCGGTCCCCTCGGCGCGCGGCAGCGTGTCGGGGGGCAGCCGCGGTGGCAGTTGCTCCAGCACCTGCTCGAAGCAGGCCAGTGGATCGCCACGCACCTGCAGGTCCACCGGCGGGTGGCCGGTCAGCAGGAAGAAGAGCAGGCCGCCGGACGCGAAGATGTCGGTGGCCGGTTGCGGCGGCAGCCCCTCGTACTGCTCGGGTGCGGCGTACTCCGGGGTGCCCACGAAGGCGCCCGCCTGGGTGAGCCCAGCGCCGATGGGGGCATTGACCTTGGCGATACCGAAGTCCGCCACCCGCACCCAGGGGGTCGTCGGGCGCTCGCAGGGCGCGTGCAGGAGGACATTGGCCGGCTTGAGGTCGCGGTGCACCACCCCGGCGGAGTGGGCGATGGCGAGGGCTTGGAGCACCTGCACCATGACTCCGGCGGCCACGGGCAGCGGCAGGGGACCCACCTGGCGCACGTGCTGTTGCAGGGTGCCGCCACCCTCGAACTGGGTGACCAGGTACGGCGCCTGGCCCGTGCGCTGCACGAAGCCGCGACAGCGCACGATGTGGTCGTGGTCGAGATCCTGGAGGATCTGCGCCTCATTGGCCAGGCGGCGGAGGTAGGCGCCCGTGGCCCGCTCGGCGAAGAGCACCTTGACCGCGAGGTCGGGCGGGACGGGCCGGCCCGCGCCGTCCACCGCCCGGCAGAGGTAGGTGAGCCCTGCCCCGCCCAGCGCCAGCACGCGGTCCACCCGGTAGTGCCGGTCGATGAGGTCGCCGGGTTCCAGGATGCGACCCCACCCCTGACCGGGCCGCTCCCGCCCGCACCCGAGGTTGGGGCAGCGCTGGGGTGTGCCGGTGAAGGTGTTCAGGCAGGTGGGGCAGTAGCAGGTGGCCACAAAGCACCTCTCGTCTCAGGAGCCCTGGGCGTCCATCCACGCCTCCATGTCCTCCGAGTGCTCCTGCATCCCGGTGATGACCAGGTACATCACCGTGTCCTCGGGGACCTCCTCCTGGTCGTAGACCATCCAGGTGGACTGCACCCGGTAGTGGCCCTCCTCCCACGGCAGGAAGGCGTCGAGGTAGAACTGCTCGGAGACCGCGAGCCAGGAGAAGTTGACCTCCGGCGGCCAGGGCAGCCAGGCGCGGTGCAGCATGGCCGTGCCCTCTTCCCCCTCCAGCCAGAGGTACTGGTTCATGGTGTGATTGATCGACTCCACCCCCATGATGAACTTGGCGGTGTAGTCCTCGGTCGACTCCAGCCGAGCGCAGGTGCGCGCGAGGAAACAGTCGAGGTCCGTGAGGTACTCGACCACGTAGTCCTCGTAGCGTTCTGGATGGACCTCCTCCTGGTCGACGGCCACCATGGCCCAGGTCGCCTCTTCGACCGAATGCGCCGAGGTCGAGCCCACCATCACCCCGAGCATCCCAGCGGTGGCGCGATCCTGGCCGTCCAGGGAGTCTACGGTGGGCTCGTCGAGCGGACCGACCTGGTAGCCATCGCGGGTGTCGGCTTCCCAGGTCTTCAGCCAGTCGTAGAGCCACCCCAGGTCCCGTTCCAGGTCGGAGGGGTCTTCGTCGGCGTGGTGGGCGAAGAGGTCACGGACCAACTCGTCGAGGTCGGGCTGGCCTTCGGTGTCGGGCACCTCGGGAGGCGGCCGGCAGCCGAGCACGAGCAGGGTGGGCACGAGCAGCGCGGGCTTCATGGGCGCGGTGTAACCGCCGAGGGGGCTCACGGCGCCAGACGGGCGGCGATCCATGCGGCCGGGATGGCGATGACCGAGCTCCGCTCGCCCTCACCATCCGAACCCACCACCATCCCGGCCACCCGCCCCCGGCTGTCCAGCAGCGGTGCCCCGACCAACTCGCCCATGGGCGGCGGGGACTCCAGGTGGACGCTCATGCCCAGCTCCCAGGTGGCGACGATCTGCGCCACCAGCAGGCGCTCCTCGCCGCCCTCCGGACCGGCGGGTTGGGCGGGGAGCCAGACGAACTGGCGCGCGATCATGGGCTCGGACCGAAGCTCGAGCGGTTCGATCGAGGAGCCCGCCAGCAGCGCGAAGGCCAGCACGTCACCCGTCGCGTCGGGGGAGGTGGAGGTCGAGCGAGCCAGCGGCCGGGCGCCGGAGGGCGGGCGCAGCAGGCGTCCGCGGGCGCGCATGGAGCCTTCGGTGAGATCGAAGAACAGGGCCTCGTCGACCAGGGCCGGCAGCATCTGCGGGATGATGGGGCGCGCCAGACCGCCGACCGGGCCGAACAGGCTCGCCGCGGTGACGAGCACCGGGTCGGTCGCGGGCGCCAGGCGCAGGGCGAAGGCCCTGCCCATGCTGACGGCCGCATCCTCCACGGGGATCATCGGTCGGAGCGCGATGGGTCCCACGAGGGCGGGGGCTTCGGTGTCGCCCGCGTCGGTCGGGCGGGCGGTGGCGAGCGGGCCGAAGGAGGCCGCGGGGAGCTGGCTCCAGGAGCGGGTTCCGGTCACGGCGGCGCCCGTGAGCCGGTCAGCGCCCACCAGGCGGCCGTCATCCAGCACCCACAGATCCAGCACCGACAGGACACCGGCGCGGCGTAGCCACTCAGAGGTGCCGGGCACACCGGGGTGGTGGAGGGCGAGGTGGTTGTGCTCCCAGGCGGCGTGGACCTCGACCGCCTGCTGGGGCCCGACCCAGCTCAGCGTGCCCCAGGCCTCGTCGCCCTCGACGCGCTCCAGGCGCAGCGCGAACTCACCCTGCTCGACCCCCTGGACCTCGCCGGCCCAGCCCGTGGGGGTGATGACTGCGTCGGGCCGATCCAGCGGGGCTTCTGGGACCGCCAGCAGCGCCCGTGCCCCCCGCCAGGGATCGCGGTGGGCGTCCAGCCAGCCCAGGCCCGTGAGGCTCACGATCAGCACGACCATGAAGCCCCACAGGCCGAAGACGCCCCGGTGGACACGGCCGAGCCCCTGGGCCAGCGCGCCCGGGAGGCCGAACACCAGGCCGATGGCGAGGGCCGGGATGGCCAACGGCGCCGACCGGACCGAGTCTGCGAGGAGCCCGGCGCTCCAGACGAGCAGGCGCCCACCCCAGAAGACCACCGGCAGGGCCAGCCCGGCGGCTGCCAGCAGGGCGCGGGGGGGAAAGGAGGGATCGTCGCGCAGCGCCACCGCCAGGCCGAGGGCTGTGCCGAGCAGCATCATGGACTGGACCGCCAGATCCTGGAGCCAGGAGGTCGGCTGGGCCCAGCGCGACGGCCCGCGCCCCCGCAGCACGGGAACGTTCCGGGCCCGGGCCTTGCCGCGACGGGCCCGTTCGGACGGGGGGACGACCTCTTCGGTCGGGAGTTCGCTCTTCTCCACCAGCGCCAGGCGGGGAGGGATCTGCCCCTCGAGCTCACCGCCGCAGTACATGCAGCGGCCGCGGGGACCGATCGCGTGAGGCTCGAAGCTGCGGCCACAGCGCAGGCAGTGCACCTGCTCGTTGGTTTCAGCCATCCTGGGATCCGCTCATGGGCAGGAGGCCTCGTCGGTCTCCCACGTGTTGTTGTCCTCGTGGCATTCGCCCACCAGTTGCAGGCCGTTGTCGTCGTCCACCACCACCCGCAGGCGACCAGAAGGGACCAGGGCGGGGTCGATCGTGAAGACCATGCCGTAGGTCGTCTCACCGGGCGCCACGGTCTGCACGGAGTCCTGGGAGGTGATGAAGGTCGCCCGCGGGCCCTGCAGGGAGTACAGCGAGACATCCACGGCGGCGGGTAGATCCTCCACGCCACCGTTGCCCATCCGCACCACGACCTGCAGGGCGCCGGCGTCACAGTCGTCGGTGCAGATCTCCACCCGCTCGGGGACGGCGTCGGCGAAGGCGCCCCCCGTCAGCGCGGTCATGTCGCCCGAGCGAAAGCTGTTGTAGGAGAGCCAGTTGGTGTCGGGCACCGCGGGGATGCTGCCCCGCGCCCCCACGTTGGTGATGCTGTAGGAGTGCTCGTTCCAGACGTTGCGGCCTGGCATCCAGGAGTTGTCGGCATCGCCGATGACGCTCACGCCCTGCTCGCCGCTGGTGTAGGGCCAGGAGGAGTAGACGATCTCGGCGTGACCGTCGTTGTCTACGTCGGCGATGGCTGGGTACTCGCTGCAGGTGAGCGAGGAGTGCCGGCTCTCCTGGAGCTTGACCGCCCCCGTGGCGCCGTCGAACACCCAGACGTCGTTCTCATCGGCGTAGACCGCCTCGGCCTTCCCGTCGCCCTCGAAGTCGAAGACCGCGGAGCCCGTGAAGCCGGAGGAGTAGTCCTGGGTGGTGTTCTGCCACTTGAGGGAGCCGTCGGTCTCGATGACCACGTAGGCCCCGTGTCCGGCGACACCGATCTCCGGCTCCCCGTCGCCATCGAAGTCGGCCACCGTGGGTGGCCCGATGGTGGCACCTGTGTAGTTGCCCATCCACAGGATACGGCCGTCGTCGTCCAGGAGGGCCGCATTGCCCGTGTAGGTCACCACGATCTCGCCAAATGGATCGGCGTCGAAGTTGCCCACGGCCACGAAGCCGTCGGGGCGCCCGGTGGTCCAGATGGCCGAGCCGTCCTTGCGGTACAGGGCGTTGCCGGTGACGACCTCCTGGAGGCCGTCCTGGTTGATGTCGGCGGCGACCCCGAAGGCGGCCACGGCGCTGCCGAAGCCCGTGCCGGATCCGTAGGCGCCGTGCCCCGCCACGGCCCCGGTGCGGCCCTCGAGGATGAAGCTGCCCACGATGACCTCGGGCAGGCCGTCGGCGTCGAGATCGTGCAGCCCCACCCCGCCGCAGACCGGCAGGCTCTGCAGGCCGGCGGGAGTGGCGTGCCAGTAGAGGCTGCCGTCGTTGCGCAGCGCGAAGACACCGGTGTTGCCGGCGCCGACCACCTCGGGGGTGCCGTCGGCATCGAGATCGCCGATGGCCGCCGTGGCGGGCTCGTACGCCCCGGTGGGGTAGCTCCAGTGGATCGCGCCGGTGTCGCCAGACAGCACCCAGATGGTCCCGTCCGTGCTGACCACCACGATGTCGGGCATGTCCTGGTCGTCCACGTCCCCGTCGCCATCGTCGTCGGTCAGGTTGCCGACCACCGGGGTGGTGTAGGCCGGCCCTGGCACGGGGGAGTTCCACTCGAGCACGGGCGTGAAGGTGCCGACGATGGCTTCCTGCTGGCAGGACTCATCGATGGCCACGCTGCCCTGGGAGCGGTCCGGATCCGCGCAGATCTCGTCGGAGGTGGTCTCGGAGTCGCCGGGCTGCCAGGTCGAGTCGTCGAGGTGATCTTCGCCGTCTTTGTCCGGGTAGAACCCATAGTCCGAGCAGCCGGCCAGCAGGAGCGTCAGGACGAAGTAGCGTGTGGGCATGGCTCACCTCCAGGCCAGGCTATCGCGTCGACACTGCGGAGGCGCTCTCCACCTGGGCAGTCCGCGAGCGCAGCCACCGCCCCAGCCCCCAGCCGCCTGCTGCCCAGAGTGCCAGGAGGGGCCCGATCGAGGCCAGGCCGTGCAGCCCCGCCAGCTCGCCCAGGTTGCGCGCCACGCGGGCGGCTTCGGCGGAGGTCTCGGGTTGCCAGCCCGGCCACCAGCGGAAGAAGTTCTGCGAGACGTGGCCCGCCGCCAGCGCCGGCAGGAGGTAGTCGCCGATGAGGGAGTCCACCTGGTAGGGCCCCAGGGGGTTCACCAGGGTGATCGCGGTGGCCAATCCGATGGACAGGGCGGTCAGGGCCAGCACGGGAGCGCGGGATCGCCCCTGCAGGAGTGTCGCCGCGGGCAGGAGCAGGAAGGGCAGCCCGGCCATCAGGTGGCGCGGTCCACTGGCGTAACCGCCGTCCCACACCGGGTAGCTGGCGTTGAGGCAGAGGAAGTAGAGGAAGACCGCGAGGGAGACCAGCACGGGAAGCCGGGTGCCTGGGCGGCGCAGGGCGGAGAAAGGCGCGATCAAGCCGAGCAGGGCGACGGGGTAGAGGGTGAAGAGGCCCCGCTTGAGCCCAAACGTCACCCCCCAGAGGCGGTCTGGACGTGGCAGGCTGAAGAGCCCGAGGAGCACCGCCTCGTCGGGGTGCTGGAACATCTCTGTCTGGTGGTCGTAGCCGGTGGAGAGCGGCGAGCCGAAGCAGACCTGGTGGTAGAGGGCGAGCAGGAGCACCGGGGGCAGCGCGCCCAGGGCGAAGCGCGCGATCGCGGCTGGTGAGCGCTGGCGCCAGGCGATGACCCCCAGCGTCACCGCGCCGAAGATGGCGGCCGGGTAGTCGGAGAGCAGCGCCATGCCCGCGGCCAGGCCAGCCCAGGCGGGGCGCGGGCGGGCGCCCTCGGCGGGCAGGGCCAGGGCCAGGGCCGAGAGGCCGAAGAGGGCTGCCAGGTTGTGCCCGAGCAGCACAGTACCGAAGGGGAAGGCCATGGTGCCCAGCCCAAACGCGAGCGCCAACCAGACGGCCTGGCCCTCGGAGGCGGCGAACCAGCGCCGGGCGAGCCCCCCCATGAGGACCGCGAGCCCGGCCGTGGTCCAGCCTGCCAGCAGCCAGGTGCAGAGGTGACCGGAGAGCGCGCGGGCCCCGGGTGACTCGACGGACCGTCCCGCGGAGTCGAACACCAGCTTGAGTGCGGCATGGATCGGCACCGCCAAGAACGACGCACCGGGCGCCTTGGTGGAGTAGACACGATCGCCGAAGATGGCGATGTCGCCCGTGTTCTCGGCGTACCAGCCGATGGCGGTGCTGCCGTGTTCCACCAGGGACCAGCACAGATCCATGCGCACCGCCTGGTTCCAACCACCTCCCTGCAGGAAGTAGCCATAGGTCGCGGCCAGCAGCAGCAGCACCCCCAGCAGCGCGCTGGGCTTGCGGGGGCTACCCGTCACCACTGCGCGTCTTCCCGCGGACCTGGGCCAACTGCCGCTCGAGCTCCGCGACCCGCGCCTTGAGCTGCTCCAGTTGGTCGTGATCGCGCTTCGCGGTGCGCCTCAGGTGCCGCACCAGGGCTGTGCGGGTGGGGCCGAGCTGGATCTCCTCCAGCTCGATTCGGGTTGGCGACGCCGGTGTGGGCGCCACCGGCTCGGGGGGCGGTTCCGGCATGGGCGCCGGCGTGGCGATGACCGTGTCGACCTCGGCGAGGCTGGCCGCAGGCGGGGGATCGAACATGGAGGCCGAGGCCAGCAGGGTGGCGCCGACCAGCGCGCGAGCCTCCTCCTCCGTGCCACCCCCGACGAAGATGGGGTCGCTGCCGATGGAGGGATCGGTGTGCTCCTCTCGGAGCCTGCCGAGCCCCTCCTCGCCCCAGGTCCGCTCCCGCAGGACGGGCGCGTCTTCTTCGGGTTGGGGGCCGCGGACCTCGGGCTGGTACCCCCGCAGGACCTCGCGCACACGGTAGAAGTCGGAGGAGCCGGAGCCCGGGTTGGTCACCAGGCCGTCGTCGGGCTCCAGGCTGTCCTGCTCGGCCGCTGGGCCCTCGGGGAGCCGCCCGAGCGGAACCAGCAGGCGCATGTCCCCGGCCACCCGCGGTGAGAGCTCGACCCAGAGGCCCAGTGGCAACCGCTCGAGCAGCCCATCGCCCAGCGCCGCCAGGAAGAACCCCTTGCGCATCTTTCCGCCGTCCGCCACGAGCAGGAAGCGGGAGGCGCGGATCACCGCTGCCGTGAGGCGGTCCTGCTGGCCCTGTTCGGCGGCGGGGGGGTCGAGCAGGACGTCGGGGTGCGCCACCCGCAACAGCCCTTTTCCGCCGCGAACCTTGAAACGCAGGGAGTAGGGGGCGTCCACGTCGCTGGAGCGACGGATCCAGAACTGGAAGCTGGGCTGGGGGGTGAGCTGCACGTGAGGCCTCGCTGCTCCTTTAGCCCCCACGCTCCGGAGGGTCCAGCCGTCGCCGGTCCGCGTGCCGCGGACGGGGTTTCCGGGTGCGTTCGTCGGCTCGATGCGGTAGAACGTGCCGCTGCCAGGACCGCGGGTGAGCGGGGCTGGCGCGGCCGGACCGTCCTCTCCCTGGAACCCTTCCCCCCACCATCCCACCCTGGAGGCCGACGTGGGCGTCCTCTCCGAATTGATCAAGGATCCTGCCCGGCGCCGGGCCATCATCGACGACGGCGTGCGCGTCATCGACGCCGAGGTCGCCCGCAAGAGCGGGCTCTCCGGCATGGCCATCAAGGCCGGCTTCGCGGTGGTCAAGGGCGTCAAGCCTGGCATCATCGGCGAGGCCCTCAACATGTTCCTCGACGACTTCTCGGCCCGGGTGGATCCCCACTACGACGCCTGGAAGGCTTCGGGCCAGGGCGATCTGCGCAGCCACTTCATGCGGCACTCCAGCGAGATCGCCGACTCGCTGCTCGCCATCGTCGATGGCCGCGCCGAGCGCTCGAGACATGCCACCCTGCGCAAGGCCTACTACAAGCTGCGCCCCGAGGGCAAGAAGCACACCGTCGAGGCCCTCCCGGCGGTGGCGGACATGATCCTGCGGCACGTGAAGTAGCACTCAGGGCCGCTCGATCCGCCACACCAGTCGAGGCGGTCGGCCGGGGTCGGACGGATCCTGCCGCATCCCGAGCGGGATCGGGTGGAACAGGCGATGCACGCGCACGGCGCGGTCGTGCACGCCCAGGCTGGTCCAGCGGAGATGCTGCCAGTCTTCCTCCCACAACCAGCAGCCATGTCCCCTGGCCACCTCGAGCGGCCCGTCCTCGCCGAGCAGGCGCGCAGGCGTGGTCACCAGCGCGCGGCAGCCGGCGCCGTCCGCCGGCTCCCAGGACCCCGGCGCGCTCGCCCGCAGCTCCGGGATGATCTCCTCTGAAGGTGCATAGTAACGCCGCGCCACCTCGGCGGTGTCGGCCAGCAGCGGCGCGAGCACCCCCAGGAAGGCGGCCGCGGCCGCGGCCCCGAACAGCCGCCGCGCGCGGCCCTCACAGTCCCGGGCCCTGGCCAGCAGCGCGGCCAGCCCCAGGCCCTGCAGGCCGCAGAGCGCCACACCGCTGGCCAACGCGTGGCGGTAGCCGCTGTCCGCGAAGCAGGCGGCCGAGAGGTGCCCGAGGAGCAGCAGCAGGATCAAGGGCAGCGCCGCGCGGGGCCGCCAGCGCAGGCCGAGCACCGCCAGGGCCGCTGCCAGGGCCAGCGGCACGGGACGATCCCAGGGCGCCAGGTACAGGGGTGGCCACGCATTCTGCGCCAGGGCGGGGAGGAGCTCGCCCCCGAGCCCCGGGGGGTGGGCGCCCGGGGTCACCAGGGGCCGCAGAGCCGGCACCGACACGGCCACCAGGGCTCCGGCCCACGCGACCCTGCCCGACCAGGCCTGCCAGCGCAGGAATGGCAGCGCGGCGGGCAGCAGGGCGGCGATCTCGATCCGCCCGCCGACGCCCAGGCCCAGGCAGAGGCCCGACACCAGGCAGCGACCGCACCCCGGCCGGCCCAGCAGGGCCAGCCCAGCCAGCAGGAGCATGTGGGGAAGAATTACGTTGTAGGCCGATGAAGACCAGAATGCGTGGTTGCCGTGGAGCGCTACGAGGCCGCCCGCGATCCAGCCGGCCAGCGGGCCCGCCTCGCGCCGCACGAGGTGGACCAGCGCGGCGATGGCCAGCAGGGAGACGGCCAGGGAGAACCCGACCAGGGTGAGGTCGGAATCCGCCGCGAGGCCGAGCCCCCGGTAGCACCACCCCAGCAGCGGCATGACCCGACTGCTCCAGGTCCCCTGCCAGGTGCCGCGGAAGACCTCGAGGTATTCGGCCTCGTGACCCTCCCAGCCATGGCGGGCCAGCGCCGGGAGCCACCCGGCCCGCACCGCCAGCGCCGCGCCCAGCAGGGCGACCCAGGCGCAGGGGGTCGCCCATCGCCGCGCGGTACAGCCCGCGGCGCTCATGCAGGCAGGTCGGCGACCAGCCGCAGCGGCGGCAGATCGGGCTCGCCCTCGCGGGCATGCCAGGTGGCGGTGTCCACGTCGAAGGTGTAGCGGCCGGCGTACCGCCGCCAGTGCCGGGCGATGTGGGGCACGGCCTCGAGCAGGACGCGGAACTCGCCCTCGCTGGTGGCGGGAGAGAACCCGACCCGCACCCAGCCGGGCTTGGCGCCGAGATCCCCGTGGTCCAGGCGCTCGCGGATCTCGCGGCTGGTCTGCTGGTCGATGCCCAGCAGATCGTGTCCGTAGGTGCCTGCACACATGCAGCCGCCGCGGGTCTGGATCCCGTAGAGGTCGTTGAGCAGGCGCACGGCCAGGTTGTAGTGCAAAGCACCGTTGTCGAGGATCAAGGACAGGATGCCGATGCGGGGGGCGGCCAGGTCGCCCAGGATGCGGATGCCGTCCTCACCGCTCCAGGCGCGGATGGCGCGCTGCAGGAAGTGCTGCTCCACGGCGTGGATGCGCTGCACCCCGACGATCTCCTTGAGGTCGAGCACCAGCCCGGCGCGGATCACCTGCACGATCGGGGGCGTGCCGCCCTCCTCGCGGTGCTGCAGATCGTCGAGGTAGCGGTACTCCCAGGGAGAGGTGTACAGCACGGTCCCACCGCCGGGTTCCACCGGGGCCGAGGCGCGGAACAGGGCGCGGTTGACCGCCAGCAGGCCGGGGGTCTGGGGACCGCCGACGAACTTGTGCATGGACACGAAGATCGCGTCGCGGCGCAGCGCCGGGTCGTCTCCGGGGTGGAGGTCGAGGTCCAGGTAGGGGGCCGCCGCGGCGTAGTCGAAGCAGGCGTAGCCCCCGTGCTCGTGCATGACCCGGGCCAGGGCGTCCACGTCCGAGACGATCCCGGTCACGTTGCTGGCGGCGGAGAAGGTGCCGATCTTCAGCTCGCGATCCCGGTAGCGGGGAGAGCGCAGGATGCGCGTGAGATCGCGCCAGTCGGGCCGCCCGAGGGCGTCGTAGCCGACGTACTCCGTGTCGGCGATGGTCTCGCGCCAGGGCAGATCGTTGGAGTGGTGCTCCATGCGGCTGCGGATGACCACGGGCCGGCCCGTTTCGTCCCAGTGTTTGCGGCAGCCCTGTTGCCGGGCGATGTTGTCGGGGATGCGCAGCCCGAGCAGGCCGATCAGCTTGTTGATGGCCCCGGTCGCACCGCTGCCCGTGAAGATCACGATGTCGTCCGCGGCCGCCCCGAGTGCTCGGCGCGCCTTGCGGTGGGCCTCTTCGTACTGCTCGGTCATGAAGCGCGCGCAGGTGGTGGCCTCGGTGTGGGTGTTGGTCATCATGGGCAGCACCCGGTCGCGGATCAGCTCCTCGATCGGGGCGAAGGGCAGCCCGCTGGCGGTCTGGTCGAAGTAGCGTTTGCGCCGTGGCCCCTCCGAGGTGGGCAGGGTGGCACCGCGGCCGATCACTCCGGCCCGCAGCCAGCGCAGTACGGGATCGGTCCGCAGGCACAGGCCGGTCCTTTCCTTGGTCGTGTCCATGTCGGCTCCGTCGGCAGCGCACCAGGGGTGCCCCGGAGCGTATCCCGCGCGAGCGTCCTTGCGGCAGGGAGCGCAGCGTGGGCATCGTGGCCTCCAGGTGTTACCTGAAGGGGTCCCATGCCGACCGCGATGACACAAAATATGTCGCTTGATGGCCGTGTTTCACCAAGGAGACCCCGTGGAAGACTCGAAGAACAAGGACCTGGCCGCCTTCTACCTGGATTGTGGCTTCGCCACGCGCGCCCTGCACGCCGGCGAGCACGTCGGGCAACCCCAGCACGTCTCGCACGGCGGGGCCATCTACCAGAGCTCGACCTTCGTGTTCCACGACGCCGCGGAGGGCGCCGCCATCTTCGCCAAGCAGCAGCCCGGCTACGTCTACACCCGCCTGGGCAACCCCACGATCAAGCTGCTGGAGGCCAAGATCAACGCGCTGGAGGGCGGCGATTTCAAGCGGGCCCACCCCGACGTCACCGTGTCCACCCAGGCCTTCTCTTCAGGCATGGGCGCCATCTCCGCGACCCTCATGGCGGTGGCCTCGGCCGGTGACACCATCATCATGGGCGATGTCCTCTACGGTGCCACCACCCATCTCGCGGACAACATCCTCAAGCGCCTCGGGATCCGGGTGGTCGAGGTCGACACCTCCAACCTGGTCGAGCTGGCCGCGGCGCTGCGGGCCAACCCCGGCGCCAGGGCCCTCTACCTCGAGACCCCCACCAACCCCCTGCTGTCCGTGACCGACATCGCCGCGGCGGCCGCCCTGGGCAAGGAGGCCAACCCCGGCATGGCGGTCATCGTGGACAACACCTTCGCCACACCCTACCTGCAGCGGCCGCTGGAGCTGGGCGCGGACGTGGTGGTCCACTCGACCACCAAGTACATCAACGGCCACGGCACCACCGTCGGCGGCCTGGTCACCACGGTGCGCGACGACGTGAAGGCCGCCGTCTACATGGTGCTGTGCGACGTGGGTGCCAACCCGAGCCCGTTCGACTGCTTCCTGATCAACCTGGGGCTCAAGACCCTGCCGCTGCGCATGGAGCGTCACTGCCAGAACGCCATGGCGGTCGCCCGCTACCTGGAGCGGCACCCCAAGGTCGAGCGCGTGTTCTACCCGGGCCTCCCGTCGAGCCCGCACCACGCCCTCGCCAAGAAGCAGATGAAGGACTTCGGCGGCATGGTCTCCTTCGAGCTGACGGGCGGCGTCGAGGCGGGCCGGCGGCTGATGGACAACATCGGGGTGTTCACCCTGGCCGTGTCGCTCGGTTGCGTGGACTCCCTCATCCAGCACCCCGCCTCGATGACCCATGCCTGCGTGCCGCGCGAGAAGCGCCTCGCGGGCGGTGTCACCGACGGCCTGGTGCGGGCCTCGATCGGCCTGGAGGACATCGAGGACCTGCTGCAGGCCCTGGAGGACGGGCTGAAGCACGCATGAGGAGCTGCGGCGCCTACTCGGGGGTCCAGGCTCCCGCGGCGGTGTCCAAAAACCCCGACAGCACGTGGGCGAAGGCGTCGGGCTGGTCGAGGAAGGGCCAGTGGCCGGCGGGGGTGACGCTGGTGACCGGGATGCCCGCGGCCTGCAGCAGCGCCCGCGAGCGCGGGCTGGCGCCGCCAGGGTCGCCGGCGACGTAGCGGGCGGGCATGGACAAGCCCGCCATCCGGCGCGGCATGTCGCCCGCGGCGGAGAGGGCCACCAGATCCTGCGAGTGCCGGTGGAACACCCTGGGATCGGCCAGGCGCAGGCTGGCGTAGTACCCGCGGAGGGGATGATCGCTCTGGCCATCCTGGTAGATCTCGTCGCGGAAGTGGTCGAACCCGCCCGCGACGAAGTCATCGAGGGCCCAGCGCGCCGCGTGGCCGCTGTAGCGGCAGTCGTCGAGGCAGACGTTGCCATCCACGTTGAGCAGGGCGCGTACGCAGGACGGGTGCCGGTCGGCCAGCAGCAGGCCGAGCACACCGCCCATGGAGTGGCCCACCACCATCGCGGGGGCCTCGTCGCGCGCGGCGAGCCAGGAGGCCAGATGGGTGGCCAGGTCGGGCAGTCCGACGGGCTCCCGCGGCCAGGCGCTGCGCCCGTAGCCGGGCAGATCGGGCACCAGGTGGCGCCAGCCTGCCAGGCGTGGGTGGACGACGATGCGCTCGAAGCACAGCCCGGACTCGCCCAGGCCGTGCAGCCACAGGACAGGCCCAGGCAGGGCGTCTTCGCCCAGGGTGCGCAGGAACATGGCGCGTTCGACGGAGTGGACCAGCACGGCGGGGGACCTCCGAAAAGGTCCCCCTAACGGGTTGGGTACAGGGGTGGGGAAATCAGGGGAGGTGGGCGAAGGCGGCGGAGGTGTCGTTGTAGCGACCGCCGTAGACCGTGCTGTAGCTCTCGTCGGCGTTGTTGGGGCCGCCGCCGAGGATGGAGGAGGCCAGACCGCTCGCCTCGTTGTCGTAGCCGCCGGACACCGAGGAGAAGGACCCGGAGGCCACGTTGAACTCGCCCCCGGCCACGGCGGAACTGGAACCGGATGCGGTGTTGTAGTAGCCCCCGGAGATCGAAGCCATCATCCCCGTCGCAGAGTTCCAGTAGCCGCCCGAGATCGACGACCACGAACCCGTGGCGTCGTTGCCGGAGCCACCGAACACCGAGGCGGAGGTCCCCGAAGTGGAGGAGGTGGAGTCGGCCTCGTTGTAGCCGCCACCCACGACGACGTCCCCGTGCCCCAGGGCGGCGTTGTACCCACCGCCGAGCACCGCAGCGTACTCACCCGCGGCGTCCGCCGCGAGGCCACCGAGCACCACGGAGTATTCGCCGGACGCGACCCCGCCGTCCGCGGCGAGCGCGATCGCGTGCGGGGCCGAGATGGCGCTGTCGTCGCCACTGACGATGCCGCCGTAGCTCTCCCAGCTATGCTCATCGCCCAGGACCAGGTTGTGGGCCCCGGTCCGGGCCTTGGAGCCCGAAGCCGACGCGTACCCGATGATCAGGTTCCCCAGCCCGCTCGTTTCGTCCTCGGTCGTGCCCGCCCCGCTCTGGATGTAGACGTTGGTGCCGGTGAAGACCACGTTGCCGTCGGCATCGACGCGCATGTAGACCAGCGGGGCCGCGCTGGCCTGGAGGCTCGCGACGGTGCTCTGCAAGGTGCTGAGGGAGGAGGTGTGCCCCGAGACGGTCGTGGTCAGCGCGGCGATGGAGGTGGTGTGACCCGAGACGGTGGTGGTCAGCCCGGTGATGGAGGAGGTGTGCCCCGAGACGGTGGAGGACAGCCCGGAGACCGTGGTGGTCAGCCCGGCGATGGAGGTGGTGTGCCCCGAGACGGTGGAGGACAGCCCGGAGACCGTGGTGGTCAGTCCAGAGACGGAGGAGGTCAGCCCGGACGTCGTCGTGGAGAGCCCGGCGATGGAGGTGGTGTGCCCCGAGACGGTGGTGTTCAGCCCCGCGATGGAGGTGGTGTGCCCCGAGACGGTGGAGGACAGCCCGGAGACGGTGGAGGACAGCCCGGAGACGGTGGAGGACAGCCCGGAGACGGTGGAGGACAGCCCAGCGATGGAGGAGGTGTGGTCCGTGACGGTGGTGGCCAGGTCGGAGGCGGCGGTGGAGAGGCCGGACACCGTGGTGGTCAACCCCGAGACGGTGCTGCCCAGGGTGGCCAGGTCGCTCTGCATCACGGTGACGGCCGCCTCGGCGGTGCCGACCTGGTCCCTGAGATCGTCCATGTCCCCCGCCTGCCCGGAGAGCTCGTCGCGCACCGCGGCGAGATCCTCGTCGAGGGAGGACACGTTCGCGCCCAACCCGCGGACGTTCGACTCGACCTGGGTGAGCCGGGTGTCGAGCGCGGCAAAGTCCTCCAGGAGAGCGGCCATGTCGGCTTGGAGGGTGGACAGGTCGGTAGCGCCCAGGTTGTCGACCGCCGCCTGCAGGGCGGCCACGTCGGCTTCGTGCTGGGCTTCCAGTGCTTCGAGACGGGCCGAGAGGTCGGAGTCGTCGTAGGCCGTGGTGTCGTCACAGCCGGCCAGCGCGAGAAGGGCGAAGGTCAGGTAGGAGGTGTTCATGGTGTCGCTCCGGGTTGAGGTGTCGAGGGGACCGTCGGTCGGTCGACTCGGCCAGGAGCAAGGCCCATGCCAGGGTGCCGGGCGGCGCCACAGCGCGATACAAGCATGGTGGACGAGAATCCGAAAACATACCGAAAAGGTAGAAAACGCAGAAGTATCAATCTGTGTCGCGCCTTGGGCTGGCGGATCAGAGCGGCGACGAATTCCGTCGAACCATCGACGGATGTTTCGTCGTGTTTCGACATCCTCGGAGCGCCAGGCCCCCAGGGGAGGCCGCCGCGGGCTATGCTCATGGCGACCCTGGAGCTGGCATGACCTACGATCTCGCCCCTGTCTCGGCCCCCCGCACCGCCGGCCTCTCCCTGCGCGCCCTGGTCTGGGCCCTGGAGCACGAGCCCGCGCGCTCGCTGCTGGTGGGCACCCTCCTCGAGAACGCGGGGGTCTCGGCCTTGCGCGGACTCGATCCCGGAGCGGCCTCGGCCGCGTTCGTGCCGCCGCTGGAGGCGCCCGCCCGGCGCTCCGCCGCAGCGAGCGAACAGGTTTGCCTCGCGGACTTCTTGGCCACCGAGGTGGGCGACCTGCCACCGGTGGGCGGAGGGCACGCCTTCCGCAGCGCGCGCTGGCTGGTGCGCGCCTACCGCGAGGGCGCGCTGACCCCACTCACGGTAGCCGAGCGGGCTCTGGCCGCGGTGCGGGAGAGTGATGCGCGCTCGCCTGCCCTGCGGGTGTTCATCTCCCAGCAGGAGGAGGAGGTGCTCTCCCAGGCCCGCGCCGCCACTGAGCGCTACCGGGCGGGTGCACCGCTCGGGCCGTTGGACGGCGTGCCGGTCGCGGTGAAGGACGAGATCGACCAGGCTGGCTACCCCACCACGCTGGGCACCGTCATCCACGGCAAGCAACCGACCCGGGAG
>Ga0233425_10003991_pt1 | contig 25621 bp, 22 predicted proteins | sample Watercolumn_Towu_2_FD_181712 | JGI IMG/M metagenome (GOLD analysis project Ga0233425, IMG submission 181712) | Freshwater microbial communities from Lake Towuti, South Sulawesi, Indonesia - Watercolumn_Towuti2014_140_MG | ecosystem: Environmental > Aquatic > Freshwater > Lake | place... | reverse complement strand
TCGCCACGGAAACGGTGGCGAAGCTGGTCAAATCCGGGCATTTAAAGGCCACGACCGACTTCTCTGCCCTGCAGGAAGCGGACGCGGTCAGCATCTGCGTCCCGACGCCGCTGCGCAAGACCGGCGACCCGGACATGTCGTTCATCATGTCCGCCACCGAACAGCTGGCGAAGTACATGCACAAGGGCGTGGTCGTCGTCCTGGAATCGACCACCTACCCGGGCACGACGCGTGAAGTGCTGCTGCCCCTGCTGGGCGAGAAGCACGGCCTGAACGTGGGCGAGGACTGGTTCCTGGCCTTCTCACCGGAGCGCGTCGACCCGGGCCGCGAGGATTTCACCACCCGGAACACCCCCAAGGTGCTCGGCGGCATCACCCCGGCCTGCGCCGAAGTGGCCGCCGCCTGGTACGGCGGGGCGATCGAGAACATCCATCTGGTCTCCTCCGCCGAGGCGGCCGAGATGGCCAAGCTGCTCGAGAACACCTTCCGCATGGTCAACATCGCCATGGTCAACGAGATGGCGATCATGTGCAACCGCATGGACGTGGACGTCTGGGAGGTGATCGATGCCGCCGCCACCAAGCCCTTCGGCTTCATGAAATTCACCCCCGGCCCCGGCCTGGGCGGGCACTGCATCCCGATCGACCCGCTCTACCTGTCCTGGAAAATGAAGGCTTACCAGTACACGGCGCACTTCATCGAGCTGGCCTCGGATATCAACACCAACATGCCGCGTTACGTCGTCAGCCGCCTGCTCGAAGCGCTCAACGCTCGCGGCCGGACCCTGAAGGGCGCCCGCTGCCTGGTGCTGGGCGTGGCCTACAAGCCGGACATCGACGATATCCGCGAGTCCCCGGCCCTGGACGTGATCGGCCTGCTCCAGCAGAAGGGCGCCACGGTCGAGTACCACGATCCGTACATCCCGGCGCTCAAGACCCACGCAGGCGAGGAAATGCGCACGGTCTCGGATCTGATGGCTGCGGTGGGCGCCGCGGATGCCGTGCTGATCGTCACCGATCACAAGGTGTATGACTACCCGGCCATTCTCAAGACGGCCAGGTTCATCTTCGACACGCGCAACGCGCTGGGCAAGCTTGGCAGTAAAAATCCCGAAAAAGTGGAAAGACTCTAGCGATGCAGAGGCAAACCTCCGGCGCAGGACAGCCGCAGCCAGCCCTGTTGCGTTATTTAAACTACCTGAAACAGGGCACCCTGCTCGCCAGGGTTCAGGCAAGACTGGATGCGAACAGGCGGGCGCGACGGCGCGCCTGGTGGCAGGCGGAGTACGAGAAAGGCCGTCAATTCAAGGATATCCGTCTGTTGCCGGGTGTTCGTTTCCGGCTGTTCTGGAACAGCGAGATCTCCTGGCTGTTGTTCGTCAAGGATTTTGAAGCCGCGGAACGCAGGTTCCACCAGGCCTTCCTGCGCCAAGGGGATGTGTATGTCGATATCGGGGCCAACATCGGCATCTTCACCGTCATTGCCGCCCGAAAGGTCGGGAGAACCGGCCGGGTCTATGACTTCGAACCGATCGCGGCGACGTATGATCGTCTGCAGCAGAATATTGCCCTGAACCGGTGCAAGAACGTTTCCACCTACCCGCTGGCGCTCTCGGACGCGCCCGGACGGGCGGAGATGACCATCTCCACGGATGGTTTCGATGGCCGGAATTCGATGGCGAAACCGACCGGCGGGGAGCACTTCGCCCTTGAGACGGTATCCCTTTCCACCCTGGATGCCTTTGTGGCTGAGAATGATCTGGCGGGCAGGATCACCATGGTCAAGATCGACGTGGAGGGCTGGGAGAATCACGTCCTGGCCGGCGCCGGCAGGACCTTCTCCGCCCCGGACGCGCCGCTCCTGCAGGTCGAATTCACCGAGGAGGCACTGCAAACAGCCAACTCCTCCTCGGCGCAGCTGTATCAAGCCTTGAAAAAGTTCGGGTATGACCTTTTCCTTTTCGACGAGGACAAGCGGGGGCTGAAGCCGGCGTCACAGGAAGATGTCAGGGACCGTTTCGTGAACGTCATTGCCAGCAAACACCCGGACAGGGTCTTTGCCCGGTTGAAGGGATAGCAGAATGGCGCATTACCTGGTCACCGGCGCGGCCGGCTTCATCGGCCGGCGGGTCAGCGAAATGCTGATCGAGCAGGGCCACACCGTCACGGGTGTGGACAACATGAATGCCGCCTACGACGTGCGCATGAAGGAGCACCGCCTGCGCCTGCTGCAGTCTCTGGGCGGTTTCGACTTCCTGAAGCTGGACATCTCGGACCGGGCCGCGGTGGCGGCCCTGCCTGCCTTCGACGCGATCATCAACCTGGCCGCCCGCGCCGGGGTGCGTGACAGCGTCGAGGACCCCTGGGCGTTCCTGCAAACCAACCTGAACGGGACGCTCAATCTGCTCGACCTGGCCAGGGTGCGGGGGATCGGCAAGTTCGTCCAAGCCTCCACAGCAGGCGTCTACGGCGCCAATCCGCCCCTGCCCACGCCGGAGACGGCCGAATCGGACCACCCGCTCCAGCCCTATGCGGCCAGCAAGAAGAGCGCCGAGGTGCTCTGCCACGCCTATCACTTCATTCATGGGTTGGACGTCACCGTTTTGCGTTATTTCACCGTGTATGGCCCCGCCGGACGCCCGGACATGGTCATGTTCCGCTTTGCCAAATGGATCACGGAAGGCCAGCCGGTCCACCTGTTCGGTTCGGGGGAACAGACGCGCGGCTTCACCTTTTTGGATGACATCGCCCGGGGCACCATCCTCGGGCTGCAGCCGCTCGGTTACGAGATCATCAACCTGGGCGGGCACGAGACGATCAGCATCAACCAGATGATCGCCATGCTGGAGGAACTGACCGGCAGGAAGGCCAACCTGCAATCCCACCCGGCCCACCGGGCGGACATCCTGGCCAACTGGGCGGACATCGGCAAAGCCAGGCGGCTGCTTGGCTGGGAGCCGCAGACCGATCTCGTCGACGGGATGAAGCAGCTGGTGGATTGGTATCGCGCCGAGCGGAGTTGGGCCAAAGAGGTGGCCACGCCGTGAGCTCCCTGCGACAATGGATCCAGTCCTGGTCACAGGACAACCTGGTCCGCAAGGTGGTGCGCAACAGCGGATATTTGTTCATCGGCAACACGCTCAGCATGGTCGTCCAAAGCGTCCTGAGCGCACGGCTCCTGGGCGTGCTGGGATTTGGCATCACCGGGACGATCATTTCGTTCGCTTCGAACATCAACCGTCTGCTTTCCTTCCGCATGGGGGAACTGGTCGGCAAGTATGTGGCCCAATATCTTGCGGAAGGGAAAAGGGACCTGGCTGCGGCGGCCTTGAAAGCAGCCGTCCTGACCGAAACGCTCACCTCGGTGCTGGCATACCTGCTGCTGGTCCTTTCGGCTCCGCTGGCTGCCCGGTATGTCATCAAGGATGCCTCCACAGCACCCCTGATCGCCTTCTATGGTCTGGCGCTGCTGGCCAACTTTTCGGCAGAGACCGCCACCGGCTTTTTGCAGGTCAGCGGCCATTTTCGCACCCAGGGCGTGATCGGCTTCATACAATCCCTGGCCACGGCGGGAGTGATCGTCTATGCCTTCCTGATCCACGGGGATATCTGGCTGGTGGTGGGCGCCTACCTGCTGGGCAAGTCGATCAACGGTCTGGCGCTGAGCGGCGCGGCTGCCTGGTGGGCGCGGCAGACCCTGGGTCCCGGCTGGCTGCGGACTCCGCTCAAGCGTCTTCCCGAGCGGCGCAGGTTCTGGGGTTTTGCGGTCAGCACCAATCTGAGCGGGACCATGACCACCCTGGTGCGGGACAACGAGGAGGTCTGGATCTCCCTTCTGCTTTCGCCTCTCCAGACGGGTTACTACAAGGCCGCCAAGGCCCTGCTCAACCTGGTCATGCTGCCGATCACACCCTTCATCGGGGCGACCTACCCGGAGCTGACGCGTGCCGTGGCCGAGAAAGCCTGGGTCCGGCTGCGCAGTCTGCTGCGCCGTCTGACCGCGATCTCGGGCGTCTGGACGCTGGCCGTGGCAGCCGGCCTGGTCATCTTCGGGCGCTGGCTGGTCGCGATCTACGGAGCGGAATTTGCCAATGCCTACCCGGCCCTGCTGATCCTGCTGATCGGCTACGGGGTCGCCAACACCCTGTACTGGAACCGCAACCTGCTGCTTTCTTTCCACCAGCCCAGTTATCCCTTAAAGATCACGGCCATTGTTGGTCTGTTCAAGATCCTGCTGACCTTCCTGCTCGTCCCGTTCTATGGCTATCTTGTGGAAGCGGCCCTGCTCTCGGCTTTCCAGGCCGTTTCCGTGGGCCTGCTCGCCTGGCGCGGGTTGCGCGAAGTGAAGGTGCAGGAAGCCCTGGTTCCCAAAACAGTATGAAGATCGTTTTCGTTTCCTCCTGCAAGCTCCCCTCCGACACGGCCAACAGCATCCAGGTGATGAAGGTTTGCCAGGCTTTTCACCAGCTCGGACATGCCGTGACGCTTCTCGTTCCCGGACCGCAGCCGGGCGAAGTCGATCTGCTGGGTCATTACGGATTACAGGCATCGTTCGCGGTCGAGTGGCTGCCGCTGCGCGGCCGGCGCACCTTTCCCTGGCAGGCCGTGCGGCGGGCCCGGTCGCTGCAGGCGGATCTGTTGTACGCCTGGCCGATCCAATCGGCAGTCCTTGCTCCCCTGCTCGGCATCCCCGCCATGCTCGAAATGCACGATTTCCCCGCCGGGCGATTCGGTCCGCACTGGTTCCGGCTGTTCCTGACGTTGCCGGGGAGGAAACGCCTGCTGCCGATCACGCGCGCCCTGCAGGTCGCGTTGGAAAGAAAATACCGGCCGATGGCAGGCGGTCAGGTGGTGATCTCCCCGGATGGAGTGGACCTGGAACGGTACGCCCGCCTCCCGGAGCCGGCCGCGGCGCGACAGCGGCTGGGGCTGCCTCAGTCGCCGTCCGTGCTTTGTACCGGACACCTGTATGCCGGCCGCGGAGCCGATCTCTTCCTGGTCCTCGCCTCCAGGTTCCCGCAGGTCAGCTTTGTCTGGGTGGGCGGCCGTCCCGAGGACGTGGATCGCTGGCGGGCCGAGGCGGCGCAGAAACACCTGGACAATGTGCTCTTTACCGGATTCCAGACCCACGACCGCATCCCGCTCTATCAGGCGGCGGCGGACGTGCTGCTGATGCCATACGGGCGCAGCATTTCGGGGTCCAGCGGGGGCGATATCGCCGGGGTCTACAGCCCGATGAAAATGTTCGAGTATCTTGCCTCCGGACGGTCCATCCTGACCAGTGACCTGCCTGTGCTGCGCGAGGTGCTGGACGAATCGACCGCCGAATTCGCGGCGCCGAACGACCCGGAGAGCTGGTGCGTCGCCCTGGCCGGGCTGCTGGGAGACGCAGAACGGCGGAAGGCGATCGGCCGGAACGCCCGGCAGGCGGCACAAAAATACACCTGGATCGAGCGCGCCAGGCGCGCCCTGGATGGATTCCTGGATCGATGAAAGGAAAATGAAGACGATGAAACCTCTTCTCCGAGACCTGCTGTGGATCCTGCCGGTCAGCCTGGCTGCAGGTTCGTTGTTATCCCTGCTGGATGGCGGCAACTGGTGGACCGGGCTGATGGCTTATGGGCTTTTACTCCTGTGCGGATGCCTGCTCCTCGCCGGAATGATCCGCTCCGGCGGAGGCATGCGCTGGTTGTTCGTGGTCGTGCTCCTTTCTGTATTCATCCGGCTTTCTCTCGGGGTGAGTCTGTCGATCCTTCTGCCGACGCACGGATATGACACCGGGGTTTACCGTGGAGGCTATCTCTATTTCGATGCCTCCCGGCGGGATAACGAGGCCTGGGACCTGGCGGCTTCGGATCAGTCCTTGTGGAAAGCGTTCGATCAAAGCTACGGCTCCGATCAATACGGAGGGCTGCTCTTCTTCTCCTCCGCGCTCTACCGCGGGCTCAGTCCCGACCAGCATCGTCCCTGGGTGATCATCGTCCTGGGCTCGCTCGTCGCCGGGATGGGGACTGCGCTGGCCCAGCGCATCGGGAATGTCCTGGGCGGGGAGCGCATGTCCCGGCTGACGGCCTGGATCGTGGCGCTCTATCCCGAAGCGCTGCTGTTGGGCAGTTCGCAGATGCGGGAGCCTTATCTGATCACTTTTGTGGCCCTGGCGGTCTGGGGTGGCCTGCTTTGGAATTCCAGGCGGCGCCTCAGCCTGGCGGTGGGATTGGGCGGTTTTGCTCTTCTGCTGCTGTTCTCGCCGCTGGTGGCGCTGGCTGCCGCCTTTTTACTCCTCCCTTGGATGTTCATCCGGGCCAACTGGAGCCGGTATTTCCGCTGGCAGGCTCTCTTTGGGGTCGTGCTTGGTCTGGCGGCTGTCATGGCCTTTGCGCTGCTTGGACGCTGGCTTCTGACCTCCGCCAGCTGGGATGTCCACCTCGCCGAACAGGGATCCGGCATGATCGAATATATCTTCGCCAGGATGCCTCCGGGCCTGCAGCTCCCGTTCATGACGGGATACGGTCTGACGCAACCGCTGCTGCCTGCAGCCATCTTCGACCCCGCCCCCTGGATCATCCAGTCGATCTCCGTGTTCCGTTCCATCGGTTGGTATCTGCTGCTTCCATTTCTTGTCATCGTCTTCTGGCCCGTGCTGCAGGATCGGGACGCACAGGACCGGGCTGCCTGGCTGTGGTTCCTGCTGATCAGCCTGGGCTGGATCCTGTTGTCCTCCTTCCGGGCTGGCGGGGACCAGTGGGACAACCCCCGTTACCGGACGATCTTTCTGCTCGCACAGGCGATCCTGGCTGCCAGGGCCTGGCTGTGGTGGCGGGAGTCCGCCAGCCGGTGGCCGGGAAGGATCCTGGCGATCGAGGCGGTCTTTCTGGCTTTCTTCTCGTACTGGTATGCGCTCCGCTACTGGGGTAGTGCGGCGGGCCAGGTGCATGTGTTCGTCATCCTGGGCCTGATTTTTGCGGCAAGTGTTTTGATCCTGGCAGGGGGATGGTGGCAGGATCGCCGCTCGCGGCGCACCCGCTAACGCTTGACAGCTAGTCGGCGGGAAGTATAATTCAGCAACTGAATTTTAAAACGGGAGGCACGATGCCAACTGCATTGATCACCGGTATTACCGGCCAGGATGGCTCCTATCTGGCTGAGTTCCTGCTCTCGAAGGGCTACGAGGTGCTTGGAATGGTCCGCCGTTCCAGCACGGTCACCTTCGAGCGCATCCAGCATATCCAGGACAGGATCACCATCGTCCAGGGCGATCTGCACGATCAGAGTTCGCTGGTCTCCATTCTTGAGCAATACAAGCCCAATGAGGTCTACAACCTGGCTGCCCAGTCTTTTGTGGCGACCTCGTGGAGCCAGGCGGTCCTGACCGGTGAAGTGACCGCCCTGGGCGTGACCCGGCTGCTCGAATCGGTGCGCCTGGTCAATCCACAGGCGCGCTATTACCAGGCTTCCTCCAGCGAAATGTTCGGCAAGGTGACCGAGGTCCCGCAGCGGGAGACGACGACTTTCTACCCCCGCAGCCCGTACGGTGTCGCCAAGGCGTATGGGCATTGGATCACGGTCAATTACCGCGAGTCTTATGGCCTTTTCACGGTGTCCGGGATCCTGTTCAATCATGAGAGCCCGCGCCGCGGCCTGGAGTTCGTCACCCGCAAGATCTCGGATGGCGTGGCGCGCATCAAGCTCGGCCTGGCGGACAAGCTTGTCCTGGGGAACCTGGATGCCCGCCGGGATTGGGGCTTTGCCGGGGAGTACGTCCAGGCGATGTGGTTGATGCTGCAGCAGGACCAGCCGGAGGATTTCGTCATCGGAACCGGTCAGACTCATTCGGTGCGCGATTTTGCCGAACTCGCTTTCCGGCATGTCGGCCTGAACCACGAAGATTACGTGGTCCAGGATCCCCGTTTTCTGCGTCCTTCGGAAGTCGATCTTTTGATCTCGGATCCTTCCAAGGCAAAGGCAAAACTGGGCTGGGCGCCCAAGGTTGATTTCCGCGGCTTGGTGGAGATGATGGTGGAATCGGATCTTGAACGCCTCAAGAAAGGCGCATAAGTCGAACCAATATGGGCATCCCCTCTGAGACCGCACGCGAAATGGCCCTGCTGGAACAGATCGAGCAGGATCCGGACATCACCCAGGCATCCCTTGCCACCCAGCTGGGCGTGGCTGTCGGCACGGTCAACTGGCATCTCAAGCGGTTGATCGCCAAGGGGTATGTCAAGATCAAGCGCGCCGAGCGAAAGAAACTGCGCTATATCATTACGCCGGAAGGGATCGCCCTGCGTGCCCGCCTGACCGTGGATTACATCGAGCAGCAGTTCCTGCTGTACCGCAATACACGCCAGCGTGTCCGGCAGCATGTGGAGAATTTGCGCCAGGCCGGCTACTCACAGGTGAGCATCGAGGGGGAAGGGGATGTGGCCGACATTTGCCATCTGACCTGCCTGGAACAGGGCTTTGAGATCGTCGATACGGAGACTGTGCCTGTCCTGGAGGTCAAAGGGTTGACGGTTAACCTGCGTACCGGAGGTGCCCATGACTGAGCAAGCGCATGTCCTGATCACCGGCGGCGCCGGGTACATCGGATCGATGCTGATCGCTGATCTGCTGCGTTGTGGATACCGGGTCTCCTCCCTGGACAGCCTGATCTACGGCGGCGAATCGCTCCTGGCTTTCCTGTCCCACCCCAACTTCCGCTTCGTTCGTGCGGACGTCACCGAACCGGGAGCCGTACGCTCCGCCCTGCCGCGTGACTGGCCTGTCCCGGATGCGATCGTGCACCTGGCGGCCATCGTCGGTTTCCCGGCCTGCCAGTCGGTGGGGAAGCAGGCGGCCTGGCGTCATAACGTGGATGGGACCAAGCGGGTGTTCGACCAGGCTTCCAGCCTGGGGGTGAAAAGGTTCGTTTTTGCGTCCACGTACAGCAATTACGGGTTGGCGGTCAATGACCAGCCGGTCAGCGAGGAGTCCCCGCTCAATCCGCAGTCGATCTATGCCGAGACGAAGATCGCCGCGGAGGAATTTCTGCTCTCCCAGCAGGCGGCCGGACCGGCTCCGTTGATCTTCCGTTTTGCGACCCTCTACGGCATTTCGCCGCGCACCCGCTTCGACCTGATCGTCAACCAGTTCGTCCTGGAAGCCTACCTGAAGCGGGAATTGATCATTTACCAGCGCGGCTATTCGCGCTCCTTTGTGCATGTGCAGGATGTGGTGCGCGGGATCCTGCTGGGCCTGGAAGCACCGGATGCCAGGGTGCGCGGCCAGATCTTCAACCTGGGGACGGAAGCAGGCAATTATACAAAGGACGAGATCGTCGGCCTGGTGATCAAGCGCCTTCCGGAAACCGTGGTCACCTACAAGGATTTGACCTTCGGTGGGGATATGCGCGATATCGCTGTCTCCTTCGAAAAGGTCCAGCGCGAACTCGGTTTCCAGGCCAAGTTGACCGTGGATGACGGCATCCGCGAAGTCGTCCTGGCATTGCGTACCGGGATGATCCGGAACCCGCAGGACGAGAGATACACGAACGCCCGGTTTATTGTCCAATGAACACAAACACAGATTTCTGGCAGAACAAAAGGGTGGTCGTGACCGGTGGAGCCGGTTTTCTGGGCTCCTTCCTGGTCGAGAGCCTGATCCGCCGCGGGGCGGCCGACATCCTCATCCCGCGCATCGAACACTACAACCTGGTCGATCGGGATGAGATCCGCCGACTGATCGCCGAGGCCCTGCAGCCGCCCGACCGGCGTCCGGAGCACCTGCTCCCGGCCGGATTCCATCCGCGCCCGCTCCCGGATTTCACGCCCGCCGACCTGATCATCATCCATCTGGCGGCCAAGGTGGGCGGGATCGGCGCGAACCTGGAGCATCCGGCGGATTTCTTTTACGACAACCTGATGATGGGCGTCGAGCTCATCCACCAATCCTGGCAGAACGGGGTGGGAAAGTTCGTCGCGCTGGGGACGGTCTGCGCCTATCCCAAGTTCACCCCGGTCCCCTTCCGGGAGGAGGACATCTGGAATGGCTACCCGGAGGAGACGAACGCTCCCTATGGCCTGGCCAAGAAGATGCTCCTGGTCCAGGCGCAGGCCTATCGCCAGCAGTATGGCTACAATGCCATCTTTCTCCTGCCGGTCAATCTGTACGGTCCGCGGGATAACTTCAATCCCGCTTCCTCGCATGTCATCCCGGCCCTGATCCGCAAGTGCATCGAGAAGCAGGAGAACGGCGACCGCGAGATCGTCGTCTGGGGGGATGGTTCTCCAACGCGCGAATTCCTGTACGTGGAGGACGCGGTGGAGGGCATCCTGCAGGCCGCCGAGAAGTACAACGGCCCGGAACCGGTCAACCTGGGTTCCGGGAACGAGATCACGATCAAGGATCTGGCGGAATTGATCGCCCGTCTGACCGGCTTCCAGGGCCAACTGGTCTGGGACACTTCCAAGCCAAACGGCCAGCCGCGGCGCGGACTGGATACCAGCCGGGCCGAGGCCTACTTTGGCTTCCGGGCTGGAACCTCTTTCGAAGCGGGCTTGCGCCGCACGATCGACTGGTACCGGCATAATCGCGCGGTTCGGAGTCAATCTTGAAAAAAGCTGTTGATTCCTCCAGGCAGACAGATTCCCGGGGCTGGGACCTCGTCATCAGCCCGCGCCGCAACCTGCTCGACCTGCGCCTGCGTGAGCTCTGGCATGCCCGCGACCTGATTCTGCTCTTTGTCCGCCGCGACTTTGTGGCCGTCTACAAACAGACCATCCTGGGCCCGCTGTGGTATCTGATCCAACCGCTGATGACTACCGGCATCTTCACGCTCATCTTCGGGAGCATTGCCAGGCTCTCCACCGACGGCCTGCCGCAGTTCTTGTTCTACATGTCCGGCACGGTCATCTGGACTTATTTTGCCAGCAGCCTGACCAAGACATCCGAGACGTTCATCCACAACACCAATCTTTTCGGTAAAGTCTATTTCCCGCGCCTGGCTGTTCCGGTTTCGATCCTGATCTCCAACCTGATCGCTTTCACGATCCAGTTCGCCCTGTTCCTCGTGTTTATGGCTATTTTTTCGTGGCGAGGAACGGTACTGCATCCCAACTGGTGGATCCTGCTGACACCGGTGCTGCTCCTGATGATGGCCGGCCTGGGACTGGGTTTTGGGATCATCATCTCCTCCCTGACCACCAAGTACCGCGACCTGCGCTTCCTCGTCCAATTCGGGGTCGAACTGCTCATGTTCGCCACGCCGGTCATCTATCCCACCTCCTCCATACCGGAGCAGTTCCAGCAGTTGATCAAGTTCAATCCGATGGCACCGGTGGTCGAGGCCTTCCGCTACGCTTTTCTTGGCGCCGGGACGGTGAGTTTTGCGCAACTGGCATACAGCTTCGGTTTCATGCTGGTCGTGATCCTACTGGGTGTGATCATCTTCAACCGTGTCGAAGTCACCTTCATGGATACCGTATGAGCAATTTTGTCATCAGCGTGGAAAATGTATCTAAGGCCTATCATCTGGGTCAGATCGGCAGCGGCACCTTGCGCAATGATCTGGCCGCCTGGTGGGCAAAAGTGCGCGGCAAGCCGAATCCGCTGCTGAAGATTGGCCAGGACATCCATGACAACGTGGAGGGCGAGACCCTCTGGGCGTTGCGGGATGTCAGTTTCACGCTCGAGGGGGGGAGCGTGCTGGGCATCATCGGCAAGAACGGCGCCGGCAAGAGCACCATGCTTAAAATCCTCTCGCGCGTTACTGCGCCAAGCTCAGGACTGGTCAAGGTGAAGGGGCGGATCGCCAGCCTGCTGGAGGTAGGGACAGGTTTTCACCCCGAATTGACCGGGCGCGAGAATATTTTCCTCAACGGTGCCATCTTGGGAATGAAGCGGGTGGAGATTGTCCGTAAATTCGATGAAATCCTGGCATTCTCCGAAGTGGAGGATTTCATCGACACGCCCGTCAAACGCTATTCCTCCGGCATGTACGTACGCCTGGCATTCGCCGTGGCCGCCCACCTCGAGCCTGAGATCCTGGTGGTGGACGAGGTGCTGGCGGTCGGGGATGCCGAGTTCCAACGGAAATGCCTGGGAAAGATGGGCGATGTAGCCCAGCAGGGGCGCACCGTTCTTTTTGTAAGTCACAACATGTCTGCCATCCTGCGCCTGACGCAGGAGGCAATTGTGATGGAGAAGGGACGTTTGGCACTACGTGGCACATCCACCCAGGCGGTTGAATACTACCTATCGGCGGGTGCGGAGCAGGCGGGAGAACGCATCTGGGGAGCGCACGATGTCCCGGTTAATGCAGCGCCCTTCCGGCCGATCGCCCTGCGCCTGCGCGACCAGAAAGGCAGGATCGTCGAGACCGTCCGTTCAGTGGAGCCGTTCAGCATCGAGCTGGAGTACGAACTGACCGCGACGGTGACCGGCCTGCGGGTGGGCATCTATCTCAGCTCCACCCGTGGCGACCAGGTGCTGACATCCTTCGATACCGACGACCAGAAGCGCTTCGACAAACACGGCACTCGCAACGCCGGGCATTACCTCAGCCGCTGTGAGATCCCGCCCGATCTGCTCAACGGCGGCCGCTATACGCTGGGCGTCAATGCCAGCTCCTACCGCGTCAAGCGCTATTTCATGGACGAACAGGCGCTCAATTTCAACGTGGACAACGCCGGCGCGCCCGGAATGCAATGGATCGAACCACGCTCCGGCGTCCTCCGGCCGCGTTTCGAGTGGAGTATCGGAAAGGTAAAGAAATAATGCGGCTGCGCTCCTTGATAAAGAACGTTCTTGGCGAGATCCCTTTTTCTGCAGAGATTCACTGGGCTCTTCGAAAAGGCAAGTTCGACTTTCGGTTCAACCTGAAAGAGCTTGAAGCCAATCTAGACCAGCTCATTCACGATCTGGAGAGCCTGCCGACCGCGGAACTGTCAGGTAAAAAAGTCTTCATTTTTGTCGCCACCCATTACTGGCTTGAGCAGGCCATCCAGATGGGTTTCGCCATGACCGGGCTCGGAGATCGGGTCACGGTGGGCTATCTGGCCACTTCCTCCTGGAGCAAGGGTATCAATCGCTACGATCTTCGCCTGCAAAACATCTATGCCAAGAGTATCCTCCAGCGAACCCGCCCATGGCTCGAGACGATCTCCCTGGTGGATGTGCGCGGGAAGCGCTCTTTGCCGAAGGAACTCCAGCGGAATGTTGGCCAAGTGACATTCATCGACACACAATACGTATACCAGGACGAGAACGTATCGAAGGACAGCCCTGTTCATGCCATGCGGCGGAAATGCAATCAGGCCGCCGCTCGGACCGCGCTTGCCTACCTACAAAAGCACCGCCCCGATGTCGTAGTCATCCCGAACGGGATGATTCTGGAATTTGGCGCGGTGTATGAGGTTGCCAGGTACCTAGGCATTCCCACCGTTACGTACGAATACGGTGACGCCGCGAATCACATCTGGATCTCCCGTGACCTCCCGGTCGTCCGCCACGCTACCGACGAACTCTGGGAGGCGCGCAAGAGCATTCGCTTGGATGATAATCAAAAGCGCTGGCTCAGTGCATTCTTCCTGCGGCGCCAGAAACCTGCTGCGGACGAGGATTTCATCTGGCTATCGCAGCCCGCAGACCCGCAGGGCGGGACCGGGATCCGTGCCAGGCTGGGTCTGGATTCCCGTCCGGTGGTCGTGCTGGCGACCAATGTCCTTGGCGACAGCCTGACCCTCGACCGGCAGGTTTTCAGCGCGTCGATGATCGAGTGGCTGAAACGGACGATCACTTACTTCCTCGGTCATCCGGAGGTACAACTGGTGATCCGGATCCATCCAGGCGAGACCATCATGGTCGGTCCCGCCTCTGCCAATGAAGTGGTCCGGCAGGTGCTTACCAACTGTCCGGAGCACATCCATGTGATCGGCGCTCGGGACCCGGTCAATACCTATGACCTGATGGAAGCGACAGACCTCGGCCTAGTCTACGTGACCACCGCTGGCCTGGAAATGGCCGCCCGGGGGATCCCTGTGATCGTTGGTGGAAGGACCCATTATCGCGGGCGGGGATTCACGCTCGACCCGGATACCTGGGAGAACTATTTTGCCATGCTGGATGATACCCTTGTCCGCCTGCCATACCGCCTCTCACGCGAACAGCTTGAGCTCGCATGGATGTATGCGTACCTGTTCTTCAGGGTGTTCCCCCAGCCTTTTCCCTGGCATCTGGCCAAGCGCTGGCAGGATTACACCGAGCGGCCGCTGCGATATGTCCTGACAGACGGCCTTCCACTGTACTCTGCAACCTTTCGCTATCTGACTGGTGAGAGGATACCCTGGTCGGAGATAAAACAGGATGAGATATCACCAGACATCGATGTCGCGAACAGCATATCGATGGCGGGTGATTATCTCCGCACCCAGCAGGAGGATGAGCCTTGAACCGGGCTGGAAACACGGAACGTGTTCCTGGAACTGTCGGAATTTGCGGCAGGAATTACGACCCTTGGCAGGTCGCTGCGCCTGAAGGAGGACGCGCATGACACTACAGCACCTACTCATCTGCGGGCTTGGATCCATCGGCCGACGACACCTCCGTCACTTCCGGGCATTGGGAGTCGAAAGAATCGACGCGTTCCGAACGGGCAAGGCCACCCTGCCAGACGAAGGCCAGCTTGCACCGGACAGGGTCTTTGGTTCCCTCCAGGAAGCCCTGGCGGCGGGTCCGCAGGCGGTCGTGGTCGCCAATCCCACCTCCCTGCATCTGGAGACTGCCCTGGCAGCCGTGCGCGCCGGGGCACACATTCTGGTAGAGAAACCGGCCTCGCACTCGGCCGCTGGGCTGGAAGGACTCGAGCAGGAAGCAATGGCGAAAGGTCTGCGCGTGTTCGTGGGATATAACCTACGCTACCATCCTGCCCTGCAGGCGGTCCGCGAGATCGTCCGCTCCGGGAAACCACTCGGCCACCCGCTTATGGCGCGCATCCACTTCGGCGCCTATCTGCCCGATTGGCACCCGTGGGAAAGCTACCGTGGCTCGTATGCTGCGCTGAGGAGCCTGGGCGGCGGCGTGACCCTGACCAGCTCCCACGAGCTCGATTACGCTTTGTGGATCTTGGGCCCGGTCGAGAGGTCCGAAGGTCTGGCCTCCCCGCTGCGGCCTCTTGGTACCGAGGTGGAAGAACTCTCAGCCCTGTTGATGCGCCATGCGAGCGGCGCCCTCTCGACCATCACCCTGAGCTTCGCCCAGAAGCCTGCCAGCCGGGGTATGGAGATTGCCTTTGAAGGTGGTACGCTCTCGCTGGACCTGCTGGCTGGATCATGGACTGTGCGCCGCGCTGGAGGCGAGGCCACCGAGCAGCGCCTCCCCGAAGGCTACCAGATCGACGAGACTTATCGTCTGCAGGCCGAGGCATTCCTGCGCGCCCTCGACGGGCATTCAGAAACACTTGCTACCCTTGCTGATGCAAGGGCATCCCTGATGATCGCTGAAACCGTATTGGAGACCCTATGACCGATCCTGTTTTCGATATTTCTGGACGTACGATCGTTCTGACCGGCGCCTGCGGCCTGATCGGCCGCAAGGTCGCCGTCGAGTTCGTGGCGCGTGGAGCCAACCTGGTCCTGGCCGATCTCGAGAAAGCGGATCCGGCCGGGCTGGCTGCCTCGCTGGATGGGAAAGGTGCAGCCCGTGCCTATGGAATGGCCTGCGACGTCTCCCGCGCCGAAGAGGTCGCCGCGCTGCTGCGTTTCGCGCTGGATGAATGCGGGCACGTGGACGTGTTGATCAATTCACACCAGTACAAGCCCAAGGGTTTTCTGATGGCGCGCGCCGAGGATTTCCCCGAGGAGCTCTGGGATTCGGTCATCGCAGCCAACCTGAAAGGCACCTTCCTGACCTGCAGGGATTTTGGCAAGGTCATGCTCGAGCAGGGCAAGGGCTCGATCATCAACTTCGCTTCCACCTACGGGGTGGTCTCGTCGAACCCGGCCCTTTACGAAGACAACAGCCTGGGCAATCCCGTCGCCTATTCGGCCAGTAAAGGCGGGGTCATCATGCTGACCAAGTATCTGGGTGCCTACTGGGCCAAGCGCGGAGTCCGGGTCAACTGCCTCACCCCGCACGGGGTCTGGAACAACCACGAACCCGCCTTTGTCGAGCGCTTCAGCCGTATGTCTCCCACCGGGCGCTTGATGACGGCCGACGAGGTGGTCGGGGCCGCCTTGTTCTTGGCCTCCGACGCCTCCAGCTACGTGACCGGTACCAACCTGCTGGTCGAGGGCGGCTGGACAGCCTGGTAGGAAGGAGTCTGCCCATGCATGTCAGCATCGTGATCACCTGCTACAACCGGGAACGATTCATCAGCCGCGCCATCCGCAGCGCCCTCTCGCAGAGATTCTCGAAGGAGGACTTCGAGGTCATCGTGGTCGATGATGGCTCGACCGACAACTCCCCCAAGATCATCCGCGACTTTGGCGACGAGATCATTCCGATCTTCTTCCGCAAGAACCGCGGCCTGCCGGCTGCCCGGAACATGGGCATCCGCAAGGCGCGCGGCCGGTTTGTGGTCCATCTCGACTCAGATGACTATATCCATGACGAGCTGCTCCACATCGAGTACCTGCACCTGGCCTTCAATCAGGAGTGGGGGGCGGTGGCGTGCGATTATGTCGAGGTGGACACCAACGAGGCACACATCAAGCGGCATGACGCTCGCCGTGAGCCGATCGCCTGCGGGATCATGTTCCGCAAGGAGAACCTGATTGAGATCGGCCTCTACGACGAGCGCATGCGTCTCTGCGAGGATGAGGAACTGCGCTGCCGTTACGAGGCACGCTACGAGATCGGCTACGTCCATCTGCCGCTCTACCGCTACACCAAACACGATGGCAATCTGACCAACGATACCCAAGCCGTGGACAAATACCGCAAGCGCCTGCGACAGGTGAGCGATAAAAAACGCACCGCTGCAAGCGGGAAGGGAGATGCGAGCACATGTACAAGGAATTAAAATTCGGCAGTTTAATCCTGCGGGCAGACCGGCCATACCTCATCGCCGAGGCAGGCGTCAATTACGAGAACGATATGGACACCGCGATGCAGATGGTCGAGCAGGCTGCCTCCGCCGGTGCCGACGCGATCAAGTTCCAGAGCTACAAGGCCGAGACCCTGGCCTCGCGCTTCAGCCCAAGCTACTGGGATACGACCAAGGAAGCCACCCGGAGTCAGTATGAGCTGTTTAAAAAATATGACCATTTCGACATGGCGGAATACGAAGCACTGGCCAGGCACGCCCGGCGCTGCGGCATCGAATTCCTCTCGACCCCGTTCGATGAGCGTTTCGCCGACGCCCTTACCCCGCTTGTCCCTGCAATGAAGGTCGCCTCTGCTGACTTGACCAACCATCCCCTGCTGCGCCACATCGCCCGCAAGGGCAAGCCAGTGCTGCTCTCGGTGGGAGCTGCCACCCTGGGCGAGGTCGATGAGGCAGTTGCCCTGCTTAGGTCGGAGGGGTTGCGCGAGATCGCCCTGTTGCACTGCGTTCTCAGTTATCCGTGCTCCCCGGCGGATGCCAACCTGGGGATCATCGACCATCTGCAGGCAGCCTTCCCGGACCTGGTGATCGGTTACAGTGATCACGTCCCGCCCGCCTACGGCTGCGCGGCGCTGACGACCGCCTGGCTGCGCGGGGCCAGGATTATCGAGAAACATTTCAGTCTCGACAAGACCAAGCCCGGCAACGACCACTACCATGCCATGGACCCGGCTGACCTGCGGGAATTCCGTGCACATTGCGACTACATCACCGGGCTGATCGGCACCGACCGGAAGCAGGTCCTGCCCTGCGAGACTGAAGCGCGCAAGCAGGCCCGCCGCAGCCTGGTGGCTGCCCGCAGCCTCCACCGCGGCGAACGGATTGAAGCCTCCGACCTGCTGGTGAAGCGTCCCGGAACCGGCATCGACCCGCGCCAGCTGGAAGTGGTCATCGGCGCGACCGCCCTGCGCGACATCCAGGAGGATGAGATCCTGCAATGGGACATGTTCCTGACCCGAGGCGGGGATTGAGGACATGACGAAGCGTCCACGCACGATCGCCATCGTCCAGGCCCGGATGGGATCGAGCCGCCTCCCGGGCAAGGTCCTGCTCGATCTGGCCGGGCAGCCGGTGCTGGCCCGCGTGCTGGCGCGGACACAACGGGCGCGGCTTTTGGATGGGCTGGTCGTGGCGACCACAGGCGAGCAGTCCGATGCCCCGATCGAAACCTTCTGCCGGGAAAACGGCTACACCTGCTTTCGCGGCAGCACGCTGGACGTCCTGGATCGTACCTACCAGGCGGCGTTGGACCAGAAAGCCGAAGTGATTGTGCGCATCACAGCCGACTGCCCGGTGATTGACCCCCAGGTGATCGACAGGACAGTGACCGCATTCTTTAAGTCGGGAGCGGATTTCGCCGCCAACCGGCTACCGCCTCCCTGGAGGCGTACCTATCCGATCGGTCTGGACGTGGAGGTCTGTGATTTTCCTGGGTTGCAGGTAGCTTGGATGCAAGCAGGCATGAAGTACCAGCGCGAACACGTCATGCCTTTTTTCTACGACGATATCCCCGCCGACGCCTTCGATATGAGCCGTGACTGCATGGTGACATCACCGCGCGGGTTCAAGGTCCTGTTGGCGAACCACATCCCCGATCTTGGCGCGTACCGCTGGGCGGTGGATGCCTTGCCCGACCTGGAATTAATGCGCCGCATCTTCACTCATTTCGCCGGCGATGATTTCTCCTGGAAGGACCTGCTGGCGCTGGTCGAGAGGGAACCTGAACTGCTGCAGATCAACGAGACGGTCAGTCATAAAACCGCCTTCGATGTCGACGCGCGCAATGAGGTGAATGCCGGCGGCCAAGAGTGACACGAGGATCGATGGATCCGCCCCTCGATTTCGATTAACGAAATTGGAGACCAGATCATGACCTTGCTGACGATCTTTGCCGCTCCCAAGCCGATGAAGGATGCGCACACTGCCATCATCCAGGCCAATGCGATCCGCTCCTGGACCCTTCTGGGTGACCAGGTCGAAGTTGTCCTCGTCGGTGACGAGGATGGACTGGCAGAAACGGCTGTCCGTTTCGGCATCCATCATCTCCCCGCTGTGAAGCGAAACGAACAGGGCACACCCCTGATCAGTTCGATCTTCGACCTGGCGCGGCGGAATAGCGCCAGCCCCATGCTGGCCTATGCCAACGCGGATATCCTCCTTCTTGCGGATTTTATGCGTGCGGTCCGGAAAATGGAGACGGGCCGGCGGGAGTTCCTGATGGTCGGCCGGCGCTGGAACCTGGATGTGCCACAGCCTTTGGAATTCCAGGCCGGCTGGGAGGAAACCCTGCGCTCGAACGTGTTCGAGCGGGGCGAGTTATATACCCACACCGGGATCGATTATTTTGTCTTCCGACGTGAAAGCTTCACCTCGCTGCCCGATTTTGCCGTTGGACGCGCCGGCTGGGATAACTGGATGCTGTACCATGCCAGCTCATCCGGGATGGAAGTGATCGATGCGACGCCTTCCATACTTGCCGTGCATCAAAACCATGATTACCGCCACCTGAAAGGCGATAAGTCCCTCTACCAGCAGGAAGAATCGCTCGAGAACAAGCGCCTGGCAGGTGGTCAGGTCCATAATTATCACCTTCTCGACTCCAATCGTGAGCTGGTCCGCGGGCGCATCCGCCGTCCGGGATTCAGCCTTGTACGCTGGCTGCGTGCCCTCGAGCGCCTTTTCCTGACCAACGACATGACCAGCCGGCGCTGGTGGCTGGCGATCAAACTGCGCCGTATGCAGCTCCGCCTGCTCGACCGGGAACGGGCGCTCTGGAAAAGCAACCGGCGATACGCCGGTCATCTCACCGGGAATGCCGCGAACCACGATTGATGGAATAGGCTCATGAGAAAAGGTCAAAATCCCACCAAGGACACTGTGCCTGCCTACCAGGCTCCCGGGCTTGGCATTGCGGTCGTTACCTATATCCCGTCCCTGGCTGGATATTTCGAACACTCCCTGCGCGTGCTGAAGTATGAGATCGCCAGCCTGCACCACTCCACCGGCGTCCCGTTCGACCTGTACATCTTCGACAACGGCAGTTGCAATGAAGTGCGTCAGGAACTGTTCCGCCTCCAGGACGAGGGCTGGATCGATTTCGTTTTCGCTTCCCGGCACAACCTTGGCAAGATCGGGATGCTTAACTGGATCCTGGGCTCGGTGCCGAATGAATGGATCTGTTACGCCGACTCGGACGTTCTGTTCCGACCCGGCTGGTACGAACACAGCCGGGCCATCCTGGATTCCTTCCCAAAGACCGGCCTGGTCGCGGCGCAGCCCTGTCTGGATGACGTGCTGCGCGGCCAGGGACGGGCGCTGGCGGAACTCAGGGATGCCCCCGGTTTTCACCTGGATCGAATGCTCATCGATCCGCAATGGATCGATGAGTACGTGACCGGCTTCGGGTACACAGCCGAGAAGGCGGAGCTGTTCAAGAGGAGCCAGTATCCCATGGTCAGCCACATCCAAACCGGCACGCAGGCCGTGATCGGAGCCAGTCATGTGCAGTTCCTGATCCCGCGCCCGGTCGCCAGGCAGGTGGTCCCGCTGCCTGCCACGATGAGCCTCAGCCGGCAGGAGGATCTCAATTTCAACCGGACCGTGGACAACCTGGGGTATTATCACCTCTCGACCCTGGAACCCTACTACTACCATATGGGCAATACATTGGACGAGAATGTCCTGTCGGATATTGCCCGGTTTGGTCTGGATCGTCTCTTGAATATGCCGGCGCCTGCCGCGAAAAAAAAGCAAAGTGGCTGGTGGCTGCGTTGGCTGCGGCGGTTGAGCCGGTTGCCGCTGCTGGGATCGATCGTTTATCGCTCCTATAAACTACTTTTTGAGATCTATTCGCAGCAATGAGGAATGGGATGAAAATCTTGATCGCTGGACTCGGCTCGGTGGGCCGCCGCCATCTGCGCAACCTGCGCCTCCTGGGTGAACAGGATATCGTCCTCTACCGGACCCGCCTGGCGACCCTCCCGGACGAGGATCTGGTCGGACTGCCGGTCGAGACCGACCTGGACCGGGCCCTGGACGGGAAGCCGGATGCTGTCATCGTGGCCAACCCGACGTCCCTGCATCTGGAGGTTGCCATACCCGCAGCCAGGGCAGGCTGCCACATCCTGCTGGAAAAGCCGGTGTCCGATTCGCTGGACCGGTTGGGCGAGCTGGCCGAGGCCGCGGAACGAACCGGGAGCCGCATCCAGGTCGGTTTTCAATTCCGCTTTCATCCCACCTTGCAGCAGGCTGCCCGTCTGGTGCGGGAGGGTGCCATCGGGCAGATCCTGACCGCGCATGCCCACTGGGGCGAATACCTGCCCAACTGGCATCCCTGGGAGGATTATCGCAAATCCTACGCCGCCCGGTCCGACCTGGGCGGTGGCGTCCTGGTGACGCTGACCCATCCGATGGATTACCTGCGCTGGCTGGTCGGGGATGTGGATTTGCTCTGGTCTCTGAACGGCCATCTTTCGCCCTTGCAGGTCGACGTGGAGGATATTGCCGAGGTCGGACTGCACTTTGCCTCTGGCGCGATCGGCGGATTGCATGTCAATTATGTGCAGCGGCCTGCGGTCCACCGGCTGGAGATCGTCGGCACGGGCGGTACCCTCTCCTGGGACAACGCGGATGGAAGCCTGAAATGGCAGCGCATGCCCGCCGCGTTCGGAGAGTCGAGCTCCAATCCGCCTGGCCCCGTGGTGGAGCAATTCGCGCCTCCCCCCGAATTTGAGCGCAATCAACTTTTCGTGGAACAGATGCGAGCCTTCCTTTCCGTCGTGCGCGGCGAGTCGACTCCTGTCTGCACGTTGCAGGACGGTATCCGTGCCTTGGAAATGGCGCTGGCGGCCCGGGAATCTGCCGCCCAGGGACGCAGGATCGCTTTGAAAGGGATTCAATGACAACCATACTTGACAAGTTCGATCTTTCCGGCAAGGTTGCCGTGGTGACCGGCGCCGCCGGGCTGTTGGGCAGGGAATTCTGCCGCACCCTGGCGGAAGCCGGCGCGGCAGTCGTGGTCCTGGACCTGAACACGACCGTGACCGGGAAACTGGTGGAGGAATTGCGAACCTCCGGGTTTTCGGCGCGCGCCGCGGCGGTCGACATCACGCAGCCCGACTCGGTGCATGCCATGCTTGCCGACACCCTCCGGGAGTATGGGCGTCTGGATATCCTGGTCAACAGCGCGGCACTGGACCCGAAATTCGATCCGGAGGCCGTGGCGAAAGGCCTGACCCCCGGCCGGTTCGAGGATTATCCTCTCGAACAATGGAATGCAGCCTTGAACGTCAATCTCACCGGCCTTTTCCTGGTCACACAGGCCTGTGTCCGTCCGATGCTCGAACAGGGCAAGAAAGGCTCGATCATCAATATCTGTTCGACCTATGGGCTGAACGGTCCCGATCAGCGCATCTATGTCAAGGATGGTCGCAGGCTGGCATACAAACCGGTCTACTATACTGTGACCAAGGCAGGCGTCCTCGGTTTCACCAAGTACCTGGCTGCCTACTACATGGGAACGGAGATCCGGGTCAACGCCCTGACACCCGGCGGCGTCTTCAACAATCATGATGAAACCTTTACCGCCAATTATTCAGCCAAGACCATCCTGGGCCGGATGGCCCGCAAGGACGAGATGAACGGCGCCCTGCTGTTCCTCGCCTCGGATGCCTCCTCCTACATGACGGGTGGGAACGTCGTCGTGGATGGCGGTTGGACGGCCTGGTAGTTTACCGGAATCTTGGAGATCAGGAATGGTTGCATGAAAGAACGCTTTCCCTGGAAATGGTTGCTTGCCGGTCTCGTGGCAGTCAACTTGATCCTGTACGCGTACGTCGCCCTTGTGCCGGAAAACACGCTGATGGCGTGGTTCGACAATGACGATGCTTTTTTCTATTTCAAGGTGGCACAGAATATCACTGCCGGGCATGGCATCTCTTTTGACGGCATCAACCTGACCAACGGTTTTCACCCACTCTGGATGGCGATCTGTATCCCCATCTTCTGGCTGGCGCGTTATGACCTGATCCTGCCTTTGCGGGTGCTTGTCATCCTGTCTGCAATGCTGAGCTCGGGATGCGGACTGCTCCTGTTCCAACTTTTACGGAGACAGCTAAGTCCCGAAATCGCCCTGCTGCCGGCGGTGGCGGTGATGTTCCTCCCCTATGTGCAAGTGCGCATCTTCGAGGGCGGGGTGGAATCCGGTTTGAGCGCCTTCCTGATCCTCCTGCTTCTGTACCTTTGCGTCAGATGGCGCGAAGCGGGTACGGATACCGTCCGGGCGATCCTGCTTGGACTTGTGGCGGGTCTGACCATCCTGGCCCGGCTGGATAACATTTTCCTGGTCCTGCTTCTCGGACTCTGGTATGGACTCGGTTTTGCTTCCGCCCGCTTGCGGATCCTGGTCTTGGCTGACTTCTTCCTGATCTTCGTCCTCGGCCTGCTCTCCTACTTCGCAGGATTACACCTGGGAATGCTTTCCCTGCCAGGCGCAGGTTCGCCTCTTTTCCTGATCGGGCCGGCATACATTTTCATCCCGCTCAGCCTGTTCTTGTTTGGCATGTACTCGCCTGGTGGTGGCGTGCCCTCCTTCAGGCTTGCTGGAAAGCTGTTCCTGTCCATTCTGATCGCGACAAGCCTGCAGCTGGCAGTCCTCTTCCTCCTGCGAACAACGGGAATCGTGCCGCCTTTCCGGTGGACCCTCTTCCTGCTCTATGCAGGCGGCATGTTTGTTGGCGCTTGCCTGAGCCGGTGGTCCAGCCATGCACTTAATTCTGCCACGTTGGGGGAGGATGCGAATCGGGTTGAGATCAGCAGCCGCCATTTCTGGAGGACGTTCATCGGGCGCTGTTCGACATATTTCCTGCCCGCCGTCATCCTGCTGGCCGTGTACATGGCCTGGAATCTGTCCTATGCCGGGATCGCCATGCCGGTCTCCGGTCTGGTGAAACAGTGGTGGGGGGAACTGTACAAGTACCGGTATGGCTCCGTGATGAACCGGAATCTGCCCATGCTTCTGGGAGATGATGCCTGGGGATTGGCTCTCTCCCCGCTCAAGGCCCTTGCAGATGCGTTGGCCGGTCCCGCCAACACGCCGGTCCTGGCGGCGATCGTCGGCGTTGTGCTTGCCGGGCTGCTGGCTGTGATTGTGATCCAGCGGAAATTTATAATCCCGAACCTGGATCAGGCCGGTCTTCTGCCTCACTTTTTCGGATTGTATGCCCAGATCTTTTACTATTCCGCCACGCCATACTGGAACATGCGGGATTGGTACTGGATCGGTCAGATGCTGTTCATCTTGATCCTGGCAGGGATCCTGCTTGAGGCGCTCCGGCTGCTGCCCGAGAGACCAAAGCAACTACCCTGGAGGATTCTCTCCTTCGGGCTGACCTTTGTTCTGCTGGCCGTTTTCGCCGGAACGTTCCTGACCAGGTTTCCCGCCCGTTCTTCCGTGAGCAGCGATATTTTCCACAAAGGGGAGGCGCATTTCCTCGAGCAGAATACGGAACCGGATTCCCTGATCGGCCTTCCCGGCGGTGGGATGACGGGCTATTTCATCCAGGATCGGACCATTGTCAACATGGATGGTTTGATCAACAGTCATGCGTATTTCCAAGCTTTGAAACAGGGTACGGCGGGTCTCTACCTGGAAGCGTTGGGACTCGATTATGTCCTGATCCAGCAGAGTGAGTTGGAGCAGCCACCTTATTCGCAGATGCTGGCTGGCCGGATCGAATATCTCGCTGACTATGAGGATGCCCGCCTCTACCGTTATCTCCGTGTAGAACAGGAAACCCCGTGATGGCCCAGAAACAAATTCGTGATACGGAAATTCTTGCCATGATCCCGGCCCGAGGCGGCTCGAAGGGGATCCCGCGCAAGAACATCCGTCCCTTCAGCGGGTACCCGCTGATCGCATGGTCGATCGCCGCGGCCCGCCAATCGGAGACCGTCACCCGCATTCTGGTGAGCACGGACGATGAGGAGATCGCCGCGGTGGCCCGGGAATATGGCGCCGAGACCCCCTTCCTGCGGCCTGTCGAGTTCGCTCAGGACGCCACGACCGATTTCCCGGTCTTCGAGCACGCCCTGCGCTGGCTGGCCGAGCATGAAGGGTACCATCCGCAGGCAGTGGTACAATTGCGCCCCACCTCCCCCATCCGGCCGCCGGATTGCGTGGATGCAGCGGTGCGCATCCTGCTCGCCCACCCGGGGGCAGACAGTGTACGCGGGGTGGTGCCGGCAGGGCAGAATCCCCACAAGATGTGGCGGCTCGTGGATGGCGAACAGGCCCCCATGCGGAATCTCCTGGACGTGAACGGCCTGTCTGAGCCCTATAACGCACCCCGCCAGGCGCTTCCGCCCGTCTACTGGCAGACCGGTCATATCGATGCGATCCGGGCCGGGACGATTCTCGAGAAAAAATCCATGAGCGGCGATGTCATCTACCCCCTGGTGATCGATCCGCGTTATACGATCGATCTGGATAATCTGTATGACTGGGCCAAGTACGAGTGGCTGGTATCCTTCGGGAACCTGGAC
>Ga0233425_10003990_pt1 | contig 25623 bp, 20 predicted proteins | sample Watercolumn_Towu_2_FD_181712 | JGI IMG/M metagenome (GOLD analysis project Ga0233425, IMG submission 181712) | Freshwater microbial communities from Lake Towuti, South Sulawesi, Indonesia - Watercolumn_Towuti2014_140_MG | ecosystem: Environmental > Aquatic > Freshwater > Lake | place... | reverse complement strand
GTCGACGAGACGGGTGGCGTAGCCGCCAGCGGTGGTGGCGCGGGCGCGGCCGGTGGCGGTGCGGGCGGCGTGCCGGCGTCCGGTGGCTTCCCGGGCACCGGCGCCAGCAGTGCCGGCGGTGCCGGAGGTACGGAGGCCGGGGTGGGCGGCGGCGGCGCGGGCGCGGTGGGCGGCGGCGGAGCGGGCGCGGTGGGCGGCGGCGGCGCGGGCGGCACGAGCAGCGGCGGCGCGGGTGGTACGGGCAACGCCCCGGGCGGTGGCGCGGGCGGCGGCGGTGGGGCCGGCGGGGTGCCGCCTCAGGACGCCGGCAACTGCCCGCTGCCCCCGGCGTCCGTCGCGTGCGGCGCTCAGGCCGGAGCGGTCTGCGGGACCTGTAGCTCGACCAGCGGCTGCGCCTCGCAGTGCACGGGCAACGAGTGCATCACCAGCTGCAGCAGCCAGGACGCCTGCAAGAACAACAAGAACATCACCTGCTCGCCGGGGCAGGACTGCAAGGTGGAGTGCACGGCCAACAGCGCGTGTGAAGGTGCGGTCATCGACTGCGGCGACGCGGCGAGCTGCAAGATCCAGTGCAAGGGCGATCACGCCTGCAAGAACGCCGTGATCAAGTGTGGGAAGGGACCCTGCACCCTGTACTGCGAAGACCACGATCACGCCTGCAACGAGAACACCAAGCTGGTGTGCGGGAGTCAGAGCTGCACGGTGGCCTGCACCGGCTTTGCCGGGCCGACGCTCGACTGCATGGCGAAGCCATGCTCCGGCTGCCCGAAGGCGTGCCCGTGAGGTAGAGTCGGCGGATGCGGTCCGTTCTGGCGCTCGGCTCCCTGGCGTTGGGTCTCTGCTTTTCCTCGATGGCGCTGGGTGCCGAGACGGTGCTCGATCTCTCTGGCACCGTCCCGGACGACGCGCTCCGGCACTTCTTCGTCGAGCTCGACGTGCCGGCGGGCATCAAGGAGATCGAGATCGCTCACGACGATCTCTCGCCGGACAACATCCTGGACTGGGGCCTGGTCGACGAGAAGGGCGGGTTCCGCGGCTGGGGCGGCGGCAATGGCGAGAACGCCGTGGTGGGCGAGCAGGCGGCGTCACGCTCCTACCTGCCCGGCCCGATCAACCCGGGCAAATGGAAGGTCGTGGTGGGCAAGGCGCTGATCAAGCAGAAGCCCGCCAGCTTCAGCCTGAAGGTCACGCTGCGCGACGCGCCGACGCTGGCTGCGCAGACGACGCGCAAGCCCTACGGCGCGCCGCCGCCGCTCTCCACCGAGACCCGCTGGTACGCGGGGGACTTCCACGTCCACTCCATCGAGAGCGGCGACGCCAAGCCGCCCCTCGACGAGATCGCCACCTTCGCCAAGAGCCGGGGCCTCGACTTCGTGCTGGTCAGCGACCACAACACCGTCTCGCAGCTCGACTTCTACGCCGAGGCGCAGAAGAAGCACTCGGACTTCCTGTTCCTGCCCGGCGTCGAGTTCACGACCTACTGGGGCCACGCCAACGCCATCGGCTCGACAGAGTACGTGGACGACAAGACCGAGCTGCCGGGCAACTCCATCGGCGCGGCGGCGAAGGCGTTTCACGATCAAGGCGCGCTGTTTTCCATCAATCACCCCACGCTCGCCCTGGGCGACGCTTGCCTGGGCTGCGCCTGGGAGCACGACCTGCCCGTGGATCAGATCGACGCGGTGGAGATCGGTACCGGCAAGTTCGGCATCCTGACCGACAGCGCCGTGGGGTTCTGGGACGACCTGTGCGCGAAGGGGCGCCACCTCGCCGCGCTCGGCGGCAGCGACGACCACAAGGCCGGGGTCGACGAGACGCCCACGCAGAGCCCCATCGGCAACCCCACCACCATGGTCGACGCCAAGGCGCTCAGCGTGCAGGGCATCATCGACGCGGTGAAGGTCGGGCGTACCGTGGTGAAGCTGAAGAGCCCGGACGACCCGATGGTCGAGCTGGTGTCGAGCGCGGCGCCCACCGGGGACACCATCGCAGCGGACGCCACGGAGCTCTCCGCGACCATCACCGGCGGGGTCGGCCACACCGCGCGTTTCGTGAAGAATGGCAAGCCCGCAGAGGAGGTCGAGGTCGACTCCGACCCGTTCGTGCTGAAGCTCTCGGCCACGGCACCGGCCTCCGGCGAGGATCGCTACCGCGTCGAGGTCCTGGAGGGCGGCGCGCGTCGCACCGTGACCAGCCACCTCTGGCTCACGGCCGGCGGCGCCGGCGACGCCGGTACGGGGGGCAGCGCGGGCGCGGCTGGGGCGGGCGGCGGCGCGGCCGACGAGTCCGACGACGGCGGCTGCGGCTGCGGCGTGCCCCGCGGCTCGCTCGTGGCGTGGGGCTCGCTCTCGGGCCTCGCGCTCTTGGTGCTCGCGCTGCGCCGTCGAAGGCGCTAGAAGCGCCGGCGCCGTGGCGAGCGCACGCCGGAGAGCTCGGAGGGGGCGACGACGCCTGCTCGGCGTGCTCTGGCTGCTGGCGCCGGGGCTGTTGATGCTGGGAGCGGACTTCGCGCGGCGGTCGCGACTGCTCTTGTCGCTGCGTGGCGTGGAACAGCGGGACTACTGGCTCAGCGCCGGCGGCGCGGTCGTGCTCTGGGCGCTCCTGCTCTTCGTGGCAGCGAGCCAACGTGGCGTGACACGAAGGGTCGGTGCGGGAGCCTTCACCCTGCTCTTTTCCTGCGCGTTCGGCGTCCAGCACGCCTTCTTCACCAAGTACCGCGTCTACATCAACATCGAGCCGCTGATCTTCGGCGACGACATCCTGCTCGGCATCTTGGGGGCGCTGCCGCTCGGCGCGCTGCGGACGCTTTCGTGGGTCGCCTGCGGCGCCATCCTCGCGTTGGTCCAGGTATGGCTCGCGCGCCGGCTGCTCCGACCCCGGCCCGTCGGGCGCAGCGTCGCGCTGGTGCTCGCCGCGCCCGCGGTGGTCGCCGCCATCGCTTTGCCCATCAACCCGCCCGTTCAACGCCAGGCGGCCGCGCCCGAGCTCATGTACTTCCACAGCGCCGGCGTGTTCGTGAACGATCGCCTGAGGCGCCGTGTGCGCAGCGTGCGGCCCCAGATCGTGCGCGTGCAGCGCCGCAGCCCCGAGACGGTGCCGCCGCTGAACCCGAGGCCGCCCGCGAAGCGCAACCTCGTGATGCTCCTACAGGAAGCGCAGCGAGCCGACATCACATGCATCGCCTACGAGCAGGACTGCCAGCTCGGGACTCGGGCGACCAACGCCCTGACGCCCAACCGGCTGCCGTTCTTCCAGGTCCGCGCCGCGGGCTCGTCCACGGCCGTGGCGGTCGCGGTGCTCTGGTCTGGCATCGACCCGACCGAGACCTACGAACGCCTGCACTCCGCGCCGCTGATCTGGGACTACGCGCGGGCGGCCGGCTACGACACCGCCTATTGGACGAGCCAGAACCTGATGTTCGGGAACGCGCGGCTCTGGGTCCAGGACCTGCCGACGCGGTGTTTCGCCACGGGCACGCAGATCGACCCCCACTGCGACACGCTGACTGGGGCCGACGACCACCAGCTGGTCGAGTACGTCATCGCCGAGCTGCCCAAGCTCCAGGAGCCGTTCTTCGCGGTGGTCCACTTCTCGAACATCCACCGCCCGCGGGTGGTGGACCCGAAGCGCGCGCCCTTCCAGCCCACGAACCTGGAGGACAAGGGCCCCGGCGGGACGCCCCGGCGCAACCACTACAAGAACTCGGTGTACCTGTCGGACTTGGCCGCTGCGCGTTTCGTCGAGCACCTGCGCTCCACCGACGCCGGCCAGCGCACGGTGATCTTCTACACTGCGGACCACGGCGAGGCGTACGGCGAGCACAAGAACGAAAACGACCACTCGTCGACGGTGTTCGACGAAGAGATCCGCGTACCGCAGTGGATCGACGCGCCGCCGGGGGTGCTTTCCGACTGGGAGATCGCGGGCTACCAGAAGAACCGCATCGCGCTGATCAGCCAGTACGACCAGTCGGCCACGCTCATGGACCTGCTAGGGCTCTGGGAAGACCCGGCTTTCGCCCCGTTCCGCAGCCGCATGCTGGGCACGCCAGTAGCGCGCCCCATCGTGGAGCGGCCGCTGCCGCTCACGAACGTCTCCTGGGTCTGGGAGTACCACCGCGCCAATTGGGGCATGATGCTAGGGCCCCTGAAGGTGCTCGCGCAGATCGAAGACCAGCAGTACCTGTGCTTCGACGTGCTCCAAGACCCGGGGGAGAAGCACGACCTCGGGCAGGCAGCGTGCTCCGGGCTGATCGCGGAAGCCGACAAAACCTTCGGCATGCTCCCGAAGGACCTGCGGCGGCTGCGCGATCGCCCGGACTTCGGGCGCGCGGGTGGGCCGCGCTGAGGCGCGCTCACGCCGCCGAGTCGAAGGTCGGCGGCAAGATGAGCGGCAGGCCAGCCAGGGCGCAGTCGGCCACCAGCACGCCCAGGTGGTGCGCGTTGTCTAGCCCGACGCGCTGCGCGAGCTCGTCCGCCGCGCTCTTCAGCTCGGAAAGCGTGGGCACGTTGGCGCTCATCGGCTGCACGCGGCAGCGCGCGCGCGCAAGTCGGTAGGCGGCGATGGCGAGGCCGCTCTCCGCCAGGAGCAGGCGGTACGCGGACGCGTCCTCGGCGAAGCGGCGTAGCCACTCGCCCGGGCGTTCGGTCTCGTCTCTCTCGCGGATCATCTTCGGCATCTCCGGTCTCGGAACGGTCCCCTCGGGGGCCGCTTACACGACCATTGGATGCAACCGGTGGGCCCGGCCTTGGGAAACGCTGCGTCAGCGGGCTTTGTCGCGCTTTTCCCCGGCGACGCGCCGAGGCCCGAAATATTCCCGCGTCGCAACACCCGGACCCCCCGGATCCGGAAGTCATGGGGTCATGCGCCGAAAGGACCCACATCGGGAGTTGGCGTAGGGCGCCTCACGCTATCATCGCCCCGCGCATGGGCTGGATATCCAACACCTACGCCGAGGCCCAGAGCGCCGGCACGCTGTGGCTGTTCCTGCTCGTGCTGCTCGACGCGCTGCTCGGCCGCCCGAAGCAGGCCGAGGGGCGACGCATCGTCGTCGCACCCGTGCTGTTGTTCGGGCTGCACCTCGTGCTCCTGCCCGTGGCCGGGTACTTCCGCGGGCGCGGCGTCGGGGCCCCGGGGTACACCGAGAGCCGCCTGCCGCTCCTGATCTTCGCCGCGCTCTCGGCCGTGACGGCGCTCGGCGGCATCGTGTTCACGGTGCTTCTGCCGCGGCTCCGGCTCACGGTGCCGCGCATCCTGCAGGACGTGCTGATCGGCGCGGCCGCCATCATCAGCGTGCTCACGGTGGCGTCGCGCTCGGGCATCAACCTGTCCGGCCTCATCGCCACGAGCGCGGTGCTCACCGCGGTCATCGGCCTTTCGCTCCAGGACACGTTGGGGAACATCCTGAGCGGCCTCGCGCTCCAGACCGACGACAGCATCCACGTCGGGGACTGGGTCAAGGTCGGCGACGTCATCGGGCGCGTGGTCGAGATCCGCTGGCGCTATACCGCCATCGAGACCCGGAACTGGGAGACCGTCATCTTCCCCAACGCGATGCTGGTGAAGGGCCAGGTCATGGTGTTGGGCCGCCGTCAGGGGCAGCCCGTGCAGTGGCGGCGCTGGGTCTGGTTCAACGTGGACTACCGCTATCCTCCCTCGGACGTCATCGCCACGGTCACGGAAGCGCTGCGCTCCGCCCCCTTCGACGGCGTCGCCGCCGAGCCGCCGCCGAACTGCATCCTGATGGACTTCCACGAGAGCTACGGCCGCTACGCCGTGCGCTACTGGCTCACCGAGCTCGCCGCCGACGACCCGACCGACAGTGCGGTCCGGACCCGGGTCTACTTCGCGCTCCGGCGCGCGAACCTGCCGCTGTCGATCCCCGCTCACGCCATCTTCATGACCGAGGACAGCGCCCAGCGTCGCGAGGAGAAGTCCAGCGCGGAGCTCGAGCGGCGTGTGCACGCGCTCTCGGGTATCGCCATGTTCTCGAAGCTGTCCAGCGAGGAGCGCGAGGTGCTGGCCGGGGCGCTGCGCTACGCACCCTTCGCGGCGGGCGAGACCATGACCAAGCAGGGCGCCGAGGCGCACTGGCTCTACATCATCACCAGCGGCACCACCAGCGTGCGTGTGAAGGTCGAGGGCGAGGGCGAGAAGCAGGTCGCCGAGCTCCAGGCCGGGGATTTCTTCGGCGAGCGCTCGCTGCTCACCGGCGAGCCGCGCTCCGCGACGGTGGTCGCGACGAGCAAGGTCGAGTGCTGGCGGCTCGACAAGTCGGCCTTCCAGGAGCTCCTGATCCGCCGCCCCGAGCTCGCGGAGGACGTCGCGGAGGTGCTGGCGACTCGACAGATGGAGCTCGCGCGAGTGCGCGAGAATCTGAGCGCCGAGGCGGCCTTGCGTCGGGTCGAGGAGGCGAAGACCGACCTGGTGGACAAGATCCGGCGCTTCTTCCGCATCGACGCCGGCCCCCCGCCGCCGAGCGCGCGGGCCTAGCGGCCGGCGGCGAGCCGCCACCCTGTAAGCAGCCGCTCCCCCGCCCGTTCCGTGGGGCGTCATGCGGAAGACACTCTTGGCTTCGAACCTGGTGATCGGCGCGGCTCTGGCGGCGCCCACGGCGTTGGCGCGCGGTTCGGAGGACGACATCGGGACCCGACCCGCCGGCGCGGCCATCGTCGCGGAGGGCGACCTCGGTGGGAGCAAGACCAAGCAGGCCCCCGACGCCCAGGTCGTGCAGCAGGAGCAGGGGCCCCGCCGCGATCTGGTGGTCGCGGAGGAGCGGCCGAAGGACTGGTACCTGCTCGACGCAGGCCTGCGCACCCATCGCGACACCTTCATCGGGCTCGCCTCGCTGTCTGCGGCGCAGAGTCGCAACGAGCGCTTCTACGGTGCGCTCTCGCTGGCGCTCATCCGCAACGACGCGGGCAGCCACTTCGGAGCGGCCCAGCTCGGCATCGGGCGAAACCTGTCGGACGAGTTCGGCGGTGTCGCGCAGCTGAGCCTGGGTGAGAACCGCGCGCGCTACTTCTACGGGCTCGGGCAGGTCACGCTCGGTTACAACCGCAGCCAGGAGTTCGTCGGCGCGCTGCAGCTCGCCGGTTACAACCGGGCCGACGAGTCGTTCGGCGGGGCGCTCCAGCTCGGCGGCTACAACCGCGCCGGCGGGGACTTCGTCGGCCTGGCACAGATCGGCGTCTTCAACGCCCAGGGCAAGGAGCTGTTCGAGGACGGCGACGATAGCACGCTCTGGGCGTTGGGGCAGTTCGGCGTGTTCAACTACGCCAACGCGTTCCGGGGAATCGCCCAGATCGGCGGCGCCAGCCTGGCGACCGACTTCAGCGGCGGGTTGCAGATCGGCGTCGTGGCTGGCGCGCAGACGTTCCGCGGGCTGGCGCAGATCGGCGCCGCGTCGCTCTCGGAGCGCTCCTCCGGCGGCCAGCTCGGCCTTGCCAACCTGGCCTTCAAGGAGCACTCGGGCCTGCAGCTCGGCGGCGGCAACTACGCCGAGACCGTGCACGGCGTGCAGCTAGGCCTCGCCAACATCAGCGACAAGGCGAACGGCGTGCAGATCGGCCTCTTCAACCACGCCAAGCGCTTGCGCGGCGTGCAGATTGGCCTCTTGAACCACGCCGAGGACGGCGTGCTCGAGTGGAGCCCGGTGCTGAACATGGGCTTCGAGGAGGCCCCGAAGCAGGTCGGGTCGCGGCGCTAGGGCTTGCCCCAAGCGCGGCTGGTCCGGATGTCGTCGATGCTCTGCAGGCGGGCGTTGCCGGCGATCAGGTAGCGCGTGGTCACCACGCTGACCTCGCCGCCGCGCTGACGCAGCACCTCGCACTCGGCGCTCCACGACGCGCTCTCCGGGGCTCGCGGCTTCCGCTTCGTCTTGCTGGGCTTCTGCGGCGGTCGAGCCACGGGCTTCATGCTCACGCTGCAAGTGTCGATGACCGTCCACTGGTCGGGGTAACGCTGCGAAGCGTCGTCGAGCAGCCTGCCGATCTCGGCCAGCGTGCGCGGCTCGCCGTCGATGGACGCGCCGTCGCTGACCAGACCCAGGAAGACGCTGCTGCGGCGCGAGTTCAGCGCGGCCTCGACCTTCTCGAGCTGGCGCGAGGTCGCCACCACGAAGTTCTTGTTCGGGTTGTTGGTCTCGATCGCGACCGAGCGCTCGCAGCACTGACCGTGGCGATCGGGCGCGCTGCTGGCGCCGCTGGCCACCGCACGGATGGTGCAGGCGCCGCCGCCGCGCACCACGAAGCCGTGGGACTGCGCGCTCAGCGTCCAGGATGGCTCGCGCGCGACCTCGGGGTTCTCGGCGCAGACGCGCGACCACTGCGCCTCCGTGCACAGACTGAGCCCGGCGTCCGCGCAACGGATTTGCGCCTCGAGCACGCTCTGCCCCGTGTCGCTCGGTAGCGTTCGTGTCCGGAACTCCTCGACCCAGACGTTGCTCCCAGGCACGTTGCCGGCGGGGATCGACTTCGCCAGCGGCGCGGGCCTCGGACCCTCGGCGCTGGCCGAGGGCGCGGCCGGGGTCTGCGCGGACGCCGACGCGGCGGCGCTCGCGGTCGGCGCGGCGCTCGCCTGCGCCGACGCGCCCGGCGTGGGCTCGGTGCGGCGCGGGGCCACGGAGTACACGACACCGCCGACGACGGCGCCGAGGGCCAGGCTGCCCGCCGCGACCTTCAGCAGCACGTCGCGCCCGCGCACGGGCGCGAGCGCCGGGCGCGCGGGCCCCGGCTCCACCGGCACTTGGGTGCTCGACGCGAGCTGCGTCGACGCCTCCGGTGCCTTCGCCGGTTGCACGGGGTCGACCGTGGTCGGCTTGTCCTGCTCCGAGGTCTTCGGCAAGAGCGCGTCCACCGCTGCCCCGCTGGATGACGTGAGCCCGAACGTGTCGGTCGGGAGCACCGCGGCGTGCGCGGACGACATCGGCGCGCGCGGGACCCACGCCGCGGCGTCGCAGAGCGCGTGCCAAGCCTCGCCCATGGTGCGGTAGCGCTCGCGCGGGTCGACGGAGAGCGCTTTCAGCATCACTTCCTCGACGGCGTCACTCACCTCGACGCCGCGGGCGCGCAGCGTCGGGCGGTGCTGGACGTCTGCGGCAGACACGAACAGCTCCGCGGCGTCCTCCCCCTCGAGCGCGCGCTTGCCGCTGACCAGCTCGATCAGCACCAGGGTCAGCGCGAAGACGTCCGTCCACGGCCCCGTCGCGCCGAAGCGCCGCGCGAACTGCTCCGGCGCGCCGTAGTGCGCAGTGAACGCCTGCAGCGTGCGGCCGGTGACCTCGAAGGCGCGGCTCACGCTCGCTGTCTCGGTGATGACCTTCGCGATGCCGAAATCGAGGACCTTGATGGTCTGGCGCCCACCGATCTCGGCCAGGAACAGGTTCGCAGGCTTGATGTCGCGGTGTGCGACGCCCTGGTCGTGGGCCAAGTCGAGCGCTCGCGCGACCGGGTCGAGCAAGGTCAGCGCCTCGCTCAGCGGCCGGCCTCGCGTGCCCAGGCGGTGCCGCTCGTCCATGTCCTTCTCGAGCGTGCGGCCTACCAGCCACTCGAGCACCAGGTATGGAGTCCAGTGGCCGTTGGGCGAAGTGGCGGCGCCGACGTCGAGCGCCTGCACGATGCCCGCGGTCATGCGAGACAGCCGGTGCTGGAGCTTGCCTTCGGCGTTGAAGCTCTCGAAGAAGCGCTCCTTGTCCTCGCCCTGGAAGTCATCCGGGACGCGCAGGCATTTGACGGCGACCTTCTCGCCGAAGCCGAGGTGGTTCGCGCGGTACACGACGCCGAAGCCGCCCTCACCGACGCACTCCTCGACCAGATACTTCCCGTCCACGGTGGCGCCCACCCACCCGAAGGGATCACCAGGAGCGCCGGCCATGCGGCCGGGAGCATAGCGTCTATCGCTGGCCGCGGCCCGAGAATGTGCGCCGCGCGCGCTCTCGCTCGGCGGCGAAGGGGCGAATCGGCAGACGCGGCCCGCGGCGCGGCAGCTCGCGGCCTCCGAGCTGGATCAGCGTGCACACGCGGCCACGGTGTCCTGCGTAGGGCGCGAGCAGCTCGAGCATGCGCGGATCATCCGCCTGCACTTCACCGAGCAGGTTGAACGCGACCAGCTTCGGCAGGTGGTAGTCGCCGACGGAGACAGCGTCGGCGTCTCCGAGCGCGAGGCGCAAGGTCTCGGCGCTGGTCCACGGTCCGATGCCGCGGATGGACTGCAGTCGCCGGTGGGCGTCGTCGAGCAACAGGCCGGGCAGCTCTTCGAGGCGCCGCGCACGCCTCGCCGCCGTGACCAGAGTGTCCGCGCGTTTCGCCTCGATGCCGAGGCAGCGGTACTCGTACGACGGAAGCTCCGCCACCGCCTTCGCGTGCGGTGGGAGCAGCAGGGAGCCCGGACCCGGCGCTGGCTCGCCGAGCGCGCGCTGCAGAGCCAAGTGGCACTGCTGAGCTTCGTGTCCGGTCACCTTCTGCTCGAGGATGGGGAGAACCAGGCACTGGAACACGGTGCGCGCGCGCGGCATGCGCAGGCCGGGCAGGCGGCGGTGGAGCTCCGCGACGAGGCCGATGGGCGAGAAGCCTTCGAGGCTGTCGTTCGCGCCGACGAGATCCGGCGCGGACTCGAGCGCCCACGCGCCGCCGGGACCCCAGCTCTCCGCACGCACGGCGTCGCCGTCGCGCTCGAGGAGCAGCGTGGCTGGGCCCTCCGGCGTGTGGAGAGTGCGCCACCAGCGCTGCGGCGCCTCGCGCCGCGTGGAGCGGTCGTGGCGCCCACGCACGAACAGCCCCAGAGTCGCGTCGAGGTCGAGCGGCAGTTGCGAGCGAATGAGGCGCGTGGCGCTCACCGTGCCGAGCATAGACTAGACTCGGAGCATGAGCCTTCGCACGGCCGCCATCGTGGTGCTCGCAGCGGGTTGCGCGCGGCCGGCGCCGGCGGTCGTCCCCGCCCCCGCCAAGACCTTGGTCGTCCCCGAAGCGCGCGAGGAACCCTCCGACACGAGCGCGCCGCTCCCGGAGCGAAGCTCGGAGACCGTCACCGCCTCGGGTTTGCGCGTCGAGGACGTCACCCTCGGCTCCGGCGCCGTCGCCGAGCCCGGCCGGCGCATCCGCGTCCACTACGTCGGCACGTTGGTCGATGGCAGCGTGTTCGACTCGACGCGCGAGCGCGGCACGCCCTTCGAGGTCGAGCTCGGGAAGGGCCACCTGATCAAGGGCTTCGAGGAGGGCGTCGCAGGTATGCGGGTCGGTGGAGTGCGCCGCGTCATCATTCCGCCGGAGCTCGGCTATGGCGCGAACGCCGCGGGGAAGATCCCAGCGAGCTCCGTGCTGGTCTTCGAGCTGGAGCTGCTCGAAGTGCGCTGAGTCAGCCGCGCCGCATCTTCTCTTGCCGCCTCCTGCCCATCCTCGTGAGCACGGGGCGCACCGCGCTCCCGAGCGCCGGGAATGCGCCCACCAGCCGCGCCAGCACACGCTGACCGGAACGTGGCGCGGGGAGCACGAGCTCGAGCGGCCTGTCGGTCAGTACGCGCTCGATGATGGCGGTCGAGACCTGCTCGGCGCTGAGCGCGCGGGCGCTCGAGAACGTGAGGGCGGCCTCGTCGCGCGGGAGCTGCACGTCCAGCATCGGGGTCGCCACCGGGCCCGGACACACGCTGGTCACGAAGATGCCCTTGTCGCGGAGCTCCTGCGCTGCGGCCAGGGAGAAGCCGCGCACCGCGTGCTTCGAGGCGCTGTACACGGCCAGGCCCGGGACGGGCACTATGCCGCCGATGCTGGCGACGTTCACGACGTGGCCGCGGCCCCGCCGCAGCATGCGCCGCACGGCCGCGTTCGTGCCGAACATCACCCCCTTCACGTTCACATCCACGGTCAAGCCGACGTCGGCCACGCTGGTCTCGTGCGCCCAGCGCGCCACCAGGTAGCCTGCCACGTTCATCAGCACGTCGATCTCGACGAAGCGCGCCTCCGCGCGGTCGAGGGCGCGCTCCCAGGCCTCGGCGTCGCGCACGTCGAGCGCGAGGATCTCCACACGAGCCGGGTCGGGCCAGTGCGTCGCTCCCCACTCGCGCATCGCGGGCTCGTTCACGTCCGTGGCCACGATGCGGTGCCCGAGGCGATACAGATCGGTCGCGAGCTGGCGCCCGATACCGCTCGCGCAGCCGGTGAGCACGATGCTCAAAGGTCCCAGGGTGCGTGCGTTCATTGCCCGAGACGATAGCGCGGAGCGAGGTGGTATCTTCGGGCGCCTTGAAGCTGCCTGCGGTCTTCCTCGCTCTGGTGCTCCCGGCCTGCGCGCGCGAGGTCGAGCCGGTACACGCCGCGCCCGCGCCCGCGCCCGCGGCGGAGGCCAGGCCGCCTGCGCCCGCTCCAGACCCGGCCGGGGGCCCCGCGGCCGAGGTCGCCGCCCAGGAGGGTGAGGCCAGCTACTACTCGGACGAGCTCGCGGGCCGGAAGACGGCGAGCGGCGAGCGCTACGACCCGAAGGCACTGACCGCCGCCCACCGCACGCTTCCCTTCGGCAGCCTCGTCCGGGTGACCCGCGCCGACACGGGGCGCTCGGTGGTGGTCCGGATCACGGACCGTGGGCCCTTCGGCAGAGAACGCCGCATCATCGATCTCTCCAAGGCAGCGGCGAAGGAGCTCGACATGCTGCGCGCCGGCGTCGTCCCCGTCCGCGTCGAAGTGCTGTCGCTGGGCTCCGCCCTGCGGTAGCTTGCGCGGCCATGAGCGAGGGAGGCAGTCACGAGCCCTACATTCCTGCGCAGTCGAAGCTCCGAGAGCTGACGCCGCTACCGCTGATCGCCGGGACGCTGCTCGGCATGGTGTTCGGGGCTTCGTCCCTGTACCTGGTGCTGAAGGTCGGGCTCACCGTCAGCGCCTCCATCCCCGTCGCCGTGATTTCCATCACGCTGTTCCGACTGCTGTCGAAGGTCGGCGTGAAGAACGCCACGATCTTGGAGAACAACGTGGTGCAGACCGCCGGCTCCGCCGGCGAGTCCATCGCCTTCGGCGTGGGTGTGACCATGCCGGCCATCATGATCCTCGGCTTCGACCTCGAGGTGACCCGGGTCACCTTGGTGGCCGTGCTCGGCGGCCTGCTCGGCATCCTGATGATGATCCCGCTGCGCCGCGCGTTGATCGTGGATCAGCACGGGTCGCTCAAGTACCCGGAGGGCACCGCTTGCGCCGAGGTGTTGAAGGCGGGTGCGAGCGAGGAGTCGCGCGCCGCGGCCCACTCCGCCGGCGCGCCGCCGGACGAGACCGAGGAAGGCGGCGGCAAGACCATCTTCGCCGGCTTCGGCCTGGGTCTGGCCTACAAGGCCGTGATGGTCGCGCTGCGCGGCTGGAAGGACGTGCCGGAGAAGATCTTCGGCTCCACGCTCAAGGGCGGCAGCGTGTCCGCCGAGATCTCGCCGGAGCTCCTGGGCGTCGGCTACATCATCGGACCGCGCATCGCCGCCGTGATGTGCGCCGGCGGCGTGCTCGCGTATCTGGTGCTGATCCCTCTGATCAAGTTCTTCGGCGAGGGCATGACGCAGGCGCTCCCCCCGGGGAGCATTCCCATCCGGGACATGAGCCACGGGCAGATCCGCGGCGCTTACGTGCTCTACATCGGCGCGGGCGCGGTGGCTGCGGGCGGCATCATCAGCCTGGTGCGCTCGCTGCCGACCATCTGGCACGGCGTCAAGGGTGGCCTCCGCGACCTGCGCGGAGGTCCGAGAGAGGACGCCAGCGCGCGCCCGCGCACGGATCAGGACCTGCCGATGAAGACGGTGCTGATCGGCGCGTTGGTGCTGATCGGCGCCATCACGGCGGCCCCGCCGCTCCAGATGAACGTGCTCGGCGCGATCCTGATCGTCGTGCTCGGGTTCCTGTTCGTCACCGTCAGCTCGCGGCTCACCGGTGAGATCGGCTCGTCGTCGAACCCGATCTCCGGCATGACCGTCGCGACGCTGCTGCTCACCTGCGGCGTCTTCCTGATCATCGGTTGGACGTCGCCGCCGTACTACGTCACCGCGCTCAGCGTGGGCGCCATCGTGTGCATCGCCGCGTCGAACGGCGGCACCACGTCGCAGGACCTGAAGACGGGCTTCTTGGTCGGGGCGACCCCGAAGTACCAGCAGTACGCCATCTTGCTCGGCGCCCTGGCCTCGGCGTTGGTGCTCGGGCCCATCCTGCTCAGGCTCAACGAAGCCGCGACGGTGTACGTGCCCCAAGCGACCTTCGAGAAGGTGACGCCGGTCGCGGTCGCGGACGACCTGGTCTCGGGTCTGCCCGCCTGGTCCGGGGTCGCCCCGGAGAGCGGCAAGGCTTACAAGAAGCTCGAGCAGGCGGACGAGAAGGCGGAGGCCAAGGGGCCGCGCGTCCCGGGGCTCGCCGCTGGGAGCTACGTCGTGGACGCGGCGACGAGGCAGGTCACGCACAAGGTCGAGGAGACCTTCGCCTCGGGCTTGTCGACGGATCCCGGCAAGCTCGAGAAGCGCGAGGCGCTCTCCGGCCCCCAGGCCAAGGGCGACCCTGCGACCTACCGCGTCTGGCAGAAGACGAGCTCCGAGGGGGGGCCGCCCGGCAAGTACCTGGTCGACGACACGGGCCGCGCCACCTACCTGGTGGACCCCGGCATCAACGGCACTCACAACGTCCGCCCCGACGGCAGCAAGGTCGCCAAGTTCGACGCGCCGAAGGCGACGCTGATGTCCTACATCATCAAGGGCATCCTGAATCGCGAGCTGCCCTGGGGCCTGGTGTTGCTGGGCGTGATGATCTCGGTGGTGCTCGAGCTCTCGGGCATTCCTTCGCTGGCCTTCGCGGTCGGCGTCTACCTGCCCATCTCGTCGTCGTCGCCCATCCTGGCCGGCGGGCTCGTGCGCTGGCTGGCGGACCGCCAGATCCAGAAGCGCTTGGCCCACAAGAAGCTCAGCGAGGAGGAGCTCGCCGCCGAGACCGACAAGAGCCCCGGCGTGCTGCTCTCGAGCGGCTACATCGCGGGCGGCGCCATCGCCGGCATCGTCATCGCGTTCGTGGCCGGCGTGATGGGCGACGTGCAGACCAAGATCGACGAGTGGGCGAAGCACAACAACCCGCTCTTCGAGGGCCCGAACGCGGACGTCTTGAGCATGATCCCGTTCGTCGCCATCGCGGCGCTGCTCTACGTCGTCGCGGTGAAGAAGAAGGCGACCGCTTGAGCCTCGAGAGCTGTCGAACGACCGACAGCTCTCTCACTTCGTCAGGCGGGGAGGCACGCGCCTCCCCGCCCCAACGAGATGAATTCGCTGGGGCCCGACCCCACGCGGGCCGGCAACGCCCGGCGTTCGCCGCGACCTTCAGGGTCCGACGATCTTGCCGCCGACCGCTTCCTTCTTGCCGCTGACCTTGGTGCCTTCGAAGGTGATCTTCGCGTTGGCGCCCACGGCCTTGGCGGCGGTGTTCTTGGCGGTCACGCTGCCACCCTTCATGGTCACCTGAGCGCTGCCCATCACCGAGATGCCGTCCGGCGCGGTGATGTTCACGTTCACGAGCTCGAGCTTGCAGCTCCCCATGGCCGAGATGGCCTCGCCGCTCGCGATGGTGGCGGTCACGCCTTCGAGCTTCACGTTGTCATTGCCCGAGCAGGAGAACTTGCTCTTGCCGTCCCAGGTCGCGGCCTTGCCGGGGCCGGAGGGCGCGTTGCCGCCCGACGCCTCGCGGAAGATGTACCAAGCGAGGCCGATGAGCCCGACGATGACGATGCCGACGATGACGCAGCCGATGCCGTACCAGATGATCTCGGTCTTGACCTTGTCCTTGACCTGGTTCTTCAGGCCGTCGGTGTCGATGCCGCCGTCAGTGCTGGCCTTGATCTTGAAGCCACCGACGTTGATCTTCGCCTCGACCTCGTAGTTGCGGGGGTCGAGCTTCTCCTGCGCGCGCTGCGCGAAGGCGTTCTGCATCGCCGTCATCGGGTCCGGCGGCATGGGGCCGCCCATGCCCGGCGCGCCCGCCGCGTAAGGGTTCTGTACGTTCACCGTGAGCTGGAGCCCCGAGATCTGCACCCCCGGCGCCTGCGCGGCCGCGGCCGCGACGATCTCGTTCAGGAAGTACGGCAGGCTTCCGGCGATGGTCGGGATGGCGACCTGACTCGACGCCAGCTTCTGACCGATCACTTGCGTGATGGCCGCAAGCAGCGCGGCCTGAGCCTGCGGCAGCATCGCGTTGGGGTCGCCCGCGCCCGCGAAGGTGAAGCTGCCCTGTGCCGTGCCGCTGACCGACTGACCCGAAGTCGGGTCGCGGAACGGGCCGATGTTCCCACCAAGTTGTCCCGGATACACGTCTGGCTGTCTCCCGGCTCGGGAGACTACACCATTCCGGTTTTGTGACTACGAAATCAGAGCCGCCCTGCGTGTGCGCGCAACAGGCCGTAGATTTCGTCCTTCAGGCGCAGGCGGCGCTTCTTCAGATCCTCGAAGGTGAAGTCGGACATCGGGACGTCGGCCTCTTCGGCCTTCACGACCTCGAAGTTCGTCCGGTTGTAGCGGTCGAACAGCGCCTGGAACTTCGCGTCGCGGTGGCGAAGCTCCGTGATGAGCTCGACATAGTCGGGAAATTCGGACTCCAGATCGTGCGCTGGGACGTGCATGGGCTGTTGTCTCCTCTGGAAGCGAGCGCAGCGGTCGATCAGTGACCTTCGGCGCGGCGCTTCAGGTACTCGGTGGCGAGTCGCTGTTGAACCGGCTCGGGAACCTGTTCGTAGTGGCTGAGCGCCACGGAGTAGCTACCGTCGCCGCCGGTCATCGACTTCAGGCGGCTTTCGAAGTCGGCCATCTCCGCCATCGGCGCGATGCCGGCCACCTCGACGTTGCCGTGGGGCAGCGACTGGTTGCCGGTGATGCGTCCGCGGCGGTGGGAAAAGTCGGCGCTGACATCCCCGACCAGCTCCGCGCGGGCGCGCACCTGCACCTCGAGCAGCGGCTCGAGCACGATGGGCTTGGCTTGGGCGACGGCCTCCAGGAACGCGCAGCGCCCCGCGGTGACGAAGGCGACCTCCTTCGAGTCCACGGCGTGGGTCTTGCCGTCGAACAGCGTGACGCGCACGTCGGAGATGGGGAAGCCGGCCACCGCGCCTTCGGACATGGCCTGGCGCACGCCCTTCTCGACGGCGGGGATGAACTGCCCGGGGATGACCCCGCCCTTGATCTCGTCCACGAACTCGAAGCCGGTGCCGCGGGGCAGCGGCTCGATGCGGATGGCGACCTCGCCGAACTGTCCGGCGCCGCCCGTCTGCTTCTTGTGGCGGTAGCGCGACTCGGCTCGACCCAGGATGGTCTCGCGGTACGGGATGGCCGGCAGGCGTGTCTTGACCAGGACGTTGTAGCGGGACTTGAGCTGCTCGACCACGGTGCGCAGGTGGAGCTCACCCAGGCCGCGGATGATCATCTCGTTCGACTCCGCGTTGTGCTCGACCTTCAGCGACGGGTCCTCGTCGAGCAGGCGGTGCAGCGAGTCCGAGAGCTTCTGCTCGTCACCGTGGCGCTCCGGCAGCAGGGCCAGTCCGAACACCGGCTCCGGGAAGGGTGGCGGCCTGAGGTGGTAGTTGTCCTCGTCGTGGCAGTCGTGGAGGACGGCGTCGCGCGTGATGGAGTCGACGCGCGCCACCGCGCAGATGTCGCCGGGGATGGCCTTCTCGATGTCGACCTGCTCCTTGCCCTGGAGCCGGAGCAGGTGACCGACCTTGAACGGCTTGCGGTTGTCTCCGATGTAGAGCTGGCTCGCCGGCGTCATCGTGCCCTGGTAGACGCGGAAGATCGACAGCTTGCCGCGGAACGGATCGTTGATGATTTCGAAGACGTGGGCGACCACGTGCTTGTCGGGGTCCGGCACGATGTCGACGGGTTGTGCTTCCGCCAGCTCGCCCTTGTAGAACTTGGGCGGGTTCCCCTCCGTGGGGTCCGGCATCAGCTTGCTCAAGACGTCGAGCAGCTGTGCCGCGCCGACGCCGCTGGTGGCCGACACGAAGCACACCGGGATGAGCGCACCCGTACGCAGCGCGGCCTCGAAGGCATCGTGGAGCTGCTCCGGCTTGAGCGACTCGCCCTGGCCCAGGTAGAGCTCCATCAGCGCGTCGTCGAGGGCCACGACCTGGTCCACGATGGCCTCGTGCGCCGACTTCACGTTCGAGAACGCGGTCTTCGCCCCGAAGTCGGGCGCGAAGAAGCAGTCGACGACCTTCTGGCCGTCCGCCGACGGCAGGTTGATCGGCAGGCAGACCTTTCCGAAGGTGTCGGCGAGCTCGCTCATCAGCGCCTCGGCGTTGCCGGGTGCGGCGTCGACCTTGTTGACGATGAGCATGCGACACAGGCCTTCGGCGGCGCGCATGGCTCGGCGACTGACGGCACCCAATCCGGACTCCGCGTTGACCACCACCGCGGCGGTCTCGACGGCTTCGAGGGCTTCGAAGGCTCGCCCCAAGAAGTCGGGCGTGCCGGGAGTGTCGAGCACGTTCACGTAGTGATCCGCCCACTCGAGGTGAGCCATGCTCACGTTGAGCGAGTGGCCCATCGACTTTTCGAGCGCGTCGAAGTCGCTCACGGTGTCGCCACGTGCGACCGAGCCCATCGCCTTGATGGCCTTGGCCTCGAACAACAGACGTTCGAGCAGCGTGGTCTTGCCGCAGCCGGCCTGGCCCAAGAGGGCGATGTTGCGGATTGCACGAGGGGAAGTCGGATTCATCGAAAGTGGCTCCCGGGGGTTTCTGGGTGAGGGGCCGGAAGCACATCCCGTGCGCGGCGCGCGTACCGCTCGGGGACAGCGAAATTCCCGCGTACCGTGGGAACCGACCCCGCCGGAGCGTACCGCGGTTGCGAACAATTTGCGTCGCCTCTCGTGACCCCCGCAGCTTGCTCGCAGGACGTGCGCGAGAACGCCGGCTATCTGGCCGGTCGGAATCATCGTATAGGCGGCGCGTCATGCGTTCTGCCCTCCTGGCTCTGCCTCTGGTGCTGGCTGCCTGCTCACCGCGCGAGACGCCCCCGCCGCCTCCCCCGCCGCTCCCGCCGCCCGCGCCGATGACCCCGGCGCCCCCGCCGCCACGCAGCTACGACGCGCTCACGCGGTCGACGTTCAACCAGCTCGCGGTGCGCATGAACCTGCCCGTGTATTGGGTCGCAGACTCGAACGGGAACAACACCATCGACCCGTCGGAGCTCCGGGGCTTGCTCTTCTACCCGACCAGCCCGGTTTGGGTGAAAGACGGCAAGCTCAGCCCCGAGCTCGAGCTGGCGTATTCCGGCATGCTGGCGTCGCTGCATGCGCCGGCGGTCGAGCTCTCGCCCCAGGAAGCTGCACGGCGTGCGCTGGTGCTCGAGGATCTCGACCAGGGGCGCCCCACGCTCGTCCACAACGACCTGAGCAAGCTCGCGCCGAGCGATCGGGCGGCGGCCCGCTCCATCGTCGCGGCCGCGCTCGAGGTCGAGCGCCTCTTCGCGACGCAGACCGGAATGGCGGCGCTCCGGAGCAGGGTGCCCGCCGATCACGCGCCGAGCCAGAGCCTGTTCCGTCGCAACTGGGGGCCGAAGTGCGAGGCCCCGAAGACCGAGAAGAACCCGGCCTGCAGCGCCATTCCGGGTGCGCCCAAGCGCAAGGTGGATGTCTATCCCCCGGCCCTGCAGGACGAGCCGAAGTTCTGCGAAACGCTCGAGAAGCACAAGGACTCGAAGGCGCTGCTCGCCCCGTTCGTGGTGGTGCGCGAGAAGGACGGCCAGCTCGTGCCGGTGAAGTACTCCGACGCCTACGCCCAGGGCATGCAGATGGCGGCGGGGCACCTGGACGCGGCAGCCGCGGCGCTGGGCCCCGACGAGCGGGCCTTCGCCGACTACCTGCGTGCGGCGGCCAAGGCGTTCCGAGACAACGACTGGGAGAGCGCCGACGAGGCCTGGTCGAAGATGGGCGCGGCGGGCTCCAAGTTCTACCTGCGCATCGGGCCGGACGAGGTCTACTGGGAGCCCTGTAGCCAAAAGGCGGGCTTCCACGTCAGCTTCGCGCGCATCAACCAGAGCTCGCTCGCTTGGCAGCAGAAGCTCTCCCCGCACCAGCAGCAGATGGAGGCGGCCCTCGCGAAGCTCGTCACCTGGCCCTACCGCGAGCGCAAGGTGAGCTTCAAGCTCCCCGACTTCGTCGACATCCTGCTCAACGCCGGAGACAGCCGGCAGGCATTCGGCGCGACCATCGGGCAGTCGTTGCCGAACTGGGGCAAGGTCGCGAACGAGAGCCGCGGCCGCACCGTCGCGATGAGCAACCTGTACACCGACGCGGACTCGCTGCGCATGCGCCGCGAGCAGGCCGAGTCGCTGCTCACCAAGGATTCGATGTCGCTCCTGCGCGACGACCCGTCACCAGGGCTGCTCGGCACCATCTTGCACGAGGCGACGCACAACCTCGGGCCTGCTCACGAGTACAAGTTCCAGGGCAAGACCGACAGCCAGGCCTTCGGAGGCGGCCTCGCGTCCATGCTCGAGGAGCTCAAGGCCCAGAGCGGCGCTCTCTACTTCCTGGACTCGCTCGTGAAGTGGGGGGTGATCGGCGAGGACCTGAAGAAACAGTCCTACCTCGACAGCACCATCTGGTCCTTCGGGCACATCGCCCAGGGCATGTGGAGCGAGGACGGCACGCGCAAGCCCTACAGCCAGCTCGCCGCCGTCCAGCTCGGCGCGCTGATGGATGCGGGCGCGGTGGAGTGGGACGCGACGGCCCTGGCTGCCAACGCCAAGGACACAGGCGCCTTCCGCCTGCACTTCGAGAAGTTCCCGGCTGCCGCCGAGAAGCTCATGCAGCAAGTGGCGCAGCTCAAGGCGCGGAACGACAAGAAGGGTGCCGAGGCGCTGGCGAAGCAGCACGTGGACGGTGCCAAAATCCCGCAGGCCGTCATCGCGGAGCGCGTGCAGCGCTTCCCCAAGAACAGCTTCGTCTACGCCATCGACCTCTGAGGCCGCGTGCCTTGACGCGGCTCGCCGAAACGGACATGGGAGCGGCGCGATGCGCTTCCTCCACCCAGGCGACGCTGGCGACGAAGCACGCGAACGCGGGGCGTTCCTCGCGCGCGTCGAGGCCACGTTGGTGGAAGTGAAGCGCGCCAGCAAGGAACGCTCGCTCGCAGCGGCGACCGACGCCACGCTCGCATCGGTCCGAGCCCTCCACCCGTCGCTCGACGCCGAGGTGCTCGCCGACCACGGCGCGGGTCGCGTGGTGGTGATCACGCCGCGCGACGCGCGCAAGCTGCGCCCGCTCGCGGGGCTGCTGGCCGAGCGTGCCGCCGGAGTGGAAGGGGTACGCTTCACGAGCCACAGGCCGGCCCGCGGCTTCGAGGAGATGCTCGAGACCGTGGGGCGTGAGCACGGCTTCGACCTGTCCGCCGCCCGCGCTCGCGCGGGCTTCGCTCGGGGGCACCTGCTCGAGCTCGTGATCTACGCCGACGGCTTCGGCGCCCGCGGTGACGAGCAAGCCGCCGTGGCGGCGGAGCGCGCAGCCGAGGTGCTGCTGGGGGAGCGCGTGCTCGACGACTGGGTGGGGCAGATCGACTGCGAACCGCTGCCGCGGCGCGGGCCGCTGCGCGTGGTACAGCGCGAGGCCGCGCCGACGTTCCCGCTCGCGGAGCTCCCCCAGACCCTGGCCAGCGCCATCGAGGCGCTCAGCGCAGAGCTGCCGGACATGGCGCGCCTGTCGATGCCCCGCGAGGGCTGGGTGCTGTTCGAGGCGGAGCCGGAGGCGGCCGCGGAGTACGCCGAGCAGGACGACGTGGCTCTGGCGTCGAGCGCGCTGCCGGAGATGCTGAAGTGCTTCCTGGAGGGCGCGCCGTTCTCGTCCAAGCGCTTCGTGCGCGGTGGCGCCAGCCTGGCCTACTTGAAGCTGGACGCCCACGGTGCGTCGTTCGAGGAGCGCGTGGCAGCTCGAGTCCGGCTCGAGGACGAAGTCGCCGCGGCGCTCTCGGCACGAAGGCTCGGCGCCGTCGTCGGGAACGGACTGGGCTTGCGCTACGCCTACGTCGACGTCGCGCTCGCTCCCGGGCCCGAGCCGCTGCGCGTGCTGTGCGAGGTCGCGCGTGCCTCAGGTGTCAGCCGCCGGAGCTGGGTGCAGTTCTGCGATACCGACCTAGGCGCCGAGTGGGTCGGCGTGTGGCCGGACGCACCGACCCCGCCCGGGTTCGGCTGACCCTCAGCGCGGCAGCACGCGTCGCAGCAGCGCGTGCAGCCGGTCGAGCACGGCGTCGCCCGCCAGGCGCTCGAGCGCGCCGAACACCTTCTCGATCGTGGGGTCGACGAACCCCAGGAAGCTCGGGTTGCCGCGCACGCGATCGATGAAGACGAAGCGACCCGCGTCCTTCAGCTTGCGTTGCACGGTCACCATGTCGAACTCGCGGCCGACGTCGCGGCGCCCCCCCGCGTCGAGCCCGTGGTGCCCGGCGTACTCGTCGAGCCGTGCCTCGACGAACGCGCGGTCGAAGCTCTGGTAGCTGTCGTTCAGGAGCGCGACCAGGTCGTAGACCCGCGGCCCGAGCAGCGCGTCCTGGAAGTCGATCCACACCAGCTCCGGATCGGTGCCGGGGCGCTCCCGGACCATCAGGTTCCGGCTCTGATAGTCCCGGTGCACGAACCCGTAGGGCCAGGCCGCGATGGTTCGAGCCAAGTGGTGCTCCGCTTCGGTGAACAGGGCCCTGTCCTCGTCGGACAGGTGGATGTCGCGCGCCTCCAGCGCCCACTCGCGGAAGTGATCGACCTCCCAGCGCAGGAGGTCCTCGTCGAAGGCGCGCGACGCCACCACGGAGTGCCCGGGCAGGGGGTCGAGGTGCCGTTGCGCCCGCGCCAGGTCCGCCACGGCCCTTCGGTAGAGCCTCTCGCGGCTCGAGGGGTGCTTCTCCAAGTAGCGGGCGAGGGTGTCGTCCCCCAGGTCCTCGACCAGCACGAACCCGTCCTCACAGGCTTCGCCGAGCACGGCAGGCACGCCCACGCCGCGCTCCGCCAACAGGTCCCGGACCTCGAGGAACGGCCAGCGCCGCTCGGCGTGGTCGACCTTCGCGACCTCGTCGGAGCGCTTCGCGTCGGGCACGTACATGGCGACGGCGCGCTGCCCTCCGCCCAAATCGATGCGGAAGAAGCGTCGGGTGGAAGCGCCACCTTCCATGGCCTCGACTCTCAACGGATCGCGCCGCCCGGTGAGCGCCCGGACGAGGCGCTCGAGCGCCTCGAGGGACGGTGCGGGGTCGCGGACGGCCGCCGGGGGGAGCGTGGGCATGCGCGAGGGTGTAGCAAAACTCCCGCGTGCGGTACACGCTCCGGGCGATGGCGCTCGTGCGGCTCGGCGAAGGCTGGCTCCCCAGGATCGAGCGCTGTCTGGGTGCGCTCGGCTCGCCGACCGAGCTGCCAACGCTTCGCCTGCTCGCCGAAGTCCTGGATCGCGTCGTCGAATGGAACCAGAAGGTCGACCTGACTGCGGCGCGCGACGCCGACGAGCTCGTGGACCTGTTCGTCGCCGACGCCGCCGTGGTGGCTCGATTGCACGACGAGCGAGGCGAGACCTGGGTCGACGTCGGCAGCGGTGCTGGCGCGCCTGGGCTCACCATCGCGCTCCTCACCGGCGCTTCGCTCACGCTGGTCGAGCCGAAGGACAAGCGCGTCGCATTCCTGCGCACGCTCGTCGGGGTGCTCGCGCTCGACCGCGTGCGCGTGGAGCGCGCGCGCTCCGACGCGCTCGCGTCGCAGCGCTTCGACGTCGCGATCTCGCGCGCGACGCTCGAGCCGCCGGACTGGCTGCGCGAGGGCACGCGCATCGCGCGGCGCGCGACCTGGGTGCTGCTCGCGAAGGGCGAAGCACCGAGCGCGAAGGGCTGGCGCATCGATCGTGACGAGGGCTACGCCTTGCCGCTCACCGGGGCGCCGCGACGAGCGGTCCGCTACGTCCCGGGGTGACGCTCTGCGGCATGCTAGGGGAGGGCCGGGTGGCGCCGTGCGTATTGGGTACAGGGCGGCGTTCGCCGCGCTAGACTAGTGCCTTGAATCGCCCCAATCGGCGGCCGTCCATCCCCGCTGGAGCAAGCATGCAGCGCGTCTTCCGCACCTTCCTGTCCGCCCTGTCCGCCCTCACCGTGTCCCTCGCCGCTTCGGCCGCGCTCGAGGACGCGGGGGACGTCGACGTCCGCTTTCTCGCCACCGGACCGGCCGGCATGCAGATCAATGGCCAAGCCCAGGACCTGAAGGCCAAGGAGCAGGACGGCAAGCTCGCGCTCAGCGTGCCGGTCACCAACCTGAAGACGGGCATCGGGCTCCGCGACAAGCACCTGAAGAAGTACCTCGAGGTGGACAAGCACCCCAAGGCGACCCTGGAGATCGACAAGAGCAAGTTGAAGCTCCCCGAAGACGGCAAGAAAGCGCGTGGAACCGCGACCGGCAACTTCACCCTTCACGGAGTCACGAAGCCGCTGAAGTTCGCCTACCAAGCGAAGCGCACCGGCAGCGACTACCACGTGCAGGCGCTCGCCAGCGTGGACATCCGCGACCACGACGTGGAGGTGCCGTGCTACCTCGGCGTGTGCGTCGACCCGAAGGTGAAGCTGAAGGTGAAGTTCAAGCTTCGCGACAAGTGAACGTCAGTCGGAGCCCGCGTCGCTAGCGCCGCCGGAGCCCGAGGCCCCGCCGGTCGAACCGCCGCTGCCACCGGTCCCGCCGGTGGAGCCACCGGTACCGCCAGTGGAGCCGCCGGTACCGCCGGTGGAGCCGCCGCTACCGCCGGTGGAGCCGCCGCTACCGCCGGTGGAGCCACCGCTACCGCCGGTGGAGCCGCCGGTCCCGCCGGTGGAGCCACCGGTCCCGCCGGTGGAGCCACCGCTACCGCCGGTAGAGCCACCGGTCCCGCCGGTGGAGCCACCGGTTCCGCCGGTACCACCGGTGGAGCCGCCGGTGCCACCGCCACCATCGCTGCCAGCGGTTCCGCCGCCGCCATCACTACCCGAGGTCCCGCCGCCACCATCGCTGCCCGAGCTGCCGCCGGTGGAGCCGCCGCTGCCGCCGGTGGAGCCACCGGCGCCGCCCGTCGCACTCGACCCCGCTGCACCGCTCGCGCCTTCGATCTTGCTTCGATCGACGTCCGTGATGAGCGCACAACCAATCAGCGCCGCCCCGGCGCCCGCAGCAATGACGTATCGACGCAACCCAGCCATGCGCCGGGTTGTACCACAGCCTGGCTACTGCTTGGTGTAGGTCAGGATCTGGTTGGCCCCGCCGGGGAATTTCAGCACTGCGCCGGCGCCGGTTCCGGTCGCCTGATAGGTCGTGTTGGTCGTGCCGCCAGCCGGGCAGGTCTGCTCATAGGAGGCGGCGGGCGGGGTCCCGACCGTCAGCTTGAAGGTCATCCTCGTGGTCGTCGAGCCCGCGGTGATGACGTCCTGAACCAAGAAGAACCCCGTGTCCGCGGTGACGACGAGGACCTCGGATTCGGTCACGCCGCTCGGTCCCGTGGCGCCGCTCGGTCCTGTGTAGAGCTCGTCCGCGGTGCGGTGGTACGTGCCCGCCTCGATCGTGCCACCGGTCAGCGAGGGGACGCTCTGCGCGATCTGCTGCTGCGCGACGTTCGCTGCGTTGTTCGTGATGCTGTTGCACGCCGCGGCCGCGTC
>Ga0233425_10003989_pt1 | contig 25642 bp, 39 predicted proteins | sample Watercolumn_Towu_2_FD_181712 | JGI IMG/M metagenome (GOLD analysis project Ga0233425, IMG submission 181712) | Freshwater microbial communities from Lake Towuti, South Sulawesi, Indonesia - Watercolumn_Towuti2014_140_MG | ecosystem: Environmental > Aquatic > Freshwater > Lake | place... | reverse complement strand
AGATAAAACTATGACAGGTATTCTTGGCAGAAAGCTTGGGATGACCCAGGTTTTTGATGAAAGCGGCAGGATGCATCCTGTGACCGTCGTAGAGGCCGGACCATGCTGTGTCCTTCAGGTTAAGACCATCGAAAATGATGGATATGAGGCAATAAAGGTCGGCTTCGGCGAGATCAAGAAGGAAAAGAAGGTCAGCAAGGCAATGAAGGGAATATTCAAGAAGGCCAGCAGCGCAATGTACAGGCTTCTCAAGGAATTCCCTGCATCAGGTCTGAAGGTCGGAGATATGATAACTGTCGAGAATTTTCAGAAGGGCGACAAAATATCAGTCTCAGGCGTCTCAAAGGGCAAGGGCTTTCAGGGCGTTATGAAAAGGCATAACTATGCCGGCGGCCCTGCAACGCATGGCTCTATGTTCTACAGAGCGCCCGGTTCCATAGGTGCCAGTTCATTCCCGTCAAGGGTCTGGAAGAACAAAGGGCTTCCTGGACAGATGGGCTCAGAACTTGTGACCGTTAAGAACCTGAAGATCGTTGATGTGAAAACAGAGCAGAACCTTCTTCTCATTTTGGGGGCAGTCCCTGGCTCAAAAGGGACCTATCTCGAAATCAGAAAGGAAAACTAATATGGCAGATATAGATATAAAAGACGGAAACAATGCTCTTGTAGGAAAGCTTACTCTCCCTGATCATGTCTTTGGATCAGCATGCAAGGGAGGTACAATTCATAATTCCATCGTCAACTATCTTGCCAATCAGAGACAGGGCACACATGCCACAAAGACAAAAGGTCTTGTAAGCGGCGGCGGGAAGAAGCCATGGAAGCAGAAACATACAGGCCGGGCAAGGGCTGGCAGCAGCCGCTCCCCGCTCTGGAGAGGCGGCGGTATTGTATTCGGCCCGCAGCCGAGGGATTACAGCTACAGCCTTCCTAAAAAGGCGAGAAAGTCTGCTCTTTACGGGTTGCTTGCTGCAAAATTTGCAGATGGCGAGGTCACGGTTATTGACAGTATAAGCATGGACAAACCTCGCACAAAGGATATCTGCATGCTCCTGAAGAACCTGGGGCTTGAGGGTAAGAGCACTCTGATCGTGCTGCCCGAGAGGGACGAAAATATTGTTCTCTCTGCAAGGAATATAGAGGGCGTAGATGTGATAAGGGTTAGTGATCTTAATACATACGAGGCTGCTGCGCATAATGTGCTGCTCATAACAAAGCGCGCAGCAGAGATGCTCGGAGAGGCTGGCAAATAATGAAAAGCGTTTATGATGTGATAAAGAAGCCGCTTTTTACTGAAAAAGGCAGTAATCTCAAGGAATCAGAGAACAAGATACTTATAGAGGTTGACAGAGATTCGAACAAGATAGAGATAAAAAAGGCCGTTGAGGAACTTTTCAAGGTCAAGGTTGACAAGGTTGCCACTATTAAGGCCCATGGAAAGATGAAGCGCTACGGCAAATTCACAGGGAAAACATCAGACAGAAAAAAGGCCCTTATTACTCTTAAAAAGGGCGAAAAATTAGATTTCATTGAAGGTGCATAATGGGAATTAAGAAATATAAACCAACTTCTCCTGGCAAGCGATTCCGCTCTGTGATGGATTATGCAGAGGTTACTGCAGAAAAGCCGCAGAAGTCTCTTGTCAGGACCCTTAAAAAATCTGGCGGCAGGAACAACCTCGGCAGGGTAACTGCGTGGCAGAGGGGCGGCGGAAACAGGACAAAGTACAGGATCATCGATTTCAAAAGAGACAAGGCAGGTGTTCCTGCGGTAGTTGCTACTATAGAATACGATCCCAACAGGTCAGCCAGAATTGCTCTCCTGAACTACAGGGACGGAGAAAAGAGATATATACTTTCCCCTGCAGGACTTGCAGTAGGTGATCAGCTTGTCTCCGGCAAGGGGTCAGAGATAAGGGCTGGCAATGCACTTCCTCTTATCGATATGCCGCTCGGAACATTCATTCATAATATCGAGCTTAAACCCGGACAGGGTGCAAAGATAGTCAGGAGCGCAGGCTCTTCAGCCCAGCTTATCGCGAAGGATGAGGACTATGTTCAGATAAAGCTGCCATCCGGTGAGGTCAGAAAGGTTCTCTCTCGCTGCATGGCAACAGTTGGTCAGGTGAGCAATCCTGAGCATGAGAACGTATCCTATGGCAAGGCCGGAAGGACACGCTGGGCCGGCAGAAGGCCCCATGTCAGGGGTGTTGCCATGAACCCAATCGACCATCCTCTGGGTGGTGGTGAGGGCAGAAGCTCCGGAGGAAGACCGCCATGCACACCATGGGGTATACCTGAGGGCATCAAGACAAGGCGAAATAAACGTACAAACATGTTTATAGTCAAGAGGAGGAAGTAAATTGCCACGGTCATTGAACAAAGGTCCATTCGTGGATGAGAAGCTGATGAAAAAGGTGCAGGTCATGATCGAAGCCGGCGACAAGAAGCTTATCAAGACCTGGTCAAGGCGTTCGATGATAATGCCTGAATTTATCGGATATACGTTTGCAGTACACAACGGCAAGAAGTTCATTCCTGTGTATGTGACCGAGAACATGGTTGGGCATAAACTGGGTGAGTTTGCGCCTACAAGAACATTCAAGGGCCATTCAGGCTCTGGAAAGACTACTACGGTAAAGGGCTGATTCCATGGAGGCAAAGGCAATACAGAAGTACGCAAGACTTACTCCCCGCAAGGCAAGGAGAGTTGTTGATCTCATAAGAGGCAAGAAGGCAGGGGAAGCCCTGATAGCGCTGAGATTCATGCCTTACAGGGGTGCACGGTTCATAGAGAAGATTCTGAAGTCGGCGATGTCGAATGCCGAGCAGAAGAACAATAACGTTGACTCTGAGGCCCTGGTGGTATCTGGAGCGCTGGTCGATTCAGGCTCTACGATGAAGAGGGTAGAACAGAGATCAATGGGCAGGGCATATATGCTCAAGAAGCGTACCTGCCATATCACCTTGATACTTAAAGAGAAATAATCAGGAGGAAATTTTGGGCCAGAAGACACATCCTATAGGAAACAGGCTGGGAATCATAAAGACATGGGACTCAAGGTGGTACCTTAAGAAGGGGTATGCTGATCAGCTGCTTGAGGATATAGCAATACGCAAAGAGGTCAAGAAGAAGCTGTTCCATGCAGGTGTGTCCAAGATAGAGATAGAGCGCGCAGGCCAGAAGATAAGGCTGATAATACATACTGCCCGCCCAGGTATCATAATAGGGAAGAAAGGGGCAGAGGTCGAAAAACTCCGCAAGGATATCGAGGCAATGAGCGGAAAGCAGGCCGCGGTTGATATCAAGGAGATCAGAAAGCCTGAAATTGACGCTCAGCTCGTTGCAGAGAATATTGCGCTTCAGCTCGAAAAAAGAGTGGCCTTCAGAAGGGCAATGAAGAAATCCGTGTCTTCAGCACTCAGATTCGGTGCTCTCGGGATCAAGATAACCTGTTCAGGCCGTCTTGCCGGGGCTGAAATTGCGAGAACTGAATGGTATCGTGAGGGCCGGGTGCCCCTTCATACCTTCAGGGCTGATATAAATTATGGTTTTGCCCAGGCAAGGACTACATATGGGATCATTGGCGTCAAGGTCTGGGTCTATCTTGGCGATGTGCTGCCTGAAGCGGTCAAATCTGATTCGCAGGCAGCTGCGGTTTAAGGGGTATAAGTCATGTTAATGCCTAAGAAGGTTAAGTTTAGAAAGATGCAGAAGGGCAATATGAACGGCAAGGCCTACAGGGGTTCTGATGTCTCCTTTGGCGAATTTGCCCTGAAGGCCCTTGAACCGGGTTGGATCACATCCCGGCAGATAGAGGCAGCAAGAATTGCGATTACCCGTCATGCAAAAAGGGGCTGTAAGGTCTGGATAAGAATATTTCCTGACAAGCCTATTACAAAGAAGCCTGCAGAAACCAGAATGGGTAAGGGTAAGGGCGCACCGGAGTACTGGGTTGCAGTAATAAAGCCGGGCAGAATAATTTATGAAATGTCCGGGGTCAACGAAGCTGTGGCAAAAGAGGCATTGCGCCTCGCATCCCACAAGCTTCCTGTGGCGACCAAGTTCGTTAAAAGAGAGGAGACAATATCATGAAGTCCTCTGAACTGATGGATAGCTCAGTCGAAGAACTGAGGAAGAAGGAGCAGGAAATGAGGAAGGAGTTGTTCAACCTCAGGTTCCAGCAGGCAACCGGCGAGATAGAGAATCCAATGCGCATCCGGACAGTAAGGAAGGACATAGCAAGGATTCTGACAGTAATAACAGCAAAAAACAAAAAGGCTTCTTAAGAAGGATCTGGAAGGAAACCATGATTAACAAGGTATATACGGGAAAAGTTATCAGCAACAAGATGGACAAGACCGTTGTTGTAGCTGTCACAAGAATGTACCAGCACCCTGTGTACAAAAAGACAGTGAAGAAGGTGTCCAAGTTCAAGGCCCATGATGAGGCTAATCAGTGCAGTGTCGGTGATGATGTCAAGATCACAGAGACCAAACCGCTGAGCAAGGACAAGAGATGGCTTGTCCTGGAGATCATGGGCAAGTCAGCAAGGAGTAACAGCAAATGATCCAGTTGCGGTCTATTCTTGAAGTTGCAGACAATTCTGGCGCCAAGCGCGTGCAGTGCGTAAAGGTCCTGGGAGGATCAAAGAGGAAGTATGCAGGGCTTGGCGATGTAATAGTAGTGAGCGTTAAGGAGGCAATGCCTGAGGGCAATGTCAAGAAAGGCGCTGTTGTGAAAGGTGTTGTGGTCCGTACAAAGAGGGATTCGCGCCGCCCTGACGGATCATATATACGCTTTGACCAGAATGCCGTGGTACTGATAAATGCGGCCGGTGAGCCGATAGGAACCAGAATTTTCGGACCAGTTGCAAGAGAGCTAAGATGGAAAGAATACATGAAAATAATTTCCCTTGCTCCTGAAGTGCTGTAGGAGGAGAGATGAGCTTAGGAATAAGGAAAGAAGATACGGTTTTGGTGATAGCCGGCAAGGAAAAGGGCAAAAAAGGCCGTGTGCTTGCCGTGAGGAGCGACAAACACCAGGTGCTTGTCGAGAAGATCAATGTTATCAAGAAGCATATGAAGCCGAACAAGAAATATGCTCAGGGCGGCATTATAGAAAAAGAGGCCCCTGTCCATATCTCTAATGTTATGCTTACATGCCCAAAGTGCAGCAAGCCGACGAAGGTCGCCGCAACAGTGCTCGAAAGCGGAGAAAAGCACAGAACATGCAAAAAATGTAAGGAGGTCATTGATTGATAATGACTCCAAGATTAAAGGAAAAATACACAAAAGAGATTTTGCCTGCCATGATGAAGGAGTTTTCCTACGGGAATATCATGGAGGTGCCGAAGCTGCAGAAGATCGTTCTTAATGTCGGCCTCGGCGAGGCCATTCAGAACATCAAGCTCCTTGAGGCTGCACAGAAAGAACTTGCAGCTATCACCGGACAGAAGCCGGTCGTATGCAAGGCCAAGAAGTCGATTGCGACTTTCAAGCTGAGACAGGGAATGCCTATCGGATGCAAGGTCACCCTCAGGGGCAGTTCAATGTACGAGTTCCTCGACAGGCTTGTCAGTGTGGCTCTGCCGAGAATAAGGGATTTCAGGGGAGTATCAGGAAAATCGTTTGACGGCAGAGGGAACTATGCTCTTGGACTTAAAGAGCAGTACATATTCCCTGAGATCGATTACGATAAGGTCGAGATGGTGCACGGCATGGATGTAATTATTTGTACGTCTGCCAAGTCAGACAAGGAGAGTAAATCTCTTCTCCGTCTTTTTGGCATTCCCTTTAGAAATTAGGAGAGGAAATATTCATGGCAAAAACATGCATGATTGAAAAATCAAAAAGGCCGCCGAAGTTCGAGGTGCGGGTGCACAACAGGTGCAAGATCTGCGGAAGGCCAAGGGGCTATCTCAGAAAGTTTGGGATGTGCAGGGTATGTTTCAGAAACGAAGCGCTGCGGGGGCAGATTCCGGGCGTTACAAAATCAAGCTGGTAGAGGTGGCGGATGGTAACTGATCCTATTGCAGATATGTTGACAAGGATAAGGAATGCGGCCCTGATAAGGGCTGAAAAGGTAGATATACCTGCCTCAAAGATGAAGCTTGAGATTGCAAAGATCATGAAGGAAGAAGGCTTCATCAGGGCATATAAGATACTTAAGGACAAGAAGCAGGGCATACTCAGGGTCACGCTGAAATATACCCCCGAGAATGAGTCTGTGATCAGCGGCCTCAGGAAGATAAGCAAGCCTGGCAGGCGCGTATATGTGGGTCATGATAATGTCCCAATGGTCATGGCAGGTGTTGGGGTCTCCATACTGACAACATCGAAAGGCATCATGAGCGACAGGTCCTGCCGCAGAGACAAGGTTGGCGGCGAAGTGCTCTGCTATATCTGGTAGAAGGAGAATCTGGATGTCAAGAATAGGCAAGAAACCGATAGATATTCCCTCCGGCGTTAATGTGACGCTGCTGGATAATTCAGTTAAAGTGAAGGGTCCCAAAGGAGAACTGCAGTGGACTTCTCCTGAGGGTACCAGTGTCAAGGTCGCTGAAGGGAAGATAGTAATAGAGCGTCAGGATGATTCCAAGAAGAACAAGGCGCTTCATGGTCTTTCAAGGAATCTTATTGCCAATATGGTTATAGGGGTTACCGCTGGTTATCAGCGTGTCCTCGATATAGTAGGAGTTGGCTACAGGGCGCAGGTACAGGGGAGCAAGATAGTGCTTACACTCGGCTATTCCCACCCCGTCGAATTCGCCCTGCCCAGCGGCATAACTGCTGCTGTTGACCAGAAGCAGACGCAGATAACGCTTAACGGCATAGACAAGCAGAAGATAGGTCAGGTTGCGGCCAATCTGCGGGCGCTCAGAAGCCCGGATGCATATAAGGGCAAGGGCCTCAGATATGCAGGCGAAAGATTGAAACTTAAAGTGGGCAAGACCGGCAAGAAATAGCATTAGTGGTCTATGGACGGAAACCATAGGCCTTATCAGGAGGATAAAGTGGCAGGAAAGAAAGAGATAAGCAGGCGGCGCCGTCATGAGCGCATAAGGAAGAAGGTCAGCGGTACGCCAGACAGACCAAGACTTTCAGTGTATAGAAGTCTGAACCATATATATGCCCAGATAATAGATGATGCTGCAGGCAGGACGATTATCTCTGCGTCAAGTGCGGATGAGTCTTTCAAGCAGTCTGGCAACAAGGGCAATATAGCAATGGCAAAAGAGGTCGGAAGCCTTTTGGCAAAAAGGGCATCCGAAAAGGGCATCAAGAGCATTGTATTTGACAGGAGCGGGTATCTGTATCACGGAAGGATCAAGGCTCTTGCAGATGCTGCAAGAGAAGCAGGTCTCGAATTCTAATGATCACGAACAAAGTTGCAAGGAGGCAAGGTGGGAAGGATTGATCCGGAAGGTCTGAATCTCAAGGACAAGGTGGTTTTTATAAATAGAGTTGCCAAGGTCGTAAAGGGAGGCAGAAGGTTCTCTTTCAGTGCCCTTGTTGTCGTGGGTGACAATGAAGGCACGGTAGGCATAGGCAAGGGCAAGGCAACAGAAGTGCCTGAAGCTATACGCAAGGCAGTAGAGCAGGCAAAGAAATCCCTTCAGAAGTTCCCACTCAAGGATGGAACTATCCCCCACAGGATAATCGGCAGATTCGGATCTGGAAGTGTCGTGATGAATCCTGCGCGAAAAGGCACCGGTTTGATTGCAGGAGGAGCTGTCAGGGCAATTCTTGAAGTATCAGGCATTCAGGATATTGTAGCAAAGTCCCTCGGAAGCAATAACCCGTATAATACGGTCAAGGCAACACTTGATGGCCTTGTCGGCCTGAAGGACCCTGAAGCAATTGCGAAACTCAGGGGCAGAAGCGATGAAGATACACAGGAGGCTGCGGGCTGATGCTGAAAATAACACTAAAGAGAAGCTATATAGGCACAAAGCCCAAGCAGCAGAAGGTCCTTGAATCCCTCGGCCTGAAGAAGATAGGGGATATAGTTACAAAGGCTGAAAATGATGCAATAAACGGTATGGTACATAAAGTGTCGCACCTCGTGTCTGTTGAAAGAGTCGATAAATAGATTGTCTGGAGGATAATATCCAATGAGAATAGAAGATATACAGCCTGCTGATGGCAGCAGGAAGAGAAAAAAGAGGGTTGGCCGCGGTGTAGGATCGGGCCACGGAAAGACCTCCTGTAAGGGTCATAAGGGACAGAAGGCCCGTTCAGGCGGACAGAAGGGTGCAGGTTTTGAGGGTGGCCAGATGCCGCTTCAGAGGAGGGTGCCCAAGAGAGGCTTTACAAACAACTTCAGGGTCGAATATGCAGTAGTGAACCTGGATAATATAGAGAAGTTAAGGTCAGAGGGAGTTATAACTCAGGAACTGCTTGCCAGTAAAGGTGTTATAAAGGATATGAAGTGCGGCATCAAGGTGCTGGGCAATGGCGAAGTCAAAGGCCCTGTCACTGTAAAGGCAGCTGCCTTCAGTGCTTCGGCTGCCGCCAAGATTGAGGCTGCAGGCGGAAAGGCAGAGGTGCTGACAGCTTGAACATCCTTGCAAGAATACAGAATGTCTTCAAGGTCGAAGAGCTCAAGAACAGGCTTATCTTTACTTTTGCCCTCCTGATCGTATACAGGATTGGATGTCATATCCCTACCCCGGGTATCAATGGCGAAGAGTTGAGCAGGTTCCTTACCCAGAATGCCAGTGCATTCATGGGATTTTTCGATATGTTCTCGGGCGGTGCGCTCTCAAGGGTGACTATATTTGCACTTGGAATAATGCCTTATATCAGTGCATCTATCATAATGCAGCTTCTGACAGTTGTCATTCCGTCTATTGGCAAGCTTGCCAAAGAAGGTGAGGCCGGAAGGAAGAAGATAGTCAAATATACAAGGTATGGCACTGTCATAATAAGCGCCGTTCAATCATTCGGAATTGCCGCAGGTCTCGAAAAGATGCAGAACGGCATGTTTGTAATGAATCCAGGTATCTCATTCAAGCTTATTACCATGATCACGCTGACATCGGGAACGGCCTTTATCATGTGGCTTGGCGAGCAGATAACTGAGCGCGGCATAGGTAACGGCATATCGCTGATAATATTTGCAGGCATCGTTGCAAGGTTTCCTAATGCCATAGTAGACACTCTGAGGCTTGTTAAGGCAGGGGAGTTGAATTTGTTTTTTGTTGTCTTTCTCGTCGCTATGATGGTTGCAGTTGTTGCCGCCATCATTATGCTGGAACGCGGGCAGAGGAAGATACCGGTGCAGTATGCAAAGAGGGTCGTTGGCCGAAAGGTCTATGGAGGACAGTCAACGCACCTGCCCCTCAAGATCAATACTGCAGGTGTTATCCCCCCTATATTTGCTTCATCCATAATCATGTTCCCTGCCACTGTTGCCGGGTTTATTGAAGTGCCGTGGGTGCAGGCCATAGCCAAACAGCTTTCACCGGGTACGATAATATATACGATGCTCTATGTGAGCATGATATTCTTCTTTGCTTATTTTTATACGGCCATAGTCTTCAATCCCGTTGATATAGCTGACAATCTCAAGAAGTACGGCGGGTTCATCCCCGGCATAAGACCGGGCCAGAAGACATCCGAATATCTTTACAGGGTGCTGTCACGGCTAACCTTTGTTGGTGCTATATATCTTGCAATAGTCTGTGTTATTCCCGAGGTCCTCATCAGGCGCTTTAATGTGCCGTTCTACTTTGGGGGAACATCTCTTCTGATAGCAGTTGGAGTGGCGCTCGATACGGTGTCTCAGGTCGAGTCGCACCTTGTCACGCGCTCCTACGAGGGGTTCCTGAAAAAGGGAAGGATCCGGGGCAGGCGCAGCTGATTGATCATTCTTAAGTCTCCCCAGGAGATAGACAGAATGGCTGTCGCAGGCCGTATAGTCGCGGATGTGATGAATTCTCTCGGCGAAGTGATACGGGACGGAGCAACAACCCGGGATATTGAGCTGCTTGCCGAGGAGCAGATAAGGAAACTGGGAGGCATGCCGGCATTTAAAGGATACAGAGGGTATCCGGCAAGCATCTGCACCTCTATAAATAATGAGGTTGTGCATGGCATCCCGTCTCATAGAAGGCTGAGTGACGGGGATATAATCAGCATTGATATAGGCGTTCTATATGAGGGTTTTTACGGAGATGCAGCCTATACCTTTCCGGTTGGGAATATAGACGCAGAGTCAGCAAGGCTGCTTAAGGTCACTGAGGAGGCCCTTTATCTCGGCATCGGCAAGGCGATAGAGGGCAACAGGCTGTACGACATATCCCATGAGATACAGAGGCATGTTGAAACCAACGGATTTTCTGTCGTGAAGATGTTTGTAGGGCATGGTATCGGAAGGCAGCTGCATGAAGAACCCCAGGTCCCGAATTTTGGTGTTGCAGGAAAAGGATTGAGACTGAGACAGGGCATGACCATTGCTATTGAGCCTATGGTTAACGCAGGCAGCTATGATGTGGATATACTCGATGATGGCTGGACTGCAGTCACAAAGGACGGGAAGCGCTCTGCGCATTTTGAACATACGGTAGTTGTTATGGCTGATAAACCAAGAATATTGACTAAATTTAACTAAAGCCTGTATAATTCCTGTTCCATGTCAAAAGAAGATAATATAGAAGTTCAGGGAACAATACTCGAGACACTTCCAAACGCTATGTTCAGGGTGGAACTCGAAAATGGTCAGGTCATACTTGCTTACATATCAGGCAAGATGCGCATGCATTTTATAAAGATCCTGCCGGGAGATAAGGTTACAATTGAGCTTTCACCTTATGATCTCAGCAAGGGAAGAATAACTTACAGGTTTAAATAGGAACACAAGGAGCTAAAGGATTATGAAGGTTTGTTCGTCAGTTAAGCCCATCTGTTCGAAGTGTAGGGTTATCAAGAGAAAAGGCGTTATCAGGATTATTTGTGAAAACCCCAAGCATAAGCAGCGACAGGGTTAAGGAGGTTTCAATTGGCAAGAATCGCCGGAGTTGATTTACCAAAAAATGAGCGTATAGAGATTGGTCTGACAAGGATCTTTGGCATTGGACGGGCTCTGTCCAAAAAGATACTTGATGAGGTCAAGGTTAACCCTGATACAAGGGTCAAAAACCTTACGGATGAAGAGGCCGTAAAGATCAGGGCTGTACTGGAAAGAGATTACAGGGTTGAGGGCGACCTGCGCCGCGATATATCGCTGGGCATAAAGAGGCTGACAGATATAGGCAGCTATCGTGGGAGCAGACACAGGGCCAAGTTGCCGTGCAGGGGTCAGAGAACAAAGACTAACGCCCGCACAAGAAAAGGCCCGAGAAAAGCGGTCGTCGGAAAGAAGAAGGAGGCATAAGGCATGGCGCTGAAGAAAAAAAGCGTAAAAAGAGATAAAAAAAGCATTCATTCTGGTGCTGCTTATATACAGGCCACATTCAATAACACAATGGTCTCTATTACTGATCCTGTCGGCGGGGTAATTGCGTGGGCAAGCGCCGGCAATCTTGGGTTTAAGGGCTCAAGAAAAGGCACACCGTATGCAGCCCAGATGGCAGCGGAAACCGCAGCTAAAAAAGCCATCGATGCAGGAATGAAGCAGGTTGATGTTTATGTTAAAGGTCCGGGAGCCGGCAGAGAGTCCGCTATCAGGGCGCTGCAGGCAGCAGGACTTGATATTAATCTGATCAAGGATGTGACACCTGTACCTCATAATGGATGCAGGCCACCGAAGAGGAGGAGGGTGTAAATTGGCACGATATTCAGGAGCATTATGCAGGATTTGCCGAAGAGAGATGGACAAGCTGTTCCTTAAGGGGGACAGATGCTATACGGAAAAATGCGCCATAGAGAGGAGACAGTATCCTCCTGGCCAGCATGGTCAGCGCAGGGGAAAGCTGTCTGATTATGGCGTGCAGCTCAGAGAGAAGCAGAAGGTAAGAAAGATCTACGGTCTTGTTGAGAAACAGTTCAGGAATACCTTTGGCAGGGCTGAAAGAAAGAGCGGCGTCACCGGTGAAGTACTTCTTCAGATGCTTGAGGCAAGACTTGACAATGTTGTTTACAGGATGGGATTTGCGCCTAACAGGAACAGCGCCCGCCAGCTTGTGAGCCACGGCCATTTTCTGGTTAACGGCAGAAAGGTGAACATACCTTCTTATGCTGTCAGGGTGGGAGATGTTGTTGAGCTTAAGGAGTCGAGCAGAAACATAACAATAGTAAACGACAATTTTTCAAAGATGGAGCACAGGGGACTGCCAGCATGGCTGGAGATGGACTTTCAGGGATACAAGGGGAAGGTTCTGCAGGTTCCAACGCGTGAGGAGATACAACTCACTGCAAATGAGCAGCTGATCGTTGAGCTTTATTCCAAGTAACTAACTCAGGGGGGGGGGCTGCACAGGCCCCCTTTTTTAAACGAACTATAAAATCGAGGCAAATGGGAGGCCTGATGAACCTTAAGAAAAAAGGCTTTCAGCTACCTGAAAAGATCAGGTTTGATGAAGAGACATTATCAGATACATATGGCAAGATAGTCGTTGAACCGCTTGAGCGCGGTTATGCAACTACAATGGGCAATTCCCTCCGCAGGGTGCTGCTTTCTTCTCTTGACGGAGCTGCTATTACAGCTGTCAAGATCGCGGGGGCGGATCATGAGTTCTCATCAATAAACGGCATCAAGGAAGATGTCATAGACATCATCCTTAACCTCAAGAAGCTTAGATTTGAATTCCATGGTGAAGGCACAAAGACCGTGACCTTCAATGTCAAGGGACCTGCTGTTGTCAGGGGTGCTGATCTTCAGTGCGATTCAACCATAAAGGTCCTGAATCCTGATCAGCTTATTGCTTCGCTTGACAAGGATGCAACCTTCAGTGCAGAGATGTATATCAGAAGGGGCAAGGGTTATCTCTCCTCAGAGTATGGTAAAGAGGACCTTCCTGTAGGCATGATCGCGGTTGATGCAGTCTTTTCTCCTATAAGGAAAGTCAACTATGCAGTCGAAAAGGCAAGGGTCGGAAGGGCTACTGACTATGACAAGCTCAACCTTGAGATATGGACAGACGGCAGCATTACCCCTGAAAAGGCCCTTTCTGACGCAGCATCTATAATTATCGAACATATGGATCTGTTTGTTATAGATGAGGATTATTCTGAGGCAATCCCTGAGGAGTCCATCATAACAGATAATCCGGGAGATGCATCTTCAAACCCAAATCTCATGAAGACAGTTGATGAACTTGAGCTTTCAGTCCGCTCATACAACTGCCTTAAGAATGCCAATATAAAGACAATAGCTGAACTGGTACAGAAGACAGAACCCGAGATGCTAAAGACAAAGAACTTCGGCAGGAAGTCCCTTAACGAGATCAAGGATATCCTTGGCCGCATGGGGCTATATCTCGGGATGAAAGTGGATCTCGACAACATTAACCAATAGCATATATTAGCGGAGGAAATACTAACAATGCGTCATAAAGTAGATGGAAGGCTGTTTGGAAGACCTTCAAACCAGAGGAAGGCATTGCTTCGCTGCATCGTGACATCGCTTTTCGAGAACCAGAGGATCGAGACCACGGTTGCCAAGGCAAAAGAGGCAAAGAGAATTGCAGAGAAGATGATAACATTCGGCATAAAGGCAGATCTTCACTCAAAAAGACAGGTGCTTTCGTATGTGACCGACAGGAAGGTCGCTTCAAAGCTCTTTAACGAGATCGCCCCGAGGTTTACAGGAAGGAATGGCGGTTATCTCAGGCTTGTCCAGACAAGGCAGAGGCTTAAGGATTCTGCTCCTATGGCCATACTTGAGTTCATTGACTATGAGGCAGTCAAAAAGCCGAAGGGCAAGGCAGCAAAGGAAGCAAAGCCTGAAGTAAAAGAATAAATGAACGATGTCCTGATAGCATTCGGCATTCTGGCCGTATGGATCATACTTCAGGTCTTTGTGCTCCCTAAAATGGGGGTGGCGACCTGAGCGGTTCCTGATCCCAAGAATCCCGGGAAGGGTTCAAAGAACTGTAAATAACTAATTCAGAAGGGCTCGCAAGAGCCCTTTTTAAGTTTATCTGATAACTGTTGGACAATCAGACAGCCTGCGCAATAATTGCATAAACAGGTCTGGCTAAATGCTTGTAAGAGCTTTTTGATATGGGGTATACTAACTACCCGGAGCATTGGGACTTGCTTCTTCTCTTGTATAAAACATGCGCATCGAAAAAATCGAACTAACTGGCTTTAAATCATTTGCGGACAGGACTGTCTTCAGCCTGCATTCAGGCATGACATGCATTGTCGGCCCGAACGGCTGCGGCAAGAGCAATATCGTGGATGCCTTCAGGTGGGTGCTCGGCGAACAGAGCGCAAAAAGCCTCAGGGGCGAGAAGATGGAAGAGGTTATCTTCAACGGCTCCGCATCAAAGAAACAGAAAGGCATGGCAGAAGTTACACTGCATGTCTCCGGCCTCAGCTCATCCCTTCCATCCGGTAACGGCGACGGCAGTCATGGCCAGACTGATACTGTTCTTGTGACACGCAGGCTTTATCGTTCAGGCGAAAGCGAATATATCATAAACAAGCAGGCCTGCAGGCTCAAGGACATCCGCGATGTTTTTCTCGACACAGGACTTGACTTCAAAAGCTATTCCATCCTCGAGCAGGGCAGGATAAATGCGATACTCAACTCCAAGCCTCTTGAGCGCAGGTTCATTATTGAAGAGGCTGCAGGGGTAATGAAATACAAGGTCAGGAAGGCCGAGGCAATGACAAAGCTCGAGTCCTCAAGACTTAACCTCTCAAGGATCAGCGATATAATTACAGAGGTCAGAAAGCAGCTTAACATACTGGACAGGCTGGCCAAGAAGGCAGAGCGATACAGAAAACTTAAGGAAGAACTGAATGCAATAGAGCTCAAGATGTCACGCAGGCAGTATCAGGACCTCACTGACTCCATGAATTCCATAAATGAAGAATACGGGTCCCTGAAGGAAAAAGAGGCTCTTGTCAATGCAGAGATAAATGAGATCGAGAACAGGACTGAGACAAGAAGGATAGGGCTCGTAGAAAAAGAGAAGGAACTTGACAGCGTGCAGCAGAGGTTCCAGTCCCTTGAGCGAGATATTGCCGAGACTAACAGGCAGATCTCTGTCAGTCAGCAGGATATAAACAACTTCGGGGAATTCCATTCAAAATACATCCAGCAGACAGAAGAGCTCCTCATGAGAATGAACCAGCTCGTTTCGAGATATTCAGACCTCAACGAAAACAGCACAAAGATATATGAAGAGATCGAGACATCGGCGTCGATACTCTCGCAAAAGGCCGACGCATTTAAGATGATGGAGTTGGAGCTTTCAGACAAGGAAGAAGCCATAGAAGAGCAGAGAAAACGCATCTTCAGGGCTTCTGATGATTTTGGCAGGGCAAGGAACGAGGCTGCAAGATATCAGAACTCCATGGAGTCCTTCGAGAAGAAAGAGGCACTTTCCCATTCAGATGCAGAGAGCACCCGGCATATGCTCGCAGAGATCGAGACGGCAATAGTCAGTGCAGAATCAGACATCTCCGGGCAGAACTCGGAACTGCTGCTCCTGAGGGAAAAGAAGACCGTACTTGAAAGGGAACTCACAGATTATAGATCCGGACTTGATAAGCTCGCAATTGACCTCTCCACTGAAAGGGAAGAGATGGCGTCCTGCACATCAAGGCTCTCATCCCTCAAGGAGATAGTCTTTGACAAGACCACCCGTGACCTGCTCGAAGCAAGCGGGAACGTTGACCTGCTGGCCTCTGTTTCTGATGTTATAGAGGTAAGGTCTGAATATGAAAAGGCCATTGAAAATGCACTGTTCGAAAAGGCAGACTCCTTTATTGTGAGGTCACTTGATGATATCAGGCATGCAGTAGAAGACCTGAGGGACAAGCAGGTCGACAGAACATCCTTTATTACAGTTGAGCCTCCTGAACATAAACCCGGCCATGAACTGCCTGCCGGTATAGTGGGCAGAGCACTTGATCTTGTGAAGATCAGGCAGGGGTTCGAGAGGGTGGCAGCGAACCTCCTTTCAGGCCTTCTTGTTGTCAATGACATACAGACAGCCTTTGATCTCAGCAGGTCCTGTCCGGACTTTGAGTATGTGACGGTTTCGGGCGAATTTATCGATGCCTCAGGCGCTGTGATAGTCGGCGGTGAAAGGGGAATCTTCCGGAGAAAGAGGGAGACCAGGGAACTTGAGCAGCAGATCGAAGAACAGAGATCTTCCATCGAGGCCATGAACAACAGGATGCGCGAACTCCAGGAGACGATCAGGTCTAAGGAGGAGGACATCACCAGCGTTGTGAATGCGCTTCATAATCTCGAAAAGGAGTTGTCACTGACCCGCCTTACAATGGACAACTATATGTCTGAGAAGGGCCGGGTGAGCAGAAAACTTTCCATGCTGATGATGGAGATCGAGCAGATCGCTGCAGAGAAGGACTCAATAAGGATCAGCCTTCAGCGTTCAGAAGAGGAGACCCTTCGGCTTGATACTGTCAAGACCGCTCTTGACAATGAACTGCAGCAGATGCAGGAAGGCATTTCACAAAAGAAGGCGGAACTTGAGACGATCCGTTCTGAAGTAACTGACCTCAGAATGCAGGCGACTGCAAACAGGGAGAGGCTTGACTCAATAAAGAACGAGATCGCTGCCAATATCAGGACCCGCGAAGAGCTTGAGAGAAAGCAGGAGGACATACAGGAGGAGATAACTGCCCTGAACACGAGGGTGCAGCAGAGGAAGGAAGAGATAGTAGCGCATGAATCAAGACTGCGCTCTCTCGTATCTGATGCGGATGCGGTCTCAAGGGAAATGACTGTCAGAAAGGACGAGATAGAGAAAGAGAATGAAGAGCTCTTTGCTGTTGAGCATGCACTCAGGTCGATGAGGCATGATATGTCTGCTATCACTTCCCGAATTGCTGAACTGGATGTTGCCCGCGCAGAGCACAAGATGCAGCTCTCCGGCATAATAGAAAATGTCAGGGTCAACTACGGCTCCGAGATCAGCGAGATTGAGCTCCTTGATCTTGAGCCCGGAGAAGAGGATAAGGCTGTTGAGCTACGCAGCAAGATACAGGAGATCGGCCCGGTCAATCTTGGAACACTTGACGAGTATGAAGAGCTCAGAACGCGGTATGAGTTCATGACAAAACAGCAGGAGGACCTTAACAGGTCCATTGCAGAACTTGAGGAGGCCATCTCGAAGATAAATGGCACGACAAGAAAGAAGCTGAGGGAAGCCTTCGAGGCATTGAGGCTCAATTTCTCAACTGTCTTCACTACACTTTTCGGCGGCGGCAGGGCTGAGCTTGTCCTTACTGATGAAAGCAATATCCTTGAGACAGGTCTTGACATAATAGCCCAGCCACCCGGCAAAAAGATCCAGAACATACATCTCCTGTCAGGAGGCGAGCAGGCACTCACTGCCCTTTCCCTTCAGTTCGCCAGCTTTCTTATAAAGCCGACCCCTCTCTGCATACTTGACGAGGCTGACGCTCCGCTCGATGAGGCGAATACAGACCGTTATGCAAGGATGCTGCTTGAGATGTCCGGTGATACACAGTTCATAGTAGTTACCCACAACAGGACCACCATGAGTGTTGCCCAGCACATATACGGCATAACAATGGAAGAGGCAGGAGTATCCAGGGTGATCTCCATGCAGCTTGCAGAGGTCTGAGATGGACAAGCGCAGTTCGATCCGTGTGGAGGTGAACGGCCAGGTATCCGGCAAGATGGTGCTCGTCGAGAGCCTTGAGATACTTGATATCAGCATGACAGGCATCCGTTTCAGATGCATGAGGCGGGTGGATATGAACGCGCCGCACAGACTCAAGATCGAAAAGGACAATATATCCGTCACTCTTAAAGGGCCTATAGTTCGGGCAACCTTCATGGGCCTGAAGCAGGATGGCGATAAGTGTTTTCCTGTCTATGAGGTTGCAATGCATTTTGAGAATATGTCTGATGATGACAGTAAATACCTCGAAAAGCTGATAGTCCTGCTTTCAGATGAATAGTCTTTCCCTTCTGCTTCCTGGTAAGGTCTCTACATCCCCTGAAGATCTCTTGTGCTACGGTTTTGATGCCTCAGGCATTGAATCAGCCCCTGCTGCTGTTGTCTGGGCTGAAGATGTTACAGATGTTGTGCATGTGATGCGCTATTCTGATGAGAATAATATCGCTGTTATCCCCCGTGGTGCCGGCACAGGCATGACAGGCGGCTCGGTCCCTTCATCAGGAGCAATAGTCCTGAGTACCGAGAAGATGAACAGGGTCCTTGAGATTGACAGGGAGAACCTTACTGCCCTTGTAGAGCCCGGAGTCATTAACGGAAGGCTCCAGCGTGAGCTCGAAAGGTATCATCTCTTCTTTCCCCCTGACCCTGCGAGCATGAACTTCTGCACAATAGGGGGCAATGTTGCAGAAAATGCCGGCGGCCCGAGGGCCTTCAAATATGGCGTTACGCGTGATTATATCATGGGGCTTGAAGCTGTGCTTCCTGACGGAAGGGTGATCACAACAGGTGTCAGGACTGCAAAGGGCGTTGTAGGCTACGACCTTACCAGATTGCTTGTGGGGTCTGAAGGCACCCTTGCAGTGATTACCAAGATAAGGCTGAAACTCATGCCCATGCCTGAGGAGGTCGTGACCCTGCTTGCGCTTTTCAATGATCTGAAAGCGGCCGGAGAGGCGGTCCAGAAGATCATAGAAGACGGAATAGTTCCGAGGACCCTTGAGATCCTCGATTCCGAAACTATCCGTGCTGTCGAGAACTTTAAACCAATAGGACTGCCGAAAGATACGAAGGCGATGCTCCTTATCGAGCTGGACGGAGCCCCCTCTGTTATAAACAGGGATGCCGAAAAAATATCTGCGGTCTGCAGCAAGCTCGGAGCAGAGATAATAATGGCAGAGAACGAACTTGCACGCATGAAGCTCTGGGAGGCACGGAGGTCGATATCTCCTGCACTCTATCATATCAGCCCCACAAAGATAAATGAAGATATCGTTGTGCCGCGCAGCAGGCTTGCTGACATGCTGGTAAGCTTGCAGAACCTTTCAAGGACGACCGGCATAAAGATAATCAGCTTCGGCCATGCAGGAGACGGCAACATACATGTGAATATCATGGTCGACAGGAACAATAAGGACGAGTACGAAAGGGCGCTGCCCCTTGTTGAGGAGATATTCAGGCTGACGCTCGAAATGGGGGGGACGATCTCGGGCGAACACGGCGTAGGCCTCACAAAACAGAAGTATATCTCGATGGAGATACATCCTGCAGAGATGGAGCTTATGAAAAAGATCAAGCATGCCTTTGATCCGAAGAATCTCCTGAACCCCGGCAAGATATTCCCGTAAGAGACATTTGGGAGTGAGCACTTCTACCCGTTATTGATTTTTTGGGATAGGTCTTCTAAAATTGGGACATCGAGGGAGGTGACAGAAATGACAAGGCTGATCATAGAGACAGATGATACCTGGACACGCGACAAGATAAAGTTTGCCATAGATACGGAAGTGCATGTTCTCAGAAAGACCGCCGAAAGAGTCCAGAAAAAAATCCTGAATTTCGAAAGACAGTTCGGTCCGCTGGACAGAGAAAAGCTGTATGGGCTTGTTGAAGATATGGAACTTGTAGAGTGGGAAGGAGAGGTTGAGACCCTAAAGCGGCTTACTTTGCGCCTGAAATCCCTCGAAGAGATAAATTTTGAATATAGATAGCTATATTGGATGCTACTTGAACAACTACCCCCTCCTCAATAGAGGCGAGAAGTTTTACTTAAGTTTTATATGTTCCGGGGACAGCACGGAAAGATTCCCTTTAATGTGCTGGAAATGCGTATCATAGGTCACTAACGCATCACATTTGTTAAGAAAAGCGGATATTGCATGAGGCTGGTCAGACAGATCCGGCATATTGAATCTTGTTCTGTTGAGCAGTCTCTCCTGTCTTGTCAATAACCCTGAAAGCTCAAAATTGTGCATAAACAGCTCAGAGAGTGCAAGCCTTGCCACATGCCCGGCCTCAGAAGCAAAAATCTTTTTGCAGAAACTGAAAACTTCCTGAATGGAATAAAGAGATATAACCGCATCTATATGTTTTTCATCCATAAGAGAGAACAGTCGTTTGGTTGCAGGAAGCCTTGGTTTCTCAGTATCAGAATATCTGCCAAAGAGGAAAACATTAATAACTGAGGTGTCCAGATAAATCTTCAATTGGCAAATTCCTTGACCAGTGTTTCAGGATGCTCAGCTATTTCAGCTATGAAATGCGATACTGCCACAGAGAGGACTGCAAACCCCTGGTCGTTTAATAGATGGCTGTTTTCCTCTCTTGCCTTGCGTGTTGCCTTGACAATATCCAGGCCCTTAAGTTTTTCGATCTGCTTTTTTTTGAGCTCCATCTTTTACTCCTTTCAGAGCTTTTAAAATCTAACCCTATTATACACTCTCCCTCGCTGTTTGGGCCTTGGATATGGAACTTGCCGAATTATTGAAGCAGTCGTTAGGTATAGAGCATATGCCTCAAGCGGCAAAACTGTCTGATCTGATTGACAATCCGCTTTTCCCTCTGCAATAATTCCTCATAAAAACAGGGACTACCGGAGGGGATTTCGTGGCACGGATTTTGAGTCAGTCAGTCAGTCAGTCAGTCAGTCAGTCAGTCATAACTTAAGAGAACATAAAAATAACATCTGCTGTAAAGCTCCGGGTAAGGAGCTGCACCTACTGTCTAAGCGTAGTAAGCACCCGCAACATTTCAACAGTCGTCATTTTAAGGCGCGATGCAACTTCCTGAGTTTCTCAATCTTATTTAACTGCACAAAGCTTGTCCCTGATTATGTATCCATCAATAAATGCTGGAATATTTCGGTGTTCCAGTTCTTTGTTCGTGACATATCGTGTTGAAAATAAACCAGAAAAGGAGAAAAGCAGAATGAGTAATCTCATGCCAAGTGACATTAGAGCAGAAGTTGAAGCTGTCCTAAGAGGAGTGCAAATTAATGCCGGAGATCGCGGACGGTCATACCTTACGGCCTATCAAATTTTAGAACGCCTCCCCGATACGACAAAAGGCCGTCTTATCGACGAACGAGGGAGACCGGGCTCGGGTTCTGGTCATCACTATGCAGCTGCCAGCGTTGTATCAGATGCTGCTGAGATGATTTCTGATATTGAGATCGCATTTCTTGAGGCATCATTACTGAATATTTCAGTTAATGGAACAAGTATTACACCAAGCCCTGCCAAAATTGGCCTTTATCGGGTGGTTAATAAGTGAAATTTGCAGCAGGCACGCCACTGCATTTCAAGGAATTAGGATCAGAAATTTAGCGGGTGTCAATGGTACCGCTACTCAATGACAAGCGACTTTTTTATTGAGAGACAATATAACGAGGGGGTAAATCAGATGAATAATTGCAGAATATTTCTGAGATTGACAGTAGTTCTATTTTTTGTTTTAAGTTTTGGCTCAACGGCTTCTGCCGCAGGCGTGATTGACCTGCCGCGAACAGGCCAGACTACAAGCCATGCAATCGGAGATGACGGCGACTGGCAGGCGGGCGTTACATGGCCAAGTCCCCGTTTTGTCTCGGGCACAGGAATAGAGGCCAATTGTATGATTGACAAGCTCACAGGGCTTATGTGGCCTAAAAATGGCAATCTTGCAGGTGGCACAAAGACTTGGCAGGATGCGCTTACATACTCAAATAACTTAAACTATTGCGGCCATACAGACTGGAGACTGCCTAATGTGAATGAGCTCGAAAGCCTTGTGAACTTGGAAGAGCCTGACACTTCAGCATGGCTGAATATCCAAGGCTTTTATAGCGTGCAGTCGAACAGCTATTGGTCTTCCAGTACTCACCGTCAGCATTCTAACAACGCGTTGTATGTCGTTATGCTGTACGGTGATGTGGCCTTCCACGATAAAACGAGCTCCGGCTATGCCAATGTCTTTCCTGTTCGCAGTTCTTCTGCCGCAGGCGTGATTGACCTGCCGCGAACAGGTCAGACTATAAGCTATGCAACCGGAGATGACGGCGACTGGCAGGCGGGCATTGCATGGCCAAGTCCCCGTTTTGTCTCGGGCACAGGAGCAGAGGCTGACTGCATGATTGACACTCTTACAGGGCTTATGTGGCTTAAGAATGGCGATCTTGCAGGCGTAGCAAAGACCTGGCAGGATGCGCTCACATACTCAAATAACTTAAACTATTGCGGCCATTCAGACTGGAGGCTGCCTAACAGAAAAGAACTGATGAGTCTGGTAAATAGGGGAGAATCTAGCACAGCAACATGGCTGTGGACACAGGGCTTAATTTATGTGCATGGTGGCACCTATTGGTCTTCCAGTCCCGAGGATAGATGGCACTACGCGTGGTCTGTCGATATGCATCACCTCAATTATGTGCTCAGCATATCTAAGATTGACTACCACTACGTTTTTCCAGTCCGTGGCGGACAGTCTGCAATACTCCCGCCAGTTGCTCCAGAAGCACTGAAAGCGACAGCCAACAGTTCAGGAAAGATAACTCTTGCATGGCTGGATAAATCAGTATATGAGACAGGCTATAAGGTTTTTCGTAAGGTCGGAGCAGGCAAATTTGTCCTTTTGAATAGCCTACCTGCTGATACAGAAACCTATGTTGATTCAACAGCAACAGGCAATGACACAACAACGGCCTATTCTTACTATGTCAAGGCCTGCAGTGCTGCTGGCTGTTCAAAAAGTACTCCGCAGGCAGTAGTGCCTTATAAGCCAACCAACCTCGTAGCAACTAAGGTTACAAATGGGGTAAATCTTTCATGGACAGACAATAGTGCAAATGAGAAGGGATTCAAAATCTACAGGACGGAGGGCACCTGTTCTTCGATGAATCCCCTGAAGTTGATCAAAATTACTGCAGCAGATGCAACAACATTTACAGGCGGTCTTGCTCCTGGTACCTATTCCTATAAGGTCAGGGCCTTTACCCAGTCTGTATTGCAGCCTTATTCATATGGTTATTCGACTTTCTCCAACTGTGTGACAGTGACTGTTCCGTAAGTCGTGTGAGTCGCTGCGAAAAGTAAGCTGGATGATAAATCCTTAAATACACCCTCACCCTGAGGCCCTCTCCCAAAAGGAGAGGGCCTCAGGGAAGAGCAGTATCTTTCCCCTGTATGATGCGTTGCATTAAATAGAAATCGATTGAAATGATGTTTGCCTCATGTAATGAAATATTGTACAATATGTACAAAGCTTATAATCTGTGAGGTATGAATATCATGAAGACAGCAATTTCCATATCTGAAGCAAGAAAACATCTCCCTGGGCTCATAAAGACCTTAAAGTCTTCGCCTGACACTGTATATCAGATAACAGTTCATAACGAGGTGGTTGCGGAGATTATTCCATTCACAAAGATAAAACCCGGCAAAGCGGCTGCAAGGTTGCTTTCCGTGAGGAAGAAACAACCTGCTGTCAAGAAAGGCTATAAGCGCGATATTTCCGGCAATATCAAAGAGCATCTATATGTGGCAGAGGATGGCAATTGATATTTCCCCGGCACAGAGCATTTTGCGATACATCTTTCTTTTTTGCCTCGCTCTGTCCTGATGACATAAATTACGAAAGGGCTGGAGAAGTTCTCAATAATTGCGTGACGGAGAAGATCACTCTCTGCACGACCTGGGATATCATAAGTGAAACAGTCACTCTCCTTAGATATCGTGCTGAATATCGGCTGTCCATGGAATTTCTCGATAACATTGTCCCTTCGCTTTCTGTTGTAACTTATGACAGATCTGTGAGGGACGCAGCCATAGAGGTCTTTAGGAAACTTTCGAGAGACAAAAGACTTTCTTTCTGTGATGTGCTGTCATATGTAGTCATCACTCAACTGCTTGAGGACATGCCTTCTTTAAGTTTTGATCGGGATTTTAGAAGTCTTGGGCTGACAGTTTATCCATGAACTTCCTGCCAGTGAATGTTGTCAAATCTCCCTGTATCTTTTAAGATTATTGTCACATGCTGATACTCCAGATAATCGCGACAGCCTGTTATGTGTTCGGGTATTTCCGGATGCCGTTCATCTATGCAGGGCTTGTTTTACAGATCGTTTACCTCTTCATGCGGGGTATGGAGCTTGACCGGCTTCCGCTTGTAGGTCCGCATGACACGCTCTTTTTTCTTTCAGCCTCGATAATGCTCTTTATCCTGCCGGTTGTCTCGATGATGAAGGAGAAGAAAGGCCTCCTGAATGCAGCGGCCGGCATGACAATATTTTTTATTGCGCTGTCGTTGTTTTATAAACCTCATAACATCCCTCTGCCTCCGGTGCTTAAGACCTTCTGGTTCGAGACGCATGTGGCCTTCTCTTTCTTTTCATATGCGCTCTTTGCGATCGGCGCCCTTGCAGGTGCACTGACCGTCAATAAACGCGACATTGAGCTCGACACGATCCAGTACAAGTCCGTCCTTGTTGGATACTGCTTCTTCTCCTCATCCATGATATTCGGAGGAATATGGGCTTACCTTGCATGGGGCACTTACTGGCTCTGGACGCCAAAGGAGCTCTGGACAGTAATACTCTGGCTTTTTTACAGTCTCTATCTGCATACGAGGCTGAGGCAGTGGTGGCAGGGCAGGCCCCAGTCTGTCATGGCGATCGCAGGTTTTGCGATCGTGATATTCTTATATCTTGGAGTGAGCCTCTTTATGAAGAGCTCGCACAGCTTTTAAGGCCGTGACGGGTTATGAGTAATGAGTGATGAGTAGAAAATGAATACTTTGAAGAAAATACTTGGATTTTTCGTTTCGCTCAGGACAGCGATATGGCTTACCATTGCCCTGATCTGCCTGCTTCTTTATGGCTCAGTTATTATGCCTGCACATGAGGAGTTCGGCATGCTCCATACCGTAGCACTCTTTGACTGGATGAATGAGATGCCTGCATCCATCACCTGGTGGCTCTGGGCAGCAATGGCGGTGCTTTCGCTTCTTACTGCCAATACGATAGTCTGCAGCATCGAATCTGTTCTGAAAAAGAGAGAGGCAAAACAGTGGCTGCTTGTCCTTTCGCCGCAGGTCATGCATATCGGGTTCCTCTTTATACTGCTGGCCCACCTTCTCAGCTCATACGGAAGCTCAAAGGGTATAACCTATGCCTATGACGGGACAGTGCTCCAGCTTCCGGACGGCCTTGAGGTTAAGTTCAACAGGGTCAATGCCTCTGCCGATGCTTCGGGCTATTTGATGAACTGGTCTGCTGACATCGAGTATATCAAAGGCGGCAGATCGCTCGGTTCTGACAGGATACTTCCGAACAGCCCTTCTTTCAGGGACGGCATCGGCATCTATATCAAGACTGTTCAGGCCTCGCCGTTCCCTGTTGCCATGATAGAGATAAGCAGGGAGCCTGGGGCTGTATGGGCGCTTGTCGGGAGCGTCTTCTTCATGCTCGGCATGATCACTCTTCTTGCATTGAAGATAAGGCGCGAAGAAGCAGCTGCCTGAACTGCTATAATATCCTCAACTCTTAATCAGGAGCAGCGGCAATTTCATCCATTATAATCGACGGATATAACCTTA